>Ga0326727_10014915_pt1 | contig 16798 bp, 16 predicted proteins | sample MB2enrmetagenome_FD_207643 | JGI IMG/M metagenome (GOLD analysis project Ga0326727, IMG submission 207643) | Lab enriched peat soil microbial communities from McLean, Ithaca, NY, United States - MB29MY | ecosystem: Environmental > Terrestrial > Soil > Wetlands > Peat | place: USA: New York...
ACCTCCGTCGCCCTACGGGCTCCTCCGGTTAGCCGCCAAAGAACGAGAAGCGGAACTTTCTACTTTGCTAAGAACAGGACATTTCTACTTTGCTGGGATTAGGACATTTCTACTTTGCCTTGACAGTGCGAAATTTGCTGTTCGAGATCGACTCAAAGCTGAAAAAACGCGCCCGCGCTAGGGTTGAAATGCGGGCGGGCATTCGTTATATTGCGAAGATGGCCATTATGGAACCTGGGGGGAAAGGGGCATGTGCGGAGAGTACTTTGGATTACCCTCAGATTCCCAACTTGCGCGTTGGCACGTCGAGCTGGTCCAGCCAGGACTGGGTTGGCGTATTCTATCCCGCCGGCACCGCTCCTGCTGACTTCATCGCTGAATATGCGAAGCATTTCGACATCGTGGAAGTCGACTCGACGTTCTATCGAACTCCCTCCGTTGCGCTCGTCAGGAGTTGGGGCGCGCGCACTCCGGCTGGTTTCCTGCTCGCAGCTAAATTCCCCCTGGTCATCACGCATGAGAAGGTGCTGGTGGATTGCGCCAGCGAGCTTGCGGAATTCTTGAACGCCATGGACCACCTGGGCGACAAGCTCGGGCCTTTGTTGCTTCAGTTTCCTTACTTCAATAAACAGGCTTTCCCACAGCCCCAGGATTTCCTTGTCCGGCTGGCGAAGTTCCTGGACCAGCTTCCCCGCGGCCGTGCCTACGCCATCGAACTGCGGAACAAATACTGGATAAATGACCGTCTCCTCGATCTACTTCGGGCAAGGAACATTTCTTTGGCGCTTATCGATCATCCCTGGATGACGCCCGCCGATCAGCTAGTGGCAAAGCAGGATATGGTGACCGCGGGTTTTGTCTACCTGAGGTGGCTGGGCGACCGCAAAGGGATCGAGGAGAGGACCAAGCACTGGGACAGCGTCATCATTGACCGAAGGCGTGAGATGGAAACATGGATTCGCATCATCCGCGCCCTGCTCAAACGCGGCCTACGTATCCTGGGGTTCTTCAACAACCATTACGCCGGGTTTGCGCCCGGCTCCGTCAAGCTATTCTACGAAGTATGGGAGCGAATGGGAGCTGCAGACGAGTAGAGCTTCAGTCTTGCCTCGAATCGAAATAAGACGGCTAAGAAGCCCTTACGAATACCGGGAATGCGAAAGCCTCCAAATGGAAGTCTGGGGAAGCCTGGGGGCCGGAAGTGAGGTCCTCCAAGTCACGCAGAAGTACGGAGGCGTGGTGTTGGGCGCCCTCGCGCAAGGAAAGCTCCTGGGGTTCATCTATGCGTTCCTGGGACGCTATCGCGGCCGGGTAGTTCACTGGTCGCACATGATGGCAGTCGAAAAACGCCATCGGGATAAGGGCCTGGGCTTCAGGATGAAGCTTGCACACAGGGAACTAGCCCTCCAAGAGGGGATCAAGTCCATCTGCTGGACCTATGACCCTTTGCAAAGCCGCAATGCCGCCCTGAACATCGCGCGGCTGGGCGCTCGAGTGGAGGAGTATCTTCCGGACTGCTACGGCCGTTTCCCCAGCGTGATTGAGAAGGGCCTACCCAGCGACCGCTTCGTTGTGAATTGGCAGATCGGAAGCGCCCATGTGGCGCGCTGCCTGCGCGGGCCATGGTTGCGAGACGTTAGCCTCGACCTTCCCAGGATTAATGAAACTCGCCGTAATGACCAGGGATTCCTTGTGAATCGGGGAATCAGTTTTTCCTTCGCAGCGCCCCGGCTTCTTCTGGAGATTCCTGCCAATACCGACGAGATGCGGGTTCGTGCGCTGAAGCTGGCACAGCAGTGGCGGCTGGAAACACGGCGTATGTTCCAGCGTGCCTTCCAATCCGGCTGCCGGGTTCTGGACTTTGTCACCACGGCGAGGGGCGGTGACAGGCGAGCTTTCTATGTTCTGCGTGGCGCCCGTCGCGGGCATCACGCGTGATATCCTTAGATGCTAAAACCGTTCGAAAGGGGAGCGGCAACATGCCAAAAAACCTTACGCTAGTCCCTGAGAGGAAGTCTCAGACAGGGTATGCGCTTTACGTCATGCGGCACGGCCTCGCGGTCACGCGTGCCAATGTGAGATTTTCGGACGATGCGCGACGCCCCCTCGTGCCCGAAGGCAAAGAAAAAATGCGGGACATCGCCCGGGGCCTGAATCGAATCAGGTTCGATGTAGACTGGATTGTTAGCAGTCCCTTGGTCCGGGCGGTTGAAACGGCGGGAATCGTTGCCGAGTCGCTGGCTGCAAGTGTGCCCGTGGACGTTTGCGAGGCGATGCGGCCTGGCGGGTCAGCCGAGGATTTGATCGCCTTTCTGGCCAAACGCCCCAGCCGCACAAGGGTACTCGTGGTTGGCCATGAGCCCGACCTCAGCGAGTTGGTCGCGCGGCTTATCGGCGCCGGCAGCGACACTAACCTTGGCCTCAAGAAGGGCGGATGCTGCATGATTAGCTTCGATGAGTTTCCGCCGAAAAGCCCCGGCCAACTCGTGTGGTGGTTGACGCCTCGCCTGCTCCGCAAGCTCAGGTAGTTTGCGCATCCCCCGCTGGTGTGCTACGCTTTTAAGTGGGGGTGATTATGGGCAGGTTAAATATCGTCTTGTTGCTGTCGTTGGCGTTGGCCGCGTGCCCCTCCGCTCAGGCCCGCGGCGGAGGCGGTCGTTCCGGTGGCGGGGGCGGCTCCCATGGAGGATTTGGCGGGGGCGGCTTCCATGGTGGAGGCGGCTTTCACGGAGGGTTTGGCGGAGGCGCATTCCATGGCGGGGGAGGCTTTCGCGGCGGGTACGGCGGCCGGGGCTCCTATGGAGGCATCAGGGGGTACGGAGGGTATGGTGGTCGCGGCTACTATGGAGGCTTTCATCGAGGCTTCGGGAGGTACGGATTCGGTTATCCCTACTTCGGTTTTGGCTTGGGCTTTGGTTTCTATCCCTGGGCCTATTGGCCTGGATCGTATTACGGCTACTACGGATATCCCTATTATCCGTACTACGGGTGCGATCCTTACAGCCCTTATCCCTGCTACCCGTACGGTTACGGCCCGTACTCCTACGGTCCGTATATAGGTTACTCTGCTGATCCTCCCGATCCACCCAATCGGCCCGCGGCGATTGCGGATCCTCAAACCATCGATCCGCCTTCCACGCAGAACGCTTTCGTTGCCGACGGCAAGTGGCACCGGTTCGGCGAAAGCAGGGGGGTGGTCGCGTCGGCAAGTGCTAGGGTCGCCTCTCCTCAATCGAGCGCGCTGCATTCTACGCCGGCTGCTTACGTCGGGGATGGCAAGTGGCGCCACTTCGGGGATGGCGGAAACGCAGTGGCGACATCTAAGGGGGATGGCGCGAGGCTGGCCGCGGCGCTGAGATCAACGCGGACGGGAGTGGCAATGGACCCCCGGCTTCGCGGGGGTGACGCGGGTGGCAAGTAGCCGACAATAAACGAATGAGTGATTTAGTCCAGATTGCCTCGACACACCTACAGGCGCGCAAGCCGGAATGGCTGAAAGTGCGCGTTCCTGCCGGAGAGAACTACTTTGAGCTGAAGCATTTGATGCGCGGGCTGAAGTTGCACACGGTGTGTGAGAGCGCGCGTTGCCCGAATGTGGGCGAGTGCTGGGGACATCGCACGGCCACTTTCATGATCCTGGGCGAGCTTTGCACTCGCCGCTGTGGCTTCTGCGCCGTGCCGAAGGGCTTGCCGCGCGGCGAGGTCGACTGGGAGGAGCCGGAAAGGGTGGCGGAGGCAGCAGCGAAGATGGGTTTGAAGTATGTCGTGGTGACTTCCGTCGACCGGGACGATTTGAAAGATGGCGGGGCCACCATTTTCGCCCGAACTATTGAGGCGCTTCGCCGGCATGTTGCCCGGTGCCAGGTGGAAGTTTTGATCCCCGACTTCCGCGGCTCTGACGAAGCCTTAGAAATCGTGCTGCACGCTCAACCCGACGTCCTGAACCACAATCTTGAGACTGTCCCTCGCCTTTACCCGGTGGCGCGGCGAGGCTCCCGGTACGAGCGGTCCCTGCGCCTCCTTACACGCTCGCGCCAAATCGTTCCTTCCATCCCAACCAAGTCCGGCCTCATGGTGGGCTTGGGGGAAACGTTCGAAGAGATGTTGGCGGTGCTGAGGGATTTGAGTGCTGTGGGGGTCGATATTGTTACCATTGGCCAGTACTTGCGCCCCTCCGGTGAACAGTTGCCGGTGGCGCGTTTCTATTCTCCGCAAGAGTTTGCCACTCTCAAGCAAGAGGGCCGCCGTCTCGGAATCCGTCACGTCGAGTCCGGCCCACTGGTTCGCAGCTCCTACCACGCTCACGAGCAAACCCAGCAACTGAGTCAATGAGGCAGCTTGCTATTGCCCTGACCGCCTTGCGAGCGCGCGCTCGGCTTGCTGGTGGAGTGGTTTCCATAACTCGGATTGAGGATGGGCGGTCTCGTCAACCACTTGCTGGTAGAGTGCCTCGCCTTCCTTGACCTCCCCCAGGCGCAGCTCAACGCTGCCCACCAGCAACTTCCAGAGCGGGTTGTGCGGATATTGCTGCTCCATCTGGCCAAGCAATTCCAGGGATCTTGTGTACTGCCGATCGATCGGGCGCGAGTAGTTCTTGGCGAGGTGGAATCTCGCCTCCGCGTTCACGAGTTGCCCTTTTTCCATGGCTTGCTGCATTTGGCGGAGACCTACAAGCCGGTCGCCTCCCGGAAGCAGAATCAAAAAGCGCAGCATCTTCACATAGGTCGGCAGGGTATCCACGAAGTAGTTGTAGAGTCCGACGCCGAACCAGGCGTCGTTGAGGCTGGGATCGAGCTTCAGCGCGGCAAGCGAAAGATTTCGTAGCTTCTTGCCCGCGTGCGCGGTGCCCAGGGCATGATCGCGCAAAGCCTCGAGACGCGCCCGCAGTCCGTAGGCCAAGCCCTCATAAAAATAGCTGCGCGCTTCCTCCTGATGCGATTGAATGCGGGTTTCGGCTTTGCGGATGGCAAGGTCGTCCGAGCGCCTGAAATCGGCGTCGTAAGGAGTGAGGGCTTCGGAAAGGGCCTCGAAGACATCCGGGTCAATGAGATTGGCCTCGGTCAAGTAGATTTTCCACCAATTGACCTCGGCCTGGAGCAAGTAGCCGAGAGGGGACTCTGGATCGGCCTTTTGGATCTTTTGGAAAGCTTGCGAGGCAGCATCGAAGTTGCCGTCCATGAGATCGTTCATCCCGCGGACGGCAATCTCCTGACTTCCCGTTTCTGCGGCTAGCGTTGTCGAGGCGGCCCCTGTGGCCTCCCCGGCACCGCCGTATGGATTGCCCCTACTAGGGGCGAAATCGACGCAGTTGACGGCGGCCCACAATACGATTGCCACAAGCAGGTTAAGCAGTCGAACTCTTCTCATGCACCCTAGACCTTACGTTAATCCTTGTAAAGCCAGCCGGCCACCAGCGAGGCAAAAATCGCACCCAGCCACATGTCGAGCATCCACCAGAGGGGCAAGTGGCGGCCCACGGGTAACCACGTAGCGACAGTCAGGTTAATGGGAAAGCCTGCCGCGAAGCCCACCAGCAGCCCGACCGTCAGGGCCGTGCCCGGCCCGGGTCCACGCGTTGCCCGCACGGAAGAATAGAGCCAGGCGACCACATAGGCGAGAAGGAAGATCGTGATAAACCAATCACTGATGAACAAGGGATAGCGTGGGTTCTTGAGCATCAATCCGGAAGCTTGCGCCGCCGCATAGCGTGGCTCTAGAATCACTAGGTTAACGATAGTGCTCCAGATGCTCCAGACCACGCCTCCGGCCAAAGCGCCCAGAATTACACGACGTGTGTTGACCGTTGCCATGTTTCACCTCTCCTGTGATTTGTGATTTGCGATTTGCGATTGGTGGTTGGTGATTGGCGGCCCCAGAAGCGCCCACATGACTCTTCCCCTCGACCATCACCAATCACAAATCACCTCTCGTAAATCAGTCATTATCAATCAGCCATCCTTAGACCCGCGTAACCGCCCCTTCCGATGCGGATGAGACCAGCGCGGCATACTTGGCAAACACCCCGGTTTTGTACCGCGGCTCCGGCTCGCGCCAGTTGGCCAACCTCTTCTTGATCTCCGCATCGGTGAGTTCGACATCGAGCCTGCGCTTTTCGATGTCGAACACCACCATATCGCCGTCGGCGATTGCGGCAATGGGACCGCCGCGCGCCGCTTCCGGCGCCACATGCCCTACCATCAGTCCATGGGTGGCGCCGCTGAATCGTCCGTCGGTGAGCAACCCCACCGATTCGCCCAATCCCTCCCCGACCAGCGCGCCAGTCACGTCGAGCATCTCGCGCATGCCGGGGCCGCCCCGCGGGCCTTCATAGCGGATCACCACCACGTCTCCCACGCGGATGCTCTTACTCGTTACGGCGCGCATGGCGTCTTCTTCGCAGTCAAATACCCGCGCGGGCCCACGATGGTACGTCTTTTCGATCCCCGCGACCTTGAGAACGCAGCCTTCCGGCGCCAAGTTTCCTTTCAGGATGACCAACCCGCCGGTCTTCTTGAGCGGATTGGAGGCGGATCTGATAACGTCCTGGCCTGGCGTCTCCATGGCCGACCGCGCTTCTTCGGCGATGGTTCGCCCACTGGGCGTCATTTGAGATCCGTCGAGGAGTCCCGCTTCTAGGAGCTTCTTGGCGATCAAGGGAATTCCGCCCGCGCGGTGGACATCTACGGCAAGGTATCGTCCAGCCGGCTTCAGATCAGCAATGATGGGCGTGCGCGAGCTGATGGCGTCAAAGTCATCGATCGTCAGCGGGACTTCGGCCTCCCGAGCCATGGCCAGCAGATGCAGGACAGAGTTTGTCGAACCACCTGTCGCTACCACACTGGTAATGGCGTTTTCGAACGCTTTCCGCGTTAGGATCTCGAGCGGGCGCACGCCTCGGCGAAGAAGATCCATCACCAGTTTGCCGGTGCGGTAGGCAACTTCGTTCTTCAGAGGGTCCAGAGCGGGCACGCTATTCGCTCCCATGGGTGAAAGGCCGATGAATTCCATCACCGTGGACATGGTATTCGCGGTGTATTGGCCGCCGCAGGCGCCGGCCCCAGGACAGGCATGGTCCTCGAGGTCCTTGAGCTCCGCGTCGGTCATCTTCCCCGCCGCATGCGCGCCTACGGCCTCGTAGACATCTCCAATCGCCACGTCGTGGCCCTGAAACCGCCCCGGGGCAATCGACCCGCCATACAGAAGAATGGCCGGAACGTTCAGGCGGATCAAAGCCATGGCGCCCCCCGGGATCGTCTTGTCGCATCCCACCAGGGCCACCATGGCGTCAAACATGTGGCCGCGGCCCAGCAGTTCGATCGAGTCCGCGATGACTTCCCGGCTTACCAGTGATGCCTTCATGCCTTCCGTGCCCATGGTCACGCCATCGGAAATGGCGATGGTGTTGAACTCCATCGGCGTCCCACCTGCCACGCGCACGCCCTCTTTCACTCTGGCGGCCAGCTCGCGCAGATGGTAATTGCAAGGCATAGTCTCGATCCAGGTGTTCGCGATTCCAACGATCGGCTTGGCAAGGTCGCTGTCCGTGAAACCGATCGCCTTGAGCATGGCCCGAGCGCCCGCCCGGTCTCGGCCCTCCGTGATGATGTGACTGCGGTGCTTGGGATCAAGTGGCATTGTTGCCTCCAGGATAATCGGTTTGCTGCCCTGCCGTAACGCTGACCTTTAGCAGCATGCTTAAAGACACTCGTCGCTTGTCATTCCAGAAAGCGGCAAGCGACGAGGAGTTTCGCAACGCGTTGAAAACAAGCCAGGGCGAGATTCCTCGCTCCGCTCGGAATGACATCTGAAGAGGTTTTTAAACATCCTGTCAGCTCGGCACTTGGCTTTGCACTGAATTGGAAATGTTCGCAGATTCCCCGCGTCGGAGCAAGCAGTGTTTTCGGGCAAGGGCAGACTCACATCGAAGTCAGGGAAGGGGCAGCAGAGCCGTCTCGGGAGGCAGCCTTTCGGGGACTTTGACGCGACCTTATCAGCGGCGATTTAACTGAGCTGGTTTCGAGCTTGCTCAAGAGCCTCAATCAAGGCCGCAATGTCCTCGGCTTTTGTGCGGTAATTCGTAATGCAGGCGCGCAGCACGGGCACTGAGCCGGCGAGGCGGGTAGTAGAAATCCAGGCCTTTCCCGAGCCGACAACCTTCATGGCCAGGGCGTGCAGGTAGGCCGCGGAGCGGCCCTCCGCATGCCGCTGGTCAACGAAGCAACAGAGAGGCAAGGGTGTTTGGTTAACGACCTGCCAGTCCGAGGCTTCGAGTTGCTCCCGCAGCAGCGCACCCATGGCCACCATGTGGCGGATTGCCGTGGCGTAGCCCTCCCAACCTGCCACCGCCAGCGAGAGAAACACCTTCAGCCCGATGGCCCGGCGAGACCACTGGATCGAGTGCATGAAGGGATCGACCACATTGAGTCCCGCTGCCTCACGCGGCATATAAGTCTGGCCGACACGAAACGTTCGATCCAGAATGCCGGTATGGCGAGTGAGATAAATCCCCGCCCCCATGGGCACAGAAAGCCACTTGTGCGCGTCGAAGGTAATAGAATCGGCGCGCTCGATGCCGTCCAACAGAGGACGCAGCTCGGGGACAAGCGCTGCCGCCCCACCCCACGCCGCGTCCACGTGAAGCCATAGCTTCTCACGCGCAGCCACCTCGGCGACCGCGGGAAGGGGATCGATGGCCCCGGCGTTTGTAGTTCCCGCGGTTGCCGCCACCAGGAACAGCGCGAGGCCCTGGCCACGGTCCTGGGCGATTCGCGAAGCCAGCATTTCAGGCTCCATGCGCAGGCTGTCGTCGACCGGAATCTTGTGCACGGCATCCGTCCCCAACCCGCACAATCGAGCTGCCTTCAACAAAGAATGATGGGCCTCCGCAGAAACGTAGAGAACGGGCTGGGCGGCAAGCGCCCGCACTCCACGGCTGGAGAATTCCGGAAACGCCTGCACCAGAGCGGTAAGGACCGCCGTATGGTTGGCTTCCATGCCACCCGAAGCGAATGTTCCATCGGTCTCGGCAGGGTCGTAGCCGAATCGCGCGCCGAAAGCGCGCACCAAGTGCTGTTCGATCTCGATGGCCAGCGGGCTGTGACTCCAGGCGGCAAGCTGGGGGTTGAAGGCCGCCACCAGCGCGTCCCCGGCGATGCCCATAGTCGTTGGTGCGGGGTTGAACAGTCCGTAATAGCGGGGATGCGGAGTGTGCGTTTGAAACTTCCAAAGACCCTCGACAAGAAAATCGAGGGCCTCGAGAGCATCCACCGGGGCGGAAAAATCGAAGCGCGCCAGTAGAGCGCGCAGCTTCCCGGGTTCGAGAGGGGGCGTGACCCGGCCGGTCTCCAGCTTGGTAGCATAAGCTTCGATGGCGTCCACCAGCTTACGCCAAAGTTGGGCGCGCGTTTCGGCATCGAGCATCAAGGGCGGGGCAGCCATGTATTACTCCCATTCTCTGCTCTGTCGAGCGGCTTCCCATGCCAGGATGGCCTTTTTGCGAGCCGCTCCCCAATGATAATCACCTGTAATCCCCATCTTGCGGATAGCCCGGTGGCATGGGATGAGGAAAGATATCGGGTTGTGGGCCACGGCGCCGCCTACGGCCCGCGCAGCCGACGGCTTTCCAACTTGCCGCGCCAAGTCTTCGTAGCAAGCTACAGAACCGGGCGGGATCCTCAGCAAGGCTTCCCAAACCTTGATCTGGAAGTTTGTGCCCATCAACAGCAGTTTTACCGGGTGGGCACCATTCCTTTTCTTGGCAGTGAAGATCCCATGGATGTAGCTCCCGGTCTTTTGGGGATTCTCTTGAAACTGCGCCGCCGGCCATCTGCGCTTGAAGTCTTCGAGCGTCTGCTTGCGTCCGCCTTCCCCCACGAAACCCAATCCACAAACTCCGCGCTCCGTTACCGCGAGAAGACACTCACCGAAGGGGCTGGGGTGAAATCCGTAACTGATCTCGAGGCCCGCCCCTTTGGCCTTGAACTCTCCGGGGGTCATGGCCTCGGCCGTTACAAAGAGGTCGTGCAGCCGGCTCGGGCTGGATAACCCGGCATCATAGGCGGCGTCCAGCACGCTGCGCGATTCCTCCAGCATCTGCTTGGCATGTTCCAAGGTAAGAAACTGCACCAGGCGCTTGGGGCTGATGCCCGCCCAGCGACGGAAGAGCCGCTGGAAGTGAAATTCGCTCAGGTTGACGCTCCGCGCTACCTCTTCCAAACTGGGTTGCTGGTGATAGTTCTCCGCCAGAAACTCGATGGCTTTCTCGATGCGTCGGTAATCTTCTGCCTTCGTCTGCATTTTCCCTCCTGTTCCCATCATCGATTAAGACGGAGGCTCAGGCAACCCGATTCTTGCTGTCGGCAAACGCGGTGGGAGCGAGGAGCAGGTGCGAGATTTGAGGCGGGAGCTACGCAAGCTGCGCTGTCGCAGCGCGAGGCCGCATGGATAAATTGTCCATTACTGGCGCTTCCCGCTCCCGCTGACGAGAACTAACCCCCTTTGTTTTCTAAGACATTCCCGCATAAAGTGGCTAAGTACATTTGTTTTCATGCACATTCCCGGTTGGTTCGCAAGCCTCGGATAGCGGTCCTTTGTTTTCAAAGACATTCGCGCATCATTCGTTGAAAAAAGAATTCTTGGCGAATTGCTGCTGGCTGTCAAGAGTTGATGGTTGGCAGAAATCGCCTACCAACAAATCATTTTCCCTAGCTCGCCGGGCCTTTGCTCTCCAGGATAGTCCAAAGCCTGAGGGGATGTCGTTCTTGCGGGCGTTGCACACCGCAATCATACGCTAGGATAGTAGCTTAGGAAGTGGAACTTGTCAAGGATCAATTCCCATTTTCTGCTTTCTCCGCCAGGAGGCCTTCCGTGTCGAGGGCGACGGGATTTGGCCGGTGGGTGATGAGGATCGCCACGCCCGCGATGATCGTAACGCTCGCCAGCAACTCGCGGCCGGTCAAGGGTTCGCTGCCCAAAGCCCAGCCGAGGAAAACCGCCACTGCCGGGTTCACAAACGCATACGTGGAAACCCGCGCCGTGGGTACCGAGCGCAACAACCAGAGGTAAGCGGTAAAGCCGAGGAGCGAGCCGGCCAAAATCAGATAGACCAAGCCGAGCAAAGAGCGCAGGGCGACTCCCGACAAATGAAGTTGCAAGCCCTCCCCGCTCAGCACGCCCAGTAACAAGAGCAAAGCGCCGCCCGCCAACATTTCCATGGCGGCCGCAAGGAGGGACGAAGGGGGCAATTTCACTTTGTGCGAAAGGATGGAGCCGAGTGACCAAGAAAATGACGCGAGCATCAGCACTGCCGCGCCGGCAAGATTCACTCGCGAGCTTCCCCAGAGGTGGGCCGGACCCACCAGCAAGGCAAGCCCCGCCACCCCCATCGCCATTCCGCCTATTACCTGCAACCCCAACCGAGTACCGCCGCTTCGCAGACTATCGAGCAAGACCATCCAGATGGGGATGCTCGCCAACAGCAAAGCCGCGAGCCCGGAAGGCACTCGTTGCTCTGCCCAGCACAATCCTCCGTTGCCAGTCAACAGGAGCAGCGCGCCTATAAGGGCTGCGCCGGCCCAATCCCGGCGGGAGGGTCGAGCGGCCCCGCCCGCGCGCGTCCACAGGTACAACGCTGCGCCGGCAATGACGAAACGGCAACCCGCCATGAAGAACGGAGGGATGGTTTCCACGGCGTAGCGTATGGCGAGATAAGTGGACCCCCAGATAATGTAAACAGCGGCGAAGGCAAGCACAATGCTGCCTCGAGAGGGATGCGCGGTTGAGGTTGTCTCAGACAATGAGGGTCCTCAGAGTTGAAAGTCCACAATTGACAGCCCACAGTCTACAGGCTGCCCATCATGGCGGAATGAACCAAACGGACAATGATGCGGGCAAAAGATGAGGGAGTAAACAAATAAAACGTCGCTATCGGGCGGGGACGGTCCCCTGCGGCGAGACAGGAGGGTAGGTTCCAGGCGTGAGGAGCCAGGGAGCACGGACTGCTGACATCAGACGGCTTCTCTCCAAGCGACACGCAAAAGCAGCTCGTGGATGCGGGTCACATGTTATTCAGCACCCACTGTACGCGCTGCGCAGACGCTGTGGATGAAGTCGTTGTCGGGCCAGAGTTGGTGATGGTAGTTGACGGAAACCAGGGGGGCGAGAATCCCGAGTTGCTGACAAACCGGCGGTCGAAGTATATATTGAATGTGTTCATATTCACCGCATTAGCTTGATTTTCGATGCGGCCGCCCACATTGGTCAAGATGTTGATGGAGCCATTGGTGCCGAAGCCCCAATTCTGACCTTGGGCAATCGCCGCCATGCTGCCATCCACTTCCAGGTTATTGTTGGAATAGTTGCTGCTGAAAACGATGTTTCCGTTCGCCGTGAAAAGACCGAAAACCTGCCCATTATCGTGGCCGGGAATTAAGGTGTCGGCGGGAGACCCGTTGCAGCAGGCGGGGCTGGTCCCCGAAACAAGCTGGTTGGCGGAAGTGGTGACGGGTTCAGTCGCGTAAATCAAGTCGCCAGTAATATCGATTTCGCCGTTGGCCGCGACGGTGAGGGCATTGTAGTCTTGAATCCCCGCCTGCCCCTGACCGGGGCCGCTGATACCGCCGGTGCAGTTGCCACCATACGAGCAACTGGCGGAAATGCTGCCATTCACGTAGACGATGGTGGCCGGCTGCGGCGGAGTCGCGCTCAAGTTCATGGGGACGGAGCAAAAGTTGTTGGAAGTCGTAGTTGTAGAGCCGGACCCTCCGCCTCCTCCACCCCAGCCTCCTCCTCCGCCCCAGCCTCCACCGCCTCCTCCTGTTGTCACCGCGGTGCTTATCGTGGTGGTGCCTGTCGTGGTTGAAGGACAATTCCAGGAAGCCGGAGGGGTCGCAAGCGGATCAACCGTAATAGTCGTCGTTGTGCTGCTAGAGCCAGAGCTCTGTGTAGTAATAGCAATCACTTGCGCGGAGGTCCCGCTGGTCGAGAGCGCAATGCTGGCACTCCCCGCGACGTAGAAGCCACCCCCATCGAATGTGTTGACATTGCCACTCGTAGTGGTCGTCGTAGTGTAGGGCAAATAAACCCCCGAGGTCGCCCCGCCCGTCGGATAAACTGTTCCCGAGGCGGTCTGCAAGGGAGGGTAATTCGGGGAGCTGCCGTTGTGCATTTGCGTGGCGGTAGGAGCGCTGGAACCCTCGCCCGTGCCTTTCCCGTCGAGGACTGCCCACTGCTGGCTGTAGTCATTAGCTGGCAAAGAGGCTTGATTTTCTCCCAGTGCGTATCCTGGAGAGGGACTTCCTTGAAACTTCGGTGCGATGGTTTGGCTTCCGGACTTGTAACTGGCAGTGGGGGACTGAATGCAATTGTTTCCAAACCAGTAGTCGAAGTCGGCGTTTTGTTGTCCGACGAAGTCCGTCAAAGTATAGGTTCCGGTAGTGCCCCACTGCCAGGCGCCGTTGGTGAACATGGGGCCCGTCAAATAGCCGGGGACCAGGGGACCGAGGCAGGGAGTGAACTGGTCAATGAAAGCGCCATAACTGGCAAAGCTTTGACTCGTGGAGGACCCCTGGCCGCTGACGGTCACGACGACATTACCCGTCTCGGAAACGGAAGTCTTCTCCGAACCCTGAGCGGCCCCAAGGGAGGTGAGGGAATACTGGAATGTGTAACTACAACCCGTAACGTCGAGAATATAATTATTGGCCGTGGTGCACAGGGCCTTGTTTGCATAGTTGTTCGGGGGCTGAGTGCAAGAGGGAGAGGAACCGGTAGTGCAGTAGGAGGTGACGGTGGGCGTGCCCACCAGTTGGAAACTGACGTTCGTGATCTCGAATTGCTCTGCCCACGACTGTGTGGCCTGGCCAGCGTTCAACGAGGTGAAAGCTGAATAGTTTGTTGTGATGTAATTGAGGGCGGTTTGCGCAACGGTTGTAGTATTGGAAATCGGGGGAGAGGACCAGGTGGTAGGAACCTGAGCTAGAAGTTGATTCACCAGTTGTTGCCGCGTGATGTTGAGCCCGGAGTCCGCAGCGTAGAACGCTCCTCGGGCGTTGCGGTAGTAACTGTTGATCAACATGTCGGAGCTCGAGGACAGGACCATAGCCAGGGCCATCAGGCTCATCATGCCCAAGAGCAACATGGTGAAGACCAGGGCGAAGGCGCGATCGGCAACTTCGCCGCTCTTGCTGCCCGCCGCCGAATTGGGATCTCTCATCAGCTTCCATCTGCCGTTCATGCCGCACCTCAATCTCGCATGCTCAAGTTGCGAGGGTTGACCACCACTGAGGCGCCCTGCACCAAGTAGCGTCCTCCGTCAAAGGCATTGGTAAAAGTGAAGGAGGGATCGCTGCTGGGTGTCGTGCGCGCGATCAGGGAGACACGCAGGGATCTCACGAAAGCAAACAGATAAGCCGCGTCATAGGGCGGTGGACTGTTGTTGTTGACGTCGTACTTCGAGGCATCGTAATAGTACTGGGGGGTCACCGTGTCAGTGATGCAATTCCATAGGGCGGCTCCAACCTTGAACCCGATCACTTGGTCCATAACCACCGTGGTCGTGCCCCCTTTTATCCGGACGAGCTGAGGATCATTCGCATTCGAAGCATTCACCTGATAAGTAATGGGAGCTAACTTGATGATCCAGTCGCCACCACAATACTGATCCCCAAGGTAGGTTGCGAGCACGGGAAGGGGGGGAGTGGGGGGATTAAGGGAAGTGGGGCAAGTTGTGCCACCGCAAGCAGTGATGTCCAGGGGGTCATTGGCCAGGTTATTGCTCCCGTCACTGTTGGTGGGATTAAAGGTGAACTTTACGGCCTTCGAGTTGTATACCGTGGGGGCCTGGGTGAGAACGACCGTAGTTATCTGCGTCCCCGTACTGTTCAAAAAGAGCAGTTGGTCCCCAGCGCTGTAGTAGCCCGCCGTCGTGGCGAGGGATTGGAGTGTCCCATTTACGATCGCCGCTTGGCCGTAGGCCACCCCCTGGTTGGTGTAAGAGCAATTGGTGGTCTCACTTGGTCCGCCGGTGCTATCCGTGGCGTTAATGGGAGGGTAAGAGGAGGCATTAGCGGCAACTAGGATATTGAGCTGATCGAAGCAGCTGGTGCCGTAAGAGTTGGTCGTGGAGTTGTAGCAGGAAGAGGTGGGGACGTTGTTCACGATGGTGACGCCGAGGGGCCAAGTGGGGAGGTTGTATCCGGAGTAGTTCCCCGAGGCGGCATTGGCGAGGTCAAGTTGCAACTGCGCGGTGGCATTGCGGATTCCAACATTAAGGCCTGCCAAGCCAGGCTGTGAATTGGCGTTGGTCTGCTGGCGGGAAAAAAGCACCAGAGCGCCCGCGCTCACCAGAAGGAAAACAGTCATCGCCACCACCAGCTCGAGGAGCGAGAAACCTCGGCTGCGAGGAACGCCCCCTGAGATGTGAGGTAGATGACTCTTCATAGTTAAGGTTCCCTCCTGCAACCCTAGGGGCGGATGATGCTCATTTGAAAGGTGACAGGGATGTAGGCCGACGAGCCCTGATACAGGGACGTGTCCAGCAAGGTCACGAGCACCGTCACGCGGCGCACTCCAGTAATCGTCACACCGTTGACAACTGGGTTCGCCTCGATCACCCACCGCCGGTCAAATGTGTAGACCGTGGGGGGAGTCGTAGTCTGCAAGGTCTGTATCTCTCCACTGGGAGGGTGGACGGTGGTGTTGTAAATCGTGCTGCCATTTTGGATGGCGCTCACGGTTTCTGAAAAGCAGCCATAAGTCGTGTTTGGACAAGGGCTGTTGGCGCCGCTAACAACCGTGTTCATCGCTATGTCATCATAATAATTGACTGTGGCGGATGCTCCACCTGGGCAGGTTGTGGCCTGGAGGGGTGTATCTTGGGTAAGGCTGCCGACGCTGGAGCTACCCGTGGGCACGCAAATCTGCGGGTCGTCGGGATCCCACCGGTTCAAGTCCTCCAACTTTTCTGAGGCCATTTCTGCGGCAAGCGCCATGTACCTTGACTGGCGACTGGTGTTCATACTGCGCGCGGCCACAGTCGCGGTGGCGACCACCCCCATCGTTAGAACAATTAGGGCCACGAGGGTCTCCAATAGGGTGAATCCACACCCAGAAGCAGTTCTAATTGGACGAAACATCGCCCACTCCTGTCACGGTGATGGTATGCGTCATTACGGGGTTGCTGATCGTGAAACTCAGGGTGCCCGTAGTGGCTGAAACCGTTCCGTTGGCGTTGAATTGAAGCGTGGTGGTCGGGCTGACCGTGACGTCGCCGACCCCGCTGAGGGGGACGGCAGTGCCCACGTTCGTAAAACTCGTCGCCCCCGGCGGCTCGCTAGCCACCTGATAGGTCGCATTGGAGGAGTTGAAAGTTATATTGTACGGGTAGGCGTGCATGATGGCTTGGAAGCGCGTAGCCGAAATTGCCCCGGTAGCCGCCGCCAACGCCGCCGTCAGCCGATAGTTACGCAAGGAATTCATGGTCGTGGGGAATGCAATGGTCACCAACACAGCCACTACCGCAAACGCGACGACGATCTGGAGCATGCTGTAGCCGGCGCTCGATTGCGCGGGCCTTCGCCAGGCGCGCCCACCCACTTCGTTGTTGGCCTCACTCAGTCCCATGGTCCGCCAACCCTGAGGCCCGCGGGGTGGCGATGGCAGCGAGAACTTACATAACCGTTGCCACCACCATCAGCTTGCACCAGGGAACCCGCGGGTTGAGGCCCGCCAGCGCCAGCTAGCCGCCCTGGCGGCTTTTCCCCTCCAGAGCCTGAACATCAGCCGTCAAACTGCTCTTTCC
>Ga0326727_10014918_pt1 | contig 16794 bp, 19 predicted proteins | sample MB2enrmetagenome_FD_207643 | JGI IMG/M metagenome (GOLD analysis project Ga0326727, IMG submission 207643) | Lab enriched peat soil microbial communities from McLean, Ithaca, NY, United States - MB29MY | ecosystem: Environmental > Terrestrial > Soil > Wetlands > Peat | place: USA: New York...
TTCATCTGACAACACCAATGGAGCCCGCTCGGTTTTACGTGCCATGATCGCCTCCTTTATGGATAATGAGACAATCATAGCAGATATTGGCCATTTTGTAAATATTTTGACGGAACGCTATACTAGGTACTCCTGCATTGCACGCTTTGTCGGGAAATCACGGTAAATAGTATCGGCATGTTCTGGACCGACAATAAAGAACATAAACTTTACAGAATTCTGCCATGTAAATGGCTGATCGTACTTCGTCAGGCATGAAATGATACCGCTCGCAACCCCTGCTGCACCCACGGCAAAAGTATTAAGTAGATCCTTACCTTTAACGCTAGTATGGTCCGTGTTATTGGTCCCTAGATAAGCGCCAAATGCTGTAACAACGCTATCGGTAGCTTTGAACCCATGTTCAACTGCATAGGATTGCTTCCAGGGGTTTGCTGCTTCATTCTCTCCAAGCACATATGCAGAAATATCACCTCTGCTGCCTTGCGTGCTCTTGTCAATTTTGGGAGGGATCGCTCCTCCAACGATCTCGCCCACAAGATTGACGAAATAGCCTAACGCAATGTTGACAGGCTGCCGACCACCTGAAACACCTGTGGAACAGGCAATGCCTAATTTCTTGATGATCGGGCCGTTAATGATGATAAAGGGAGCTGTCGGCGCTGTGGTCGTTGCATTGCCCCGCCAATCATAGTCAGGATGGCTGAGAGCCTTCACGATGGCAAGCAAAAGCGGCATATGTTCCGGCTTGCATCCTGCCATACACCCTCAAACGCCCGTTCTCATCGCTGAAATGCTCCGTGTGTCCGCCCAGATATACCGTATAAGCTAATTCGGGACGACTAATCTCCCAGGGGTTTCCCAGGCGCAGCCATATGTCGGTCTTCTCCACCTGACAGCCGTCGCGAATCTCCTGGTCGAAGATCCCGAACTCATAACGAATACCGTAACCGATGGCAGGTACACGGAGGGTGGCAAGAGAGTCGAGATAGCATGCGGCGAGCCTGCCGAGACCGCCGTTGCCGAGTCCCGGCTCCTGCTCCTGGTTTATCAGGTCGTCCAGGTTCTGACCGAGCTCGGCTACGGCCTCCCGGACCGACTCCATGATCCCCAGGTTCACCAGGTTGTTCCCCAGATGTGGTCCCATCAGGAACTCGGCAGACAGGTAGCTGACTACCTTCACCTCGTGTCGGCGAAAGTGATGCAGCGATTTGATCCAGTCGTCGAGCATCCGGTCGCGTACAGCAAAAGCAAGGGCCATGTACCAGTCGTTGGCGGTCGCCAGTGCGGGAGCGCGCCCCCGGGTAAAGAGGAGATGGTCCAGGATCGCCTGTTTGAGGTCGGCGGTGTTCATGCCACGACGGACGCCACCTCTGCATGGATCGGACAGTACAGGAGCAAGGGGGTTGCCGGTTTTTTTCGTACGCTGAGTTCCCATCTCTCTTTTCTTTTTCAGTTAAATTGATCAGGGTTAGCTGATATTTCTTTCTGCATTGAGGGTACAGGGATCGAGTTCCGAACTCGTACCTGCAACAGCTACTCGTTTAATTCAGTAACGCTCGGGGACAAATTTAAACGGGTAGTCGGGAGATTTGTATTTACCTTTGATCTTTCGTTTCGGCAGTTCTTCTTTTTTGCGCGGCACATCCTTGTAAGTGACCCTGCTAAGGAGGTGGGCGATGACATTCAGGCGCGCCCGCTTTTTGTCGTCGGATTTTGCCAAGTACCATGGAGCCCAAGCCGTATCGGTTGCCGCGAACATCTCGTCTCGCGCCTGAGAGTTGTCGTCCCACCTTGAGTAGGACTGAATATCCATGGGGGAAAGTTTCCATATCTTGCGACCGTCATCGATGCGTGCTTCGAGCCGACGGGTCTGCTCCTCCGGGCTCACCTCGAGCCAGTACTTGAGTAGAATGATCCCTGACTCGACCATCATTTTCTCGAAAAGCGGCAAAACATCCAGAAAGTGCCTGGTTTGCTCTTCCGTACAGAAGCCCATCACGCGCTCGACTCCCGCCCGATTGTACCAGCTGCGATCGAAGATGACAACCTCGCCGGCCGCCGGAAAGTGCGTGAAATAGCGCTGGGTATACATCTGCGTTTTCTCCCGCTCCGTCGGGGTGGGGAGCGCCACCACGCGAAAAACGCGCGGACTTACCCGCTCGGTGATGGCCTTGATCACTCCCCCCTTGCCTGCGCCATCGCGCCCCTCGAAGACAACACAGACCTTGAGACCCTTGTATTTCACCCATTCCTGGAGCTTGACCAGCTCCACATGAAGTTTGGCGAGTTCCTTCTCGTACCACTTTTTATTCAGCTTTTCATCTGCTTTCTCATCGACTTCCATTTCCTTTTTCTTGTCTTTGTCCATGCATTTCTCCTTTCCGATTCAGACGGTTGTTCTAGCAATCATGGCGGACTGGGCCGTGGTGCTTGTCGGCAAACCAGCATGCTACTGGACGGCCAACCACCGAATTTCATGTCTGTCATACCAAGTATCCAGTGGTATTTCACTCATTGGTTAAGTCAGTAACCATGCGGTTTTTCGCCTGATCATCAGTCAGGACCATGTACGTGCTGCTGGCGTGAGCAACCAATTGCTTGCTTTCATCTATAACCTCGCACTCCACAAATCCAGTCAACTTACCTTTTTTGACAACCTTGCCCATAGCCAGAAGTTTTCCATTCCAGACCGGTTTCAGGTAATTGATTTTCAATTCAAGGGTAGTCAAAGACTCTCCTTTCTCCAACATGGTAAAAAACGCTACTCCCATGGCCGTATCGGCTATAGTGCAGAACACTCCACCGTGCAGAGTCCCCATGGCATTGGCATGATCCTCCGCCATTTTTAACTCTATGACTGCCTGGCCAAGTTGCACCGATTCAATTTTGAAGCCCAGGAGTGAGGCAATTGGCATGAGTGGATGTCCGCTTTCAATCATCTTTTTTAGTTGGCTAAGCATTGCTGGCATTTTGTATCCTCCTTTGACATTTGTTGAGTGGTTAAAACAGGTTCTGAGACAGCTGCCCCCATTTGCCTGAGCGCGATCCTTGGGAGGAGGTTACAATCACCGTACAGGTCATCCCCGCAGCGAACGGCATATTCTCAGGTATCCGGTCTATCCTTACCCGCACCGGAATCCTTTGCGCAAGTCTGACCCAGTTGAATATGGGGTTGACGTCGTGCAGGAGTTCGCGTCCGGTGGGATTGTCACGATCGGTAATACCTGCCGAAAAGCTTTCGATATGACCCTTTAGGAGAGGGGCATTGCCAAGAAGCCGGATTTCGACCGGATCATCTATGTGCAACAGGCGGAGCTTGTTTTCCTCGAAATAGCCATAGACCCAAAACGAATTTTTATCGATTACCGCCAATTTTGATATCCCTGCCGTTGCGTAGTCACCGGGATGGACAAGGAGGTTGGTAATGTATCCGTCGACCGGAGCGAGAACTTGGGTGCGGTTCAGGTTCAGCTTGGCGGTATCAACCGCCGACAATGCTTCCTGATAAAGCGCCTCGGCCGAATCGGCCAGCGACCTGGCATTTTCCCGATTTTCAGTGGACACCACAACACTTTCCAATCGTGCGCGACGTTCAGCCTCCTGCGCCTTCATCATCATCTCAGCCTTACGGGCCGCCAATCGGGCTTTTGCCTGGTCCAGAGCCAAAACGTAGCGATCCCGATCGACCGTGAACAACAAATCTCCCTTGTGAACCAACTGGTTGTCCTTGACCGCGACTCGCACCACTATGCCGGAGACATCGGAAGCAATGTTTATCACATCAGCGCGCACCCGCCCGTCACGGGTCCAGGGTGAGTTCATGTACCGGTTCCAAAGCGCCCTGCCGATAAGGACTGCAGCTATGAAGATGGTGATGGTGCATAAGTAGCGAACCAAATTATTGAGTTTCATAGTAACACCTCTTTCCATAATAAGTTTGGGGGCCAAAAGTGTCCGGTTTTTCCTGTTACGCTAGCGGAGCACCAGCAGGCCGCACAGGCCGAAGATGCATACAAAGCAGCTCAAACGGAACAACGGTGGATGCCAGACATACTGGTAAACTCCGCATCGTCCAAGAACTTTGTCCAGTGCCATCTCAAGGACTACACTCACCAGAAAAACCAGGAAGGTGCTGGGCACCAGTGCGTCGAGTAGGGCAATTTCACGCGGCATAAAGTGTTCCTCCCTGAAGAGTTGCCTGCGACCCGGTCACCGTGGCCGCAAGAACAGTGTCGTCATCCATAAGCGAGGCGCGTATGAGGTGCAGCGATGTCAGCATCCTGCGCATGGCATCACGCTGGTGTCTGTCAAGTTCTTCCAGCCCGGATTCCTGCAGGATAAAGTTAATGCTTGAATCGATACTTTCAAGTGCAGTAGTGTGGCATTGGGTGTTTGGCTGTCTGAAAAGGTCAGCAGTTGAGCATATACATTTATTAACGTTATCGAGCAAAGGTTGCGAAAAGGGAATGGAGTCGGCATCTTGGCGAAGATGGATAATGGCCCGCCCCATCTCAAGTACTATAAACATCCATTCAAGGATGTTTCTGACATGTGGATCTTGCAACTCCTGTTTTGCGGCAACTCTGTGCAGAATATCGCGAATGCCGCTCTCAAACCGGTGGGTAAGACCCGGAAGCGGTTCAAAGCAGGCCATTTCCACCTGTCGGCGCAGCATATGGGCAGTACGGCGCTTGTACCACGCCCCTGTCACCGGCGCAAACGTCCCGAAAATTACTGCCGCGGTAGCCAGGCCAATCGCCAGTGCTGTGCCGAAGTTGATGAAACTTACCGGATCGTACTGCATACTATTGGCGGGAGAGATCATAAAACAAAACATGGTGCTATAGCCGAGACCCATCGTCGCAAGTTTCGGGTTCAGGCACAGATAGGGGCCCACGAGCATGAATGGAACCATGCCGGCGCACAGCAAACCGAACCCGTCCAAAGATGTCAAGACGAAGAACTTGCACAGGAATGACACTATAAAGCTTGCCAGAACACCGATCACGCCCATTTTGACGGCAAGGGCGGGATCCGGTGCAGGCGCGAAAAGGGCGCTTCCTATGGCCGCCATCATGACAGCGCTGGTGCCATACGGCCAGGCGGATGCAATCCAGAACGCCGCAACCAGCAGAATTACGGTCGTAGCCCGAGCCCCTGTCAGGATCGCCACAGTGGGGTCGGTTCTGGATGCGAAACGTACATCATCAAGCGGCCTCTTGCTTTGCCGTTCCGCTATGAGAGAGGCATAGTTACCAATGTAGTCGCGAAGTTCCTGAACAAAGCGGTTGAGCAGTTCCACACCAGTCTCGCAATCCAGATGCTCAGGATTGTCGGAAAAAGCAAGTTGCTTATTTCTTACAGTTTCAACTTGCTGTGGAAAGGCTGCGTGGAACGCGGCAAACCGTTGCTCGGCCTGTTGAGCTTGGTCGGCCGTGCGGGCTGGTTCACCCTCAGTCACAAGCATGTCGGCAAGCGAACCGCTCAGCATGGCCAATGCCTGAGTTGCCGGAGAATCCGTCTTTTTCAGATGATTCATAAGCTGGTAAAACGAGTGTATCGTGGTGGACATAGCCATAAAATCCTGATTGAGCCGACGTAGGGTTAGATCGCGCGAGCGGAATTCCGTGGCTTCCAGGAGCACTGAGCTACGGAAAGATTCGAGATTCATGGCATTGCCGATAAATCGCAGATGCATCCGGTCCATTTCCTGTTGTTCCATCTCCCCTGAGAGTATGGCATGAGCAAACCTGTTGAATTCAGTGTAGCGGCTCTGTATCGTTCGCAAAATGCTGTCACCGAGGCTTTGCGGGAAAACCATGTCACTCACAATCCCGGCGCACAGAATGCCGACAACAACCTCGGTTGCACGGTTTACGGCATAATCGAAGAAACCGGTTGGCTGCATGACCAGCGGGAACGCTATCATTGCTGTTGTATATCCGGCAAGGGTGAAGCCATAGGACTTGAAGTTGCGGTACAATGCGGCTCCTGCGGTGCAAAGACCAACCCATATCGATAATCCAAGCAGGAACAACACCCTTTCCTGTGCAAACAGACCGAGCAATGCAAGGCTGGCTACCATTCCTGCCAACGTCCCGCAGATGCGGTAAAAGCTTTTTGTCAATACCATGCCGGTCTGGGGTTGCATGATGACATATACGGTGACCATGGCCGTTACCGGCTGACCTAATTCGAAACGCATGGAAATTCCCATTGCCAACAGGGCTGCAATGGTCGTTTTAAATACGAATACCCAGCCCAGGCCTTCCGTTTTGCCCCACGCGACGAATTCCCTCTGCACTCTGGAAAGCCGTAACTTCATGCTATATGTGTAGGGAGAGCTCATCGCGAGCCTCCTTGATTTGCTGGCGAAGTAACGGGCACACCCCCTCCGATCGCCTGCATCAACGCGGCATATGCATCGAGAAAACGTGCATCAACCTGCGCTTTGCGTTGTGCTTCCAGAAGAGTTTGGTTTTGTGCATTTAGTACATTCAGATAATCGGTCAACCCGGAGCGAAAACCGTACAGGGCAATATCATAGGCTCGTCCAGCCAAAGAGTTCGCTTGATAGGTCTCAGTGCGCTGTTTTTCCAATGAACGCATGGTGACAATCTGGTTGGCGACTTTTTCCAAGGCGCGGATCAGGGTGTTGTTGTAGGATTCCACCGCGATGTCGTATTCGGCGGTTGAAACTCGGAGTTGGCTGCGCAGCCGTCCCCCTTCGAAGATCGGCAACGAAATCGCCGGCCCGAACCCGCTTATCATGGATTCTGGCGATAAGAATTTGGCAAATCCCAGGGATTCCCAGCCGACAAAAGCAGTGAGGTTAATGTTTGGGTAAAATGCCGCCTTGGCAACTTCAATACCCTTGCTGGCCGCTTCCACTCTCCAGCGTTGCGCCACCACATCGGGCCGTCTGCCAAGGAGGTCCGCCGGAATGGCGGATGGCAATTGGATCGGCAAGTTAAGTGAAAGGGTCGGCCTGTGGATCTGCTCTCCATAACCAGGTCCCTTGCCCGCAAGCGCGCTTAATAGATTTCGCATAAGCTCGATGGATTCGGAAATCCTCTCGATTTCCGCCCGAGCTGCTGGCACTACCGTTTCAGCCTGACGCAAATCAATCTCGGTTGCAAGTCCAGCCGACATGCGTTTTTGAATGATATTAAATATTTCCTGACGTTGATGCAAGGTTTCCTGGGCAACATCCAGCAACACAAACTGGAGTGACAACTGCACGTAAGCACGGACGATAGCCGTATCAAGAGCAAGCCGGACCTCTTGTGCTTCTGCTGTTGTCATCTGCACATAATCCAGCGCTTCGGCAAGCGCGCTGCGGTTCTTTCCCCAAAGGTCAAGGTCATAGACGAGGTCAACAGTTGCCAAATTGTACCAGGCCCAGTTTCCTGCATACGGTGGCGGAATAAACTCCTGTTCGGTGAACAGCTCTCGGGTAAAGGATGCATCAGCCTGAATGTAAGGAAACAGAGCCGCTTTTGCTGCACCGCTAAGGGCTTGTGATATCTTAATGCGTGCTTGCGCAATATGCATGGTCGGGTTGTCCGCAGTCGCCTCCGTCACCAACCGGTCGAGCTGCGGATCGCCATATATCTTCCACCACTCCTGCAATGGCCACGGTGATGGTTGTTTCGCCATAGAACGGATTGCACTGCCGGCATCCAGTTTGCCGGGTTCGAGCTGCTGTGAACTGGGCGAAACACCCACGGGGAACCTGGCACATCCGCTCAGGGTCATAGTCACGGCGATCATGGCAAAGCAATTAATTTTCGATATCTTGGGCATAAAAAATCTTCCTAAATGTGTCTATGATTTTTCGGCTGCTATCAGAACCGCACGGCGAACTCCAAGGCTTTTTTGATCTCTCCATCAAGGGATTCTCTGGCTTTTTCAGAAACCACATTGCTTCCTTTGATAGAGATAGCCTCGAACTCCTCAATACCCATAAACTTCATGAAAGAGCTGATGGAGGACACGTTTTGGGCATCTTTCTTTCCGGGATCAAAACCGTCCGCAGTGTGGATCAACAGACACTTCGTCCCCTGATTTTTCAGAAGGCCCTCAGGACCCATAGGGGAATATCGATAGGTCTTTTTGACAACGGTAATCGTATCTATATACATCCTTAGCTCCGCTGGAAATCCCAGGTCCCATAGCGGTGTCACGAACACATACTTGTCGGCCGCTACGAACTGATCTGCGAGCCTCCTGATGCGGCCGATCTTACGCTGCTCATCTTCTGTCAGTGCTGCGAAATGATGGCCGCGACGTATTTTTCCCAGGCCGCTCAGAACATCCGCATCAACACGTTGGATATTGTCGCGGTAGAGGTCGAGCATATGGATCTCATCTTCAGGGTTCCATTTAAGATATTCATGCAGGAACTCAGAGCCGACGATGAGGCTACGGGAGTGTTCGACCGGTTTCAGGTCGCAGGTTACATAAAGTAGTTTCGTCATTATGTTTTCCTTTCTGAATATTACATTAGCCAGTATTATGCCAAAACTAATAGTTTGTAATATTAGCTAGTTGCAAATTAAACAATAAAATCTCTAAAATATTTAGTAGTACTTGATGAAATATATTGTAATCATAGTATGGGTTACAATATATTTTAGTTTTGCTTGGTATTCGGACTAAGTCAGGAAGGGATAGCATGGATGATAAATCGTATTCTTATACCGCTCTGGGTCGAGAAAGATTTTCTGGGAGAATTGATACTTCGCACATGGGGCAAGGAAATTTATGATTCTACTCATTTCAAACTCCTTACAGCTATACCCGAGCCCTCCACCATCCTACTGGCAAATGCCTAGGCCCATTGTTTATCCCCGTTGATCTTGTTGAGAAAAACCGGCGGCCTGCCGACAGCGGCAACTTCCCCTTCCAATATGCTCAAACGGTCGCCCAATGGCGAGGTTCCCCGTCTGGATCGCGGACGGACCGGGCTTCATTGTATGGTTTCGGATCGGATGTATCTCGGAGGCTCTTGCTAGCGCCGATTATCACGGATCAGTAGAAATCGACCGGATCTATGCGCTAACGCACCGCTCACAAGAAAATCAAGTCGCTCGGCAGGCCCTGTCCCATGTTTGCATTGGGAGGGAGTAAGAAACGCTTGAAAATGGCGGGGAGCGGATAGAACCTTCTGAAGCAGCACCAGACTCCCTCTTCCATCTGTTCCGGCGACATGTTTTTCAGGGTGAACAGGCGGTCCATTCACGAGTAACGGTCGGCGAACGGGTTGATGATCCATCCTTCCTCCGCGAGCCGGCGACGCATGAGGGTCCCTTCGCGGGGGGTGGCGGTGTTGAAGAACGCCATGAGGATCATTTCCCCGAGAAAGTCCAGGGTCTCATTGAATATCTCTCCGGTGTCCTCGTCGAGGCCGAAGAGGAAATTGAGAGAGTAGAATATCCCCCGCTTCTCCAAGGCCTGCAGCATATCGGTGTACTCGGATACCTTGTTTTGTTTTTATCCGATGGAGCTGAGGCTCTGCTGCGAAACCGATTCGATGCCATGTTAACGTGGTAGACCCCTGCCTTGAGCGCCAGGTCGAGGAGCTCTTCGTCGCGCGAGGTATTTATGGTCCAGAGGCAGCTCCAGCGCACCTTGAGCGGCATCATCGCCTTGAACAGTTCACGGGAGTATTCATGATTACCGGCGATTTTGGCGTCGACGATCTGGATATTCTTGCTGGGGATGCGCCTGAAGTCCTCGTTCACCTCTCCTATGGGACGATGGCGGTACTTCGTGCCATAGACAACCGGGACTTCGCAGAAACTGAAGTTGAACGGGCATCCCCGGGTGGTCATGAGGGGTACGAACGGGGCGAAGTATTTCTTCCGGTCAAGCAGTTCCCAACGGGGGAGGGGAAGGTTCTTCAGGTCATGGAACCGGTCGGCCTTGTAGCGCCGCTTCATTCGCCCCGCCCGGAACCCTTCGAGCAATTCCGGCCAGCTGTATTCCACTTCCCCTATCACCACCGCATCGCAGTGCTCCAGACACTCTTCCGGCAGGAGCGAGGCGTGGAACCCTCCCATGATGACCGGAACGCCGCATCTGCTGAATTCCGCGGCAATATTGTAGGCGCTGGCTGCCGTGGCGATGGTGGTGGTAATGCCGACCAGGTTGTACCCCTTGTCATAGTTGCTGTCCATTAACTGGTCATCCCATCATCCTGTCACTTCTTCGATGTGCACCTCTATCCACCACTCATCCAGGGTACTCAACAAGGGTACACTCAATGCTTGATGACAATTCGGTTTGTCGCTAAATCGCAGTTTTATTTGTAACGCACGCAGAAGAATTACCGTTCATACGGCGATTCAGTAACGCTTGCTTTAGCCTGTTACGTGCCAATATGTATGACCGTATAGCAGGGTAATAGTTCTCCCGTATTTGAGCTGTCACAATCAAATCTTGAGTAACTTTTTTACTGTTCTGTTGGGTCGCGATTTCTACGGAATTATTGCCGTATTCTTGAATCGTCTTCTCGCAATCTTCTAAGTCAATCTCTAAGCCTAACATATACATGTGTGCCGCCTGGTATACGACGTGACAATCGCTGAACTCCTTCAACTGTGGCGCATCATTGAATGAATCAATTACATCCAACATGTACTTCCTGGCCGATTCTGGGTTGTCAATAATCCTTATCTCACTTTTATAATTTTGCATGGCACCTCCTATATCAGTTCCAGTACAGCCGGTGGCAGGAAGGTAATGGCTTTGGCGTTGCGGATCTTTGCAAAACGAGCCAAGGCGCGGCGCGACACCGTCTGAACACGTAACTCCGGTTTTTTCGCTCTTTCCAGTCCTTCAGGTGCAAGAATTCCAAGAAGTTGTTCTGGCCCCGTCCCGCAAATCTGTAACCGAGCACCGGCAACAGCGAGTCTATGGCCCGGTTGTCCTCTTTAAGATAAATAATGATCGGATCTCCCGCACCACCTTCATGGTCCGCTCCTGGGTCGCCTGGAATGGTAACTGGGCCATGCAGAACAAAAAACCCTGATCCTTGTCCGGCAGAAAGAACGCAGACAGCACCAGGGCGATCCCTCACAGAGCACTTTGCTCAGATGGAACGAGATCTGACATATAGCGCACCCACACCGGATTTGAGGTGGCTCGTAAACTGAGACGTTAAGGTGGTCTCAAACACCAGATGGATGTGGCCCGGCATTGCATGCCCTTCTTTAAGCTCCATATCCTTCTGACGACAGAACTTCTTCCCAACGTCTCTTCTTACTCGACCAAACAGGACTTTCTTTCGGTACTTTGGGACGTTCACCACATGATATTTGCATTACTATTTTACATGGGCTAAATTTTGCCACTCTCGCATGGCATTTCCACCTGTCGATGAACCCTCGGAGCTTTCTTCAAGTGGAAATGCCTCTTAATTCGCCGGAATGGCAAAGCTTATTTTAATCACACCGACATAGCCGGTGGTTTGCAGAACAACACAATTAATTAAGCGCCGATTCTTGTTTAATTTTATCCAGTTGATCCTGTGCCTCTTGCAGCTTCTGTTCAAGCATTTTCAAATCTTCCGCAGAATAATTCTTGTCCCCATTCTTTATTTCGGCATTCAGCTTCTTAACCCTTTTTTGTAAAATATCCGCTATATTCAGACATGTATTGGCTGAAATGCTGCAGGTTGCCGCGTCTTGGGCCGGCCCCGCAATAGCCGGTACTGCAGATGAAGTCAGTAATGCTGCGATCGCGATAATTATACTCTTTTTCATGGTTTCATCTCCTTTTAAACTTTATTCTTCTTCCTCAGCATTGTCCGTTGTCCGGGCAGGTTTTTGTGAGGCGTTTTTGCGTTTCAACTTAGCGTCGGTGATCTGCCCCATGGACCTGGTGGTTGCCTCCTTGGGGGACAACCCTTCTTCACTCATGATCCGTTCCACGTTTTCCACCACTACGATGGCGTCGTCTACCGGCAAGTTGATGGCCAGCACCATGGCGAACATGGTCAGGGTATTGATGGAAAACCACTTGCGGCCTTCTTACTGGACGAGATTGGCGAACTGCTGCTTCAGGCCCAGATTCGCCTGTTGTGCATACTCCAGACCATGAGATCGAACGGGTTGGCAGCAGCATGTGATCCTAAAAAAACGGGCGGGGGTAGGAGGGGGCCACCCCCCGCCCTAAACCACTACAGTCACTTATTTAGGCTGAGTGGGGTCAAGTTTTTTCCAATTGTTCCATACCCAGTCTTTGTCAAACGGGATCCGTTTGAACGGCTGTACTTCGGCACACAGGTCGTGATGTGCAAAGACCTTGCGGAGTGTTAAGGTGGGCGCCTTGGTACGGATTTGCCACTTTGCGGCATGTTCGGGAGTGAGGGGCGGCTCATAAGTGATCAGATTGTACTGAGCGGTCCCTGCGCCAATCTTCTCACCGGCGTTCATGGTGATCCTGGGGCTGAAGCCGTTGACGATCTTGAACTTGTCGTCGCCCACTTTCACGCCTTTTTCCGCCGCAACGCTGCCCGGGCTGATCGGGGCAGCATCGATTGCGTCGAGGGTCGCCATTTCGGTGGCGATAAGGTCTTTGCCGGCGAAGACCCCGATGTCTGGACAAATGGCTTTGTTAGCCCACGGGAAGCAGTCGCACTCAGGGCAAACGTCGATGGCGAAGTTGTAGAAGCCGATCTTCCCTCTCTCGAAGGTCTTCATTGCGCCCAGGGCCGCATCGGCATGGGCGATCATGGCATTGGGGAAGTAGTTTTCTTCGAAGGTTACACCGCTCATGCCGGAGAAGATACAGGTAACCTGGCATGAATAGCAGAGGCGGCAGCGCTCGGGCCACCACTCTTTACCGTGCTCAGTAACCTTATGGGCATCACGCGGGCAGGAGTCGTCGCACATCTGGTGAAATTTGCACGCCATGCCGGGGCACTGGTCGGTGAATTTCGGGAAGCCAATGGAGTCATGCGGATCGCCCCAGTGGGCCAGGTGTGTGATGTACTTGCCACGTTTGGACTGGCAGCCGATGCCGAGCTGCTTGAGGATGCCACCGTACATGGTGATCGTGTGACCGCGGGCATGGGCCAGAACGATCATGGAGTCGGCTTCGGCAATGGCGCGGCCGATATAGGTTTCCTTGAGGATCAGACCCTCGGGAAGGTCTACGCGCATGTCGTCTTCGCCGGAGTAACCGTCGGCAATGAGAACGGGACATTTGAAGGTGGCGTCGTTATAGCCATGACGGATCGCCCCTTCCATCTGAAATTGAGAAATACACATGTTGTCAAAGGTGTGGTAGGAGAGGGTGCAGTCATTTACTACATATGGGTGCCCGCCGCAGGCAGTTACTTCTTCGACAATGGCGGCGATGTATTCCGGACGGAGGATAGCGGTGCGATTGTATTCTCCGTAGTGGATCTTAATGGCGACCTCGTCCCCTTTGTCGAAGCACTCATTCAGTTTCGCTTCATAGAAGAGGTCCTTCGCTTTGCAGATCATCGACTCGGTCCAGTTGGTGGCATTGGCTTCGGAGAACCATACCGGGGCAGGGCCTGTCGTGGTGTAGGGTCCCCAAGTATGTGTGAATCCGCCATAACTCTTTGCTTGATAAGTATCCCGCCCCCCGATAAAGGGGCCCTTCATTTCATGCCATTTTGTTGGTTCAACAATCATTTTACTCATACACGCGCTCCTTTCGTTTGTTGTGAAGGGTGGATTAACCCTCTGGCTTCCATGCCCGGTCGACTTGCGAAGTGGGGCTCCACCGTAGTCCGGCACACTGGTCTTCTTCACCCCCCCTTTTCGTGCCGATTTCGCCGGTTGCAGCGTTGTCCGGTTAAGTTTTTGCGTGGTGTTATTGCGTTTCAGCTTTATGTTTTTAGATACAAAAGAATTGTTACATGTAGTCGTTTCATATGCCTCATCTCTTCATCACTCACGAAGCCTTTTCAAAAGCCGCCCGAGTGTCTTGTATTCGTCTGGGAGAATCTTCGTCGTCATTTTGTCTCGGACACGGTTTGCAGCAACGCAGAGTTTTTTTTCCAGATCTCTCCCTCGAACCGTAAGGATGATCCGGTGAACAAGACGGTCTTCAGGGTGCGGCTGGCGCTCAACTAGGCCCTTTTCTTCGAGCCGGTCGACAATTCCAACAATCGTAGTCCGATCGATCAGTGTCTTTTCAGAAAGCTCCGCCTGGGAGACCGTCTCCAGTTTCCATAAATATGCCAGCAGAATGAACTGTTGCGGCGTGATCCCATATGCCACAAACTCCTCTTTGCAGAGGGAAACAACATACTGGTATGCCTTGGCAAGGAGGAATCCAACGCTTCTCTCCACATCAAATGTCATAGCCTTGGCCTTATCTCAAACTTTCTCACTTTGCTCCCTTTCCACCTCCTTCAGCATTTCAAGAGTTTCATCTCAACTGGCTAGCAACGCCCGGCTCTCGTGCTTACAGAAACGGTGATTAAGGTCGAGCATATGGATCTCATTTTCTGGGTTCCATTTATGATATTCGTTCAGGAACTCAGAGCCGACGATGAGGCTGCGGGAATGTTCGGCCGGTTTCAGGTTGCAGGTTACATAAGGATAGTTTCGCCATTATGCTTTCCTTTCTGAATATTACTTTAGCCAGTATTATGCCAAAATTAATCATTTGTAATATTAGCTAGTTACAAATTTAACATAAAAAACAATAAAATATTTTGTAATAATAGTTGAATTATTTTGTAAAATGGGGTATATTTACCATATATTTCAGTTTATACTTGATATTCAGACTTAGTCCCGGGGAGCTTTATAGCATGGTTGACAAAAACGTATTCTTCAGGGAAGTGACGATCAGAATATGCGGCAGTCTTCAGATAAAAACCGCGCTTAGTAGCGCATTTGAGTATTTAAGACAGCATATTCCGCTAGATGTCCTTAGTCTCACCATTCGTGATGCCAACCTTGCCGCTCTCAGGAGAATCGCCCAGGTTGCGGCCGATAAAGAGGAGATTTTGGATGAAATCGTTCCCCTTCCCGAGGATCTGTGGGCGAATGTTCTATCTTGGGAAATTCGCACTCCAACAATAATGAATTCAGATCAGGATGAGGTCATTCGGGGACTGGCCCCCCATATCAAGCTCAAAAAAAATTCAGTGATTCTTATTCCACTTTGGGTCGATAAAGAGATGCTGGGAGGATTGATACTTCGCGCTAGCGGTGAGGGGATTTATAATTCATCCCATGTCGAACTCCTTGCATCTGTTACCGAGCCCTTCGCCATTGCGCTGGACAATGCCTTGGCCCATGAAAATCTTGTTAAATACAGGGACATTCTTCTCGACGACAACCGTTTTCTGAACAAGGAGCTCAACTCCCAGGCAGGGGATGAGATTATCGGCGGGAATTCGGGGTTGCGTAACGTGATGGAGATGGTCCAGCAGGTGGCGCCGCTAAATAACTCTGTGCTGCTACTTGGGGAAACGGGAACGGGCAAGGAAGTAATCGCCAATATGATTCATTTCACGTCTCCGCGCAAGGACGGGCCTTTCATCAAGGTCAGCTGTGGCGCGATCCCGGAAAGCCTCATCGACAGCGAGCTGTTTGGTCACGAAAAAGGCGCGTTTACCGGAGCAGTTACTGAAAAGCGCGGCCGATTCGAGCGTGCTCAAGGCGGGACCATCTTTCTGGACGAGATTGGCGAACTGCCGCTCCAGGCCCAGGTTCGCCTGCTGCGTGTACTTCAGAACCGTGAGATCGAACGGGTCGGCGGCAGCAGACCGATTCCGTTGGATATCCGGGTGATAGCGGCCACTCACCGCAACCTGGAAAGCATGGTTTCGGATAATCGCTTCCGTGAGGATCTCTGGTTCCGGTTGAATGTCTTTCCCATCATCATTCCACCGCTGAGACAGCGGAAGGAAGATATCCCTGCCTTAACCCGCCATTTTGTTGCGCGAAAAAGCATGGAGTTGAGAATGTTAGCTCCGCCTGTTATAGCGCCGGGTGCCCTGCAACGCCTTATGGGCTATGCTTGGCCTGGGAATGTTCGTGAACTGGAGAACCTGGTGGAAAGGGAGATGATACGGCACAGGGGTGGGCAACTGTTATTCGACTCTCTACTTCCCGCAGAGAGCAATCGTGAAGCTCAGAACCGGCAGGAAGTAAGCAGTACGCATGCTCCACTTAAACTTGATGATTTGATGACCTTGCACATCAGTAAAGTTCTTGAGATGACCAAAGGGAAGATTCACGGCCCCGGCGGTGCGGCGGAATTGCTCGGCTTGGAGCCGAATACCTTGAGGGCACGTATGGACAAACTGGGCATTAAATACCGTCGTAGACATAATGTAACTTAGCCAAAGTCGGAATCCTGACATTTAGCGATAATCGGGCGGCCTGACCCGCTGTTTCTTTTTAAAACTATTCCGGGATCATAGAAGGACGCATCAGAAAAGGTTATCCACTCTACTCAAGAAAACATGTGAGTCCGTGAATCACACAATCAGATGGGTCAACATGGATGCCGATGATTGGTGGTGAGTTCTATGTCGATTCACAGAGTGGGCTTCCCCAGGTTCAAAGTTTATATAGGCATTGAACTCTTATTACAACATGCTGGAATAACAGGATATGTGCTGTCTGCAATTCCAATATACCCTCGACTCATACCCCCAAAATTTTGGTAGCGTTGTCAATAGGAGACCTGCTAATACGCTCCATTTCGCCGCCGCTTTATCATTCTTATGCATCAAACCCGTTGTAGTAATAAGCAAGGCGAACCTTGGTGACGTTAAGCGCCCCTTCC
>Ga0326727_10014919_pt1 | contig 16792 bp, 10 predicted proteins | sample MB2enrmetagenome_FD_207643 | JGI IMG/M metagenome (GOLD analysis project Ga0326727, IMG submission 207643) | Lab enriched peat soil microbial communities from McLean, Ithaca, NY, United States - MB29MY | ecosystem: Environmental > Terrestrial > Soil > Wetlands > Peat | place: USA: New York...
CAGAAGTTTTACCCGCGGACCCTGGCCAGTGAAGACCTCGACCGGATACGCCTTTTTCAGGAAACTGGCTTTGATTTCAGTGGTGATGGAGAAGCCTTCTTTTTAGCCCTTGAGGCCCACCGTATCCGCATTGCCCACCAGTTTGATCCTCTCTTTGCCGTCAATGTCTCCCAAGTGGACTCCCTCCCACATCAGATTGAAGCCATCTATTATCATATGCTGCAAATGCCCCGGATTCGCTTCCTGCTGGCGGATGATCCTGGTGCAGGGAAGACCATCATGACCGGCCTGCTCTTAAAGGAATTGAAATACCGGGGTCTGGTGCGGCGAACCTTAATTATTGTTCCTGGGCATTTAAAAGATCAGTGGCTCCGGGAGACGAAGGAACACTTTAACGAAACCTTCACCGTAGTGGATCGCAGTTTAATCAATGCCACCTGGGGGCGAAATGTCTGGCAGGAGCAAGCCCAGGTCATTTCTTCAATGGATTTCGCCAAGCAGGATGATGTGATGGCTAGTCTTGGCGAAACTCATTGGGACCTGGTGGTGGTGGATGAAGCCCATAAAATGGCGGCTTACCGCTACGGTGAAAAAACCACAAAAACCGAGCGTTATCGCTTCGGGGAATTATTATCCCGGATTAGCAATCATCTCTTGTGCCTTACTGCTACGCCCCACCGCGGCGACCCGGAAAACTTTCGCCTCTTCATGGACTTATTAACTCCTGGCCTGTTTGCTGATGCAAACCTGCTTATTGAGGCCATCCAAAAAGGCGATAACCCCCCGATCCTGCGCCGTCTCAAGGAGGACCTGAAAGATTACCATAACCGCCCGCTCTTCCCCCCACGCCACGTATTCACCAAACCATATCGCCTCCATGACGATGAAAAGCGACTCTATAACGCCCTCACTGAATATGTGGAAAAATCCTATAACAAGGCCCTTGCCGCCGAGAAACGCAATGTTGCCTTCGCCCTGTTAATTTTGCAGAGGCGGTTGGCTTCCAGCGTAAGGGCCGCCCGTCGTTCCCTGGAACGCCGCAAAACCCGCTTGGAGGAGTTGCTAAAGTTGGGCAAATGGTTGGCGGATCGGGGAAGATTCGATGAAGAAGAAATTGAGGACGCCCCGGAAGCCGAACGCCTCCGGCAGGAAGAAGAACTGGCGGAGCGCTTGACCGCCGCCGAAACCCGCGAAGAATTGCAGGCTGAGATAGATACACTGGGCCATTTGATTCGTCTGGCCCGTGAAGCTGAGCGCCTGGAGGTGGAGACCAAGCTCAACGAATTGCGCCGCGTTATTGAAGATGAAGGAATCCAGCGGACTAAAGAGAAGCTCCTAATTTTCACCGAATCTCGTGATACCCTGGAATATTTAAAAGAAAAACTTAAAGCCTGGGGCTATTCCCTGGTGACCCTTCATGGGGGCATGAACCTGGAAGCCCGCATCCGGGCTGAACATGAGTTCCGGGAGCAGGCCCAGGTGATGATCTCCACGGAAGCCGGTGGTGAGGGCATCAATCTCCAATTCTGCGCTTTGATGGTCAATTATGACATCCCCTGGAATCCCAATCGCCTGGAACAGCGCATGGGCCGCATTCACCGTTACGGCCAACCCAAGGAGGTCCATATTTATAATCTGGTCGCCGGCGATACCCGTGAAGGTCAGGTTTTGGAAGCACTCTTTCGCAAGTTAGAGCGCATTCAGTTTGCCCTTGGGAGCGACCGCGTCTTTGATGTGATCGGCGATATCCTGCCCGGACTTAATCTCAAAGACTTGATTGTGGAAGCCATCGCCCACCGGCGCACCATGGATGAAATCCTGGCCGAGATTGAGTCGGTCCCGGACGACGCCGCCATTCGGAAGACGCGAGAAGCCTCTCTGGAAGCACTGGCTACCCGCCACATTGATCTGCGGCGTATCATCGGCGAAGAACGCCGGGCCAGGGAAAACCGACTAGTGCCGGAGTATATTGAACATTTCTTTGAGCGGGCCGCCAAGTTCACTGAAGTGCGTCTGGACCGCCGCCGTGACAATCTCTGGCGTGTTTCCCATATTCCTTTTGAAGTGCGCCAGGTTTCCCAGAGTTTCAGGCACCAGTTCGGTGAGGTCTTCCGAGAATACAGTAAAATCGCCTTCGACAAAGAGCAGGCCCGCCGCCTTGCCGCTCTCTTTGTGGCCCCCGGCCATCCCCTCCTGGAGGCGGTGATTGACCGAATCTTGACTGAAGCGGACAATGACTTGCACCGCGGCGCAGTCTTCGCAGACCCGGACGGCAAACTGGACGGCTGGCTATGGTTTATGAAGGGCGAAATCCGGGACGGCCGCGACCAGATTGCCGGAAACCGCCTTTTTACCATTTACCAGCCAGTGGAAGGTGAAATGCGGTTGGTGAATTCCTCAATTCTCTGGGATTTAAAGCCCGCCGTGGCCGAAGGAGAAACGACCCCTTCCCTGGGCGAAGATGAAATCGTGATTTATGCTGTTGACCATGTGCTGGATTCCTATAGCGCCGAATTGACGGCGGAACGCCACCGGCAGACCGACATCAAGCGCAAATATGGCATCCGGTCCCTGGACCAGATGATCCTGGAGTCCGAGGCCAGGCTCATTGACTACGACACCCGGCGGGCCAAAGGGGAACCCATTCCGGATATGGAGGTGCAACGCGAGGAGCGGCGCAAGGAAGACCTCCTGGCCCGTAAACAGGGCCTGGAAGATGAAATCCGCTGGGAGACCAGCCTGCTTCCGGCCACGCCCACGGTGATAGGTCTAGTGAGGGTCCTGCCCCGGCCTGCCACCGGCGCGGCCATGAGGAGCGACGCCGAAATCGAAGCCATCGGCATGCGGGTGGCCATGGAGCATGAGAGGCAGATGGGGCGGTCCCCCGAAGATGTGTCGGCGGAAAACCTGGGCTATGACATCCGTTCCACCGGCCCCGATGAAGAGGTCCGCTACATCGAAGTCAAGGCCAGGGCCTCCACAGGGGCCTTAGTCCTCACCCCAAATGAGTGGCTTATGGCAGCCCGCCTGGGGGAGGAATACTGGCTTTATGTGGTAGAAAATGCCGCCAGCCAGCCAACTCTGAGCCTCATTCAGGACCCCGCAGCCAAACTCCATCCCGAAGAAGTGGTAGAAATCGTCCGATATGTTGTAAAGGATTGGAAATCGATAGAGGGATTTCCCCAAACATAAATATTATTCAGAAAATATAATTGGAACCCCTTGTAAATGCCGAGAAAAGTTAGAAGCTTATACGATGTTTTAATTAAAACCAATGTGCAAGAGGATCAATGCACATATTTTCTGTTGTGGCTTTTGCAAAAGATGCCCTCATCATATTTATTAGAAATATTGAATTCATCAGGTTTAGATATCGTCAGTGTAGCGGATTATTTTGATTTTATTGTTCAATATCCTTTATATAATCCAGAAAATAGCAAAGATAGAAGAGTGGATGCAATTATTGAATTTTTAGAAAATAAATTCGTTATCTTGGAGACTAAGAAATTTTCTAATAATTTTGATAAAGCTCAATTTTTAGATGAAATCAAGGGCGCACAAAAAGAATTTAATAAAGAAAATATATGGGCACTTTTTTTATCGGGTGATAAAGAAATACCGGCAGAGTTAGCTGAAATTAAGAAAAAATTGCAAGGCAAGATAGGATTTCTTTCATGGAAAACCATATTAAGATTTTTAAACGAAAAGAAGGAATCTCTTACTAGAGATTATGAAATTATCATCAATGAATTTTTAATTTTTGCTAACCATTTAAAGATTGGGAAGGAGATGGACATGACTAATGATGATTTCGCCAAATTCCTTGAAGCATATCCTATTGTATGGAAATTCGAAGACATCGCTTTGGAAAGATTAAATGAGTATTTAGATAGATTGAAAGAGATAATTATTATCGAATGTGAGGAGTTAGTAAATGTGAATAAAGATGAAGATGTTGATAAATTTCCTTGTATTTATCAGGGATTCGATATTGATGATAGCCATATCGATAATAATTCAGGTTATTTATTTGTAGATTTATTGTATGGGAGAATAGGTATTTTATTAACTGGTTATCAGAATATAAAAGAGAAAAATAAATTTACGGGGATATGGGATAAAAAATATAAGAGTAAATATAAAGATGATAGTGATTTATGTGCTTTTACATGGGATGGTGAAAATGACTTATTTAAACTAATATCCGGGACTACCGGTAAAATATTTAATCCTACTCAACTATCGACATTTGATGAGGCTTTTTATTGGGGTTATTCTTATCATTTAGATTTAAATAAATTGAATCAATATTTGGATGAAATTCCTAAGGCTTTTAAGAAGCTTATAGATTATTTCTTTGAATAGATGAAAATGCGGGAAATTTTTTCCTGAAATTTGAAGATCACTTATGAGCAAACGCCGTCTCATTGAGGTCGATTTTCCGCTGCGGGAGGTCTCGGAGCAATCGGTCCGGGAGAAGAATATCCGGCATGGGCATATATCCACCCTACATATCTGGTGGGCTAGGCGGCCTCTGGCGGCGTCTCGGGCTACGGCTCTAGCGGCCCTGCTGCCAGATGACCCAAAGCGCCGCAACGAATTTATGGCGCTGGTGCGGGACATTTCTCCTTGGGAGGTGGTGAATCAAAAACCTGGCGAGCCTGAGAATCCCTTAATTCAAAAGGCCAGGGAACTCATCCGGCAGGCATATGGTGGGCAAGCACCTAAAGTGCTGGACTGTTTTGCCGGAGGCGGGGCCATTCCCCTGGAAGCCTTGCGGCTGGGGTGCGAGACCTATGCCCTGGACTACAACCCGGTGGCGGTGCTCCTTCTCAAGGCGGTGCTGGAGTATCCTCAGAAGTTTGGTAAGCCGGTCACACGTAGGGTCAAAGATAAGCTGGGGCAGGCGCATGACATAATGGTAAACCCATTACTGGAAGCAGTGCAATTTTGGGGCAAATGGGTCCTGGAGGAGGCACGTAAAGAACTGGAGCGGTTTTATCCCAAAGACCCTGACGGATCCATCCCTGTGGGTTATATCTGGGCCAGAACTGTTCTTTGCCAAAATCCGGCGTGTGGTTGCGAGATTCCCATCATGCGTAGCACTTGGCTGGTCAAAAAAGACAACAAGAAAGTAGCTCTTAGGCTAACCCCTAACCGCGCCGGAAAACGTGTGGATGTGGAAATTTTTGGCCAAGATGGGCGTTCTCTGAACTTTGATCCCGATGAGGGTACCGTCTCAAGGTCTAAAGTGAGATGTCCAATTTGTGGAGGTACAATCGATAATAAAACCGTTCAACGCCTCTTCCAGAATGGCCAGGCTGGGCAGAGGATGATGACTTTGGTGCTACATCACAAATCCCGTCAAGGAAAAACTTATCGGCTTCCGACAAAAAGAGATTTGGAAACTTATAATGCTGCTCATGACGCCCTTGAAAGTAAACGTCATATTCTCTGGGAAAATTGGGCAATGGACCCTATCCCAGATGAGCCATTGAGGCGGGTGCCCGTCTCATTTGGAGTCATAAATGTTTGGGTTTATGGGCTGAATATATGGGGCGACCTTTTTAATGACCGACAAAAGTTATCGTTAATTACAATCGCTGAAAAGGTACGAAATTTATATCATAAATTGCTGGCAGATGGCATGAATGACGACTTTGCGAAAGCAATAACTGTCTATATGGGATTAGCTTTAGATAGAGTAGTAACTTATTGTTCAAATTTATCATTGTGGGTAAGCGAAGGGGAATTCTTAGGTGGCACTTTCGCTCAGGGGCAATCAATACCAATGCGATGGGATTACTGTGAACTTTTCCCTTTTAGTGAGGCAACAGGTGATTGGAATTCTGCAATGGATTGGATTATAAGAGTATTATACCATTGTTCAGAAAGCTCAAATTATACATCGTTTGTATTTAATGGCTCTGCACATATACTGCCATACGAAGACAATTCATTTGATGCCTTACTTACAGACCCTCCTTATTATGATAATGTTCCATATTCTTATCTTTCAGATTTTTATTATGTGTGGCTAAAAAGAACAGTAGGAGATTTATTCCCTAAAATGTTCGCAACCCCATTAACTCCAAAAGTCGATGAAATTGTGGCTTATTCCCGTCATGAAGACGATTATGATAGTGGTAGGTTATTTTTTGAGGAAATGATTCGTAAAGTTTTTGCTGAAATAAATCGCGTTTTGAAACCTGGTGGTATCGTTTTGGTCGTTTTTGCTCATAATACTACAGCGGCATGGGAAACTATTATTAATGCGCTCCTTGAATCAGGACTTTTCATGACTGCTTCATGGCCCATCCAAACAGAGAGGCAAACTCGTCAACGTGCAAAGGACTCTGCTGCGCTGGCCTCCTCTATTTATATGGTTTGTCGAAAGCGCCTAAGCGATCAGATAGGTGAATATCCCCAAGTGCGTCGAGAGATAGATGAAGAGGTGCGCAAGAAACTCACCCAATTTTGGGATGAAGGCATCCGGGGAGCCGACTTCTTCATGAGCGCCATCGGCCCGGCAGTGGCGGCTTTCGGTAAATATGCCAGGGTGGAGAAACTCTCCGGGGAGTCGGTGACCGTAGCGGAATTGCTGGAATATGTGCGCCAGGTGGTGAGCCAGTTTGCCTTGGAACGCATCCTCAAGGACCCTAAATTGGGCGGGGTCGATGTCTTCACCCGCTTCTACCTCCTCTACCGCTGGACTTACAACCATGCCCGAGTGCCCTTTGATGAAGCCCGTATGCTGGCCATCGGCGTGGGCGTGGAACTCACCAACCTCTGGGGGCCGGGCGATTTGGTTGAAAAGCAAAAGGATTACATCAAACTTCCTTCCCCACTAGAACGCGCCAAAGAGACCTGCTTCACTCGGCGGACCCAGTTTGTGACGCTGATCGACGCCCTGCACTATGCCCTCTGGCTCTATGACCGGAATAACACCAGGAAGCTCCAGGAACACCTGGCCGCTACCTTTGGGGCCAATGAGACTTTTTGGCAGGTCGCTCAAGCCATCGCCGAGGTGCTCCCCGAGAACGACAAGGAAAAACAATTGCTCCAGGGATTGCTCTATGGCCGTCGCGCCCTGGTCGCTGGCGAAAGAAAGGACAGGCTGTTCTAATACCTCTCAGGATGGAGGAACCACTCATGCAGCCCTGGCACAAAATCTGCGTTCCGCATCGGGATATCCGTGAGGGAAGGTTTGACGAATCGGTGTTCGCCGCCGATCTCTCTGACGTAGTGGCTGACCGGGGACCGCTGGAATATCGAGACGCCCAGACCTTCTTTAAGAAAACTTACCCAACCCTAGGTCTGGTCAATCTCCTGTCCGCCATTCTTTCCCGGCTCTCAGGCCAGGGCAAAGGCGAAGCGGTAATCCATATCCAGACCCCTTTTGGCGGCGGCAAGACCCACAGCCTTATCGCCCTCTATCACCTGTTTCGGCATGGTGAAGAATTGAAAGCTATGGATGCCGTCCAGGAGGTCATGAAGCGGGCCAAGGTGCGCCAGGTCCCTCAGACCAAGGTAGCCACCTTTGTGGGCACTGCCGCCGATGCCCTGAAAGGTAAAACTCCTTGGGGCGTGCTGGCTGAAAAATTGGAGAGATACCCCCTCCTCCAGGATCATGACCAGAAACGCCGGGCGCCGGGGAAGGATTTGCTCCATGAGATTATCGGCGACGCTCCAACCCTGATTCTGATGGATGAAATCGGGGCGTATGCGGTGACCGCCAGGGATTTCCTGGACCAACTCATGGTCTTTTTCCAGCAGCTTACCGAAGCCGTTAAGGTCCTCCCCCAGTGTTCCATGGTGGTCACCCTGCCTTCCAGCGCCCCCTATGGGGAGGAAGGGGAGCGGGCGCTTTCCCAATTGCAGCGCATCTTCCATCGGGTGGAAACCATCTATACACCGGTGGAAGGAGAGGAAATCTACGAGATTCTGCGGCGGCGGCTCTTTGAAGACCAGCCCGACCCTGCCCAGGCCCGGAAAGTGGCGGAATCATATTGGGACATGTATCAACGCCTGGGAGACGATGTGCCCCGAGAAGTGCGGCAACCGGCCTACCGGGAGCGGATGCGGAAAGCTTACCCCTTCCATCCGGAGTTGATTGACCTGCTATTTGAACGGTGGAGCACTTTTCCCAACTTTCAGCGCACCCGCGGGGTCCTGCGGCTGCTGGCAGAAGTGGTAGCCGATCTTTACCAGCGTGAATACCCGGCCCCTCTGATCCAACCCGCCCAGTTAAATTTCCTCAAGCCTTCCATCCGCCGGGAACTGATCAAGCACATCGGCAACGAATTTGAGGGGGTAATCGCCTCGGACATTGCCGACGGCAACGCCAAGGCCCAGAAGATTGACCGTGAGATGGGGACGGAATACGCGCGCTTCGGCATTGCCAGCGGCCTGGCCACCTCCATTTTCTTTTCTTCTTTCAGCGGTGGTGAAAGAAAAGGAGTGGGGGTGCAGCGGCTCCGGATTTCCTTGCTCCGAGAGGGCATCCCCCCGGCCATGGTGGGCGACGCCCTGAGAAGGTTGGAAGAGGAATTATGGTTTCTTCATGTGGAGGGAGGAGTTTATTCCTTTTCTAATCAACCGAATTTGAATCGGGTGAGGGTGGAGAAAGAAGAGGCTGTGGGCAAAGACCTTATAGCCGACGAAATCCGCAGCCGCTTGACCAAGGCGGCGGGCAGCGAATTGCGGGTGACCCTTTGGCCCAAGGAATCTCCTGATGTGCCGGACAGCAAGGAATTGAAGCTGGCCGTGCTGTCTTGGGAATACCCCAAAGAAGACGGGACCACCAAAGCCCTGGTAGAAGACCTGCTCAATAAATGCGGCAGCACCTTTCGAACCAACAAAAATACCCTGCTAATCCTAGCTCCGGCCGCGAGTGAGTTTGCCGCTCTACGCCGAAATGTCAAGAAACTGTTGGCGGAACGGGCCATTCGGGATGATAAAACCCTCATGCGCCAGATGTCGGAGGAAAATAAGAAATCAGTGGAAAATAAAATCAAAGATTTAGAAGGAGGCATCCCCTTTTCCTTGCTTACCACTTACCGGAACCTGGCCAAAACTGGCGAAAGCGGGGTAATGTGGCTAGACCTGGGGCTGCCCACTGCGGGGGAACGGGGGTCCCTGGCAAAGCGGGTGCGTCAGTATCTAAAGGGCGAGGAACTATTGCTGGAGAAAATTTCACCGGCAAACCTGCTAAAAAAAACCCTGCGGGAAGATGAAACTGAAAAGCCCCTTGGTGATATTGCCAACGCCTTCTTGAAATATCCGCAGCTTCCCATGTTGGAAAGTGCTGAGGTAGTCAAGTCGGCCATTGCCCAAGGGGTGCGGGAAGGGATATTTGGGGTGAAGGTTGGGGACCGAGTCTATTTCCAAGAGAATATTTCAGTAGCGGTTCTCGAACTGGAGGCCGTTCTTCTAAGAAAAGAGATTGCAGAAAAGCTCAAAAAGGGGGAAGAAATTCCACCGGAAAGCGAGCCCGCCAGGCCACCTAAACCAGGGGAGCAAGTGGAACTCCCAGGAGTTAGAGAAGGTCAGACGCCGATATCCACTGGGATACACGCCTTGAGTCTGAGGGTAAAGGTGCCTTGGGATAGGATGGCGGATTTTTTAAGGGGAGTGATCATGCCGCTGAAAAGTGATGGAGCCGACCTACAAGTGGAAATTATGGTTCAAGCCCGCTCCGAAACTCGCGGCATTAAGCAGTCGACTTTGGACCAGAAAGTTCAGGAAACCCTGAACCAAATCGGGGCGCAGATTTTGGAGGAATCAAAAGAGTAGAAAGTGAGCAGCCTTGGGGCTGCTCCGCTCTTGTTTGGATTATGCCCTGAATGATACCGCAAACATCGATCGCAGATTCTAGGGTCTATAGGGGTGGGCCTGGGAGGAGGCAATATACTAACGCAAATAGCACAGAAGGAAGCTGAACGCTTAGCAAAAAATACGTTAGCTTCTGAATTCTTAAAAATTTATCAAAAATAAGGATTGAATCATGAGTGAGGATAAAAAGAAAGAAATGATTAGGTTGTTGTCAGAGATGACCCGATCGAGCTCTTTTGCGTCTGTTTCATTAGCCGAGTGAATATCGAAACTTAGGAAAGAAATTGACCGTGAGCAAATGCAAGAGGATAAAAAAGAATCTCAAAAATAATAATCTCACACCTACGTTTTTAAGCTGATTCTTCAGCAATGTAATTAAGCAAGTAAAGGCCAATGGCAATTTTTGACCATTAGAATTGTCCATGGTATTTACCTGATATTTTTTTAAGCCTATTTATAGTTTCATGCTCTTCAAATATTTTAGTAAATTCAGGCATGACACAACCAAGGTACTTCCCATAAAATTTCTTGGATGGTATAATTTCAGTCGTCAATTGATGTAAGACTAATTGCCCTATCTCAACTCCTGGTGATAAAGCAATAGGTATAATTCCATGGTTTACTAATTCCAAAGTCAAACAGCCTCTAAAATTCGGGTGAATATTTACTGCGGTTGCGATAACCAAACCAAGTCTGCCCCAAGAGGATCTTGTCCCCACTTCACCATAAACCGCACTCGGTAGTTTAATATACTCAAGACTTGTACCCAATATTAATGTCTGTGGCGGAATAATAATTTCCTCTCCCAATGGTATGTGAACTATATTTTGGTAATGTGATAATTGCCTTTCAACGTTACTTAGCTTAATGCAGTCTATGGAGGTTTGTTGAAAAATCATAAAATATGTACCCAATCTTATATCGATAGTATCATTGCCAATCTGACCTTTATTTAGTAGAGGAGATATATGTAGACTTCTATGATCACTTATATCATAAGACATTCTTTCATTAATATCATTTTTAGTTAATATCATTATCTACCCCCACTCTTCTACAATTAAATAATCTTCTATTCCTTTCAAAGCTAATTCATTTAGTTTCTTATAAAAAAAATATTTATCTTCTACTTTATTCAACCGATCTGAATTAGATAGCAAAATCTCTATAATGCCGTTAAATAATAAAATAAAAGATGCATTTATAATAGATATTGGGTCATAATTTTTACCTTTTTTCATAGGAGACTGAAGAGGTGGCGCTAATTCTTGCAAGTATTTAATTATTTCATTATAGCTTAAAGTTAATTGGTCAGGTTTATACACATTACCTTGCGTTATATCATTAACTACTTTAACTACAGATAATCTCATCTTATCAAAAAATACATATGCCTCAGATAGTATATCCTCATCATAATAATTCTCAGAAACTTCTATATCATTCTTGAGAATAGTTAAGAAATTATTATAATTAATCCATTCATAAATATCATTACATTTATCTTTTAGGATACTTTCCCATCCGGTGTCTATTAGTAATCCAACCATCCTTCTAATTCTATAATTACTTGATGGGTGGCTATCCGAAAAGCTGTTCATTCTTGTAGACAAGGGCGTTAAATAATGAACCTTTAGAAAAGATAAAAAATAAGCTAAGCCAACATTTTTAATAGCAAAAAAGTCAGAAGCTAATTCCTCACACCAAGACCATATATATCTCCAAATTTGAGACTCGATCATTTCAGCGAATAACGGGTCCCTTAGAGAACGGTTTTTAGCAATGTCTGATATTTCTCTTTCAAAGTCATCAAATATGGTTCCCAATTCATCACTGATTAGCTTATGAAAATCAAGTTTCCTGTATATAAAATGGCCTATTTCATGAGCTAACACAGTATTATTAAATATCGTATGAGATTCGGTAAAAGGATAAGCAATTACACTAATATCTGATAATTTACTACTTTCTAAAATATCGTATAAAGGAATAAATTGATAATTAAATATAGGGCATTTTATTGCAATAACCCCATATGATGAATTATATTTCTGGACAATATCGTTTAATATAATTAAAAATGGGGAGGGGGTTTCCTTAATAGATATATCGAGGATGTCCTTGAGGAAATAATTTGAAACAAATAATATTTCCTTTATTACCTCTAATTGGCGGAGGTAGGCATCTAGATGGACAGGGTCAGTTGTTAATTTTGCTTTATCTTTAATTTCTTCTATCTGCTTTTCATTATCAACCCAGCATTGTTTTAGATAATCAAAAAAAAGTGTAACTTGAGGTGGTATATATTTATCTACTTTTTTCCTATTATATAATTCTCTAGAATTATAAATTAGAAAAGCTACATCATCCGTTATATGGTCTATCTTTTTAATCTTATCTATAAACATCTATAGAACTCTGGGTATTTCGCGGTTTCTCTATGGTTACGTGCTTCAGATAGAGATAAATCTCCAATGAAACTAAAAAACATTCTCACATTCTCGATTGACCCTTCGACTTTCTTGGTATATCTTTTAGACTTCTTAATCTTTAAGATATTGCTTCAGTTTTACATCATCTTTATGGGTATTGATGTTCGCGCTATGAGATGCTGCGTTACGAAAAATTAATAATGATTTAGGGTTACTCATAAAATGAGTTGGCGCTCCAGAAGTATATAACCTTGGAGACCAATTTAAATTTGCATTGATCATGCTTTGTATATTATCGCATAGGGGATTAATGTTAGGGGATTTATGCTTATTGTTTATGTAATCACTAAAAAAGATTACTACATTATTAGCAAAATCTGCTATGGCCAGATAATCATTGGCGATCTCAAAATATCTTTTCATGGAGAACGATCCCCCTCCCATTCTGGATTTTGCTGAGCAAGGCATATGTGTATAAAATGTGTATGTTTTTGGATTTGTCAAGATATTTTTTAAGTAGTTAATATTTCGCGAAAATCAAAACGGAGCTTTTTCTAATCTGATTGCTTTTTGGGATGGTAGGAGATTCCTCCCTTTTTTTTAACTTGACAAAGATGACCAATGGTCATAATATAAACCCATGACAGGAGAAGATTTAAAAAACTGGCGGAAGAAGTGGGGCTTAACCCAGATTGAGTTAGCTCGGATGCTTGGAACCTATCAGGAAACCATTAGTCGATGGGAAAGGGGTAAGAGGGGAATACCTTCCCATTTGCCCCTGGCTCTGGAAGCCCTGGAACATCGGCTAAGAAAGGAGGGGAAATATGGGCCTGTTAATGGAATGCCCGGAGTGCAAGAAGCGCAATAGCCAGAAGGCCAAAAGCTGCAAGTGTGGCTTTGCCCTGGCGAAGTTTTCTGGCCGGGTCTGGTGGATTGAGTATTATGACCATGACAAGCGGCTGAGACGGGAGCGGATCGGTCCCAATAAGGCGGCGGCGGAGCAGCGATATCGGGAAGTGATGAGCGCCAGGACTGAGGGGCGGTACATCAAGAAAAGCCCAGATAGTCGGACCTTGTTTAAAGACCTGTCGGCTTGGTATCTCGATTTGCCGGAAGTGAAGGCCAAGCGCAGCTATGACCGGGATCAGTTGAGCCTAAACCGCTTGCTCCCTTTTTTCGGGGATCGTCTGCTAAAGGACATTGCCCCGGCCCTGGTGGAAGCCTACCGACAAAAAAGGCTGTCTGAACCATCAGGACGCACTCCACAGTTTTTGACTAAAACGGCGACCGTCAACCGGGAGATAGCCTGTCTAAAAACCATCTTTAACAAGGCTGTGAGGAACGATAAAGCGGAACGTAACCCCGTCATGGGGGTGAAACTACTGAAGGAAAATAACGAACGGGACCGGATTCTCAACCCGGAGGAGTACGCCCGGTTCTTGGCTCATTGTCCGGTACATCTGAAGCCAATTTTCAAACTGGCCTACTATACCGGCATGAGACAAGGGGAGATTCTGAATCTCGTCTGGGACCGGGTTGATTTATCCAAGGCGCATGAAGGTAGGGCTTTCATAAAACTGAAGCCGGAAGATACCAAGACCGAAGAGGGAAGGCTGGTGCCTCTCAATCAGGAGATGATAGAGATGTTCCAGACCATGCCCAGAGGATTTCCGACAGTGAAGGTGTTTACCTATCTGGGCAAGTCTGTGGAGGCGGTGAGGCGGAGTTTTGCCACAGCTTGCAAAAAAGCGGGCATTGAGGACTTTACCTTCCACGACCTACGGCACACCTTTATAAACAACCGGCGAGTTGAAGGCCATGACTATTTCCGCATCATGGCGGCCACCGGCCATAAAACCATGAGTGTTTTCAAGCGGTATAACACGGTGAGCCGGGACGAACTGCAAGCCTTGGTGAATGGAAAATCTGAATAAATATTCACCTATATATTCACCAAGCAAAAATTGGGTTAGCCTATGGTCGGCTAACCCTTTGATTTCATTGGCGCGCCCGAGAGGATTCGAACCTCCGACACACGGATTCGTAGTCCGTTGCTCTGTCCGGGCTGAGCTACGGGCGCCCGAAGCGGATCTGGAAGGCCGGAGCATGGCGCCGGACTCCCTGACTTCATTTTTTATAACTCTCAAGGCGCTAAAGGTCAACTCTTTACCGAGGCGGAGGCAGGGAGGCGGGGCCACCCAGGCGGCTTGTGGCGGCACCAAGGCGGGGGCGAGACGCCCGCCCGGCGGTCTGGCTGAAGACCTCCCGCAGTCAAGCCAGCATCAGACCCAGGCCAGAAAGCCTGGGCCTCAGCAGGGCGAGAAAGGAGGAAGGCGGCATGCCATACATTCCGGTGGAACAGAGAGAGGCCTGCGATGGGCTGATTGAGGCACTGGCCGGAGAGATCGTCCGGCTGGCCGAAGCGACGGGCGACGACGGAGCTTTTGCCGGGCTATTGAATTACGCCTGCACCCACCTGGCGCTGCAGATTGTGCGCCGGCGCTTCGGGCGGCTGAGATATTGGCTGATTGCCCTCCTGACCGGCACCTTCAAAAATATCGCCGATGAATTTTACCGGCGGCTGGCCGGGCCGTATGAAGACCGGCAGAGGGCGAAAAGCGGCGATGTGGATCTTTATGCGCAATATCTGGCGGAGATCGAAAAGATAGGGTGAGGGGAGCAAATATTGCCTCTCAAGACGCTAAAGAGATAGCCATTGCCAGGTCCCGGTTAACCATGATACTGCTTCTCTAAGTTTCATCGGCTACCCCTGCGGGGTTTCGACACCAACTCACCTTGACGCCGGCGCGCCGCGGTGGCTTAATTTTTTAATACGAACCGCCCCTGGAATTACATGCTTCCTCTGAGCCTTAACAACTGGGAGGATTAAAGAGTCTGATTCAAAAGGAGCGGCGGGCGGTGCCCGCCCTACGTCTATTCGCTAAGTACAGTGGTTCATAAATAAGCCATCGTATTTAATGAGAGTAAGGAGCAGTTTATTCACTTCCCCCTCACCCTAGCCCTCTCCCCCATTGGGGGAGAGGGGATAAAGAAAGATTCCTGAAATGCGTCCTCTCTCCCAGCAAAGGGAGCGTTCCCCATTGCCAAACCGGCGCGTCTGTAATACGCTATCTTCCCGGTCAAAACACCCCGGCGGGGGGAGAGGGCTGGGGTGAGGGGGGTCGACAAGAAACGTTATTATATTTAAGAAAAAGGGTACTAAGGACGGAGCCCTGGGAATCTCCAGAGCCTGGGGCATGGTGCAGAGTACTTTGCCAAAAAAATCTTCACGGCTGACCCCAACTATCACCGCGACACCGATCTGCGGAATTGCCAGGAGAAGGGTTTGGATGCCTAGATTCCCGACCGGCATTTTCTCTGGCGGGATCCCGGCTACGGCGCCTAACGGCGGTATTGGCGTAGGCGGAAGAGATTTGCCTTAGAGGATTTTCATTATAAAGAGGGCACTGACCACTACCATTGCCCACAGGGCAAAAGACGCAGGCGGATAGCGAAAAAAGTCTACGGAGAGGGCCTGGTCCACCGAATACAGGTGGCCGCGGAGCAAGATGGCCGGCAAGGTTGAGAGTGAAAGGGGGCGAAAGATCTAGCTGCAACGCCTGGCGGTGGCCGAACCCGTCTTTGCCAACCTCCGACCCTACAAGCGTCTGGAACGGTTTACCCTCAGGGGAAAAGCCAAAGTAAATATCCAGGGGCGGGGGGCGATTCAAGAAAAGGTAGTTTGAGTTGGCACGGAGGTTGGGGGCCCTGAGGCCGGGAGGAGAGGGGAAGGACCGGATATTTTGAGCTAGTTAAATATTGTCTGTCGGGGGGAGATGGTATCAGGCAGAAGTTCCTCTTTCCCAGCCGCAGAAATCGGTTGACAGGCAGAAGACTTCTCTCTATAAAGATATTGAGTTATGTTCAGGCGAAAGCCACCCAGGCTCGCGGGGTGGCTTTTTTTATGGGGGAACGATATGCGGCTGGTGATGATCGACAACTACGACTCCTTCACCTATAACCTGGTGCAGCTTTTTTACGATTTTGAGCTGGAGGTTCGGGTCTTCCGCCATGACGAAGTGACTCTGGCGGAAATCGAGGCCCTGAATCCTGGCTGGATTTGCATTTCCCCCGGCCCCAAGGCCCCGGCCCAAGCCGGGATCAGTAAGGAGGTGATTGCCCACTTCTATAAGCGGGTGCCCATCCTGGGGGTTTGCCTGGGCCACCAAGCCATCAACGAGGTCTTCGGCGGCGCCACCGTGCGGGCCCCGGTGCCGGTGCACGGCAAGCAATCCCAGGTCTTTCACCAGGGCCGGGGGCTGTTCGCCCGCCTGCCGTCGCCCTTTGCGGCGGCCCGCTACCACTCCCTGATGGCGGCGCCCGCCTCCCCGGACCTGGAAATCACCGCCTGGAGCGACGACGGGGTAATCATGGGCCTGAGCCACCGAGGTTACCCCCTGCACGGCGTGCAGTTCCACCCGGAATCCTTCCTTACCAGCCACGGCCGGGAATTGGCGGCGAATTTT
>Ga0326727_10014920_pt1 | contig 16792 bp, 5 predicted proteins | sample MB2enrmetagenome_FD_207643 | JGI IMG/M metagenome (GOLD analysis project Ga0326727, IMG submission 207643) | Lab enriched peat soil microbial communities from McLean, Ithaca, NY, United States - MB29MY | ecosystem: Environmental > Terrestrial > Soil > Wetlands > Peat | place: USA: New York...
TCGACCAAGCTGCTGGGCGGCGCGCACGAAATCCGCATCCACTCGGATTCAGCGCCCGGCGATGGCTTCCGCCCGGTTGACCCCGCACTTGAAGATGTCTACTTCCTGACCTTGAACTCGCAGAGCGTGAACTAAGTCAACCGCCGGGAGAACCTGCCATGTTTTTAGACTTTCTGCTGTTCGAGATCAAGTTGCGGCTCAAGAGCATTTCCACCTGGTGCTTCTTCGGGCTATGGGTGCTACTCACATTTCTGCTGGTGAGCGCCTCGAATTACACCATGCCCCCAGGCAAACTGCTGGTGAATGGGCCATTCATCACAGAGCTTCTCGACTTCCAGATTTCCTTCTTCGGCGCCATCGTGATGGCCGCTATCTTCGGTACGTCGATCCTGCGCGACTTCCAGCGCGATACGTACCAGATGATCTTCACCAAGCCGATCAGCAAGTTTGCCTACCTGGGCGGACGCTGGGCAGGGTCGCTGCTGATTACGCTGTTCGTGTTTACCGGCATTCCGGTTGGGGAGATCCTAGGCACAATTGCCCCCTGGGTGGATCACACCCGCCTGGCTCCTCTAGACCTGGGCATGCTCGCCTATCACTATGCGGTGATCATTGCTCCCCAGGTCTTCTTCCTGGGATCAGTCTTCTTCATGGTTGCCGCGCTCACGCGCCGGGTCTTTGTGGTCTACCTGCAGGGCGTGACGTTGTTCGCCGCCTATCTGATCGGGCTTATCGCCGTACAGCAAACTCGCAGCCTCAACCCTTACTGGCCTTCGGTGTTCGACCCGGTCGGAATGCTGTTGTTCCGTAGCATTGCGCGCTACTGGACGGTGTATGAGGAGAACACGCTGTGGATTCCATTCAATGGCATGTTCCTTTGGAACCGCGTTGTCTGGTGCTCTGTGGGCCTGGCGTCCCTGCTGGCCGTCTACATCTTCTTTCCCATGTCGGCGGAGGCGCTGACCGCGCGGCGCAGCCGAAAGCAGAAGAAGGTCGAACAGGAATCGACGGCGCCGCCCGCCCCGCGCTTTCATAACCTGCTCCCAGCGGTTTCAACGCATTTCTCCTTTGGTACCGGTGTGCAGCAGTTTCTATCGCTCTCGCGAATCTACTTCCGCAACATCTTCCGCGAGATTCCCTTTTGGGCCATCACCTTTGTCATGGTCGTTACCTGCCTGGTGAATGGCCACTTCGCCGGAGACACCGGTGGCGCCCAGGTTTGGCCCGTCACCTATCTCATGCTGCAGGCGGTGGAGGGCATCTCGCCGTTGCTGCTCTACCTCGTTGCCACCATGTATGCGGGCGAATTAGTCTGGCGCGAGCGCGATACGCACTTCGATCAGATTCACGACGCCCTGCCCTTTCGCGGATGGATCGATACCCTGAGCAAGCTCACGGCGCTGGCTTCGGCAGAGTTCTTTCTGCTCACGCTGGTGCTGGTCAGCGGCGTTGTCTCGCAGATCGCCGGAGGCTATTACCGCTTCGAACTGGGCCAGTACGCCGAGGAACTTTACCTGGTCGTCTTCTCGCAGGTGCTTATCTTCGCGCTGCTTGCATTCTTTGTGCAAACCGTCGTCGGCAACAAGTTCATGGGGCACGGTATCGTCATCGGCGTCTTCCTGCTGTCTATCATTCTTGACACGGCTGGACTGAGCGACCGCCTCTACATGTACGGGGATGTCGTGCCCTATACCTACTCCGACATGAACGGGTATGGTCACTTCGTCAAGCCACTCTTGTGGTCGACGATTTATTGGCTGGCGTGGGCCGCGTTTCTCGGCGTGCTGGCCAGCCTGCTGGCACGGCGCGGGGCGGAAACTGGCCTGCGCACGCGGTTGCGCGCGGCCAGGCAATCGCTGCCTGCTTATTCCGCGCTGCTGATCATCCCGTTGCTCGCTGCCATCGGAAGCGGGGCATGGTACTACTACAACACTCACATCCTGAACCCATTCCTCACCGACAAAGACACGCGGGCTCAACAGGCGACCTACGAAAAGCTCTACAAGAAATATGAGTATGCGCCCATCCCAAAGGTCACGGCGGTAGATACAGCGGTCAACATCTATCCGGAGAATCGCAGCTTCAACGCTACCGGCACTTATACCGCGGTCAACAAGACTGGCAAGCCCATCCAGGATATCTATCTGACCAACGGCCGCAAGTCGATTAAGGCAATCAGCTTTGACCGCCCCGCCACGGAGACGCTTGCGGATAAGAAGAACGGCTTCTGGATCTACCACCTTGCTACCCCGCTGGGGCCTGATGAAGCGATCCAGATCCGCTTCCAGTGCGGCTATGAGAATCCTGGATTCCGCAACAACAATGAGCAGCCGGAGTTTGCCTACAATGGCACGTTCTTCGATCGCGATTACTTTCCCTCGCTCGGCTACGATCGCGGACGCGAGCTGAATAACCCTGTCCGGCGGCGCGAGGAGGGGCTCGGGCCGATCGAGGAGTTACCGGACCGCGGCGACGCCTACGGCATGAACACGGATCTTTTCGGTCCCGACTCCGACTTCGTTACCTATCACTCCGTGGTCAGCACGTCGCCGAGCCAGATCGCGATCTCCCCTGGCGACCTGAAGCGCGAGTGGCAGGAGAATGGGCGCAGGTACTTCGAATACAGCATGGGGTCCACGAAGATTCAGGACTTCTTCAGCTATATCTCGGGCGACTATGCCGTCAAGCGCGATAACTGGAACAATGTCAGGCTGGAAATCTATTATCTGCCCTCGCACACCTTCGAGCTGGATAAGATGATGGGCGCGGCCAAGCTGGGTCTCGACTACTACACGAAGAACTACGGCCCTTATCAATTCGACCAGTTCCGAGTGATCGAGTTTCCCCGTTACCGCGGCTTCGCGCAGTCGTTTCCCAACACAGTTCCCTATTCCGAAGGGATCGGCTTCATCGGGCGGCTGGAGCGCCCGGAAGATATCGACTACACGTGGTTCGTCACCGCGCATGAGCTGGCTCATCAGTGGTGGGGGCACCAGCTTGTCGGAGGCCTGGAGAAGGGCTCGAACATGATGTCGGAGAGCTTGGCCGAGTACTCCGCACTGCGCGTAATGGAGCACAAATACGGGGACGACCACATGCGCCGGTTCCTTAAGCATGAGCTGGACGGCTACCTGCGCGGAAGAGCCAACGAGGTGCGCCACGAGCCGCCGCTGGTGCTGGTGCAGAACGAGCCTTACGTCTGGTATCAGAAGGGGTCGATGGCTTTCTATGCGCTTTCTGACGCCATTGGCGAAGACAAGCTGAATACCGCGCTCAAGGAGTTTCTGGACAAGTGGAAGATGAACGGCCCGCCCTATCCCGACACGCGCGGTCTGATGGACTCGCTGCGCAAGCAGACGCCGCCCGATCTGCAGTACATGATCACCGACATGTTCGAAACCATCACGCTCTACGACAACAAGGCAGTGTCGGCAAAGGTGCAGCCTACGCCGGATCATAAGTACAAGGTGACCCTGGTAGTGGACGCGCGCAAAATGCGTGCCAACGGCGAAGGAGCCGAGACAGAGATTCCCATTCACGACCTGATCGAAGTGGGCGTGTTCAAGGGCAAGAAGGACAGCGAGCAGCCATTGCATACCGAGAAGGTGTGGATCACGCAACCGCGCACAACGCTGACTTTCATCATGGACGAACCGCCCACGAGGGCCGCGATCGACCCATACAGCAAGCTCATCGACCGCAATCCGGAGGATAACTGGGCGGACGTGGACTAAGCGCAGGGGAGTTATTCTTCCGGAATGGCAGGGTTCCTCCTTGCGCCCAGGCCCCTAATTCATTTATTGTGCTTGCGTTATCCTTCCTCCGATTCGACGTTCACGCCGGCGCCATCGCCGGCGACTTTCGGCTCGTGTGCCGCTCCCGATTCGTCGTGTGATGAGCTCTCAGGTTCAGAGTCTCAGCGCGCGCGGGTCCCTGAACGACGCATGCAATAACATGGGTCGCCTCTCAGCGGCTTGCCGCATTTGAAGTTTCATGGAGATGAGTCAATGCAAATCTCGTCAATTCGCGGTTTTTCGTTGTTTTCGGGGGTTCCTGCCACACCGGTTTGGGTCGAGAGGAGACTAAGCGTCCATGGAATGCACTTATCCCTGGCAGCATGCTTGCGGCGCAAAGCTGCGCGGCTCAGCGCGGCCGCGGTCGTGCTTGCGACGCTCGGCTGCGGATTCTGCTCCATCGCCTTGGCGCAGCCCGGAGGCGGCCTGCCCGCGGCAGCGACGCCGGTGATTTCGCTGGCCGCGGGGACCTATGCGAGCCCGCAGACGGTCACCATCACGGACGCGACACCTGGGTCAACGATTTACTACGCAATAAACGGCTCCGTGCCGACGGCCAACTCAACCAAGTACACAGGCGCCATCACCGTCTCTGTTTCGGAGACGCTGGTGGCCGTCGCGACGGCCCCGAACTACTACACCAGCGCCCCTGCCGGCGCGCAGTACGTCATTGGTTCGTCCGGCGCGCAACTCATCTACACCGTGGCAGGTAATGGAAGCTCCGGATATAGCGGCGATGGAGGCCCGGCAACCGCTGCGCAAGTCAATAACATCTACGCAACGGCGCACGACGGCAAGGGCAATTTGTATATTGCCGACGCCGGAAACAACGTGATTCGCGAGGTGAACGCGGCCACAGGGATCATCACCACCTTCGCCGGCACGGGTGTGGCGGGCTCGAGCGGCAACGGCGGCGCGGCAACCGAGGCACAACTCAATAATCCCCAATCCGTGGCGGTCGACGGTGCCGGGAATGTGTACATTGCGGATTCCGGCAACTCCGTGGTCCGCGTGGTCTCGGCAACGACGGGAAACATCACCGTCTTTGCCGGCGGCGGAACGGGAAACGCCACTGGCGACGGCGGTCCGGCAACCAGCGCGGTGCTTTATCCCGTCGGACTTGCATTCGACGGCCCAGGCAACCTGTATATAGCGGACGCCCAAAACCTGCGGATCCGCAAGGTGACCGCGGGCACCGGGATCATCACAACTCTTGCCGGGATGAACGCATCGGGTTGCGGCGGAGACGGGGGGCCGGCTACGAGCGCGGAATTCGGTGGCCTGCAAGGCATCGCGGCCGATGCGGCAGGCGATGTCTTCATTGCCGATGCGTACTGCGAAGTAGTCCGGGAAGTCACGGTCAGCAACGGGCAAATCAATACCGTTGCGGGCATGAGCGGCTTTTTCACCCACTCCGGCTATAGCGGAGATGGCGGCCCTGCAACCAGCGCGGAACTCAATTATCCACGTGCCGTCGCGTTGGATGGCGCCGGCAACCTCTACATCAACGACTGGCTGAACAATGTGATCAGGGAAGTGACCCTCGGCACAGGGGACATCTCCACCGTGGCCGGAAGCTACGGAAATGAATGCAGCTTGACCATGTATAGCGGAGATGGAGGCCTGGCCACCAGCGACAGCCTCTGTTTCAACACAGGCATCGAGTCGGATAGCGCGGGCGATCTGTATTTCTCGGACGGCTATGGCCGAATCCGTGAGGTAACTGTCCCTGCACCGCTTCCTACTACGGAAGCGGCGACGCCTCTCCTGAGCCTCTCGACGGGAACCTACGCCAGTCCGCAGACGCTGACCATGACGGACGCGACGGTGGGGGCAAGCATCCATATCACGTTTGATGGATCAACGCCGAACGGCGCGTCGCCGCAGTACTACGGCCCGATTGACGTATCGGGCACGGTCACCATCCAGGCCATCGCGATAGCTCCGGGTTACCTGGCGAGCGCGCCCGCTTCGGCCACCTACACCATCACGTCCAAGCCGATCTCGATCATTCAGACGATTGCCGGCAACGGTGTGCGGGGCTTCTCAGGAGCGGGGATGGCTGCAACCAGCGCTGAGTTGAGCTACCCCAACGGAATCGCATTGGACCAGGCCGGCAACAGCTTCATTGCGGATTCAGGGAATAACGTAGTCTGGAAGGTCACCGCGAGCAGCGGAGTCATTTCGATCGTAGCCGGCACCGGGACGCCGGGCTACACGGGAGATAACAATCCTGCTACAGCCGCGGAGTTGAACTATCCCCAGGCGGTCGCTGTGGACAGCGCAGGCAATCTCTACATTGCGGATAGGTTCAACCAGGTGGTTCGCAGGGTTGATGCGACGACCGGAATCATTACGACATTTGCCGGCAATGGAAAGCAACCGCCTTGTTGCGGAACCATCGTAGGCGATGGCGGCCCGGCAACCTCGGCGGAACTCAGCAATCCGTATGGCGTAACGCTGGACAAGGCCGGCAATCTCTATATTGCGGACCTGGAAGATTATGCGATTCGGAAAGTGTCCGCGAGCACCGGCATCATTACGACAGTTGCCGGGAACGGGCACAGCGGAACGAGCGGCGTCGGGGGCCTGGCGACCAACGCGGAGCTGAGTTTCCCGGAAGGGATCACCCTCGACAGCGCCGGTGACCTCTACATTGCGGATGGATCGAGGATCGTCGAAGTTGCGGCCACCACGGGCATCCTGAGCCTGGTAGCCGGCGACGGGGATGAAGGCTACAGCGGCGACGGTGAACCGGCAACGAGCGCGGAGGTTGAACCGTATAGCGTCGCGGTCGACCCGGCGGGCAACATCTACTTCGGAACCTTTGAAGGCGTGCGCGAAGTTTCAGCGAGCACGGGCATCGTTACTACTGTGGCCGGAAACAGGACGTCGACCTACAGCGGCGATGGCGGGTCGGCCACGGTAGCCGGCGTGTGCGACGGCGAAGGACTTGCGCTGGACGCAACCGGCGATCTCCTCATCGTGGATGGGTGCGACTCAGTCATCCGCGAAGTGACTTTCCCCGGCAGGCCCACGGTAACGGTGACGCCGTCCGCATTGAGCGTCACAACGGATCAGGCATTGACGCTGACCGTAACTGTCAGCGGCGGAAACGGCAATCCTACACCTACAGGATCGGTTGTCCTGACCGGCGGCGGGCCCACTTCTGCGTCAACGCCGCTGAACAACGGCAGCGCTACATTCGATTTCCCCATCGGAACACTCTCCGGGGGCAGCTATGTGTTCTCGGCGGTTTATACACCCGACACAGCCGGCTCGGCAACGTACATCGACTCCTGGGGCTCCTCCGCGACAGTAACAGTGACCGCGCTGGTCGCAGCCACTCCCACCTTCAGCGTGAAAACAGGGACCTACACAACCGTGCAGACGGTGACCCTGAGCGATGCTACGCCTGGAGCAGCGGTCTACTACACCACCAACGGAACGACGCCAACCGCGTCTTCCACGCCCTATTCCGTGCCAATCAGAGTGCTGGCTTCCGAGACCATCCTGGCGATTGCCGTGGAAACCGGTTACACACAGAGTGCAGTGGGGGGCGCAACCTACACCATCAACCTTCCCGCCGCCGCAACTCCCGTGATCTCGCTGGCCGCGGGCGAGTATGCCGGCGCCCAGACCGTGAAAATCACCGACAGCACACCGGGCGCCGCGATCTACTACACCACCAACGGAGAGTATCCATACTCGGGCTTCGCCACGTACTCGGAGCCGATCACGGTGTCTTCCTCTGAAACGCTAGTGGCCATTGCGGTCGCTCCAGGTTACTCGAACAGCGTGGCCGCGATTGCCCAGTACATTATCGATTCATCCTCCACGTCGTTCGTCTACTCGATCGCGGGCATTGGGGTAGAGGGGTTCTCGGGAGATGGAGGGCCGGCGACACTGGCTCAATTGAACGACGTGTCAAAGGTGGTCGCGGACGGCGCGGGCAACCTGTATATCGCCGATTCCGGGAATAACCGCGTGCGCGAAATTGCAGCAGGCACTGGCTTGATTTCGACCATCGCCGGCACCGGAATTGCCGGGTACAGCGGCGACAACCAGGCCGCGATGGATGCTCAACTCTCCTACCCCACTGCGCTTGCCTTTGACTCCGCGGGCAATTTGTACATCGCCGATTCGAGCAACAACGTAGTTCGCAAGGTGACGATGGCCACCGGTACCATCACCACCTTTGCGGGTGGTGGCACAGGGGGACTTGGGGATAATGGGCCAGCGACCAGTGCGCAATTGGATTACCCGCGCGGAATCGCTTTTGACGGCGGGGACAACCTATACATCTCCGATAGTGGAAACCTGCGGATTCGCAAGGTTGCCGCGGGGACTGGGACGATCACGACCGTTGCTGGGAACGGCATGTATGGCTGCGCTGGGGACGGAGGGCCCGCAGTCGGCGCGGAGGTTGACTACCCTTATGGCCTGACGGCCGATGTCGCCGGGGATGTCTATTACGCCGATGGAAATTGCCAGGTTATCCGAAAAGTGTCGGTCAGCAATGGACAAATTACTACCGTTGCGGGCATCAACGGAGGCCCATGGGCCGACGCAGGCTACAGCGGCGACGGAGGCCCGGCAACCCGCGCTAAGCTGCAACTTCCCACCGATGTTGCGCTCGACGCCTTCGGCAATTTGTACATCGCCGACACGCTCAACGGCGTCATTCGAAAGGTGACCGCGAGCACTCAAGTAATCACCACCGCTGCCGGCGATGGAACAATCTGCGATCCATTGACCGGGGACGGCGGGCCGGCGCTGAGTACAGGCTTCTGCGAAACGCCCGACGTTTCGGTGGATGGCGCCGGCAATCTCTACGTCGCCGATTATCTCCAGCGAATCCATAAAGTGACGGCTGTCATCACGCCTCCAACAAAAGCCGCGGCTGCGCCCGCATTCAGCCTCTCGGCGGGAACCTATTCCGGCCCGCAATCGGTGACGGTCACCGATTCCACTCCCGGAGCATCCATCTACATCACAACGGACGGCACTACTCCGATTGGTCTCTCGTACGGACACAACGGTCCCATCCAGGTAACCGGGACGGCGACCGTCAAGGCGATCGCTATTGCTCCTGGCTATCTTCAAAGCCCGGTCGCGACAGCGACGTATACGATCACCTCGCCGCCGCCCACAGTCATTCACTCCATTGCCGGGGACGGCGTTGAAGGGTTCTCGGGAATCGGAGGTCAGGCCAGGAAGGCCGAGATCGGCTACTTAGAAGGCGTCGCACTCGACGGCAATGAGAACCTCTACCTCGCCGACACTACCAACAACGTGGTTTGGATGATGGCGGCCAAGACGGGGATTATTTCAGTCGTTGCCGGCAACGGAACGCGAGGCTACTCCGGAGATGGAGGTCCCGCGGGGAGCGCAGAACTCTCAGAGCCGTACGCCGTTGCGCTAGACGGAATGAGCAACCTTTACATTGCAGACGCGAATAACAATGTGGTTCGCGAAGTAAACGCAAAAACGGGAGTCATCACCACGGTGGCCGGGAACGGAACCCAGGCCAGCTATGGGAGCAATCTGGGGAATGGCGGGCCGGCAACTGCAGCGGAGCTGAACCGTCCCGTCGGCGTGGCTCTCGACAGCACCGGCAACCTGTATATCTCGGATAGCGGCGACAACGTCGTCCGGAAGGTATCCGCGGCCACCGGGATCATCACCACCTTCGCGGGGAACGAAATCAACGCCTACAGGGGTGACGGTGGTCCGGCAACAAGCGCCAGCCTCGAGAACCCGTATGGGCTCGCATTCGATGGCTCAGGCAACCTGTACATCGTGGACGAGTCGGGCCGGATCCGCAAGGTCGTGCTCGGCACGGGCATCATCACAACCGTGGCGGGGAATGGAAACTGGGGCTACAGCGGCGATGGTGGTCAAGCGACCAGCGCGGAAATCTCTCCGCAAGGCATAGCGTTTGATTCAGCAGGTAACTTGTACATCTCAACTTCGTGGCAGGTTGTACGTGAAGTATCGGCCAAAACCGGCGTGATTTCGACGGTGGCCGGCAACGGCTTCTATGGCTACAGCGGCGATGGCGGCTCGGCCACAGAAGCAGAACTCCTTGGCCCGCAGTCCGTTGCGATCGATGCAATGGGAAGACTCTACATTGCAGACTCCGCTAACTACAGAGTCCGCGAAGTAACTTCTCCCGCAACTCCCGCCATCACCTGGTCTGCGCCGAAAGCCATTACCTATGGCACAGCTTTAAGCGCAGCTCAACTCAATGCATCTTCCCCCGTTGCCGGGACATTTGTTTATATCCCGGTAGCCGGGACGATTCTGAAAGCGGGAGTGCACACGCTTTCCGTGACATTTACACCGACGGATGCCGTCGACTTTAGGACGGTAACGGCCAACGTTTCAATTGCCGTGGACAAGGCTACATCCGCGATCGCGTGGGCACCGCCAAAGGCCGTTACCTACGGGACTGCGCTGAGCGCGACCGAACTAGATGCCACATCGAAGATAGCGGGGACATTTGTGTATACCCCCGCTCGAGGAACAGTGCTGGGCGCAGGCTCGCATACACTCACAGTCACCTTCACGCCCGAAGATTCGACCGACTACTCTTCCAGCACCGCGAAGGTAACTCTGGATGTAAAACCCGCTCTACTCACGATTTCGGCAAAGAGCGAATCCGTAGCCTACGGCAAGCCTATACCCGCGTTGAGCGATATCGTGACCGGCCTCGTCCACGGAGATACGATCGCGGTGCTGAGCGGCAAGCCCGAAGAGACCACTGCCGCAAAGTTGAACTCACCAGTGGGAACGTACAAGATCACGATTACCCAGGGAACACTGAAGGCGGCCAATTACATCTTCGCATTTCAGGACGGCACGTTGACCATCACGTCCCTCGGGACGGCGGCCACGCCGGCATTCAAACCAGGCACAGGCACGTACGCGCCCGGCCAGAGCGTAATCATTACGGACGCGACCAAGGGGGCAACCATTTACTACACCACGAACGGCGCCACGCCAACAATCACTTCGACTAAGTACACGGGGGCTATTTCTGTCAATGCGACGGAGACCATCAGGGCAATCGCTGTGGCCCCCGGTTACGCCAATAGTGCAACTGCCGAGGCGAAGTATACCATTAACTGATCTTGCCACGCCGGTTTCTATTTTCGCCGTAGCTCAAAGTTGTGTGGCTTGGGATCAAGATCCTTGCGGGTCGCCGTGGCAAGTTCGTCCTGCGCATCCAGTAGTTTATCCTCGGCAATCGACGAGGCTGAAGTTTGCTTGATCTCGGCGCTGAGCACAAAGCGCGCCAGGTCGAGTGACGCGCGCCGGTCCTCATGCCACTCGAGTCCGCGTGCCTGATCGAGCATGGGCGTCTTGTAGAGGGCCAGATTGACCCCATGTTGTAACTCATCTGCCGAGAAGCTGGCGACAGCCTTGCCGTCAATGGAGAGTTCGTACTGCCCCGGGCCGAGCAACTTAATGCGCAGCATCATCCGATCGAGTTTTGCCAGGTCTGAAATCTCCAGCAGCACAGGTGTCATGGCGTTGTTGAAGTCCAGCGGAAGTGGCAGCGCTTCGTCGAGTTGGGTCCACTTCAGACCATCTGATGTTTTCTCCAGGCTGGTGACTGTGGTCCGGTCCCTCTCGACCGCCTGGGCGCTGGCCGCATCCAGCGTCAGGGAACTTACGACAGGATTCACATGCCACGTGGACATCAGCTCAGCCGCCATGATCCAGTGTCCCGTCTCCGACGGATGAATGCGATCCGGGACGATGAGCGGCGCAAGTTGAGGATACTGCTCCTTCGCATGCTCCAGCGCTGCCCGGAGTGGATGATTGAAGTCCGCAACCAGGATGTCTTTATCGCCCTGAGCTTGAAGGCGCGCCCCCATCTGGGCCACGTCCTCGGCAAATTTGTCGATCACCCGCGAGTAGCCGGGAAACTCCGTCTCATGCGTGATTTCGTCGTACGGTGTGGGACAGATCAACGTAAGCGTCGCGCGGGGAGCGGCCTTGCGCAGCGCACCCAACAATGAGGAATATCCCTTCTGGAAGGCCGGGTCGGTCTCCGGCGTGCCATATCCCCACCCCCCGTCGTTCATGCCCAGCATGACGGTAATCATGGCCGGATGAAGCGGCGCAACATCGCGCTGCACGCGTTCTGTCATCGTTCCTGCGTAGCCGCCGTTGACTGAATCGCCGGGCACGCCCGCATTCACAAAGCGGACATGCACCGTGGGATAGCGCGTGAGGAGAAACTCCTCCACATACTTCGTATACAGACGCTGCGCCGTGATGCTATCTCCATAAAAGACAACCGTATCGCCGTCCTTCAGTGCAAACTGCTGACCGAATGCGGTGGCGCAAATGGCAAATGCAAGCACTCCGCAGATTGCCGCCGAGATCCATCTCTTTTCGAACTTCCATTGCGTCATCGTCGCCATCCTGTATTTCTAATACTCAACCTGGTAGGCAGCGCCATCCAGCGTGACCGGATCCTTCTCGGCAGAGTGGAACCGCACCAGCACAGGCGTGTTGGGCGCCAAGTCAGTCGCCTTGATCTCACCCACCGCCCAGGACAACCCGCTCCACACGATCTTGTCGTAATCGAGGCCCACGGGAACGGTATGCCCGTTCTGCGTGGCCTCGATGGTGAAGACCTTGGCCATGTTTTCTCCGTTGGGCGGTCCGCCGGCCCAGGTACGGCGAATGGACCCGTCTGGAGCGTGCTCCCGCATGATGACCCGCAACACACCTTTGGCAGACGGTCGAATGCTAGCCTCGATGGTGCTTGGCGCCGTAGTGTGAAACTCTGCCGTCACCGGCTGAATCGACCTGGGAATGACCACATCGTCCTGGACGCCGAAGTCGTACGCGGGTGTGGCATACGCTCCGTAACCAACCATCGCCATCTGCCCGGGGCCAAGGGTGATCCGGTCGCCGCTGAGCCGGGGCACAAAGCCGGCATCGCGGAACTGCACCCTCCCTTTGTCCGCAGGCGCCTGGCCGGGCGCAAGTTGAGGCAGCGTGAGCGTGGCAACTGCCTGGGCGGGATTCATGACCACGTAGACCGCTCCGCGCGTGGTGACACCTCCGAATCCGTATGGCTCAATGTCGCCGGGTATGCCGCCGAAGGTGTGGATGCGCCCCAATCCCTGCAGTTCGAAGAAGAGAGATTGCGCGCGCGCCATCCATTGGGCATCCTTGCCCTGAATCAGTTCCAGGTTACCGTGCACGGTGTTCACCCAGCCGCCGCGCGCCATCATCAGCAGATAGGCGCCCTTCCACGCATGCAGGCTGCGATAATAGATAGTGCCCGTCTTGCCCACCATGAAGCCGGTGGAGTCGATGCGCTCCAGCGGGAAACCTAACTGTTCAAAGCGCCGCACCATGTGATCGCTGTAAATGTCCATCGACCTCCAGAAATTGGCTTCCGGCACGTCGGAAGGCCGCGGGTCGCCGGTGTATTCCATCTGAAATACCTCCAGCCAGCGCAGGTCGGTGGGATCGTGGAAAGGCAAGCGGTTGACGGTATTGTCCAGGTCGCCGCCGAAACCGTTGAAAGCCACCAGCACAGCCTCGGGATTCTTTTGCCGGAAGGCGCGCAGGGCCTCGCGAAATGCAGTGGCGTTCCGCTCTTTGATCTCCTCCCTGGTGAGCTTTGCCGCGGTGTCCGGCGTGGCCGCATTCAGGTCGACAAAGTCGAACTTGAACATGCGAATGCCGCGGTCATACCAGTACTGCAAGGCGTTCACGAAGTCGGACAGGAATCCGCCTTCGGAGAACGACATGGCCCCACCACCCTTGGTGAGCGAATCCTTCCATGCGGGCGCGACCTCGATCTTAACCAATGTATTGGTGCTGAACCAGAGGCCGGGCTTGACGCCGTTGGCCTGGCACTTGCTGATCCACGCACCGGGGCCGTTGGGCCAGTTTGGCGTGCGCCAGGTGCGATAGGCGCCGTCGGGCGCGAACCAGAAGGCGTCCATCATGTAGTAGTCGAAACGGACGCCGGCCCGCTTCAGGCGCAGCAACTCGTCCAGTTCCCGCATGGCTAGCGACTCGGTGAGAGGGATATTGTCGGATAGCTCGTCGTACGCAGACCAGTTGTTATAAACCGAGATGGGCGCCTGAAGCGCGGGAGGTGGCGGCTCGGTTTGCGCGCTCGATACAAGAGCAAGCGCTGCGCACGCGACAAACAAGGCGATGATTCGCAGGGCATGCGAAAGGTCGATTTGACGGATCATTTCTTTTTCTCCGTAAGAGCTGGAAAGTTCGGCGCGCCGAGCCACAGCCGGACCGCTCCACCCAGCGTCGCCGCATTCTGAAAGCCAGCCCATGTGCTAACCACTTTGCCATCCGCGGCGAGCAGTCGAATGGCGCTGCCTGCGCCGCGATCCTTCTCGAAGCGGATGGGGGCGGCGGCTAGATCAAGCAGCGCGTTCGCCTGCGCGGCTGCGTCTTCGGCAGAGGAATCCGCGCGCGTGTGCAGGTGTACCGTAACCGCGAGTGCGGCCGGACCATATTGGGCGGCCAGGCTGCCCAATACCATCAGCTGTGCGCGCGGGCCGGGAGCGAGCAGGCCATCGGCATCGAGCATGAAATCCAGTGAAGCTTCCAGGCGCAGAATGGACACGTTATGCGACGGTTCGGTCTTCCGATTCAACGTGCTTCCCGTTTCAAATCCAGCAGATTGCAATGCGGTCAAAGAGTTCTCGCGCCGGTCGCCGAGAGTGAATTGCGCATCGCCCGCGCCGGAGTAGCTGTAGTTATTTGCTGACGGCGCAAACTCCGCATTGGTCCGATAGAAGTGCGGCGCGGCGGACTCAATTCGATTCCCGGAAAAGATCACGGGTGCGCCGCCGGTGGCTGCGTCGTCGACGATTGCCGCGGCAGAAGAGACTCGCGGATTCCAAACGAACGTATTGTCTTCAATGCGCAGCCCTTGCAGCACACCGTCGTTCCACGTGTGCAGGTAGGCCGCGCCTTGCAAGGCCGCGAGACGCGGGCTCAGCCCGTTATCGATGCACAGGTTATCGCGCACAACGCTTTCGCTGGTCACATAGCCGGCTGCGAATACCGCAAAACAATAGCCCTGGGTGTCGTGGGCATAGTTGCGCTCGACCGTGTTGCGCGTGTCGTCCCAGTCGATGTCGTAGGCGCCGCCGTCCACTCCGGGGCTGTCGGTGAGGAAAGCTTCGTTGTCTCGCACAGTGCAGCCGGTGCAGGTCCAGGTCCAGATGGCATTGGGCGTGCCGGTCGTCTCTGTAGGCTGCATCCCGGTTTCCCATGCGGTGCTGGTCTCAATCAGGCCGTCGGAGTCACGGAAAAGAACGATGCCGTCCCCGTAGACATCCTGCACACTCGAATTGCGCACTGTGACGTGGCTGTTCAGCGGAGCATCCGGCGCATACGCATAGTTGCCGCCGCCGATCAGGATGCCCGCCCACTGATTGGTGTGCGCGGCGATCACGCCATCGACCAGCACATCGTTGAAGAGGGCATCGCGGCCGCTTGGACCCACTACCACGAGGCCATTGTCCTTGTTCTTCATCGCGCCGCCCCATACATCGTGAACGAACAGGTTCTTGAGATAAATATGGTGCATTGTGCCCTTGTCGCCGCTGACAAAGATGCCATATTTGTCAGCGCCGGAGAGGTCGAGCGAGTCGATCTGCCAATACTCCTGGTTGAAGAGAAGCAGCACCTCGCGGTCCTGGTCCGTGGCAACGATGCGCGGACGCGGACCTTGCCCATAGGCGGTCAGGCGGATGGGACTTCCCTCTGTGCCCGAGCCCTGCGGAGAGAAGCTGCCGTGACAGACAGTTCCGCGGGCCAGCTCAATGCGATCGCCGGCAACGAACGGATGAGCTTGCGCCGCGGCCAGGCTGGTCCAGGGATGTGCGCTGGAGCCATCTCCGGCGCCCGATAAACTGCAATCGATATGAATCGTCTGCGGCGGCCTGGAAGCGCCAGTTTCCGCGGCAACCGGTCCGGACAGAGCGAGAGCGGGAAGGAAAGATAACACTAGAGCCCAATAGTCGATCCGCCACGCCGGGCAACTCATGAAGCGAATCATACGTGCAGACTCCGGGAACCACGCAAGAGACCGAATGGGAGCGAGGCGAGGCCCGCCGGAATCGCGGAACACACCGGACCGCGGTTCCGGCAGGAATCAGCCAGCCGTCGGATCCAACTTAGAAGATAAACTTCGCGGCTAACTGTGCTACGCGGTTGGAACTGCCGACGACACTCCTAATCTGGCCGAAGAGTGCGTAGTCGAAGTCGGCATTTGGACCCGCAAGGTGCACGGTGTTTAGCGTGTTGAAGGCCTCCGCGCGTACCTGCAGCGTGTAGCGGTTCTCCACTTTGAAATCCTTTGCCAGTGAAGAGTCGAGGTTGGCCCAGCCCGGACCGAGCACCAGGTTGCGGCCCGCATCGCCAGGGTTGAAGTTGTCGCTTTGGCCTTTTACGGGTAGGAGGCCTTTTACATTGAATACCGCGGTGTTGAACCAGTGGTAAATGGTCCGCTGGCTGTGCGGCAAATTGGGGTTACCCGTCACGTTGGGGCGCAGGCCGGGCAGGACCGAGTCCGGGTTTGTGCCCCGGATCACATTGATTGGATTTCCAGAGTGCAGGGTGGCGATAGGACTGAATCGCCATCCACCCAGGATGAGGTTGGCCATAGGACCCCATGTGGCGCCAATCGCCTGGCCCCTGCCGAACGGCAGGTTATAGGAACCGCTGAAGACGAAGTTGTGGCGGAGATCGTTGTCGGAGGAAGCATACTCGCTTTTCAGGTTGTAGGGGTTCTGCGGGTTATCGTTGTTTTGGCCAATGTCGAACGGCGCGGGCCCGTTGTCCAGGCTGTGGCTCCAGGTGTAGCTGGCCAGGAAGGCCGTATTCCTCGAAGTCTGCTTGGTGACCTTGATCTGCATCGAGTTGTAGTTGCTCAACCCGCCGTCGCTCAGATACTGGATCTTGCCCAGCGATGAGGTCAGGCG
>Ga0326727_10014921_pt1 | contig 16792 bp, 14 predicted proteins | sample MB2enrmetagenome_FD_207643 | JGI IMG/M metagenome (GOLD analysis project Ga0326727, IMG submission 207643) | Lab enriched peat soil microbial communities from McLean, Ithaca, NY, United States - MB29MY | ecosystem: Environmental > Terrestrial > Soil > Wetlands > Peat | place: USA: New York...
TCGCATGCTGAGGAAATCCTACCGAAACGTTAGGAATTCCTCAAGGACAAAGAAAATAGGTCAAATGCGCGTCAATAGAGGCTTCTCTGGCATTCGAGAGGCCCCGAATGCGCCGGATTTAGGTATTGATGGTACCCAAAATTGGAGCTATCAATTTGTGCAGGCACCTTTAGGCGACGTCCCTACTGCCGTGACGGCGGTCCAAGGGTATCTTCTCATACCATTCATCGCCTGTTGTTCGGTTGTCAATGTGCTTTTATCTGTCGCAACAGCGCAACCCGGTCATTTTCTCAGCGCGCAACTGACTCAAGTGGGTTGATATCGTAGTCGCCCCAGGGGACCCATCTCGGTGACGGGGCAATTTGGCTTGATATCGGCAAGCCAGTCAGGGCTGTTGTTAGCGCCTGTAACTTTCTTGATATAACCGCCCGCTTCTTCATCTTCCCGCAAGCGTCGGCGTGCCTGATGTGCGGCGCTGCGCCAAGGGTGTCTTCCTCAGGCGTTTGGATTGTTTAGGAACCGAAGCTGCGGGCATTCTAGCACAGGCCATGAGGCTGGATTCAAGCGGGCGTCCACGGTCAGCCCAGTCCTGCCTGTGGGCTTTTCTCCTGCCCGGTGCCCCGGCGGCAACGGCACGTCGTCAATCTGGATGGGGCGTGCCACCAACAGTCCTCGGAAGACTTCCAGTTTAGGGACCATCCCCGGCGATAGGGCCTGGCATCCGCTCGCTCATCCCCGCCGTGTAACGGAGTAAGTATTCGGTTCGTGACCACACACACCGGTACCGCATACTCCCCAAACGGTACCGCCAGTGGTTTGGTGACTGTAGTCTGGTGAACACCCGAAATTCCGCTTCCGCCATTTTCTTGGGATTTCTTATCCCCGCTAAATCAGCAGCATGCAGCGACAGCCAAAGGCGGCGGAATTTAACCTTTTGGACCAGCGCCCACATGCGCCAAAAAGACTGGGGTCAGTCCGCCCGATGCATGCCGGCGTGCTCATGGCGTAGCGTCTCCAGTCGCGGCGCTTCTCTGAGCCGTCCCGGCTGGCGAGACATTGCGACTACTCGTCAGTGATACCAAGACCGAAGTGGATCTGGTCCGCTTTCAAGGTGCAGTCGTCCCACTTTCCGGGAAGGGCGTTTCCGAATCTATCGTTTCACATTTCATGGCCTTCTGGAGAGGCCGTTATGCGTTTGCGGCATTCCGCGTCCGCCGCCCCGCCGAGTTCCCAGAACCCCGTTTCGGGACAACGATCCGCCCAACGGGCTACTCACAGCTTACTTTCCGAGTGGGCGACATAACCGGGAACAATCCGCGCATTGCCTGCTGCCGCCTACCAGAGAACACGCTTCGACTGGTGACTCCACAGAATTCGAAACTTCTCAGGAGGAGATTGGAGGCCTTTACTGTCCCAGGCGAGATTCTTAAGCGTGCCACCGTATTCAGCAGGCAAGTTGCCTGTCAAGGGGGGTGAGAGAGCCGGCCCCTGACCTGGGCTTCCGCTCATGTCATTCGATGTGAGCGAATTACTTAGGGTACGTACCGCCTCTTAAGATATACCCGTACTCGAAGACCATCGGCTCCAGTGCGACGCCACCAGTCAGCGGATGAGTACCGTGAAGGTCCAGCGACGAACCGTTCCCGCATTCCCGTTCGCGATGTCCGGCGAACGCCACGCGAACGACATTCTTTACCGACGACGAGAGGGGTGGGAAAAACATCTGGCTCCCGGCCGATCCCGTACCACCGCTCACCCGTCCGACCGGCATGCAAGCGGCGGTCACTCTTAATTCCTCGGCGTTAATCGTTCCCCGCCAGGTTCCATCGGAATCCTGAAGAAGCTTTGCTTCGCCGTACGTGGCGGAATAACCCTTTTCATGCATATAAGCCACGTAATCCCTATCCGGTATCCAGAATTCCAAGGCCAGATACGGCCGCCCCGGTCCGAGGTTCACGGCCGGGTCCGATGGCGCGACCCTGGCGAACCACAATGCCGCAGCTCCGTCTTTCGGCCAATTGGGAACGCGCCCATCAATGATGAAGGTTCCCATTCGAACGATTTCAAGAAATGAAATGCCCCAGCTGCCTTGGGTCGGATGGTTGACCAGATAGTCTGCCGCCCACGGGATTCCCGCCGTGGCCAGTTCCCTCAGGTTGATGAACCGCAAGCTTTGCGGAAGCTCGCGTTTTACGACAACGGGATCGAAGACAACATAGGCGACGATTTCCTGCGGCTGATCCACCACCCAGCGCGTTTGCGAACCTTCGGGAAAATTGGGAACCTGGGCTGCCGCCTCTGCCGAGAACGCGGAAAAAACAATCGCCATCGCAAGCAGGACACTGCGCATACCATCCTCCGCCAAGCCCATGGGATTCTAGCAAACGCGACCCAAGCCTGTCTTCGCAGCCATTGGCTTTGCTTATCCAATCCTGTGGAAAGGGCGGGTGGCCTCCCCTGTCTTGGGTTCTCCTTGCTCAATCCCGGGGGCCCACTACTTGGGAATTGGCGGAATCTGCGTCTGTCAGGTGCCCAATGAACCCGCAATTCATGTAACGGGCAAACAGGTAACAATCCGTGGCTCAGTTCCCTGAAACCAAAAAACTCTAAGCAGCAACAGCCCTCTGGCATGTGGCCCGTGCGACTCCCGTTTGAGCCGAGACGGCGGACCATGAAAGGCCTTGCGCCCTGAGCCCCCGAATCTCGGCGGCGTTGACCTCGACCTTCGGCCGACCGAAGGTCTTCCCCTGGCGGCGTGCGCGTTCAAGGCCTGCCCTTGTGCGCTCGGAAATCCGAACCCGCTCCTGCTTGGCAAGCGTCGCCATGATCGAAATCACCGCATCCCGGAAGATGCCGCGGGAGTCGAACCATTGCTCCGTGAAACTCCGGTAGCGGACGCCATAGCCGGTGAGCCGGTTCAGGTGGGCGGGGGTCTCGAAGACCCCCTCGCGGGAAAACCGGTCCAGCGACCAGAAAAGCAGGACATCGAATTGCCGCCGACTGGCGGCCTGAAACATCGCCTGGAATTGTTCGCGGTCATCGGTTGACCCGCTCTCGTGGTCCACAAACTCATCGACAATGAGCCACCCTTGCTTCGCTGCGAATCCGCGAAGCTGGTGCAATTGGTTTTGGGTGTCTTGGCCTCGCTCGCGGGTGCTGACCCGTGCGTAAATTGCGGTGCGGGTGCTCATCGCTAGGACCTCCGTTTGGTTGTTGCCGTCGCCGAATGCCCTGCAAGGCATGACATCTCCAGTTCCAGAGCCCTATCGGGGCCGCCCAAAAACGTCTCGCTGTGAGTCGCTGCAAGTCTTTGAACGCACAGGGGGCGAATTCCATGGGACTTGCCGCCCAATATCGAACGATTTTGAGCTGATAGTCGCAGCTTCCACGGCTCATGTGGGGCTTGGTGTCGGGAGGAATACCACACACCTATAGAATACATACCAGAGAAGGACTTACTGAGGCAAAGCGGACTTTCCGGCCAAATAACGGCCAAAGCCGCAGGATTTCAGTCGGCGGGACGGCCGTCGGATTCGCCGTTCGCCAAAGACGGCCCGGCGTTGGCGGGAATCCTGGCAGCAGTGAGCGCATATGGGGGGAGTCGCTTCTATTAAGACCTTGTCTGTCCAACCCGGACTCAGACAGACGAGCCGAGCTGTCGCGGCTGGCCGCAGGCTTCACGGTCGAGGAAGGAGTCGTTGCTGAAAACAAGGCGGCGCTTGTTCGTGATGCCAAGAGAGCATGGGATTCTGGGTAGTGTGACATTCTTGTGTTGTTCTCCCATAAGATTCTCTTGCGTCTCACTCCAACGGTGCTAGACTTTGGTCATGGCCGACCCAATCAAAACCGCAAAGAGCATGTTTGATAACTTCCTCTCAAAGGCCGATCCGCTTGCCATGCCTGGATACTCACCAGACGCCAAAGATCCACAGGCAAGAGCGGCCGGGCTAAAGGGTGCTAGAGCCGGGGGCATAGCTAGAGCTGCAAGCCTTACGCCCAAAAGACGTAACCAGATCGCTAGAAAAGCCGCTAACTCCAGGTGGAAAACGAATCAACCACACTAGGGTTTAACCTAACCATTTTTGCTTACTGCATCCATAAACCAAGAAATCTTCGGAAGTTTCTTGGATGCAAGCATTGTCTCTTTCCAGCGTTTCACTGATGCGCCTTCCATTTTCTCGATTGCCGATTCAAACTTTTCGATTCCTTCCACAATAGCGAAATCACCACCCTCTTTCAGAGCAACTACCTGCGTAAATCCCCCGCAGCCTTCCCCGTGCTTCTTAACTTTATAGAGAACGTAAACTGCAAGCGGAATCAGAGTTTCGATGGTCTCTTCGTATGTGTAATGTGTTGTACTTAGGCTATTTGACAGAATCTGGCCCGTTCCAATCGACTTATGGCCGTCACAACGATGAAATGAAGTTCCGGTGTAATGGTACAGGCCAAAGGCGGTAGAGACAGAGACTCCGATAAGTAATTCCACAGATGGCTGCTGGTTTTCCTGAAATGTGGCCCAAGGCTGGATACATTCATGGTGAAACTTCTTTAAGGACTTTCTTAGTGCATCCTCTGCTTCTGGAATTGACTTGCAATGACGAACAGAATCGTCGGCTCTTTCTATGGCCGTCTCAATGTAATCGGACCATCCCGAACCGGCATACGCACACGTCAGAATGCCTTTTCGTTCTGAGGTAGGGGGGAAGGTCACTATGCGGACTTTAGCCTTACTCAAATCCTTCATGTAACCTTCAATCGTTTCTTGACTGTCAGCGGCAATAACCACGCCCTCGTTACAGGTAAACCCTATCGCAATCGTCACTGTTTTCCTCGCTGGAAGCCGCTTGGGTATTGGCTTTGGAATCCATGGTGGACGCGGGAAGGGTACCCTATTTTTTTCTCGAAAAACAAAAGATTTTGCTTGACATTGCTTGCGCGACTTGATACTCTTGTGTTGTTCGCGAGAGGATACAAAATGGACTGCCGAATCTGCAACCTGCCAGCTAAGAAGTTCGGGAAGGACCGGAAGGGTCAGCAAAGATATCGCTGCCCAAAATGTGGGAAGACGTTCATAGAAATACAGCCAAGAGCGCTCAGCTACATGATCTTGGCCGAAGAGAAAGCCATGAGCGTTTTGCAGCACTTGGTCGAAGGTTGCTCGGTTCGCACCACTTCGCGCATCACTGGCGTACATCCTCGAACGATTCTCAATCTCCTGAGTCTCGCTGGCGAGAAATGCGAGCGATTGATGAATGAGCGCATCCACAACCTGCGAGTCAAAGACGTGCAGTGTGATGAGCTTTGGGGATACGTCGGAATGAAGGAAAAGACCAAAGCCAAAAAAGGGAAAGACGAAACCACGGTCGGCGATGCCTATACGTTTGTCGCTATCGAGCGGCGCAGTAAGTTGGTACTCGCTTGGCACTTGGGAAGACGAACCGAGCGGGATACAGTAGCTTTCACGGAAAAGCTGGCTGCGGCAACAGAGGGAAGTTTTCAAGTGACCACGGACGGCTTCGCACCTTACAAGGATGCCATTGTGTTGAGCCTGGGAGCGCAGGGCGTTGAGTTCGCGCAGTTGGTCAAACAGTATGCTGCGGCTCCCGAAACCGAAACGCGGTACTCTCCCGCTGAGTGTATCGGATGCAAGAAGGTCCCAGTGTTCGGGAATCCCGATATAAGCAAAATTTGTACCTCGCACGTTGAGAGACAGAACTTGACCATGAGAATGCAGATGCGTAGACTCACCCGTCTGACCAATGCTTTCTCGAAGAAATGGGATAAGCTTTACGCAATGCTGTCCTTGTACTTCGCGTGGTATAATTTCGTTCGTATTCATCAAACCCTTCGGGTTACTCCCGCAATGGAAGCGGGGATAACGGACCATGTTTGGAGCATCAGAGAGTTGTTATCCACTCCCTAATCTGAGGTAGTTAATAGTGAATCTTCATTTTCTAATTTGCCAGAATCACCCGTCCGAATGGCGTATTCCCATCCCTTCACCCACGCATCCCGATAAAACTCGACATCGACCATGGTGGCCGATGGATGGGCATCCACGAAACTTCCTATGTCCGCAATGCAAGCATGTATTCGAGTATAAAAGTTCCGGGGTCCATCAGGTTCCTGCTGAATATACGCTCCAAAATCTAGTCCCCAAATATAATGGCGTCGTGCGCGTCGAAATTTCATGCGCTGAACCAAGTTGCGCATCTCGGCCACGAATCCATATATTGATGGCGTCCGGCGCAGACATCCATCAAGAGGCTGTGGAAGCCCTACCACAAGCGATCTTCCACCACACGCCCTGCGGGGATGGCCATTTTCTGGATGGGAAATGCCTTTTGGCTCGGCATTTGATATCTGTTGAATGGGATGACGACTGGGAAAGAGAAAAGTCTTAACTGAATTCCACAGCAACCGTCTACGCCCTCTCTATGGCCGCAGAACTATTCTTGCTGTTTCAGGGTCCGGCGATATCCCCAAAACCAAGCAACACAGGAATATCACAGCACCGGATTCTGGGCCGCTTTCAAAGTGTAGGCGTCCCAATTTCCGGGAAGGGCGTTTTTCGGGCAGATTTCCCACCCGCGCAGTGCGGCCACAATGGGCAAGTGTTCCGTAAGGTTGGCTGTTCTAAACTCGATAGTATTACATCCGCTGTCCAAGTCGGTCCCCTTCAAGGAAGTTTGCCTCAATTATACTCTAACGCCAAGGATGTATTAGCTGTGGGCCGGATCCAGCGGCAGACCGGAATTGAGCAGGTTGGCAGGTTTGAAACGGACGGCGGCCGAGGTTCATCCGATAGATTGTTGTAGAGGCGGCGACGGTGTTAAGAGCGAAGCTCACCGTTTCGAGCCCCTTGAGCCTGGTCCAGAGGCGACTGAATGGCAAAGCCCATACTGCTGACGGTGGACGACGATGCCGAAGTGTTACGCGCGGTGGAGCGTGACCTGCGGCGCCGGTATGGCGAGCGCTACCGGGTGTTGCGCGCTGACTCCGGTGCGGCCGCCCTGGAGGCGCTGAAGGGGCTCAAGAGGCGAAACGATTCGGTGGGGCTGCTTCTGGCCGATCAGCGGATGCCCCAGATGACAGGGGTGGAATTTCTTGGACGGGCGATGGAGTTCTTCCCCAACGCCAAGCGCGTTCTGCTCACGGCCTACGCCGACACCGAGGCGGCGATTCAAGCCATCAACAGCGCCAGAATCCAACACTACCTGCTGAAGCCCTGGGACCCGCCGGAGGAACACCTCTACCCCGTGCTCGATGACCTTTTGGAGGATTGGATGGCGTCGTTCCGCCCTCCTTTCGAAGGGGTTCGAGTTCTCGGCACGCGCTGGTCTCCTCATTCTTACGCGATCAGAGATTTTCTAACGCGCAATCAGTCGCCTTATGAATGGATCGATGTTGAGACGGCGGAACAAAACGCGGAGGTGCGCCGGCTGATGAAGGCGGCCGGAGCGGAAGCCTCCAGCTTGCCCATGGTGCTCTTCTCCGATGGCTCGTCTTTGACTGACCCGAGCACGGCGCAACTGGCCGAAAAACTCGGGCTGCGAGTGCGGCCCGAGATGGCGTTTTACGATCTGGTGATCGTGGGCGGCGGTCCGGCAGGCTTGGCGGCGGCCGTTTACGGGGCATCGGAAGGCCTGCGCACGGTACTGGTCGAAATGGAAGCGCCGGGAGGGCAAGCGGGGATGAGTTCCCGCATTGAGAACTACCTCGGCTTCCCTTCGGGATTGAGTGGGGGTGACTTGGCGCGCCGCGGCGTGGCCCAGGCCAGGCGTTTTGGAGTCGAAATTCTCGCCCCGCAGCAGGTTACTGCAGTGCGCGTGGAAGGCCCCTCGCGGATCGTCAACTTGGCGCAGGGTAGCGAAATCGGTTGCAAAGTGTTGCTGATCGCGACCGGTGTTTTTTACCGCAAGCTTGACGTGCCCGGCGCGGAGCGACTACAAGGGAGCGGCCTCTACTACGGCTCGGCCCTGACGGAGGCAATGGCGTGCAAGGATGAGGACGTTTACATCATCGGCGGTGCGAACTCCGCCGGGCAGGCGGCGATGTATTTCTCCAAGTATGCGCGACGAGTGGTGATGCTGGTCCGTGGCGAGTCCCTTTCCGCTTCGATGTCGCAGTACCTGATCGACCAGATCAAAAATACGCCGAATATCCAGGTGGAAACGCGCGCCCGGGCGCTGGAAGTGTTCGGCGAACAGCACCTCGAAGCCCTTTCCATTCACTGCGAGGACACCGGCCAGACTGAGAGGGTGCCCGCGAACTCGCTCTTTGTTTTCATTGGGGCAGAGCCCAATACGAATTGGCTGGCGGGCGTGGTGGAGCGCGACGAACGCGGCTTTATCCTTACCGGAACCGATCTCCTGCGCGACGGGAAGCGTCCCCAGGGATGGCCGCTAGCTCGTGACCCGTATTGGACGGAAACGAGCGTCCCCGGCATCTTCGCCGCGGGCGACGTCCGCCACGGTTCGGTGAAGAGAGTTGCCTCGGGCGTGGGCGAAGGCTCGATTGCAGTGCAGTTCATTCATCAGTACCTCAGTGCGGTGTGATATGGCGGAGAGCGTTACGAGCGAAACGGTCAACGGTTTGATCGACGATCTGCGCAAGATCGAGGTCTTCTCAGACCTGCCTCAAGAGCACCTCGCTTGGCTGGCAGGAAAGTTTGAGGAAAGACGCTTCCAGCCGGGAGAGCTCATAGCGCGAGAGGGCGATCCTCAGGACCATCTCGTCGTGATCCTCGAGGGGGAGATTCGGTTCGAACGGGGAAGCAGCGCAGACTCGCTTATCTTTAGAGCCTATGCCGGCCACGTTACTGGTTTGCTGCCGTACTCGCGGCTGACGCATTACGGTGGCGCAACCCAAGCCGTGCTTCCCACCCGCGTTCTGCTCCTCCACAGAGACCTTTTTCCCGAAATGTTGCAGCGAATGCCCCAACTCGGCCAGCGATTGGTTGCCCTCATGTCGGACCGCATCCGCGAGACCACCAGGGTTGAGACGCAGCGCGATAAGCTGATGGCGCTGGGCAAGCTGTCCGCGGGTTTGGCCCATGAGTTGAACAACCCAGCCGCCGCGGCCCAACGGGCAACGGCAAGCCTCCGCGAAGCGCTTGAGACCGTGCGCGATGCCAGCATCCGGCTCGCCCGTCACGCCCTCTCCCCGGAACAGCGCGAAATTATCACCCGCTTCGAGCGGGAGGCCGGGCAATATACCGTCACGATTCCCGCGGATCCACTCGCCCAAGCTGACCGCGAAGAGCGCGTCACGGCGTGGCTCGAAGCGCGCCACGTGCCCGATGCCTGGAAGATTTCGCCGGCCATCGCCGATGCGGGTGTGGACATTCCCAGGTTGGAAAGTTTGGCTGCCGAGGTGGGCGACAAGGTGCTGAGCGATGCACTCATTCGCATCGCTTCCATACTCACGATCTCGAGACTGATCCGCGAGATTGAGGTCAGCACGAAACGCATCTCGGAGCTGGTCCGTGCCATCAAGGAATATTCCTACATGGACCAGGCTTCCATGCAGGAGATCGACCTGCATCAAGGGCTTGAGAATACGTTGACCATTCTCCACCACCGCCTCAAGGGCGGAATCAACGTTGTCCGGGAATACGACGCGAGCCTTCCGAGAATTTGCGCCTATGGCGGTGAGCTCAATCAGATTTGGACGAACCTCATTTCCAACGCCATCGAGGCCATGCAAGGGAAGGGTGAGCTGCGGGTGCGGACCGCGCGTGACCTTGACCGCGTGCTCGTGGAAATTGGCGACAACGGACCCGGAATCCCTCCCGAAGTTCTGCCGCATATCTTTGACCCTTTTTTCACCACCAAGGGAGTCGGCGAGGGCACGGGCCTGGGACTGGATACGGTTTGCCGCATCATCAGGAATCATCATGGTGAGATCCGTGTTTCTTCGCACCCGGGCGACACTCGATTCCAGGTTTATCTGCCCATCACTCAGCCGAAGGCTCAATCATCGACAGAATAGAGGAGGGAGGTACCACCGGCTCCGGGATCACGTTGCGTCAGACACGCTCTCCAAGTTGACTTGCGGTGACGGATTGTGGCGCGGCAACTTTCAACGCAGCAGCGTTGCGTCGGCCTCCGTCGTCTGAATAGAGAGTACTTCAGAATCCTCAGCTTCGCACGGGACACGTTCTTGCCGGAGTTCATGTACTGAAGGGCCTTATCGGACATTAGTGGGACACCAAATGGGCAATTTAGCAGGGTTCCAACATGATTCGATGAGGGATAATGTGCCAGAAGTGCTTGAAATTTATGTGAGTTGGCGGAGAGGCAGGGATTTGAACCCTGGGTACAGCTTTTGACCGTACAACGGTTTAGCAAACCGCCGCCTTAAGCCACTCGGCCACCTCTCCGTCGTTTTGCTTTCAACAATTTACCACAGATTACACCGCTTGACCACCTTTTACGCCAACGGTTACGCCAACAATTCCAGGTGAAACGGCTGGGAGGTTGTCCCAGCCGTCCAACAGCTTCGAAGCGATTTGAGCAGCCTCTTGTCCCGCTTTCCGGCTGAAGTGAATATACCAGTTGGCGGTAGTGCGCGCATCGGCATGGCCAAGTCTAGACTGGATGGTTTTAAGATCCACGCCTTCGTAATGCAGCATGGTTCCCGCCCAGTGCCGAAGTTCGTGCCACGTCAGATGCAGCCCCAGCTTCTTGGCTGCTTTCTTCAGCCCACGGCGAAGGGCGTTCTGCTCCGTCATAGGCCGGCCAGGATGCTGAGGGTCTGGAAAGACCCAATCATTCTCCGTCGCATTCGGGACCCTCGCCTTGAACTGTCTCAGGCGTTCGATCTCCTTCTCGCTTAGGTCCACCGGCTTGTCGCTCCGGTGACCTTTGGTCTTGTGCTCTTCACCCATGTAGACCGCGGAAAGAAACCAAACGTACCGATTGTCAAAGCTGATCGCACCCCATTTCAAGCCCAGTGCCTCCCCAATCCGGCAGCCTGTTACACAAACGAACCAGGCCAGTGTCCGATAAGGGTCATCGAGAGCATTCCGTACTTTGCAAATGGTCTCTCTCGTCGGCACTTCCTTTGGCGGCTTGGAAACGTACAACGGAAGGTTAATGTCCGCTGCAGGATTGTTGTCCAAGCATTCGTCCTTCCTCGCTTCCCTGAAGATCGAACGGAGGCAGTTTCGTATGTTGTCGAGCGTCCGCCGTCCGAGTTCTCTCGCCACCAGGCGATTCATGCAAGCTTGAACGTCCCGCCTTCGGATCCGGTCAATCTCCATCTTTCCGAAGAATGGGAGCAAGTGGCATTTAACAATCTGTTCGTAGCACCTGCGCGTGCTGGGTTTTCGGTAAGGGAGGAACTCCTTGAGGAAAGAGCCCTCCACGTATTCCTTGAGGGTCAGGGCCGTGCGCGGAGCGTGCACTTCCTCCACCTGCGCTGCTGCCAAGAGCTTCTGCAGGCGGCGGTCGGCTTCGCGCTTGCTAATTTCATCTTTGTAGCCCAGGTTCCGTGACTGCCAGCGCCCGTGGCCAGGAGAGAGACCACCCTGCCTGCCCGGCTGGTCGTAACCATGCACGATTGTGATTACGTGGTGAACCGGCTGCTGCGCCAGGATGATCCGAACTTGTCACGCCGTCTCTACCAGCACGTGGTGACTTTCTCGCTCTGGGACAAGCTGGTGCGACGGGCCCAGCTCAAGTACCTGCGCGCCTTTACGCGAGACCTGCTCCTCAATAGCCTGTGCTGCCAGCTAGTCCGCGAGGACCGCAAGGACGGTCAGCCGGATCTGGTCGCCCGAGCCCGCATCTGGCGTCACTTTGCTGAACAGTGCGCCGAGGGGAAGTCCGATATCCCTGACGCCAAGGATTGGGAGATCACGGGTTGGATACCAAAAGACGGAGCCAACCGTCCCCGCAGGGATACCCGCTACTGTGTGCACAAGCTGGCAGGTGGGCAAAGCTGTAGCCGAGCATTCCGTGTTTGCCCCGACTCCAACCAGACCGAGTGCCCGCCGCACCAGAAAGCTAACAGATTCCCGGGCATGGCCTATAAGAACTGACCTTCAAGAACCCGGAGAGGCCACTTTCGGCCTTCTCAGACCCGCTATTTATGCGCCTCCCAGAGGGGTGCGTCCACTTACTCCCCTGCCGGAGTACCCTAGTAAAATCGTCCACTTGCTTGCAAGTGCGTCAGACCCGCATAAACACTGGCGATGGTGGCAATTTTGCCCCCAAATGAGCCCCTTAGAGCCGACGCGTAGAATCGCCTCGTATTGCGTTTTCCATGGTCGACCCATTTCCTACTCTCTGGCGCCACGTCTCCGAGGCCGCCGTCCACCCGCAGATTCCAGCCACTGCGCGTACAAGAGACCACGCCAACTTCATACTACTGTTGGCGGCATCAGCGAGCATGCATAGTGGCTGCCAAACTGGTACCTTAAGGGCATGGCTGTCGTTGGGTCGACCACGTGCGCACGCATGCGCGGACTGAATCCGGCACCCATCTCTGCACATCAACTTCGAGAATCCTCGCCTTCCTCGGGGTGGCCGGGATCGACCTGCGGTGCCTCGGGGCTGGAGTAGTCGGGCGCGGGCGCAGTAGCGAAGTCCACTGCCTGTCGGTAATAATCATCCCGACTGTCGAAATACAATCGACAGGGGTCAGGGGAATTCATTCCTTCGCCGTCGGCAAGCCGGTGGAGAGCACCTATCGTATAGCCCCACGTATGCGTTCCGATCCACTGACGGAAGATATCCTCTTCGTCCCTGGTCAGGGTGTTCTCAAAGCGCACGCCGTATTGATTGACAACCGTTGCGGCTAGGTCGAACCATTCGAGAAGCTTACCTCTGCTGATCGCGTTCGGCAGCTCTGGCCCCGGCTCTTCGGCCGGGGGCGTGGGAGATGCCTTGGCTAACTTCAGATAACGATTGCGGGCGTGCACGAACCGCCGGCAGGCGTCCTCAGTGCCCTTCGACCTTTCAGTGCGAGCGAAGATGCGTAGAGCATGCAGGGTCAGTTCCGTCGGCTTGCCAGCGAGCCACAGGCGAAGAGTCTCAAGCTCAGGCTTACCCGTCAGCTTCCAGAGAAACTCCTCGGGGTAGGAATGGAAGTCCTTCATCACCCGACCGGCGCCAGCACACCACTTGGCGAGGTCATCATCCGAGACGGAAGACCCAAAACCACCTAATAAGGAGAGATGTACCGTACCAGTATTCTGCACGGGATTCCCGTGCGCTGGGTCGGCACGTTTTCCGGTCTCCAGCCAGAGCTTGAAGGCAGGATCCAGGGGCGTAGCCCTGAAAGTAGTCCGCCCGTTTCCATGCTTCTGGGTGGCCAGAATCCCGATGCTTTGAAGCTCCTCAATGGCGGTCTTGATAGGTTTGAAGTCGCTGTAGCCGGTCATCCCCAGCAGTTTCCGTTGTGATAACTTCACTACAGGGTCCTTCTCCGGCATCTGCGCTAGCAGCATCAACCCGACCTTCACGGTGGCTGGCTTCAGGTCAGGATACCCCGGAGAGGTCACGATTTGTTCGATGATGGTTGGCTTCCTTGCCCGCCTGGGATCGACGACCTTACGGTTCATGCTGAAACGGGACGTGCCTTTGCCCTTGAAGCTGATCCGGCTTTCCTTCTCCGGCAGGTCGAAGGTCTCGCCCAGCCACTTGATGGCCTCGCCGTTCGACACTCCCTTCAACGCCATCACCAAGTCGATGGTGGACCACGACTCCCCGGACACGGAGCAATGCAGCTTGTTCTTCGGCACAAAGATGCCGGCGCTAGGGTGCGCATCTTGATGTTTGTGGTGGCCAGGAAAGGGGCACCTCACGTGCCCCCGCTTGTCGTGGATCACGCCTAGGGCATCAAGCAAGCGGTGCATGGGGATGGCGCGAGCGTCATTGGCGTCGTACAGGGTCACTTTGCGTTGGGCTTTCTTCATTTCTATGTCCGCATCCGTAGTCTGCCCATTAGGTAGCCCTTTTCAGCCCCAAGTCCATAGTACTCGCGTGACGGCGCCATAGCGGAGGAGCACAACCACATGAGGTCGTCGCCGTGGCCAACAACGCGACGGGATGGGAAGGCGTTAGCCCTGTGTTTTCATGGAGATAATATCTCGGAGGGTGATTCATTCCTGGTTATCAAAAACACGCCGGAAATGGCCCTGCCGCGCGTCGAAACGGAAAACTCGATTTTGGTTCCGAACTCGAGCCGCCGGCGGTTACGGCATTTACGGCCTTAGGGTTCCCTGAGAAGTAGGTCCAACCTGAGTGCGCGCGAGGAAGAGTGAATCAGAGGTTCACGATCCTTGCTGCCGGGGAATTACCAAACCCGACTTCGTTCATGCGCTGGCCAATCACATTAGCGAAGTACTGAAGGACCGAAGTCAGTCTCAATGCTGCTTTTCTCTCGCCGACCCTCAGGCAACGTCGCACTGCCAGGGAAAGGAACTGCACGCGGAAATAGAGCATCAGGAGTCGTTGCTCCTTGGAATAGCCCGGTTTCACATCCGCGGTGTTCCTGAGCAGGTGGGTCAGGGCGAGGAAATCGCATTTGAGTGCCTTGGGCAACAGGGCATAATCGAACGAGCCGCAGGACTCTTCCAGAGCCACTCGCAGGGACGGGAATTCCAAACGTATCACGTTGGCGATGGATCGGAAATACTCTTGATCAAACTGCCGGCGCAGAATCCTCTGGCAGGTAGCCTGGAAGTAGAAGAAGACCATGGCGAGCGAGAGTGCCAAAATCAGCCATGAAAGAACCATTCCTCTATTGTCCTCCTCTAATATCTTCATAACAGTTATCGGACGAATCAACTATTTGCACAATGGTACAGGAGTACGGCCCTGCAATTCTCCCGACTCTAGCCTTCCCTCTCCGACAGGTCGGGGAAGAAATGCTGGACACGCGTGGTAGGATTATGATGAATCGCGTCCACACTGAATCAATTATTGATGGCGCAACCCGGTGGGATGCGACCCTGCAAAATCAGCGCTGAGGACCGGGGATGCTCCGGACGTAAGGGCCGCTGTTGGAGGAGACAAGATGGGAGAACAACCGCAGTTTGATCTGTCCGGAAAGGTGGCCCTGGTGACAGGGGCGGCACGCGGCCTGGGGCGAGCGATCGCGCTGGCCCTAGCTCACGCTGGCGCCGACGTAGCACTCGGATTGCGCGACGTCAACTCGGGGAACAGCCTTGCTCGTGACATTGAAGCGACGGGCCGCCGCGCCTTGCCGCTCCAAATGGACGTCACCCGCCTGGAACAGATCTTTCGCGCCGTCGATGACACGGTCGCGCACTTTGGACGGCTCGATATCCTGGTCAATAACGCCGGGGGAGGTTTTAACAATCTCGCAGAGGATGTGCCCGAGGAGGAATTCGATCAGACTCTCGCCTTGAACCTGAAGGGGACGTTTTTCGCCAGCCAGGCTGCCGGGCGCGTCATGATGAAACAGAAGGGCGGCTGCATCGTCAACATGAGTTCGCAGGCGGGTTTTGTGGCGTTGCCGACAGAATCCGTGTATTGCTTGTCCAAGGCCGGCATCGCGCACCTGACCAAATGCCTCGCCATCGAATGGGGTAAGTACAACATCCGCGTCAACGCCGTTGCACCCACGTTTATTCGTACTCCCGGCACCGAAGAGGCGCTGGCCGACCCCTCCTTTCGTGCCGACACCATCGAGAGGATTGCAGCGCTGCACCGGATTGGCGAGCCCTCAGAGGTCGCCGGGGCGGTCGTCTTCCTCGCTTCGCCGGCAGCTTCACTCATTACCGGCCACACAATCGTCATCGACGGCGGCTGGACGGCGAGGTGATCTGCCCAAGAAGGCTGACGGCAGTTTCATGGACTGACGTTGGGAAACGATCAAAGCCTTGATAGCTGCGTCCCTAACTGGTGAGGCACAGCGACGCGAAGTGATTGTGGATTGGGCGTTCGAGCGGTCCTCGAGAACAGAGGTTGTGTAGTGGCAACAACGAAGAAGGTTGAGAGTCTCGCCAAATGAAGAGAGCCATTGTTTTTGGATCAAGCGGATTCGTAGGTTCGCATCTTCTGAGCGAACTGCTGAACAGCTCTGATTACGGACAGGTAACCGCCGTCGCGCGGAAAAGCCTGAATATCACTCACCCAAGACTAAGAACAGTGATAGCCGACTACAACTCCCTAGCGGGTGTGAAATCAGAAATCGCCGCGGATGAAGTCTTCATTGCTCTTGGCACAACCAAGACGAACTCGCCAAAGAGGGCCGAGTACTACCAAGTGGATCACGAGTATCCGGTCCTGGCGGCACGGATAGCGAAAGAAAGAGGGGCGAAATCGGTCTTTCTGGTCACCGCAGTTGGCGCCAATCCCAATTCCAGATTCTTCTATGTACGGACCAAAGGCGAAACCGAGCGAGACGTGATCGCACTCAATTTCGAGCATACGGATATCTTTCGCCCCTCAATGATCATAGGGAACAGGAAAGAGAAACGTTCGCTGCTGGAAGAAGCACTGATGAGGTTTTGGCCTGTATTAAATCCTCTTTTAACGTGGAAGGGCGATAAATATAAGGGCATAACGGGGGAAGATATTGCAAAAGCAATGATTAAGTCGGCGAAGAATCAAACAGAGAAGCTAAAGATTTATCACTGGAGGGAAATGCATGATTTGCTGCAAAGGTAATTTGAGCCGGGACTGTAACACCTAAATCCGGCGTGAGTTTGGCTCGTCATCGTCAAATATGGCCGGAAAATGGCCATTAGGCCCCTACGTTTTTGCAGCAGTCGATAGATTTGCGGGGAGCGCAGCTCAGCTCTCCAGAGGTTTTA
>Ga0326727_10014922_pt1 | contig 16792 bp, 16 predicted proteins | sample MB2enrmetagenome_FD_207643 | JGI IMG/M metagenome (GOLD analysis project Ga0326727, IMG submission 207643) | Lab enriched peat soil microbial communities from McLean, Ithaca, NY, United States - MB29MY | ecosystem: Environmental > Terrestrial > Soil > Wetlands > Peat | place: USA: New York...
GCGGCCCAACAGTAATGGCCGTCTGCCCCGCGCAACAAGGGTGCCAACAATGACACCGATCGGGGTGGACGATGCAGAGCGATGGAAGCCTCCATGCACAACCTACGTGCCGCGAGCACCACCGGATGCTGTTAACGCTTCGGCAGGGAGTCCGGCGGCATGATCGGTCCACGGCAGCCGGTCGCCGGAAGCGCAGCACCGCCTCGTCGCCCGGCCGATCGAGCCGCGAAAGGACGCGTTCAATGCCCGATATGCCAACGCCCGAGATGCGGCCGGGCCGGCCGCAGTTTCGCTCCATCGGCCAGGATGCGGACATCCTCGCCGAGATCACCGACGTGGTGCGTCAGGTGCTGGACAACCGCACCATCGAACTGACCACGGACACCGAGATGGGTGACATGGCCGGCTGGGATTCGATGCACCACATCGCCATCCTGGTCGAGGCCGAGTGCCGGTTCGACCTGGTGTTCGACCTGGCGGAGCTCGATGCCGTGCCGACGGTGGGACACCTGGTGCGCCTGATCCAATCGAAGCGCCCGCGGATCGATCGGCCATCAAGCTGACCCCGGACAAATCTGCACCCTCCCCGCTGGAGGGGGAGGGCCGGGGAGGGGGGGAAACCCCCTCCGCCACCCTCGCCAACCCTACCCGTCCCGGGCGTTACCTGCTGGCCCTGGCGGCAACCGCCACCGTCGCCGCCGCGCTGATCTGGGCCTTCGTCGCCACGGTGCCGCTGGCGTTCCTCGATCCCGAGTATCCCTACTGGCTGGCGAAACAGGACCTGGTGCGAAGCTGCGATCTGGGGAGCGTCCTGGTGGTGGGCGATTCGCGCGCCGCGGTGGACATTGTGCCGGCGCTGCTCGGCGTCGCCACCACCAACCTCGCGGTCGGCGGCGGCGAAGCGATCGAGGCCTACGTCACGCTGCGCCGCGCGCTCGCCTGCCCCGACAAGCCGCGCCGCGTCATCATCTCCTTCGATGCGGCGCATTTCGTGCAGCCCGATCTGTTCTGGGACCGCAGCGTTCGTTACGGCACGCTCGACCAGGCGGAGCTCTCCGAGTTGCGCGCCATTTCCGAACGTCTCGGCGATCTATCCGTGCTCGACCAGAAGCACGCAGACGGATTGCCACGCGGACTGCGCGCACTCATGTATGCCGCGCGCTTTCCGTCCCTGTATTTCAACAGCCTGATGCGCGGCGGGGTGATGTTACGGTGGCGCGGCAATCGCGCGGCCTACCGTGCCGGTATCGCGGCGCGCGGGCAGTACTATTTTGGTATCGCTACCGGATCGAGGGCGGTGGCGCTCGACGGCCATATCGAGCGGTTCACGCCGCTGCCGGTGCTGGATGCCTATTTCGACCGCATGCTGGCGTTGCTGGCGGCGCATGATGTCCCGGCCGATTTCGTTGCGATGCCACTGAACGCGTCAACCTGGCGCGCCGTGCGCCCGGCGGTTCGCGATGGGTTTGCCGCCTACCTCGCCGACTACGCCGCGCGCTACCCGAACTTCCACGTCGTCGGCCCGTTGTCGCCGGCCTGGGACGACGGCTGGTTCGGCGATGAGTTCGCCCATCTCAATCCGCCAGGTGCTGCGCTGTTCAGCCAGCGTTTCGGTGCCTGCCTGCGCGCGCGGCTCGGCATGATCGCGGATGACGGCTGCGCAACGTTCGCTCAGCCGCGGCTGCAGGATGCCCCGCCCAGCACGCAGAACGCGGCGCAATGGGGATGGTTCAACGCGACCGGCCGCGATGCCTCGGCCAACGTCGCCCCCATCTCGAAGCGCGGATCGTAAGGCAGCAGCGTGCAGGCCAGCACGACGGGCGCTGACGCATCCTTGCGCTTCACCACCATGCGCGCCGAGGCGCACATCACGCTCTCGGGCGATTTGCTCAGGATACCCCAGCAGGCGGTGGTGATCTCCGGCACGTCGCGCGTCGAGTCCATCTCCGGGAACAGCATCAGCCGCACCGGATCGAATGCATCCACCGGCAGGTCGAGTTCCGCGAAGAGCCGCGCATAGCCGGCGCGCAGGTCGGCGTCGGTCTCCGTGGTGAAATGTCGACCTGCGACATGCACCGCAAAGCCGTTGCGCGCCAGCCAGACAAGGCCATCCAGCGTCGACTGCCAGGTTCGGTGGCCACGCTCCGCCTCGTGCACCGCGCTTGTGTGGTGATCCAGCGAAACGCGGATGGTCAGCCGATCGCCGTGCCGCGCCCGCAACGCCACGAGGTCCGCGCGATGATGCGTCATCGGCTTCATTGCGTTGGCCAGCACGATGGCCTCAAGCCCGCGGTCCAATACGTCCGCCAGCATCGCAATGATGTCCGGGTTCATGAACGGCTCGCCGCCGGTGAAGCCGATCAGCCGGGTCGGCAGGCCGTCACGCGCGATCTCATCGAGATAGGCGCGCACCTCGCCGAGGGTGAGATAGGCGAGGCGGTCGTTGCGCGGCGACGATTCGATGTAGCAATGTGCGCAGGTGAGGTTGCACAATGAACCGGTATTGAACCAAAGCGTGTCCAGCGCGGTCAGTGTGACGGTGGCACGGGGAGCGCCGGCGGCGGTGACAGCCGGATCTCGAAACTTGCTCGGATCAAGCGTATTGGCCGGGATCGATGGCGGAACGACATAATCCATGGCAAACGGTCAGCGTTTTACCTCGCCCGCCCTTCGCGGGAGAGGTCGCAGAGCCCTTGCGGTGCGGGTGAGGGTCTCGCCGCAAGCACCACCCTCACCCGGCATCGCTTCGCTCGCCGACCTCTCCCGCACGCGGGAGAGGTGTAGTGGTGCTCCTGTCATCCGCATCTCACGCTACCGCCCGGTGAACACCGGCGTGCGCTTCTCCAGAAACGCCTTTGCTGCCTCGCGATAATCCTGGCTGTTCACCGCCGCCACCTGCACAGCCTCGATCTCCTCCGCCCGCTTGCCAGCCTCGCCGCGCGCCAGCGCCTCCAGCACCACCTTCGCACCGCGCTGCGACAATGGCGCGCGCATCGCCAACTCAGCCGCCAGCGCCTTCGCCCCGGCCAGCGCGCCATCCTCGGCCACCACGTCAACCAGCCCCATCGACCGGCAGGCGTCCAGCTCGAAATAGCGCCCCGAGTAGAGCACCAGCTTGGCATTCGCCAGTCCGACCGCGCGCAGCAGCAAATCGCAATCCAGTGTCGAGTAAACGATGCTCAGCCGCGCCGCCGGGATGCCCATGCGCGTCGTCGGATCACCTACCCGCAGATCGCACGCCAGCGCCAGTCCGCAGCCGCCGCCGACGCCATAACCGTTCACCGCCGCGACCGTCGGCTGCGGCAGGTTGATGATTGCGCGCGTGGCGAAATCACCGGCCTCATTATAAACCTTGGCGGAAGCCTCGGAGTTGCGCACCTTGGCGAACTCCGAAATATCCGCCCCCGCACAGAAATTGCCGCCAGCCCCGGTCAGGATCACCACGCGAACATCCGTCCGTTTGCCCAGCGCGGTGTAGATTTCCCCCAGCTCCCGCCACATCGCATACGACATTGCGTTGCGCTTGGCCGGCTTGTTCAACGTGACAGTAACGATGCCCGTTGTGTCGTGTTCGACCAGGATATGGTCCTCGGCGTCCATCGGTGATCCTTTACGTGCTCGCAGAGAGCATGCCCTAATGCCCACGCGGCGCCAAGCCGCGCACCACCACCAGGAGATGGATGATGCCAGGCGCGCTCGAGGGTCTGACGGTGCTCGATCTGACGAGCAATCTGGCGGGGCCGTACGCCGCCATGATGCTGGCCGACCACGGCGCCGATGTGATCAAGATCGAGCAGCCGGGCGAGGGCGACGCGGCGCGCCAGATGCCGCCCTTCGTCAATGGCGAGAGCGCGCCATTCATGGTGTGGAACCGCAACAAACGTTCCGTCACCATCGACCTGAAGAAGGACCGCGAGGTGTTCCTGAAGCTGGTCGACAAGGCGGATTTCGTGGTGGAGAATTTCCGCGCCGGCGTGATGCAGCGGCTGAACCTGGACTGGCCGGCGCTGCACGCGCGCAACCCGAAGCTGATCCTGGGCTCGATCTCCGGCTTCGGGCAGACCGGGCCGTACCGCAATCGGGGCGGCTTCGATCTGATCACCCAGGCGATGTCGGGGCTGATGAGCGTGAACGGTCCCGAGGACGGACCGCCCTACCGCCTGCCGATCGCGATCTCCGACGTGACCGCGGGGATGTTCCTGGCGTTTGGGATGCTGGCGGCGCTGGAGGCGCGGCATCGCACCGGGCAGGGCCAGCATGTGGAGACCTCGCTGTTGGAGGCGGCGACCTCGCTGTGTGTCTACGAGGCAGCACATTATTTCGCGACCGGAACGCGCCCGCCGCGCATCGGCCAGCAGCATCGCGGCAGCTCGCCGTACCAGGTGTTCGCCACCGCCGACGGCTACATCACCATCGGCGCATCGACGCAGAAGTTCTTCCAGGGCCTGTGCGAACTCGTTGGGCTGCCGGACCTGTTCGACGATCCGCGCTTTCACACGCTCGCCGACCGGGTCGCCAACAACAAGGCGCTGGTCGCGCTGCTGGCGGCGAAGGTGGAACTGCAACCATCGTCGCACTGGCTGACCGCGCTGGAGGCCGCAGGGATCCCCGCCGGCCCGGTGCTGCATTTCGACGAGGTGTTCACCGATCCGCAGATCCTGGCGCGCGAGATGGTGGTGGAAACCACCCACCCCGTCACCGGAAAATTCCGCACCATGGGCGTAACGGTCAAGCTGTCCGACAACCCCGGCAAGGTGCACAGCCCCGCGCCAAGACTGGGCGAGCACAACAATGAGGTGCTGGGCGTGGATGCCGATAAACCACCCGTTCGTCGACATGGTTGACAATCGACACGGTTAACAAACGAAGCGGCGAACTAACGAAACGGCTAACGAACGACTGAGAAATGCGGTCGACGCGGCTGAAGGGCGACCAGGTGGCGGAAGGACTGACGTACTGCCCGGCACATCCAAGGCGTCATCGCCCGGCCATCTGGGCGCCACCGGTGTCGCAATAAATGGTCGGGATGAGCCCGGCCATGACGGGTCGGGCGGGCAGCGCGAACGACCCGAGAGTCAATCTTTCCACCGTCTGGAATGCTATTCACGGCGCGTGAATGCACGCGGATGCGCCGTCAGATAAGCCGCGAAATCCGCAGCGACCGCCGCAAACAGGCGAGGCGGCACGAACCCGTAGTCGAATCGGTCGCGCGACCCGGGAACATGCGCCAGATCGAACGGCCAATCGTCCTCCACGGCATAGGACGTGTAGAGATACCACCGCTCCGCGGTCAGCCCGAGGTGACGCGCCACGCGTGGCGGCAGCGCGATCGCCTGCTCGCCGCGGCGTGGCGCAATGTGGGAGATCGGCAGGTAGGTGACGCGGGTCGTTATCCGTCCGTTCAACGCAGGTTCCTGAACCTGCTCCAGATCGACGATCAGGCACGGACGATCCTTCCCGGCGTCAGTTGGTGCGCGACGGTTGGTGCCGGCCCAGACAAACCCGTAATGAACGACCAAGCCGAGCTTCGGCGCCGGCAGCGGCATCCATCACTCGTCCATCAGCGCGTCGAGGCCGGCATGCTCGGCATCCATTCGATTGCTGGCGATCCGCTGAATTTTCGCCCCCGGCATGTCGGTCCGCGCGAAGGCCAGCTTGCGGTTCTGCCGCAGCAAGGCGTAATCCTCGACCGACAGGATCACCAGCTCGGGGCGACCGTGATAGGTCACCTCCACCGGCGCGCGACGGGCTTCGGCACGGACGAATCCACTGGTTTTTTGCAATTGCTCGCCCGTAACGCGAACCATCACGTCCTCACCGTTCTACGTACAATATATGGACTACGGATCGTTTGATTGCAATAGGGGCGAACGGACGTGCCACGCCGCGGATGGCAAGCCGTGCAATACCAACGGGCCAAAGTCCCGACTCTGACCCGTGATAGCCGGCCCCCGGGACCGGTGGGCGGCAGCGTACGTCAACACCAGGGGTATAAATGCCAGTCCACGCGCACACCGCACCGGCGCCCAACGCCTCCCGCAGCCGCTACGTCAGGTGCGGCAGCGCCAGCCAATCCGCGCTCTGCATCTCGTCCAGCCGCGACGCCGTGCGCTCGAACATCTTTGCGTTCTCGCCGCGCGTGTACAAGCGGTCCGGCGGCGCATCGGCCGAGGCCACCAGCTTCACCCGATGATCGTACAGCGTATCGATCAAAACGATGAACCGCCGCGCCGCGTCGTAGTTGTCGGGCGACAACCGAGGGATCCCATCTAAAATCAGCGTGTGATAATGCGTCGCCAATGCCAGGTAATCGCCTGCCCCTAACGCCGTGCCACACAGCATGGCGAAATCGAATCGCGCCACGCCTTCGGCCGCCAACGGCACGGTGAACTTGCGCCCCATCACCATCAGCGTCTCGGGGTAGCCCCTGGCATTGCCGGTCAGCTCGGCAAACGCCGCGTCCAGCGCACGTTCCGCTCGCGCATCGGCCGGCACGTACCACGTCGCCATCCCGCGCAGACGCGCGCGGCGGAAGTCGCGCCCGGCATCCATTACCAGCACGTCCAGATGACGCTTTAATATCGTAATGAACGGCAGGAATGCGTCGCGCCCCGGCTGCCCCTTGAACAGATCGTCCGGCGGCGTGTTGGAGGTCGCCACCACCACCACGCCGCGCTCGAACAACGCCTCGAACAGCCGCCCCAGGATCAGCGCGTCGGCGATGTCGTTCACCTGGAACTCGTCGAAGCACAACAGCGCGGCCGCTGCGGCGATGCGGTCGGCCAGCGGCGGAATCGGATCCTCGCCGTCCGGATTGTCCCGCTTCCAGGCGTGAAACCGCGCGTGCACGTCCTGCATGAACCGGTGGAAGTGGATGCGCTGCTTGCGCGCCACGTCAGCCGCCGCGAAGAACAGGTCCATCAGCATCGACTTGCCGCGACCGACCTCGCCAACCAGGTAAAGCCCGTGCGCGCCGGCACCCGTCGTGTCCTCGATCGGCCGCCGCCGCAGCAACCAGCCCAGAATGCCATGCCCGTTCGCCGGCTGCGGCGGCGGGTCGTAGCCGCGCAGCCGCACCCATAATGCCTGCAGCCGCTCAGCCGCGAGTGCCTGCGACGGGTCGGGCGTCAGCTCACCCGCCGCGACCAACGCGCGATAGGCCGGCAGCGGGCCATGCGCCGTCGCTGCAACCGAATTGATCGTATCCATCTCGCCCCGCGCCATAGCGCGTCCCTCGCCACCCTTCAACGACCCACCCTTCAACGTACCCCCACCCTTCAACGTACCCAGCTGGCGCGCCTACACTGTGCCGCCCGACGGAGAGACTCCAATGACCGACCTGACCCGCGCCGCCCTCCCAGCTTCGGTGCTGGCGGATGTGATCGCCGCCGTGCGACTCGGCGGACACATGCTGGCCGAGGAATTCAGCCGCCCCGAAGGCCCGCGCGGCGGCGAGCACAAGGCGCCGATCGACCTGGAGATCGAGCTGATGCTGCGCCCGCGCCTGCTGGCGCTGATCCCAGGCCGCTTCATCGGCGAGGAGGCCGGCACGATCGAGGCCCAGCCTGGCTCGCGCCACGCCGACTATGCCTGGGCGGTCGATCCGCAGGACGGGACGAAAGCGTTCGGCGAGGGCCGCCGCGGCAGCGCGGTCTCGGTTGGGCTGCTGCACCGCGGCGTGCCGGTGCTGGGCGTGGTATTCGCGCCGACCTCGCCGGATCGCGGCCCGGACATGATCGCCTGGGCGGAGGGCTGCGCTGCCATCCAACGCAACGGCGCGCCGGTGACGCATGACATGACCGACGCCGCGCTGGCGCCGGGCGCGATCGTGCTGCTGAACCACACCAGCGGCCTGCGCCCATTGACCGCAAGCGGCCGGGTTGCGCCGGCCGGCTTCGTGCCGATGCCCTCGATCGCCTATCGCCTGGCGCGTATCGCGGTGGGCGACGCGGTGGCGACGATGTCGCTCAACACCATCACCGCGCTGGACTACGCGGCGGGGCACGCGCTGCTTCGCGGCGCCGGCGGTGTGCTGACCGACGGCGCTGGGACGCCGGTAACCTACACGGACGACGGCGACAGTGAGGCGGTCGGTTGCTTCGGCGGCGCGCCCAAGGCGGTCGCGGCGATGCTCGGCCGCACCTGGCGGGGCAGCAACGAACCGCGGCGCGACTGGCGGGTGAGTCTGGGCTGGCCGCGCGCTGTCGAGAACGCGGCCCTGGATCGCGCGGTGGGTGCGATGATCGGGATGCTGATCGGCGACGCCGCGCGCGATCCCGCGGGGCTTACCGGACAGCCCGGCCCGGCCGGCGAGGCCGCCCTGGCCTGCGCCCGCGCCCTGGTGGCCGGCGAGCCGTCACCGCACGCCGGCGCGCTCGGCGCTGTGCCGCTGGGGATCATCGGCGCGGGTGGTGAGGGCGTCGCGGCCGCGATCTCCGCCGCCATCGCCGGCGCCGACCGGGCCACCGTTCGGCACCTGGCCGGCGAACCAGGCGATCCAGCCATTGCCGCCGCCCTGTTGGGTGCCACGGAGGGCCGCCAGGCCTTCCCCGCGCGCGACGGCCTGGCGCTGATGGCCTGCCGCCCCGACGCCGCACTCGGCGTGGCACGCCCGCGGCCGGACGCTTTATGGCCCGATGACGTTGTCGACCTGGCCGAGGCACTGCTGTTGCGCCGCGTGCCGTGCTAACCTGCCTTTGTCGCGGCAAAAACACGGCGACCAAGAGGAACGCATGAGGGGCTACAGGATCCGACTGGACTACGCCGCGTTGCGCGCCACACCGGTTGCGACCGACCCGTTTCCGCACCTCGTGGTGCCGGACTTCGTGCCGGCCGCCAGCCTGCGCGCCGTTCTCGCCGACCTGCCCGCGCTGAGCCGCACCGGCTCCTACCCTGCAGACGCGGTCCGCGCCGGGCCGGCCGCGCTGGCCCTGATGGAGGCGATGGAAGGCCCCGAACTGCGCCAGGCGATCGCCGCGAAATTCGACCTCGACCTGGCCAACGCGCCCACCATGCTGACCGTCCGCGGCCGCACCGGCGAACGCGACGGGCGCATTCACTGCGACAGCACCGCCAAGCGCGTCACCGTCCTGCTGTATCTGAATGAGGACACCGGGGCGTTCGGTCGGCACGACGGCTGCCTGCGCCTGCTGCGCGGCCCGGACGACCTGGAGGACTACGCGGTCGAGGTGCCACCGGTGAACGGCACGCTGCTGGTCTTCCCCAACGGACCGACAAGCTGGCACGGCCACAAGACGTTCGACGGCGCCCGCACCAGCATGCAGCTCAATTACATGACCACTGGCCACAAGGCGCGGTCGGAACTGCGGCGGCATCGGGTCTCGGCGTTCTTCAAGCGGCTGACCGTCGCGGCCTGAGATGGCGGGACGCGGCGCGGCGATGTCACCCAACTGTCGCCGCCGCGTCACCGACGGTTCATAGACCACCCTCTATCAGTGCTGCCCCACCCAACCGTGGACCACGTGAGCAGCACCACCGCCCCAGCCGTCGTCCTTCCCACGACGCGCACCATCCGAACGCGCGTCCGCCGCCCCAGCCTCACCGCCTATGCGCTGCTGGCGCCGTCGGCGGTGTTCCTGCTGGGCTTTACCTACTGGCCCGTGATCCAGGTTCTGGCCAGTGCGATGACCGAGCGCGCGTTTGGCGGCGCGGTGCGGTTCGGCTTGGGGAACTTCGCACGCCTGTTCGCCGATCCGCATTTCGCCCGCGCCGTGGGCAACAATCTGATTTACGCGGCCGGAACGATCGTGCCGAGCCTGCTGCTGGCGCTCGGCCTTGCGATGGCGCTGCGGGAGTCGGGACGGCTGGCGTCGGTGCTGCGCACGGTGCTGGTGCTGCCGATGCTGATCCCGCTGGTCGCCGCGGCGTCGCTGTTCGTGTTTATCTTCCTGCCCGGCGCCGGGCTGCTGGACTACTATCTGGCGCGGTTCGGGTTAGGGCAAACCAACTGGCTGGGCGATCCGTCGCTGGCGCTCGGCTCGATCATTGCGATCACGGTTTGGAAGAACACCGGCTACTACATGCTGTTCTTCCTCGCCGGCCTCGCTGGCATCCCGCAGGAACTGCTGGACGCCGCGCGCATCGACGGCGCCGGCGCCTGGGCGCGCTTCCGCCACGTGACGCTGCCGCTGTTAGGTCCGACGCTGGCGTTCGTGCTGGTCATTGCGGTGCTGAACGCACTGACCCAGGTGGATCATGTCGTGGTGATGACGCAGGGCGGGCCATCGGATTCGACGATGCTGCTGCTGTATTACATCTACCAGCAGGCGGCGCAGAATTACGATGTCGGACTGGCCTCGGCCGCCACCGTGGTCAGCGTGGCGGTGCTGTTCGCGCTGTCGATGGTGTCGCTGCGCAGCCTGGAGCGGGGCATCCACTATGAGACGTGACGCGCGGTGGCTGCTCGTGTTGCTGCCCTGCGCCGCCGCGCTGATCTGGGTGATTCCGTTCGCCTGGATGGCGGTCGCCAGCCTGCGTCCGAATGAGGCGGGCGCGATGGACCTTGCGTCGCTGCTGCCCGCCGGCCCGTTCGGATGGAGCAACTTCGCCGACGCCTGGTCCGAGGGTCATTTCCCGTTGTGGTACCTCAACACCGTGCTGCTGTGCGGCGGCATCCTGGCGGTGCAATGCGTCACCATCAGCCTCGCCGGCTACGCCTTCGCCCGCCTGCGCTTCCGTGGCCGCGAGCTGCTGTTCCAGGCGTTTCTGCTGCAACTGATGCTGGTGCCGCCGATCCTGATCGTTCCGAACATGACCACGCTGGTGAGGCTGCATCTTTACGACACGCTGCCCGGCGTGATGGCGCCGTATTTCGCCTCGGCGTTCGGTGTGTTCCTGATGCGGCAGACCTTCCGCACGATCCCGCGCGAGTACGAGGAAGCCGCGCTGGTCGATGGTGCCGGGCCGCTGACCATCATCACGCGGGTGCTGCTGCCGCTGGCGCGGCCTGGGTTGGTGGCGTTCGCGATCGTCTCGATCACCTCGCATTGGAACGAGTTCCTGTGGCCGCTGATGGCGATCTCCTCGCCGCGCAACCAGGTGCTGACGGTGGGGCTGGCGTCGTTCACCTCGGGCGCCGAGGCGGGATCGGAGTGGGGCGTGATCGCCGCCGGAACGTTCCTGGTCGCGGCGCCCTTGCTGCTGATGTTCGTGCTGTTTCAGCGGCGGTTCGTCTCCAGCTTCGTGTTTTCCGGCATCAAATGAAACAGGGGAGTAACATCATGCGTCTGGCTCTGGCCTTCGCCGTCGCGTTTGGCTTTGCCGCGGGCAGCGCGCGCGCAGCAACCGACATCGATCTGTTTTTCCCGGTCCCCGTGCAAGGCAAGCTCGCGACGGAGATGCAACGACTGATCGCGCAGTTCGACGCGACGCACCCCGACATCAATGCCACCGCCGTCTACACCGGCAGCTACGACGACACCAACCTGAAGACGCGCGCCGCGATCCAAGCGGGACGCCCGCCGGCCGCGGTGATCATGAGCGCCAACTTCGTGCGCGAATACGTCATCAACAGCGAGGTCGTTGCGTTCGACGATCTGATCCGCAAGGACGGCCAGACACCGGATCAGTTCATGGGCGGGTTCTGGCCGGCGCTGAGACTGAACGCGACCGAGGGCGGCCGTGTGTATGGCGTGCCGTTTCAGAACTCCACGCCGCTGCTGTATTACAGCGTCGATGCGTTCAAGGATGCCGGGTTGGACCCGGACAAGCCGCCGGTGACCTGGCAGGACTGGGTCGATGATTTGCGCAAGCTGACGAAACACAACGGGGCCGAAACGACGCGCTGGGGCCTGATGTTTCCCGGCACCTACGATTATCTCGGCTGGATCACCAGCGCCTTCGCGATGTCGAACGGCGGCGAGTACTATAATCCCGGCTACGGCGGCGAGGTCTACTATAATGAGCCGACCACCGTCGGCGCGGTGCGGCTGATCGATGCGTTCATTCATAAGTGGCACGTGATGCCCGAGGGCGTGACCGACGCCAATGCGGTGACCACGGCGTTCTTCCAGGGCCGCACCGCGATGATGGTGCTGTCCACCGGCTCGCTGTCGTTCGTGCGCGACAACATGAAGACGCCATACCGCGTGGCATTCCTGCCGCGCGCGCTGGTGAACGCGGCGCCGATCGGCGGCGCCAGCCTGATACTGCCGAAGGGCAACTCACCTGAGCGGCAGGCAGCGGCGTGGACGTTGATCAAATGGCTGGTCAGCCCCGAGGTCGCCGGCGGCTGGAGCCGCTTCACCGGCTATTTCTCACCGCGCATTGCGGCCTATGATTTACTTGAGATGAAGGACTACATGGCGGCGCATCCCGACGCCAAGGTGGCGTTGGACCAGTTGCAATACGCGCGCGGCTGGTTCGCGACCTACAATACGGTGGCGGTGCGCAAGGCCCTGGAGGACGGCGTGCAGGCGGTGCTGTCGGGCAAGCTGACGCCGGATGCGGCGATGGCAGCTGCGCAGAAACAGGCGGATGCGCTGATGCAGCCGTATGTGGAACAAACGGCGCTGAAGCTGCCGGAGTAACGGCGTGCTTGTTACACCTCTCCCGCGCTTGCGGGAGAGGTCGGCGAGCGAAGCAAGACGGGTGAGGGTGCTGCCCGCCGCAAGACCCTCACCCGCGTCGCAAGAGGCTCCGCGACCTCTCCCGCGATTGCGGGAGAGGTAAAAAATCACCCCTGCAGATTCTCCCGCATTGTCCTTCCCGCGTACTCCTTCCGGAACAAACCCCGTCGTTGCAATTCCGGCACCACCATCCGCCCGAAATCCTCGAACATGCCAGGAAAGATCGTCGGCGAAATGACAAACCCGTCGCAGCCGCCGGCCTCGAACCAGTCCTGCATATAATCCGCGATCATCGCCGGCGTGCCGACCAGCGGCGTCTTGCCCCGACGCTTCGCCGCCTCGAAGCTGATGCCCTCGGTCTGCATGATATGGCGCAGCCGGTCCTCCAGCCCCTGGTGCCCCTGCGCCTTCTTCGCCGCCGCGATGCCCCCCGCGTCGTGCACCTGGCTGAGATCGGCGCCGATCATCGCCGAATTCGTCGCCATCTCCAGCTCCGGACTGCTCAAGGAATTCAAGTAATCCATCCGCTCCCGCGCGATCGTTTCGGTCTCGCCAAGCACCACCGTCATCCACGGCAGGACCACGCAATCTTCCGGCGCCCGCCCGCCCGCCACCATGCGGGACTTGATGTCGGCATACAGCGCGACGGCCGCCGCCTTGTCCCCCGGCGAGCAGAAGATCGCCTCGGCCCACCGCGCGGCGAACGCCCGCCCGCGCCCCGACGACCCCGCCTGCATCAGCACCGGCCGCCCCTGCGGGCTGGGCGGGATCGATAGCGGCCCGCGCGTCCTGACGTGCTCGCCTTTATAGTTCGCGTAGCGCACCTTGGCGGGATCGATGAACAGCCCGCGCGCCCGGTCCATCACCAGGGCGTCCGCGTCCCAGCAATCCCATAGCGCGCAGCACGCCTCCACCACTTCGTCGCCTTGGTCATAGCGCAGATCCTTGTCCGGCAGCTCCGGCAGGCCGAAATTCCGCGCCTCGAAATCGGTGCTCGACGTCACGATGTTCCAGCAGGCCCGGCCGCCCGACAGCAGGTCGAGCGAGGCCAGCGTGCGCGCCAGATGGTACGGATGGTGGAACGTTGTCGACAGCGTCGCGCCCAACCCGAGATGCTGCGTCGCCGCCGCCATGATCGGCAGGATCGTTAGCGGGTCGAGATAGGAGATCTGCCCGCCATGCTGCAGGTAACTGCGAAAACTGCCCTCATAGATGTCGGGAATGCCCTGCGTGTCGGCATAGAAGCAGCCGTCGAACCGCGCTTCCTCCAGCACGCGCGCGATATGCGCGTAGCGGGCGGGGCTGAAGATGTCATGCAGGTCCGCCTGCGGGTGGCGCCAGGCGCCGGTGTGGCTGGCGGTCGGCCCGGTCTTCAAATAGGCCATCAGATGCATCTGGCGCGACATCGTTTCGGTCTCCTGCGGATCGCGTCACCGCGGCGGGATGCTCCGGCCATGCAAAGCCCGGTCCACCGCGCGGGTGCCACCTTGCAGCCCGCGCGCAAAATGCGCAAAATGCGCGACCAGCAAAGGACATCGTCCATGGCAGAGCCAGATACCATGATTGTCGACGCCACCAAGTTCGCGCGCGGGTTCGGCCGCTATCAGCACGAGGCCAATCTGGTCGAGGTGATCGAGGTGAGAAGCCATGGCCATGTCATCGGCGGCTACCTCTCCGCCAAGGAGTTGCAGCATTACCGTCGCCTGAAGCGCCGGGAGCGCGAGGTTCTGGTTGTCGGGTAACTGCCAGACGACGTTGTTCGCGACCTTGAAGCGGCTGAATACGGTGCCGGACCTAAGTGAGCCTGCCGATCCCTCGAATCGGCTTGGTCATTTGCTACAACTTTCTTTGGGGCCACGAAAAGGCGGCCGGTAAGGAGGAGGCAGCCAAGGACCGCCCGGCCGCGATCGTCGTGGCAGGATGGCGAAGTGAGGGTGATCGTTGCGCCGATCACCCACGAAGCGCCGGCGGATCCACTGGACTCGATCGAGATATCGTCCAGCGTCCGCGCAGTGCTTGGTCTGGACGATCACCCCCAGTGGCTCCGACTCGATGAGCTAAACCGGTTTACCTGGCCGGGTTACGACCTTCGGCCAATTCCTGGATCGCAGCGGCGATACGACTATGGCATGCTGCCACGCGCATTGTTTGGGCGGCTTCGTGAGCGCCTGCTGGCGCGACAGCGCACCAAGTCGGTGTCGATACAAAGCCGCGACTGCCCCCCTTACGCCACCGCCGCGCGCAGCACCGGCGCCTCCCGGATCGGCAGGTTGATCAGCGCGGCAAACAGCGCCAGCCCCGCATCGGCGTACCACATCCAGGTGTAATCGCCGAACCGCGCCACCGCCAATCCACCCATCCAGGCGCCGAAGAACCCGCCGATCTGATGCGACAGCAGCGTCAGCCCGAACAGCGTCGCGAGATAGCGCACCCCGAACAGCTTGCCGACAAGCCCGGCGGTCGGGGGCACCGTCGACAGCCAGGTCAGCCCCAGCACCGCCGAGAACACGTAGAATGTCAGTGCCGTCTTCGGCGCGGCCATGAACGCCAATATTGCCACGACCCGGGTGAAATATACCGCAAACAGCAACGACTTCATCCGCCGCCGCGCCCCAAGCCAGCCGATGCCCAGGCTGCCGGCCATGTTGGCCAGCCCGATCAGCGCCAGCGAGTTGGCCGAGACCAGCGGATCCAGCCCGCACAGATGGATCTGCCCCGGCAGATGCGTCACCAGGAATGCGATGTGAAAGCCGCAGGTGAAAAACCCCAGATGCAGACACCAGTAACTGGTGTCCTTCGCGGCAACGTGGAGCTGCGCGGCCAGCGTCAGCGCCTCCCCCGGCCCCGGCGCGGCCCGCCCGCCGCCGTGCCCGCGCAACGGCCAGGCCAGCGGGATCGTCACCACGCAGAACGCCGCCATCGTCAGCAGCGCGGTCACCCAGCCGAAGCCGGTGATGATCCCCTGCAGCAGCGGCGCGAACACGAACTGGCCGAACGACCCGCCGGCATTGATCAGACCGGAGGCGAACGACCGCCGTTCCGGCGGCAACCGTTGCAGCACGGCACCGATCAGGATCGAGAAACTGCCGGCACCTGCGCCGACCGCCGTCAGCACGCCCAACACCAGGATCAACTGCAATTCGGAATGCACGAATGGGGTCAGCGCCAGGCCGGCGGCCAGCATCATCCCGCCAAGCACCAGGATACGCCCGGGACCGAACCGATCCGCCAGCGCGCCGAACACCGGCTGTGCCAGGCCCCAGGTGAACTGGCCGATCGCCGCGGCGAGGCTGATCGCGACAATGCCCAGGCCGGTGGCGGTATCCAGCGGCACGATGAACAATCCGATGGTCTGCCGCGCTCCCATCGTGATCATCAGGATCGCCGAGGCGACCAGCAGCAGCAGCCAATGTCCTCCACCGGGACGCCGCATAGGTCATCCTCTGCTTTCAGCGCAGCCGCGCGTTATCGCGCCGCCGCCAATCGCGGCGCAGCGGTGCGCCACAGCCGCAGCGCCGCCGCCAGCACTGCCACGCCAAGCCCGATCACCGCAACCCAATGCGCGGGCCGCAGGCCGAACCGGATCGTCTCATTCGCCGCCATCACCCGCCACGGATTGATCCCGGTCGCCAACGCATACCAAGCGAATTCGATCCATGCGGTGGCGACCGCCGCAAGCAGGCTCAGGGCCACCAGCGTCACCAATTTGCGCTGCCACGTCGCCGGAACGATGCGCCAGAGCATCAGCCAGACAAAAAATCCGGCAAACATCACCGCCTCGCTGACATTCGCCTTGGACTGGATGAAGTAGTGCAGCAGGGCCAGCACCGCGATGCCATAGACCGCCCGATGCAGCCACTTCCAGCGCCGTCCCAGCCGCCGCACCGCCGCATCCGTCGAGGTCGCGCCCAGCGCCGACAGCCCAACCAGCGCAACAAAACCGATCGTCAGGTAGAACCGATGCACAATCTCCGACACCACGGTCGGCAGCCAGAAATTCTCGTCGACAATATACAGGCTAAGATGCGTCAGCCCGTAGGCCAGCGTCGCCACACCGACCATCCGCCGCACCAGCAGCAGCTTCGGCCAGTCGAACACCGCGCGTGCCGGCGTGACCGCCAGCGAAATCGTCAGCAGGCGCACGGTCCACAACCCAAAGCCGAGGATCAGCTCATGCACCGGCCGCGCGCCCAACGTTCCGGTCG
>Ga0326727_10014923_pt1 | contig 16791 bp, 13 predicted proteins | sample MB2enrmetagenome_FD_207643 | JGI IMG/M metagenome (GOLD analysis project Ga0326727, IMG submission 207643) | Lab enriched peat soil microbial communities from McLean, Ithaca, NY, United States - MB29MY | ecosystem: Environmental > Terrestrial > Soil > Wetlands > Peat | place: USA: New York...
CTTGCCCGTAACCGACCGGCGGTGTTAAGGCGAATCTAATCTCGCGCCGGGGCCAAGCGCTGCGCCGGCCACGTTCCCGGGGTATTCCACACCCCAGGAGGTAGCTACGTGGCCCCATTCCGTCATCATCTCTTCATTGCAATCGTCGCGCTGGCCGCGGCCGCGGGGCTCGACGCAGCCGCGCTCGCGCCCGCGTCCGCGCAAGTGGCCGTGACCGTCAACGGCCGCAACGTCGATTTCGAGCCCGCGCCGATCGAACGCGCCGGCCGCGTCTTCGTGCCGTTGCGCGGCGTCTTCGAACGCCTCGGCGCGAGCGTCGTTTATGCGAACGGAACGATCAACGCGACGCGCGGCCCGCTGACCGTGTCGTTGCAGATCGGATCCAACCAAGCCGTCGTCGGCGGCAACCCGCAGACCCTCGACGTCGCGCCGTTCATCGTCGGCGCGAGCACCTACGTGCCGCTGCGTTTCGTCTCGCAAGCGCTCGGCGCGAACGTGCAATACGACGCGACCAATCGCATCGTGGCGATCTTCACGCGCGCCGGCGGTCCGGGTCCGTACGTGCAACAAGCTCCCCCGCCGGCGCCGCCGCCGGCCGCGCCGCCGCCGCCTTCGCCGCTGCTCTTGGTGCAGCAGCGTCCCGAACGCGATGCGACCGTGGGAACGACGCGGCCCACGATCTCGGCAGAGTTCAGCGTGCCGGTCGATCCCAACTCGGTGCGCGTCAGCCTCGACGGCCTCGACGTGACCGCCCAGTCGACGCGTTCGCGGACCGGCATCGTCTTCGAGCCGCCATCGCCGCTCGAGTCGACCCGCCACGTCGTGCGCGTCACCGGCCGCGACCTCGAGGGCGGCCGCTTCTCGCGCGTCTGGTCGTTCACCACCGGCACCGCGCCGCCGCAGAACTTCCTCGACATCGAGCGGCCCGATAACGACAGCGCGGTCGATGCGGGCAGCTTCGTCGTGCGCGGTCGCACCGCACCCAACGCCCGCGTTCGCGTCCTCGCCGGCTCGGTCGTCGACGTGGCCGGGCCGTTCGCGTTCGCCTCGGGCAACTACGCCGGCGACACGACCGCCGACGGCGACGGTCACTTCGAAGCGACCGTCACCCTGACCACCGCGCCCGGCGCGCGCATCGGCGTCACCGTGATCTCGACCGACCCGCAAACGAAGGAGGGCGTGGAGAAGCGCCTGCGCTTGCGCGCGCGCTGAGAGGATGAGCGCTCCGTGCGGCGGCAAACCGTCGCATGGAGCGTACCTCCGTTCTCGTCACCGGGGCGGCGCGCGGCTTGGCGCGCGGCATCGCCGCCGACTTGGCCGGCGCGGGCTTTCGCGTCGCCTTCACCTACCGCGCCGACGGAACGCCGCCGGACCAGACGCTCGCCGCGATCGCCGCGCGCGGCGGCGAGCCGGGTCTGGCGATTGCGGCCGACCACGGGCGTGCCGGCGAAACCGCCGCAGCCGTAGCGCGCGCCGAAGCGGCTTTCGGCGGCGTCGACGCGCTCGTGCACGCCGTGGGTCCGATCGTCGTGCGTCGCTTCGAGCGCTCCACGCTCGACGATTACGCCGCGATGGTCGACGGCAATCTGCGCAGCGCCGTCGAGGCGGCCTTCGCGGTGCTGCCCGGCATGCGCGAACGCGGCTACGGCCGGCTCGTGTTCTTCGGCATGAACGGCTCGCACGTCACGCTGCCCGCGCGCGGCATGAGCTTGTACGGTGCGGCCAAAGCGGGCGTCGTCGCGTTCGCGCGCGCGCTCGCGCTCGAGGAAGCGCGGCGCGGCATCAGCGTCAACGTGATCGAACCCGGCGACATTCGGGATAAGGACGCCGACCGCGCCGCGGCGGCGGCGCTGCCGGCGGACAACCCCACCGGCCACGCCGGTTCGTGGCAAGACGTCGCCGCCGCCGTACGCTTTCTGCTCGCCGCCGACGCGGGTTTCTTCAACGGCATGACGCTCGGCGTCAACGGTGGACTCGTCGAGCCGCACGAGTGATCCGTCTCGCCTGGGCGGTGGTCGCGCTGGTCTTCGGGCTGCGTCTGCTCGCCGCGTTCGCGTTGCCCTTGACCGGCGACGAAGCCTATTATTGGGAGTGGAGCCGTCGGCTCGCGGCGGGCTACGTCGATCATCCGCCCGCGGTGGCGTGGACGATCGCGGCCTTCGCGCCGCTGGGGCACTCGGCGGGCGTCGTTCGTCTGGGTTTCGTGCTCTGCGGCGCGATCGCGTCGCTGGCCGTCGCGGCTTGCGCGACCGAGATCGCGGGAGACCGCCGCGCCGGGGCGGTCGCCGCGCTCGCGCTGTCGCTCGCTCCGCTGGCCTCGGTCGCGTTCGGGATGGCCTCGCCCGAAGGACCCTACCTGATGTTCTGGGCGCTCGCGTTGTGGTTTGCCGCGCGCGCCTTCCGGCACGATCGCAGCGTCGACTGGCTCGCGCTCGGCGCCGCCGTCGGCGGCGTGCTGCTTTCGCGGGTGATCGGGCTCGCGTTGCTCTTCGGCATCGTCGCCTACGCGCTCGGCCCGCGCCGTCGCGCGACCTGGCGGCGCGGCATGCCCTTGATGCTCGCGACGGCGCTCGCGGTCACCTCGCCGCTCTTGATTTGGAACGCGCACCACGAGTGGGCCACCTTCGCTTTCGCGCTCGTGCACCGGCACCAGCAAACGCGCGAGTTCTCGCTGCCCGTCGTGTTGCTCGAGCAATTCGGGGCGTATTCGCCGGGAATCTTCGCGGCCGCGTTGGCCGCGGCGATTCGCCCGCGCGACGCGCTGCTCGCCTGGACGGCGTTGCCGCAATTCGCGGTGGTGGCGGCCGTCTCGCTGTTCGAGCGCGTCGAGATCTATTGGATCTTCGGGTTCTTCGTATCGCTCTGCGCGATGCTCGGCGTGGCCTACGTGACGCTCGCGCCGCGGGCGCGCCGGATCTGGAGCGTCGCGGCGGTAGCGCCGGCAGCGCTCTTGCTCGCGCTGCTCTTCGCGGTCAGCTTCTTTCCCGCGCAGATCTATGCGTTCGTGGTGCGGGAGACGGGAGCCCGGCTGCGCAACGGCGGACCATTCGAGATCATGACCTACGCGAGGCTCGCAGCCGATGCAAGCAAGCTCGCGCGCGAGCGCGACGCGATCGTGATGACCGACGGCTACGGCTTCTCGTCGGTTCTCGACTTCGAGGCGGGCGTGGCGCCCGTGGTGATCGGCTACGATTGGCAAGGGCGACAGTCGCACGCCTGGTATCCAGACTCCGCGCATCCGGCCAACGCGCTGCTCGTGGACAAGGCGCCGCTGTCCACCCGGCCCGATCTCCAACGTCATCTGGCTCAAGCCTGCGGCCGCGTCGAAGACGGCGGCGTGCACGCGTTCGGCTTCGGGAACGCTCCGCCGCGCGCGTACTATTTCACCTGGTGCGACGCGCTCGTTCCCGACGGCTTGGCCATCCTGCGCTGGGAACGCGACCCGGCGACGCTGCGCTGACGTGTCGAAGCTCGATTACATTCCTTTGAGCCCGAGCGCGTCGCGACCGCTTGCGACCGCGGAATTGCGCGCGCTCGCAAGCGAACGCATGCGCGCGCTGGGCTACGCGCACGTCGCGCTCGAATTCTCGCCGGCCGGTTCCAACGTGCGTTTCGACGTCGTCGGCATCGCGCGCTACACGCGCCAGGTCCGCATCTACGAGGTCAAGTCCTCGCGCGCCGACTTCTTGAACGACGGCAAGTGGGAGAAGTACCTGCCCTACTGCACGCAGTTCGCCTTCGTCGCGCCGGCGGGCGCGATCTTTCGCTGGGAGTTGCCGCGCGAGTGCGGCTTGATCGAGTACGGCGCGCCGGCGTTCGAACGGATGCGCCGGGCGCGGCGCTTCGGGCTGACGATTTTGCGCGAAGACTGTCTGCGCGCGACGCGGCCCGCGCAACGTTTGCGCGAACGGGTGGGCGACGAGGAGTGGATCGCGTTGCTCGAGACGATCGCGCTCGGCCCGCGCGGCGAACCGCCCGCGTTCGCGTTCGAAGAAGGTGCGGGCATCTGAAACCGCTCCGCCTCGCGCTCGCGGCGGCGCTCGGCGCCGCGCTGACGACGTCGTGCGCGGCCCGCGCCGCGCGCACCGAGCCTTCGCCCTCGCCCGCCGCGGCGCGACCGGTGCCCGCCGTCGCGCCGCGCACTCCCGCGCCCGCGCCGCCGTGGACGGAGAGCGAGCGCGCCGAGGTGCGCGCGCGGCTCGACGCGATCTTCGGCGGCGAGGTCTTCGCGCGCGGCGGCGCGGTCGCGGTGCTCGACGCCGACGGCGCGCCGCTCTACGACTTGCGCGGCTCGCGGCCGATGACGCCGGCCTCGACCTTGAAACTGGTCGTGGCCGCGACCGCGCTCGACGTGCTCGGCCCGCAGCAGCGCTTCACCACGAGCTTCGTCGCGCTCGACGCGCCCGGCGCCGACGGCGCGATTCACGGGCCGCTCTGGTTCGTCGGCGGCGGCGACCCGCTGTTCACCTCGAACGATCTGCGCGCGGGCATCGGCGCTTTGGTGCGGCTCGGGGTGCGCCGCGTCGACGGTCCGCTGGCCATCGACGACGGCGCGTTTCAGGGGCTCGAACGCAATCCCCATTGGGATCCGTCGGATCTCGACGAAGGCTACGCGGCGGCGACCAGCGCCGTGTCGCTCGACGAAGATACCGTCGAGTTCGACGTCACGCCCGGCGCGCCGGGCGAGCCCGCCAAGGTGCGCATCGAGCCGCCCAACGACGACGTCGACGTGCGCGGCGGCATCTTGACCGGTTCGTCGACCGATCCGCGCATCGATCGCATCGAAGAGCCGCAGCGCGCGGGCGCGCCGCACCGCAACGCCTTCGAACTGGGCGGCACGATCGCCGCGGGCGAGGAACAGAAGTACTGGAAGCCCGTGCTCGGCATGCCGGCCTACGTGGCGGGCGCGATCGCCGCGCTCGCCGCGCAGCGGGGCATCGAGATCGCCGGCGGCCGGCGCGTCGCGTCCGCGCCCTTGGCCGGACAGACGCTCTGGCTGCACCGCTCCCAGCCGCTGGCGGCCATCCTCACCGAAATGCTGGTGGATTCCAACAATCACAGCGCGGAGCAGTTGTTGCGCATACTCGGCGAACGCTTCTCCAACGTCGGCACCGACGCCGCGGGCCTCGCGGCCGAACGGGTGGAACTGCAACGTTTGGGCGTGCCGCCCGGCGAGGTCAAGGCCTACGACGGGAGCGGTCTCGCGCCGGCCGACAAGGTCGCGCCGTTCGCGCTCGCGCGGTTGATCGCCGCCGAATCGCGCGGCCCCAACGCCTCGGTGTTCGTTCGCGCGTTGCCTCGCGTCGGCGAAGAAGGCACCGTGATCTACCATCAACTGAGCGACGCGCGCGGACGGGTGCGCGCCAAGAGCGGCCATCTCGCCGAGGTCAACGCGCTGGCCGGCATCGTGTCGACGCGCCGCCACGGGCGCGTCACGTTCGCTTTCGTGGTCAACGACCCGGCCGCGCAGGCCGACGAAGTGGGAAAGGCGCAGGACGCCGCGCTCGACGCGCTGGCGGACTTTTGAACGTCTGCGCGAAGGACCCGCGCCATGCATCTCGACGCCGCGGCGTTCTCGCAGATCCTCACTCGGGCGCTCGGCGCCGGCGAGTACGCCGACGCGTTCTACGAACGGCGCGTGGCCCGAACGTTCCGCTTGCAGGACGGTAAGATCCACGAGGCCGGCCTGTCGCTGGTCTGCGGCGTGGGCATCCGCACCATCTCCGGCGAGCGCGCGGGCTACGCGTACACCGACGACTTGAGCCTGGAAACGTTGCTGAGCACGGCCCGCGTCTCCGCGCTGATCGCGCGCGACGGAAGCGCCCGGGTCGACGCGGTCGAACTGCCGCGCGAGCCGCGCGAAGCGCCGCCGATGTACGCGAGCCCTGAGGTCGAACTGCCGGGTTCGGCGACGTACGTCGACCTGCTGGCGCGCGCCGACGTGGCCGCGCGCGCCCACGACCCGCGGGTGCGCACGGTCAACGCGTTCGTCAGCGACGAAGTGCAAGAAGTGATCGTGGCCACGAGCGACGGGCTGTTCGTGCGCGACCGGCGCCCGCTGGTCGCGCTCGGCGTGCAGTGCGTCGCGCAAGGCAACGTGCGCGGCAACGGCTTTGCGGGCGACGGGGGTCGAACCTCGATCGACTACTTCGTAGGGCGCACGCCCGAAGAGATCGCCCGCGAATCGGCCCGCATCGCGGGCGTCAACTGCGAAGCGCGCGAAGCGCCGGCCGGCGAATTCGAAGTGGTGGTCGGCGCGGGCAGCGGCGGCGTGCTGCTGCACGAGGCCGTCGGCCACGGACTCGAAGGCGACTTCAACCGGCAGGGGACCTCGCTCTACAGCGGTCGCGTCGGCGAACGCGTGGCGAGCGAACTCGTTTCGATCTACGACGACGGCAATCTGCCCGGCGAACGCGGCAGCTTGTCGATCGACGACGAGGGCACGCCGGGGCAACACAAGGTGCTGGTCGAGAACGGCGTGCTGCGCGGCTACATGCAAGACCGGCTCAACGCGCGGCTGATGGGCGTCGCCTCGACGGGCAGCGGACGGCGCCAGTCGTTTCGCGTGTTGCCCCAGCCGCGGATGTGCAACACCTATATGCCGCCCGGCGAATCGACGTACGACGAGATCGTCGGCTCGGTGAAGAAGGGCATCTTCGCGGCGTCGTTCGCGGGCGGACAAGTCGAGATCAGCAAGGGCGACTTCGTCTTCATGCTGGCCGAAGGCTATCTGATCGAGGACGGCAAGCTGACCGCGCCGATTCGCGGCGCGAGCCTCACCGGCAACGGGCCCGAGATCATGAATCGCGTGACGATGGTCGGCAACGATTCGCGCTTGGCGGGACGCTATTATACGTGCGGGAAGGGCGGCCAATACGTGCCCGTCGGCGTGGGCATGCCCACGGTCAAACTCTCGCGGGTCACGGTGGGAGGATCGGCGGTTGCCTGAGTCGCTGGAACTCGCGGCCTTCGCGGTCGACGAAGCCTTGGCCGCGGGGGCGTCGCAAGCCGAAGCGACGTGCACGATCGCCGAACGGTTCAGCGCCGAAGCGCGCGGGCCGCGCATCGAAAAGTTGGAACAGTCGACGGGCCGGGCGCTCTCGCTTCGGGTGTTCATCGGCGGCGCGAAGGCGTCGCTCGGAACGAGCGACCTGACCCGCGAGGGACTGCGCGCGTTCATCCGGCAAGCGGTCGATGCCGCGCGCTTCGTGGGAGCCGATCCCCACGCGGGCTTGCCCGAGGGCGCCGAGCCGGCCGCTGCCGACGACCTGGGCATCTACGCCGACGACGTCGCGCGCCGCGCCGCCGAAGACAAACTCGAAGACGCGCTCCGCCTCGAGGCGCTGGTGCGCGATTACGATCCGCGCATCGTCAACACCAGCGGCGCGCACGTCGGCGACACGCGCGCGCGCATCGCGCTGGTCAACTCCAACGGCTTTCGGGGGAGCTACGCGGCATCGAGCGTGCAGCGCAGCGTCGCGCCGATCGCGCAGGACGGCGCCAACAAGCGCGTTGCGGGCTACGGCTCGGCCGCTCGCGGTTACGCGGCGCTCGAATCGACCGAACGCGTGGCGAGCAACGCCGCGGCGCGCGCGGTCGGATTGTGCGGCGCGCGCAAACCGGCCACGATGCGCTGCCCGGTCATCTTCGAGCGCGACGTTGCCGCGCAAGTGCTCGGCGACGTCTTCGGGGCGCTCAACGCGGCCAACGTGGCCGCGGGCAACTCGTTCTTTGCCGGAAAGCTCGGCGAGGTGGTGGGCAGTCCGCTGGCCACGCTCGTCGACGACGGGCGCCTCCGCGGAGGGCTCGGCACCTCGCCGTTCGACGCCGAAGGCGTGCCGACGCGACGGACGGTCGTGCTCGAAGGCGGCCGGTTACGGACGTTTCTCTACGACACCTACAACGGCCGCAGGCTCGGGGCGGCCAGCACCGGCAACGCCTCGGGCGGCGGCATCGGGCCCAACAACTTCTACCTCGAACCCGGGCCGGACTCGCTCGAGGAACTGATCGCGGCCACGGGCCGCGGCGTGCTGATCATGGACACGATCGGCTTCTCGACCGAGTCGGTCACCGGCACCTACAGCCGCGGCGCCCGCGGCTACGCGATCGAAAACGGCGAGCGCGCCTACCCGATCGACGAGTTCACCATCGCGGGCAACCTGCTCGAGATGCTGGCCGGCATCGACGCCGTGGCCAACGACTTGACGTTCGACTCGACGATCGTGTCCCCGTCGTTCCGGGTCGCGGAGATGACCGTCTCCGGGACGTGAACCGTCCGATGCGCCGAGCCGAGGGTGGTAGGAAGTACTAGATTAAGGAGGCCTAGCGCTCTCGTTAGGCGTACCTAACAGCATGGACGGTCGTCGCCGCGTGTTCAGTCTCGGTCTGTTGCTGTCGGGCCTCGTGCTCGGTTGGGGCGCATTGGCGTCGCGGCCGGAGCCTGCGCCGGCGATTCCCTTGTTTGCCCACCAGTACGACGTGACGTGCGCCAAGTGTCACTCGGTCATCCCGCACCTCAACGCGTTCGGTGCGGCCTTCATGGCACTGGGGTACCGGATCCCCGGCGTGAAGCCGGGCCCGGCGTTCCCGATCTCGGCCAAGACCAACCTGCTCGACTCGAGCGAGAATCAGGGCGACGGTCCCAACGGCGCGGGCTTGCCCAAGGCGATCGTCGACGAGGTGGAGATCTTCACCGCGGGCGCGATCGGCTCGCGGGCCAGTTATCTGGTCGAACAGTACGCGGTCGACGGCGGGATGCGCGGCTTGACCCGCGACGCCTGGGCGATCGACCGGGTCAATCCGTGGGACGCGAAGATCCCCGTCTACGTTCAGGCCGGTTCGTTCACGTTGCCCTTGCCGGTCGACCCCGAGACGTTCCGCGACAGTTATCAGGATTACACGCTCTTCACCCAGACCGTCGGCGCGAACACGTTCAACTTCTTCGACCCGAAGATCGGCGCGCGGCTCGGCATCGGTAATCCGCTGGCGGGCCCGAGCGTACAACTCTTCGCCGGCCCCGGCCACGACCGTCAGAGCGGCTTGCCCTCCGACGGCACCGACGTGATGGGCAGCGCGCAGGAAGTCGTGGGTCCGTTCGCCGCGACGGTCTATCGCTATCAAGGCGCGCGCCCCAACGCCTTCGGTCAGGACGCGTTCTGGCGCAACGGCTACGGCTTCACCTACGATCAGTGGGGCCGCTTCTCGAGCGAGACCGTGCTGCAGCAAGGTTGGGACTCGAATTGCGGAATCGCCGCGCTCAACGGTTGCGCGTCGAGCGGCGGGTTCACGCAATTGCGCTATCAATTCAATCGCCGGCTCTTCGCTTCGGCGCGTTACGAGGGCACGAGCGCTCCGGCCGGCGGCTTCAGCCGCGACGGCGTGCTGTTGCTCGGCTACGGGCCCGCCGAGAATTCGCGGGTGACGATCGAGGACGTCATCGCGCACGCGCCGCGGACCACGCACACGCTGAACCTGCAGTTCTCGGTCGCCTACTGATGCGCGCCCCAAGCGCCGCACTCGTACCCGCGCTGCTCGCCGCCTGCGTTTCCGTGGCCGTCGCCGATGCGGGCACGCAGCGCGACATCGACCCGGCCAAATCGAAGGCGCACTTCAGCATCCAGCACATCTTCGTCGAGAAGGTCGACGGCTCGGTGCCCATCGAGAGCGGCAAAGTCGTGCTCGAGCCGGACTCGGCGATTCCTCGCGAGGTCAGCGCCGTGCTCGACGCCCGGCGCATCGATTCGGGCGATCGCGACCGCGACGCGTCGCTGGAGAGCGACGATTACTTCGACGTGAAGAAGTTTCCGGAGTGGACGTTCGTGAGCACCAAGATCGTGGCGACGGGCGCGGCCGCCTTCGCGATGGACGGAATGTTGACGATCCACGGGGTCGCCCAGCCCGAGCACCTCATCGTGACGGTTCGCGGCGACGCCGCGCACCCGGCGTACCACGCAACCGGCCGCATCGACCGGCACGCGTTCGGCATGCGCGGGGCGCGCCTCGATCCGGTGATCGGCGACGCGGCCGAGGTCTCGCTCGACATCGCGCTGCGTCCCTAGCGGCGAATGTGGGTAAGGCCGCGTGCATGAAGATGCACCTGGCCTTCTTGCTTCCCGCGGCACTCGGCATATCGCTCGCCCTGCCCGCCGCGGCCGCCGACAACTCCGGCGGGCACGTCTACGAACTCAACGCGCAAAACGGATCCGGCCAGCACGGAACCGTCGCTTTCAAGCCGCGCGGCAACAAAACCGTCGTCGAGATCCACTTGATCGGCGCGGGACCCGGCCCGGAGCCGGCCCACATCCACATGGGGTCCTGCGAGCACCTCAACCCCGCGCCCAAGTATCCGCTGACCTCGCTGGTCAACGGCATTTCGGAGACGACCGTCGACCAGCCGATTTCGGTGCTCCTCGCGGGCGGCATGGCCGTGAACGTCCACAAGTCGCCGTCGGACTTGAAGGACTACGTGGCCTGCGGCGACCTGACCAAACCCGCCATGATGAAGCCGATGTAGCGAGCGCCCGAGACCAAGGGGGGGCTCGGCGCGGGGCAAAACACCCCGTCATGGCTTCACCTGCGATCGGCTACACGCTCATCATGCGCCTGGAGATGCCGCCCACGCCGGGCGCCTTCGGGCTCTTGGCCCAAACGATCGGCGACGCCGGCGGCATCATCGGCGCCGTCGACATGCGCAACGCCGGGCGGCAATTCACGACCCGCGACGTGACCGTGACGGTCGCCTCCGACGCGGTCGCCAACGCCGTGCGCGGCTCGGTCGAACGGCTCGACGGCGTGCGCATCGTGAGCGTCTCCGACTCGACCTTCTTGGCTCACCTCGGCGGCAAGATCCGCATCGAGCCAAAGATTCCGGTCGTCAACCGCACCGATCTCTCCAAGGTGTACACGCCGGGCGTCGCGCGCGTGTCGATGGCGATCGCGGGCGATCCCAACAAAGCCTTTCAACTGACGATCAAGCGCAATTCGGTCGCGGTGGTCAGCGACGGCACGGCCGTGCTCGGGCTGGGCGACATCGGGCCGCTGGCGGCGGCGCCGGTGATGGAGGGCAAGTGCATGCTCTTCAAACAGTTCGCGGGCATCGACGCCTTCCCGATCTGCCTCGATACGAAGGACATCGACGCGATTGTCGAGACCGTCGTCAACATCGCGCCGATCTTCGGCGGCATCAACCTCGAAGACATCTCCGCGCCGCGCTGCTTCGAGGTGGAGCGGCGTTTGCAAGAACGTCTCGACATTCCGGTGATGCACGACGATCAGCACGGCACGGCCGTGGTGATCTTGGCCGCGTTGCTCAACGCCGCCAAAGTCGTGGGCAAGGAACTCGATCAACTCACCGTCGTGGTCGCGGGCAGCGGCGCGGCGGGAACGGCCACGATGAAGATGCTGCTCGCCGCGGGAGTGCGCGACGTGGTCGCGGTCGATCGCGCGGGCGCGCTCAACCGCTCCGACCATTACGAGAACTCGCATTGGACGTGGCTCGCCGAGCACACCAACAAGCAAAACCGCAGCGGTTCGCTCGCCGACGTGCTGGTCGGCGCCGACGTCTTCATCGGCGTTTCGGCTCCGGGCATCTTACGCCCGCAAGATCTCAAGCGCATGGGTCGCGACCCCATCGTCTTCGCGATGGCCAACCCCACTCCCGAAATCATGCCCGACGTCGCCGCGCCGCACGTCGCGGTGATGGCCACCGGCCGTTCCGACTTCCCCAATCAGGTCAACAACCTGCTGGCCTTCCCGGGAATCTTCCGCGGCGCGCTCGACTGTCGCGCGAGCCGGATCACCGACGGCATGAAGCTGGCCGCGGCGCGCGCGATCGCCGGCATCATCACCGATCAAGAGCGCGGACCCGAGTACGTGGTGCCGAGCGTCTTCGACACGCGCGTGGTCGACGTGGTCGCGCGCGCGGTCGCCGCGGCGGCGGCCGAGGAAGGCGTCGCTCGTCGCCAACTGCTCGCGCCCGAAGGCGAGGAAATGCCCGTCCCGGTATAACCCCCCGGTGAACGAGCGTCCCGCCCGCATCCTGATCATCGAAGACGATCCCGACATCGCTTCATTGGAGCAGGCCATGTTGGCGCGCGCCGGCTACGATTCGCGTACCGCCGGAACGGGCGCCGAGGGGCTCGCCCTGCTCAAGGACTATCGCCCCGACGTCGTGCTCCTCGACATCGCGTTGCCCGACGTGTCGGGACTCGAACTCTGCGAGACGATCGCCGAGTCGGCCGACTCCTACATTCTGCTGGTCAGCGGTCAGTCGAGCGAGGACGTGAAGCTGACCGGACTCGGCTTGGGCGCCGACGACTTCATCACCAAACCGTTCTCCGGTCACGAACTGATCGCGCGCATCGGCTCGTTTCTGCGCCGCCGCGAACGCTCGCGCGCGCGCGAAAGCGAGGGCCGGCTGCGCTTGGGCGACGTCGAACTGGTGCGCGATTTGCACGTCGCCCGGCGCGAGGGACGGACGATCGCGTTGACCGCGCTCGAGTTCCGGCTGCTCTGGTTTCTCGGCGAGGCCGACGGCAAGCTCTTGACGCGCGCGCAGATCCTCGAGCGGGTGTGGAACGACGTGTCGGGCGTGCCCACGCGCGTCGTCGACGTGCACGTCGCCGCCTTACGCAAGAAGCTCGGCGAGATCGGTTCGGCGCTGCAGATCTCGTCGGTTCGCGGCATCGGCTACCGCGTCGACGTGCAGTGAAGGCCGAGGCGCCGGGCGCGCTCGCGGGCCTGAGCCTCGACTCGCGCGACAAGCGGCCGCTCTACGTTCAGATCGCCGACGAGATCGCCGAACGCATCGAGCGCGGCGAACTCCGCGAAGGCGAACGCTTGCCGGGCATTCGCGAACTCGCGGCGCGTTTGGGCTGCGGATTGGTCACGGTGTCGCAAGCGTACGATTCGCTGGCGGCGCGCGGTCGCGCGTCGGCGCGCGCCGGTAAGGGCACGTTCGTCGCCGCGCCGCGCGAACCGCCGCCCGCGGTCGAGCGGCGTTGGGAGCCCGAGCCGCGGGGCGGCCGCGCGCGCATGGAGGGTTTGGCGGAGCTGCTGCAGCGCGCCGTGCAGCCCGGCTCGATTTCGCTTGCGACCGGGCATCCGGCGCCCGAAACGTTTCCGCTCGCGGAATTCGGCCGCTGTCTGCAGCGCACGCTGGCCGACGACCCGCCCGCCGCGATGCAATACGCCTCGGGCAACGGCGACCCCGACCTGCGCGCGTCGCTGGCGCGCATGCTGCTCTCGCGCGGCGTGCCCGCCGTCGCGGAGGATATGATCGTGTGCTCCGGCGCGCAACAGGCCGCCGACGTCGTCGCTTCGGGCGTGCTCGGCGAGCGCGCGGTCGTCGCCGCCGAGAGCCCTTCGTACGCGCCGACGCTCGGCGCCTTCGACGCGCGCGGCGCGACCTACGTGGAACTCGCGGCCGACGCCGACGGCCTGCGCGTCGACGACGTGGAACGCGTCTTCGCCGACTACCGGCCGCGGCTGTTCTACGTCAATCCGTTCGCGCAGAATCCCACCGGCGCGGTGTTGTCGGAGCGCCGCGCCAAAGCGATCGTCGCGCTGGCCCGGCGTTACGACGTGGTCGTGCTCGAAGATCAAACGGGCTGGACCTTCACCTACGACCTGCCGCCGCCCGCGCCGCTGGCCGCGCACGACACCGACGGCCGCGTCGTGCTGCTCGAGTCGCTCTCGAAAACGGTCTTTCCCGCGCTGCGCGTCGGTTACGTGTTCGCCCGCGGCGCGCTGCGCGCGCCGATCGCCGCGGCCAAGTTGAGGGCCGACTCGTTCACCTCGACGCTCTCGCAGCGCGCGCTGTGGCGCTTCATCGAATCGCCGGCCTACGCCAAGCACCTGCGCGCGGCCAAGGCGCTCTACCGCAAACGTCGCGACGCGTTCGTGGAAGCGCTGCAGCGGGCGATTCCTTGGTGCGAGGTGCGTCCCCCCGCCGCGGGCACGACGTTGTGGCTGCCCTTGCCCGCGCGCATCTCGACGCAGGCCGCGTTCGAAGAGTGCGCGCGCGAGGGCGTGGTGGTGATGCCCGCCGGCCCGTGGTATCCCACCCGCACCGGGCCGGCGGCGCTGCGGCTGGGCTTCGGCGACCTCGACGAGGACGTCGCGCGCGAAGGCGTGGCCCGCGTCGGCCGCGCCTTGCAGCGCTTGGCCTAGGTCGGTCGCGCGCGCAGGACGCGGCGGTACCGAACCGGTAAGCGATGCGCGCTGTGTTCGTCTTTGCACCTCGCTCGCCCGTTACAGGCCACCGCTCGGCGGCTCTCCGGCGCCGTTGGATCGTGCCGGCCTTGTGCGCGCTGCTCGCCGCCGCGCCGGCGTCGGGTGCGGCGCCGCTGACGGCGACGGTGCCGTACGTCTTCGAAGCGCCCTCGGGCGAACGGCAAGCCGGTCCGCTCGATCCGCGCGACCCGTACACGCAAATCTTGCCTTCCGGTCGCATCGTCCACCCGGCGGGGCGCAGCGTCGTCGTGGGCATGAACGCGCAGGGCGTCGCGCTCAGTCCCGACGGACGCTTCGCGATCGTCAGCAACGACGCCGACAAGCAAGGCGCCGCCGTCAGCGAAATCGACCCGCGCATTCACGGCGGCTATTCGCTCGCCGTCGTCGACACGTCGACGATGCAAGTCGTCGATCGCTACGCACCCGCACGCGAAGGCTTCTTCATGGGCGTGATCGCCTTGCGCGATCCGGCGGATCCGGCCAAGACCCTCGTCCTTGCGGCCGGCGGCGGCGACAAAGCGGTGTACGCGCTCGACCTCGACGCGAGCGGGCATCTGACGCCCGATGCCAAGCACGTCGTCGCGCTGCCCGGAGCGAGCGATCCGCGCTACGCCAACGCGAACCTCGGCTTCGCGAGCACGCTCGTCCTCGCGCCCGACCACAACCACCTGCACGTCGTCGACGAACTCGCCGACACGGTCGCGACGATCGACGTGCGCACCCGCGCGCTCGCCGCGGGACCGGTCTCCGTCGGTTTTTTCCCGCTCGGCGCGGCGCTGACCGATCGCGGCTTGCTGGTGGCCAACGAAGGTCTGCAAGCCTATCCGAACCTGAGCACGCCGGTCGCGGCGCCGCGCTTCGCGCCGCCCCCCGAAGACTTGCAACGCGCTTCGTCGCTGTCGCTGGTCGCGCTCGACCCGAGCGGCATCGCCGCGCGAGAGACCGCCACGGTGCCGATGGATCCGCGGCCCGACGGACTGCGCGCCGTCGGCGGCGCGCACCCCAACGCGATCGTCGCGATGCGCCACCATCCCTACGCGTTCGTGGCGCTGGCGGGCGTCGACCGCGTGGCCGTCGTGTCGCTGCAAGGCGTGCAACCGCGCGTCGTCGGCGGAACCGAACTGCGCCTCTACGACCGCGGTCCGTACGGCACGCAGCCGAGCGCGCTCGCGCTCGCCGAAGGACAGAACCGGCTCTACGTGGCGCTCGCCGGCATCGACGCGGTCGCGGTGCTCGACGTCTCGGATCCGGTGCACCCGCACCGCTTGGGCCTCATCCCGACGGGCTGGTATCCCAGCGCGCTGATTCTCTCGGCCGACGGCAAGCGGCTTTTCGTGACCAATGCGAAGGGCTTCTCGCACGACGTCAACTTCCACGGCGCCGTTGCCGAGGAGCGTTCGTCGACCGGCCGCGTCCTCAAAGTCGATCAGGACTCCAACGTCATTTGGGCGACGCTGCAACGGATCGACCTGCCCGGGCTCGACCTGCGTCGAGAAACCGCCCAAGCGCTTTCGTATCTGCGCGCGGTCAAGCGGGCCGAGCGCGACCCCGTCGTCCCGCAGGGCACGTTGCAAGGCGGCAGTCCCCTGATCAAGCACGTGGTCATGATCCTCGAAGAGAACAAGACCTACGACGCGATGCTCGGCGACCTCACCGATGCGGCCGGGCGGCCCTACGGCCCGGGCGATCCGGCGCTGGTCTCGTTCGATAAGACCGTGACGCCCAATCTGCACGCGCTCGCCGCGACGTTCGGGCTGGCCGGAAACTTTTACGCCGACGCCGAGGAATCCGACGGCGGACACCAGTTCGCGAGCGCGGGCATAGCCAGCTTGTACACCGAGCGCACGCTGGTCGTGAAGAAGAAGCGCGAGCCGATGGTCAACAAGAACGAGGACGTGGAAGATTATCCGCGCGCGGGGTACATCTTCAACGGACTCGCGCGCGCGGGCAAGAGTTATCGCGATTACGGCGACTTGATGCGTTTGGCGGGTTACGACGAGGGCGAGAGCGCCGACCCTCTGGTCGACGATCCCAACTTCGTCTCCATCGACGACGAGGACGCGCCGCTGACCGGGTTGGGCGGCCGCTACTCGATCGACGTGCCGGCGATCGCCGCGCTCGCGGGGCACATCGACCTCAACTATCCGGCCTGGAACCTGCGCATTCGCGACGTACGGCGGGCCAAGGAGTTCTTCAAGGACTTCGACGCGCTCGAACGCGCCGGCGCGATGCCCGCGTACACCACGATCTTCTTGCCGGCCGATCACGGCGGCCACGGCCCGTTCATTCCGCCGCTGGCCGAAGAAGTGGCCGACGGCGACCGCGCGCTGGGCTTGATCGTCGAGCATCTCTCGCATTTGCCGGAGTGGAGTTCGACCGCGATCTTCATCATGCCCGACGACGCGCAGTCGGGCTACGATCACGTCAACGAACACCGCAGCTACGCGGTGGTCGTTTCGCCCTACGCCAAACGGCACTACCTCGGCTTGCGCCACCTCTCGACCGTCAGCGTGCTCAAGACCGAGGAAGAGATCCTCGGAATCCCGCCGCTCGCGCTCG
>Ga0326727_10014925_pt1 | contig 16789 bp, 12 predicted proteins | sample MB2enrmetagenome_FD_207643 | JGI IMG/M metagenome (GOLD analysis project Ga0326727, IMG submission 207643) | Lab enriched peat soil microbial communities from McLean, Ithaca, NY, United States - MB29MY | ecosystem: Environmental > Terrestrial > Soil > Wetlands > Peat | place: USA: New York...
GTGATCAGGGTGGCCGTCACGATGCATGTAGTCGCAAGGAAACGTTTCATGTTCCTAACCTCGCGCTTTATAATGCAATTCAGCAGCCCATGTCTCGCGGCCACGATTTTGCCCATTTTCAAGGGCACAGGAACGTCAGCCGTGTAACGATTACGCAAGGTGTGTGCGTTTTCTTCCTTCCCCAGGCTGACTGATGAAACACGGGGGACCCGGCCGAAAGAAGCTTGGAGGAGCACCCGTTGCAGTCTACGGCGACTGGAGCCGAGTTGAATGCCTTAACGCGCCGCGACCACAACTGGAAGTCCGGCGCCGGCGCCGCCGGTATCCAGGCAGGTCCCAAGCCACGTTCTCATAGATCTCGTCTTCGGGATCGAAATCCAAAGGCCAAAAGTGGAGTGTATCCATAACATCGACCTACAGGAGCTTCTGAAGAGGAACAACTTCATTGTACCACCGTGCGCTTTAAGTCAAGTTACAGGCAAGTTTATGAAAACACATAAGATTTGGCTTCTTCGGCCGGGAAACGAGACTGCGGGGGCTTTTCGGGCTACAGTTTGAGCTTCTCGGTCCAGTTGGTCACCACCGTAATGGGCGAAGAATTGGACCACTCCAGAGGGAGGTTGACCAGGAAGCGCTGACCGTCGCGGGAGACGTCATAGAGATTCCACGTGTGCGGGATGGGGCGGGTCTCGAACTGGAGGCGCGCTTCATCGAACTGGAATTCAGTCCCCTTGGGGTGGACGTTGACACTCATCATCCGGCCGCCGGAGGTTATGTAAACCAGCTCGCTCGAATCTCCACTCCAGCGCGGCAGCCCGCCTCCGTTTGGAGATACCTGCCAACGGCGTTTGGTATTCGACGAGAAGGAGTCGAAAGCCTGCACGTAAACCTGGTTCACGCCGGATTCATCGGACTGGAAGGCCAGCCACCGGCCATCGGGGGAAAGCGCTCCGTAGCCTTCCGAATACACGGTGTTCAGGATGGGCGTGGCGCGGTGCTCGGCCAGCGAAAACAACCACACATCGGCCTTGGTGCTGTCCGCGAGCGATCCGAACAGGATAAACCTGCCGTCGCGGGACCAGTCCGTGGGATATTTCGGGAGAGGGCTCTTGTAGAGCAGTTCGGGGCGGGCGGCGGGCGTGGCGGCCTGCCCGTAGATGTCGTAGCTACCTTCCTGATTGCTGAAGAAGGCGATGCGCGTGCCGTCCGGCGACCAAATGGGAGATCCCTCGTGGGCCGGCGTGGAGGTAAGCTGAGTCGCGCCGCCGGAGGCGTTCAAAATCCAGAGGTTGGCATGCTCGCCTTCCACCCCCAGTTTGGCGACTATGGCGCGGGTTCCGTCGGGTGAGATGCGCGGCGGGCCCCACTCCCCGGGCTCGCTGGGCGATCCCAATTGTTTGCCGGTGCGGTCCATCCAGACCAACTGGCGGGTCGACCGAACGGTGCTTTGATAGACCAGGACTCCATTGGAGGAGACCGAAATGGGCGCCAGCGAGAGGCTGCGGACCGCCCCGATATCCGGCGCCAAGGCCAGTGGCTCGCCCTCCACCGCCAGCCGGGAAGCGTTGAAGCGGCGGGCCACCATGTCGCGATCCCGCAAATACAGCAGGTAGCCGTCCTGGGAGCTGCCACTCGCCAGAGGCGAAAAGACCGCGTTGGTTTCGGCGGCGAACACGAACTGGTGGCCGGGGTGATCGAGCGCCGCGGTGTATACCCCCGTGGTTTCGGCAATCTCGGTCAGCCCGAAAAAGATGAAGTGCCGGCCATCGGGCAGGAACTGGGGCCACAGGTGAGCGTGTTCAGAGCGCGAAGCGTCCAGTGTGGTGTAGGGTTGCGGCTGGCCGCCCTGCGCGGAGACCTTATATAGCCCGCCATTCAGGCCGGGCGCGAACAGGATGGTGCCATCCGAGCTCCAGGCGCCGCCGCCGGCCATGGCCTCCACGGCACAGACGATTTGGGGCGCGCCCGGGCCACCCGCCTCGTTGCGCACGCGGACGCGCTTCAACGAGCGATTGGCGAAAAAGCCGATGGATTGACCGTCGGGCGACCAGAAGGGCGCGAAACCGCCGTCGGTTCCCGGAATCACGGTAGCGGCGAGCTCGTCCAGGGGCCGCAGCCAGAGCATGCGCTGGCCTTCGGCGGCTATGGCCGAGAACGCCAGGTAGCGGCCATCGGGCGAAATGGAGGGAGTTCCCGGATAGCTGCTATGCTCGGGCGCGGTCACGGAAAAGCGCATAACCGAAGGCGCGGGCCGGCGGTGCAGGTAGATTGCCGCGGCAGCCGTCAGCGCCGCCAGGGCCACCAGCAGCAACGCCACTGCGGCCAGGCGCCACCTTGCATCCGTGGACGGGCTGGCAGCGGTTTCGTTATGGAGCGGCGGCCGCGGCGCAAAATTCCTGGGCTTGTGTAGCAACTCGCGGGCGCGTTGTTCCGCGGCCCGCGCCAGTTGGCCGGCAAGTTTCAGCTCGATCACCGCATTCTGAATGCGCTGCCGCCGCTGCGCCGGGTCCTTGACCAGGCATGAGGCAATCACCCCTTCCATAGCCGCATGCACGGGCGAATGGCTCATCAGGGCGAGCGGCGGCTTCAGCAGAATCGCGTTGCCGAGATCGCCGCCATCCCCGGGAAAGGCGCGCCGGCCGGCGGCCATCTCGTAGAGTATGGCCCCGTAGGCGAAGACGTCGCTGCGCCAGTCCGGCTCCAGGCCGCGAACCTCTTCGGGAGAGCGGTAGGGGGCGTGTGGATCGTCGTCGGAGGGCGGAGGCAGAATCCGCGCGCCCCGGTAGGTCAGTAAAATCGCCGATGGCGAAAGCGCTCCGTGCACGCGGCCGAGCGAATGGGCCTTGCCCAGTTCAGAACCGATTTCGATGGCGTAACGCAGGGCATCGGAGGGATCCAGAGGGCCTCGCCCGAGCCGGATCGACAATAGCTCGCCATTGATCGGCTCGCCATTTACGAAATCGCGATCCTGCCCGCCCGATTGCAGCACTGGTTTGCTCCGGCCGGCCGCGAGAATTCCGCTCCCGAACCGGCCTTGCAATCACACTATACTCTCGGGTGAGGGTCGCTACAATTCTGTCACCGGATAGTAGAGTCCTGGATGTACTAACCGCAAGGATAGCAGTCGCCTAGACGCCCACCAGTTTGCGGCTGTGCTGCCAGAGGTCGCTGGCTTCGTCGACCACTTTGCGGCTCTCCTCGTAGATGTTCTTGATGTGATCGACGATGTCCCGGGTCACACCGGCCAGGTCGCCCGAACGGTCGGAGAGCCGCCTGGCGACATCTTTGGCCGAATCCCAGCGGGTCTGTCTTCTGCGGGAAAGCGCGATAGCGACTCCGACCCCGGTGCCGATCGCAATTCCAATCCAGATCTTTTTCGCGTTGCCGCCGTTGACATCTTGCGTATCCGAACCCATACTCGAAATCCCCCCACTCACAGTGTACCGGCGGGCCGCCCGCTTGACCGGACGGTAAGCGCCGCCCGCGTAAGGGTTCGCACAGGCATACCGAATGCTTTCGTGAGACGCCGTACGGGCGCGGATCTCATTGCGCAACGATTCCAGATCCCGATATCCGCATCACCCCCCTATTGACACCGGTCACGCCCCGTGTACAATCCAAGGTGGGGATATTTGACAACGAAAGTGGCGCAAAATGTTTAAATCCAGGAAATCGCGGCCGGCCGCTTCCACCGAACTGCAGGGCCACAACAGCAGCGAAGTCGCCCGGATCTGCGGAGTGAGCCTCCGCCAGTTGCAGTGGTGGGACGAGCGCAAGGTGGTCTCCCCCCGGCAGGACGGCCACAGGCGCATCTACCTGCCGGAGGAAGTGGTCGAGATTTCGGTAATCGCGGAACTGCGGCGCAAGGGCTTCTCGCTGCAAAAGATCCGCCGCGTGATGCGCTTTCTGCAACGCGATATGGGCCGGCGCTTGAGCGAGGCGCTGTCTTCGTCGTCGGACATTCACCTGCTCACGGACGGCAAGTCCATTTACCTGGAGGAAGCCTCCAATCGCATCATCGACTTGCTGAAGAACGCCCGCCAGCCCATGTTTTTGGTCTGCGTAACCGACCAGGTAAAGCGCCTAGCGGCGGCCACCGAGCGTAAGCCCGCCAAATCGGAGACGGCGGCGGCCGCGCGCAAGGCCCGCGCCGTCTGACGGCCGGACAGGCGCCTGCGTCAGGAAAGCACGCGCCATCGAAAGCACCCCTGCGGCGAGTTATGATAGATACCAGGGGGGCGTCCGTCTTTCGCCGACAGGCGATGCCATGAAGACCAACCGGAATCTTATTATCGTTGGGATCGTCGCCGCGGCGGCCGTGCTGGCGCCGCTCTACGGTCCCGGAATTCGCGCGCGCGCCGCTTCCACCAGCGGAGATGATCTAGACCGCAGTATCCACGCGGTGGCGTCGGCCTACGCACTCATCGAGCAGAACTTCGCGGACGCGGTTTCCCCGGAGCGGGCCTTTTATCAGGGCGCCATTCCGGGCATGCTGCACACGCTCGATCCGCACTCCAATTTCGTGGACCCGGCCGAATACCGGGAGATGGAGCGACGCCAGCATGCGCAGTATTTCGGCGTGGGCATGGAAATCTACATGGATGGCCCGCGCGTGGTGGTGATGCGGCCGCTCCCCGGTTCGCCGGCTTTGAATGCGGGTCTGCGGCGGGCCGACATCATCGTGGGGGTGGGCGACAAGGACGTCACGGGGCTCGATTCGGCGGCCGTGGCCGATCTTCTGCGGGGTCCGCGGGGCACGCAGGTGCGCGTGACGGTGCGCCGCGAAGGCGCGCCCGATCCCATCATGGTGACAATCACCCGCAGCGAGATCGGCACCACCGCCGTGGACGCCTTCCAGGTGAAGCCGGGAATCGTATTTCTGCGCGTGGACACCTTTGAGGCATCCAACATCAGCCGCGACGTGGAAGCGCGTCTGCGGCAGATGGGCGAGGAGAATGTCAACGGCCTGATTCTGGATTTGCGCGGCAACCTGGGCGGGCTGGTGAACGAAGCGGTGGCGCTGGCGGGAAGGTTCCTGCGCACCGGTCAGACGGTGGTCTCGCATCGCGGCCGCGCCGAGCAGGAGCAGGTCTTCCGCGCCAAGGGGCAGCCCCTGGCCCAAAAGTACCCGGTGGTAGTGCTGGTGGACCGCCAATCGGCTTCGGCGTCGGAGATCGTCTCGGGCGCGCTCCAGGATCACGACCGGGCCTGGATTCTGGGCGAAACCACTTTCGGCAAGGGCTTGGTGCAGGCGCAATTTCCGCTCGCGGAAGGCGCGGCGCTGCTGCTCACCATTGCGCACTACTACACGCCCAGCGGCCGGCTCATCCAGCGGGATTATGAACACCAGTCGTTCCTGGAGTATTACTATTCGCGCCCCAGCGACACGCAGAACACGACCGACGACGTGAAGGCGACCGACAGCGGGCGCAAGGTTTACGGCGGCGGCGGCATCGCACCCGACGAGAAGTACACGCCGGCGCCGTTTAATGTTTTTCAACGCCGCGTGGGACCGATCGTGAACACGCCCAACGCGTTCTACCACTTCGCCTCGATCTACTTCGGCGCGGACCAGCCGCGGCTTCCGGCCGGATGGCAGCCCGACGACCAGGTGCTGAGCCGCTTCAGAGACTACCTGAAATCGCAGCAGATTCCCTTCACTACAGAGGAGTTCGAAGCCAACCAGCAGTGGATTCGCGGCCAGCTTCGGTGGGAGATGTATACTCGCGCGTTCGACAAGGAGACCGCCGACCGGGCCCTGTGGCAGGACGATCCGGAGGTCCAGAAGGCGATTGAGAGCCTGCCCAGGGCGCAATTGCTGTTGCAGTCCGCTCAGCGCGTCCTGGCCCGGCGCACCGCGCCCCACTAAGTTCCCATTCCCCGGCTCCGCCCGTTGTTAGAATCGAAGCTGTGCCGGCCCCCATCGACGCCCAATCGCTGGCGGTGAAGCGCGCGGAAGTCGAATTCCACAACTTCGCGTCGCTCGGCCAACCCGCGCGTGCCATAGCCTCCTATCTCGATGAGAACGTCCGCCGCGGCGCCATCATCCTCCAGCATCACGATTTTATCGGCCCGCTAACCCCCTTCCTCGAGATCGGCGCCAATGCCGGCCACACCAGCTACATGCTGGCCAACCAGTTCTCGGCCTCCGGCTTCGCTTTGGATCTCTCCGCCGACGCTCTGCGCCACGGCATCGCCCTCATGGAGCGCTGCGATTTCCCGCGGGCGCCCGTCCGCGTGGCCGGCGACGCCCTCAACCTGCCGTTCCGCGACGGCTCCCTCCGCTTTGTCATGGCGTGCCAGATGCTCAGCCAGTTCATGGATATCGAGAGCGTCTTCATCGAAGTCAAGCGCGTGCTCTCCCCCGGCGGCGTGTTTCTGTTCGTCGAGGAGCCGCTGCGCCGTCTGCTCTCTCTGCGCCTCTACCGCTCGCCGTACCAGAACCGCATGAAGCCGTGGGAGCGCAAGCTCTTCGATTGGGGCCTGCTGGGCTACCTGGTGCGCGACGTCATCGGCGCCGAGCAGGAGGAGAGCTTCGGCATACGCCAGAATCACACGATGTACCTCAAGGACTGGCATCAGCTCGTCACCCGGCATTTCGCCGAGCACCGCTACCTGGTCTTCGTGCCGCAACGCGGCTGGGGCGAACGCATTATGAAACGCCTGGCCATCCGGCTCGATCCGCACCGCTCGGAATGGCGCGCCGCCCACCTGCTCGGCGGAACGCTGGCGGCCATGGCCCGCAAAGCCGGGCCGGATGAGTTGCTCGCAGCCGTGCCGGCGAACTTCGAGACGCTGCTGCGCTGTCCCGATTGCCACGGTGGCCTGGCATGCGACGGCGCCGCGGCGCTCTCCTGCGCTTCCTGCGGCTTTCACGCACCGCTCGAGGGCGGTGTGTACAACCTGCTGTCCTCGGCCGAACGCGCCGAACTCTATCCCGGCGACCGCGACGACTCTATCGATTTCTCGCTCGCGGGCCACGCCGGCCGGCTCGGGGAGGGATGGCACGAGCTCGAGGGCGAGTTCGGTAACAAGTACCGCTGGATGGGCGCGCGGGCGTCCGCCCGTTTGCGCGCGTCGCGTTCCGCTCCGCAGCGCCTGCGCGTGCGCGGCTACGCCCATGCCGCCCAGTTCCGGCTGGGACGGCCCGTGCGGGTCGAGCTTTTCGACAACGGGTCGCGCCTGGCCCAGCAGAGCCTCGATCGCCCCGGAATGTTCGTCATCGAAGCCGATGTGCCGGACGCGGCCGACCACACCATCGAGATCGCCGCATCCCCCCTCTGGAGCGCCCCCGGCGATGGCCGCCTGTTTACCGTCAATATCGGCATGATCCGGCTGGTGCCGCGCGATTGAGGGAACAAACCCGGGCAGCCCTGCGTACTCCGTGAATCGAGGAATGATTATGCGCGCACAATTTTCGATTGGCACCCTGGCATTGGCAGCCGCCCTCGTCTCAATCCCGGCCTGCGACGTGGAGTTCGGCGACCTGGGACGCTTCAGCCGCGATTTTCACTACAACTACCCGTTGCAGACCCACGGACGGATCGCAGTCGAAACTTTCAACGGCTCAGTCGAGATCTCCGGATGGGACCAGCCGATGGTCGATATCAGCGGCACCAAGTACGGCCCCACCGAGGAAATCGCCGAAGCCCTGACGATCAGCGTCGATCACACACCCGATGCCATCTCGGTGCGCGCCGTCCGGCCGGCCGACCGCCGCGGGAACCAGGGCGCGCGCTTCGTCATCAAGATTCCCCGCGACGCGATTCTCGAGCGGATCGCCTCCGCCAACGGCTCCATTCGCACCGTTGACGGCGCCGGTCCGGCCCGCCTGCGCACCTCCAATGGCGCCATTCACGTGGCCTCGCTCAATGGCCGCGTGGACGCCCAGACCACCAACTCCGCCGTGGAATTAACGGACGTGAACGGCGACGCCACGGTGGTCACCTCCAATGGCCACATACACGCCGAACGCCTGCGCGGCTCGCTCCAGGGAACCACCAGCAACGGCGGCATCAACGCGGTCCTGGAAGCCGTCACTGGCCCCATCCGCCTGGAAACGAGAAATGGCAGCATCGACCTGCGGCTTCCCGAGAAGTTCACCGGCGATGTGCACGCTACCACTTCCAACAGCGGAATCTCGCTTCACCTGCCGCCGGACGCCAGCGCGCGCGTGAGCGCCCGCACCAGCAATGCCTCGATCTCCTCCGATTTCGAAATGAAGGTCCAGGGAGAGTTCAATAAGAACCACATGGAGGGCACCATCGGCAGCGGCGGCCCGTTCATCGATCTGAGCACCACCAACGGCGGCATACACCTGCTAAAAATGTGAGCGGAGGAGGGCTGACCGCTGCCGCGGCTGGCCGTCACTCTCGAAGAGGCTTCCATGAATCTATCCAGAGACTTGGCCTACGCGGTTCGCCAGTTCCGCCGCGCCCCCGTTTTTGCGCTCACGGCCGTGCTGACGCTGGCTCTGGGCATCGGAGGCACCACCGCCATTTTCTCGCTGATCGACGACATCATGCTGCGCTCTCTGCCGGTGGCCGATCCCGCCAGCCTGTACCGTATCGGCTCGGGTGACGATTGCTGCATCGAAGGGTTTCCCCAGGATAACTGGGGTATGTACTCATTTTCTCTGTTCGAGCGATTGCGGGCCGCCGCGCCGGAATTTGCCGAGGTCACGGCGTTCCAGGGCGGTTCCCCGCAGTACAGCGTGCGGCGTGCCAAAATCGACCAGTTCGCCAAGCCTTTGCGCGCCGAGTACGTCACGGGCAACTACTTCGCGGTTTTCGGTATTCGGCCGTTCGCGGGGCGCCTTTTCTCGGCGGCTGACGATATGGCCTCGGCGCCGCCGGTCGCAGTGCTCAGCTACCGCGCCTGGCAAACGAACTGGGGCGCCGATCCATCTGCCGTCGGCTCGGTGGCTATCGTCGAGGGCAAGCCTTTCGCCATTATTGGCGTCGTGCCTCCGGGATTCTTCGGCGACACCCTGCGGAGCAATCCGCCGGATTTCTGGCTCCCGCTCCAGCAGGAGCCGCTCATCGCCGGCCAGGATTCGCTCTTGCACCAATCCATGGCCGCCTGGCTCCGCGCCATCGGCCGGCTGAAGTCCGGCACTTCGACCGCCGGCGTGGCGCCACGGCTTACCACGGTGGTGCGCCGGTGGATGGAAACGGAAGCCGGATATCCGGCCGCCTGGGCGAGCGAACTTCACCGCCTTGTCCCGAAGCAGAACATCCAGGTAATTCCCGCCGGCAACGGCGTGGAGGAGATGCGCGAGGACTACGGCCGCAGTCTCCAGATTCTGCTGGCGGTGTGCGGGCTGGTGCTGCTGATCGCCTGCGCCAATGTAGCGAGTCTTCTGATTGCGAGGGGCATGGCGCGGCGCACCCAGACCGCCATTCGCCTCGCGATGGGCGCTTCGCGGGGGCGCCTTATTCGGCAGTCGCTGGCCGAAAGCATGCTGCTGGCGATGGCCGGATGCCTGGCGGGCCTCGCAGTGGCGTATGCCGCCGAGAAGACCATTATGGCGCTGGCGTTCCGCAACGCCAGTTACCTGCCGTTCAACACCACGCCCTCGTTTCCGGTGCTGGCCTTCGCGTTTGGCTTATCGCTCGCAACCGGTCTGGCTTTCGGCGCCGCGCCGGCGTGGCTGGCCACCCGCCGCGACCCGGTGGAAGCGCTGCGCGGCGCGGGCCGCGGCACGGGCGATCATTCCTCGATCGCACGCAGAGCTTTGCTGGTCTTTCAGGCAACCTTGTCGGTGGTCCTGGTGGCGGGAGCGGCCATGCTGGCCCGCAGCCTCGACAATCTGGAGCGGCAGGATTTCGGATACCGCTCCGATGGCCTGGTGGCCGTCAGCTTGAATCCTCCGCCATCGTCGTATTCCGAGGAGCGCCTGGACGCGCTCTATCGCAACCTTCAGGAGCGCTTGCGCCGCCTGCCGGGCGTCGAGCGCGCCAGCCTGGCGCTTTATTCGCCGCTCACGGATAACTGGGGAGAGCTGATCTTCGTCGATGGCCACCCGCTGGCCGCCCTCAATCAAAACTCCGTGGCCTCGTGGGACCGTGTGAGCGGCGGCTTCTTCGAGACCATCGGGCAGCCGGTCCTTCGCGGGAGAGGGATCACAGATGCCGATTCGAAGACCACCGAGAACATCGCCGTGGTGAACGAGGCCTTCGTCCGCCGGTTCTTCAAGAACGAAGAGCCGCTCGACAGGCATTTCGGTATCGACCTGCCGGTCAATTCGCGCAATTACCGGATCGTCGGAGTAGTCCGCGATGCCAAATACACGCAGCCGACCCGGCCGGCCCGCCCGATGTTCTTCGTGCCTCTGGCGCAAGCGGTGAAGTACGATATGGACCTCATGCAGATGGCGGATTCGCGATCACATTTCATCGGCGCCGCGATGCTGCTCACGCATCTCCCGCCGGGCGAACTGGAGCCGCTTCTGCGCAAGACCTTCGCCGATGCGGATCCCAATCTCACGATTATCAGCGTGCGCACCATGCGAGACCAGATCGCGAGGGTTTTCGACCAGCAGCGCGCGGTGGCCTCCCTCGCCGGCCTGTTCGGCGTCGTGGCGCTAATGCTGGCGGCGGTGGGGATCTATGGCGTCACCGCTTACACGGTGGTGCAGCGCACCGGCGAAATCGGCATTCGGATGGCCCTCGGGGCGGATGCCGGCGGCGCGCTGCGGCTGGTTTTGTGGGGCGCATTCCGGATGGTCGCGATCGGCCTGGCGCTCGGAATCCCGCTGGCCATTGGAGCCGGACGTCTCATCTCGGCGCAGCTATACGGGGTAACCGGATGGGATCCGGCGGCCCTCTCGGTCGCGGTGGCCGCGCTGGCTGTGTGCGGCTTCGCCGCCGCGATCATCCCCGCCCTGCGGGCCGCCTCCATAGACCCCATGAGCGCTCTCCGCACCGAGTAGACGGGCCCGGGTAACCGCCTGGATCTCGGGAGGGCCGCGGCCGATCTCATATTCATGGAGAGACCGAGTTACGATCCGGGTTTGACCCAGCAGTTCACCGTCCCCCTGCGCCGCGCCATCGATAAGGACGGCACTTTCAACGTGCGCCGCCGGGGCACTACCTGGCGCGATTTCCATCCCTACCTGCACCTCATCAACCTGAGCTGGCTGTCCTTCCTGGCGGTGCTGTTTCTGGGATTCGTTATTGTCAACACCATATTCGCGGGCGCCTACTTCGCGCTCGGGCCGGGCCAGCTTCAGGGGGGCGAGGCCGCCACGGAGTTCGAGCGCTTCCTGAAGGCATTCTTCTTCAGCTCCCACACCCTCACCACGGTGGGCTATGGCAACATCGTGCCGCGAGGGATCGCCGCCAACGGGTTAGCGTCGTTCGAATCGCTGCTGGGGGTGCTGGGCTTCGCGGTGGCCACCGGGCTGCTCTACGGCCGCGTGTCCCGCCCTTCGGCGCGCATCGGCTTCAGCCAGAACATGGTGATCGCCCCTTACCAGGATGGCTTCAGCTTGCAGTTCCGGGTGGTCAATCGCCGCGCCAACTCCCTGATGGAGCTGGAGGCCCGCGTGATGCTTATGACCGTGGAACCCAGCGGGGGGCGGCCGCGGCGCACCTACACGCTGCTGCCGCTCGAGCGCGAGACGGTGCTGTTCCTTCCGCTTACCTGGACCATCGTGCACCCCATAGACGCATCGAGCCCGCTGTGGGGGAAGACGCGCGCGGACCTCGAACGCTTGCAGACCGAGGTGATCATCCTCATCAAAGCCTACGACGATACCTTTAGCCAGACGGTGCTGGCGCGATCCTCTTACCGGCACGATGAAATTCTGTGGAACGCGCGCTTCGAGCCGGCCTTTTACGTGGACCCGGCCGGGGCCATGGTGCTCGAGCTGCCCAAATTGGACGCCACGGCGCCGGCCATCACGGAGGCGGAGCCGCAAGCCGCGGGGTAAAGTGGTAGCGAGGCCGCCGGTGATCGCGCACACATGGAATCCCGAGTTATACGAGTCCAGCCACGCGTTCGTCTGGGAGCTGGCTCGCGATCTCGTGGCATTGCTGGCCCCGGCGCCGGGCGAGCGCATCCTGGATGCCGGCTGCGGCACCGGCCGGATCACCGCGGAGATCGCCCGCGCGGGGGCCTCGGTCGTGGGGGTGGATAACTCGCCCGCCATGGTGGAGCGGGCGCGCGGCAACTTCCCCTCGATCCCGTTCGAAATCCAGGATCTGCGCAGCCTCCCCTACCAAGCCGAGTTCGACGCGGTCTTCTCGAACGCCGCGCTGCACTGGGTGCAGCCGGCCGGCGACGCCGCCGCTTCCATCGCCCGCGCTCTCAAGCCGGGCGGCCGTTTCGTGGCGGAATTCGGCGCCCGCGGCAATATTCAGGCGCTGCTGGAAGCTTCCTGGCAGGCCGTGGAAGCCATGGGGCTGGGCGCCACCCGGGTGCATCCGTGGTTCTATCCCACCATAGGCGAATACGCCGCGCTGCTCGAACGCCACGGGCTGGAGGTAACCTACGCCATCGTCTTCGAACGGCCGACTCCGCTCGAAGGCGGCGAGGAGGGCCTGGGGACCTGGTACGCCATGTTCGGTGGCGCTCTCGCGGCCGCCGTGCCGCCAGAACGCGACGAGGAATACCTGCACCTCGCCGAGCATTTCGCCGCTCCCCGCCTGCTGCGCGACGGCGTGTGGGTGGCGGACTACCGGCGCATCCGCATCGTGGCCCAAATGCCCGGGAATCGGTAGTGATACAATTCGGTTTAGAAGCCAAGGAGAGCGGTGCGTGTCGTCTTTTCTGCATAACCAGTTCGAAAAAAACGTGGTGACCACCTCGGTGGACTACGTGTTCAACTGGGCGCGCGAATCCTCGCTCTGGCCGCTGACTTTCGGCCTGGCCTGCTGCGCCATCGAAATGATCGCTTCCAGCACCTCGCGGTTCGATATTGCGCGTTTTGGCGCGGAGGTGTTCCGTCCCAGCCCGCGGCAGTCGGATCTCATGATCGTGGCCGGAACCGTGACCCTCAAGATGGCCCCGGTTCTCAAGCGCATCTGGGACCAGATGCCGGATCCCAAGTGGTGCATCGCGATGGGCGCCTGCGCCAGCGTGGGAGGGCCGTTCAACACCTACGCCGTCTTGCAGGGGGTCGATAAGATCGTTCCCGTGGACGTCTATTGCCAGGGCTGCCCGCCGCGCCCGGAGAATCTCTTCTACGCGCTGATGAAGCTGCAGGACAAGATCGAGCAGATGACCACCCTGGTGAAGCGGCCTACCGAGGTGCGGCTCGACGAATCCATGCTGGCGAAGTTCAAGGACCAGGTGCGCATCGCGCAGATCCAGAACCCGGTCTGACCGTGTTCTATCGCGATTCGCGCGGAATCTATCGCGTTCCGGAATTGGATGCCCTGGCGTGGCTCGTGCACGGCTTTGGCACGCGCCTGGCGGATGTCCCCGCGCTCTACGGTAATCTCGGCCTGGTGAAACAGATCCATTCCGCGACCTGCGTGGCCGCCGAAGGCCGGGCGGGAGTGCTCGGCCAGGGCGACGCCTTACTCGAAGACACGCCTGGCGCGGTGGTAGCGGTCCGCACGGCCGATTGCATCCCCATTCTGCTGGCGGACGCGCGCCATCGCGCGGTGGCCGCCGTGCACGCCGGGTGGCGCGGCACAGTGGCGGGAATCGCGGGCCGCGCGGTCGAAGCCATGCGGCAGCGTTTCGGCACGCGGCCCGAAGACCTGCACGCGGCCATAGGGCCGGGCATCGGGAAATGCTGTTACGAAGTGGGGCCGGAAGTGGCGGCGCATTTCGGAGCCGCGGGCCGCTCGCACATCGACTTGGCCGAGGCGAATCGGAGCCAGCTAGCGGCGGCCGGCGTGGCGTCCGCGCGCGTATATGTGGCCGGCCTGTGCACTATGTGTCATTCCGATGAATTCCACTCCTTCCGCCGCGACCGCGAGGCCGCCGGGCGCATGTACTCTTTCGCGGGCGTAATCGGATAATCGCACCGCGATCTCCCCAATTGACTTCGCCCTGTCTGCCGCTTAAAATTCTTGGGGATACATCACCGGCCAATGGAGGCTACGTGAGGTTCGCGCGCTTTCCCACCCTGTTCATCTCAATTCCAATCCTGTTGAGCGGCGGTCCGCTAATCTTCCCGCGAAGCGTGGTTAGCAGCGCCAGTTACCTTTCGCCCGCGTCGCCGGGCGGGGGGATCGCCCAAGGCTCCATTTTCTCGATATTCGGGTCCGGATTAGGACCTGCAAACTATGCCACGGCTAGCGCCTTCCCGCTCTCCACCACGCTGGGAGGCTCGTCCGTCAAAGTATTCAACGCGACTACTTCGGTCAGCGCCTACCCGCTCTTTGCGTGGGCGACGCAGTTGAACGTGGTGATGCCCTCCAACGCGCCGCTGGGACGCGTTTCCGTCCAGGTGACCTACAACGGAGTGGCCAGCAATCCGGTTCCCATCACCGTGGTGGCGAGCAGTTTCGGCATCTTCGCGATGAATTCGGCGGGCAACGGTCCCGGCGCGGTGACCAACGGCAATTGGCCGATCAATTCGCTGACCGTGCCGGCCACGCCGGGGCAAACCGAAGTCCTCTGGGGCACCGGCCTGGGCCCCATCAACGCGCCGGATAACACTCAGCCCCCGGCCGGAACGCTGCCGACGCCGGTCGAGGTCTTCGTCGGCGGAATCAGCGCAACCATCGCTTATAGCGGCCGGGCGCCGTATTCGGGGGAGGACGAAATTGTCTTCACGGTGCCGGCCAATGCGCCGCTGGGATGTTACGTGCCGGTCATGGTCCGCACGAACGGCACGACGGTGAGCAACTCGGTCTCGATCGCCATCACCAAGGACGGCTCGTCATGCGTGGGGACATTACCGCCGGTCGCGCAAACATTCGTCAATGGCGGCAAAGCGGGTGTGGTCACGATGATGAGCTGGACCGAGCATGCGGATATCGAAGTCGCCCCTCTGGACGTGGGTTTGGACTTCGCGGCGGCCACGTTTTACAACGCCACGGCCAATCCGTTCTTCTACCAGCCGCTGCTCTCGCCACCGGCCGCGGGGACCTGCCTGACCTATGCCGCGTCATCGGACCTGACGGATTTCATGCAGAACAGCCCGTTGATCGTCATGCCGGGCACCGCGCTAGATGCCGGAGCGACGGGAACGATCTCGGGTACCGGGGGCAGCCTGCCTCTCAACTACTGGCTGGGCAGCAAATCGCTGGGGAACATGTTAGGTTTCAACATGCCTAATATTCAACCCGGCCCATACTTCGCCTCCGGCAATTACACGCTGAGCACCGCGGGCGGGGCGGATGTAGGCGCTGCATCGGTGACTCTGCCGTATGTGGCCCCGGTGAATTGGACCAACCGGGACGCGGCTTCGGTCGTGACCGTGAACCGCTCGAACCCGCTGACTCTGAATTGGACGGGAACGGCTGCCTCCGCGCAGGTATACATCTTCGGAGGCAACGTGGATATCCCGACGAATTCCACCGGGGCTTTTCTTTGCGCCGCGCCGCCGGGAGCCAGCAGCTTCGCGGTACCGGTCCCGGTCTTGCAGACCATTCCGCCGGCGCGGCTCCGGTCCAGCCAGCAGAACGGCTCGATTTTCATAGCGGTAACGCCCACGGCGGCGGGCACGCCATTTTCGGCCCAGGGGCTCGGCGCGGGCGGGGCTTTCTTTCTGTCGCTCAGCGGAAGGACGGTGATGTTCCAATGACCACGGATATTTCGCGCAAACTGCGCGCTGGAGGGGTGGGGCTTATTCTGATCTTGGGGTGCCTGATTGCATGGGGGTGCGCCGAGCCGGCCCCGCCGGAGGTTACCCAAAGATTCAAGAGCTACAGCCACGTTCCTTTTAGTAACTACGTGGTCGTGGCGACCTATGCGTCAAGCAACGTACCGGTGCTTCTCAGGCCCCCGGACGACACCTACGATTTTTCCCTTAAATGGAGCCCGATCGGGAATTCTGGGTGGAGCGTGACGCCGCTGCAGGGAACCGGATACAGCGTGAATAGCGAAGGCCAACTTCTCTACGAGGGGGAACTGGCGTATCCGGCGCAGGCGTCGAGCCAAGCCATGGGATCAAAACTCGCTCCGCGGGCAAATGCCCAGACTTCGTCCCAGTACACTCTCAATCCGGCGCCGCTGGTCTATGAAACCGGCGCCAATACCAACACGGTGGTCGTCGTCGACCCGAGCAGCCTGACCGTCTCTGCCACCATCCCTGTCGGGACGCATCCGCGCGGCCTGGCGGGCACGCCCGATGGCACGCAGCTCTGGGTCACCAATATGAACTCCAACTCGATCTCGGTGATCAATCCTTCCACTCAGAAAGTTACCGCGACCATTGCGCTTCCTTCCAGCCAGCCGTACGGCATCGATATCACACCGGATGGAACCACGGCTTACATTGCCAACGGAACCACGCCCGGCGCGGTCTATGTGGTTGACGTGGCCAAGCAGACGGTCACGGCGACCATCGCGGTGGGCGGGCGCCCGTTCAAGCTGGCGGTCAGCCCGGATGGCGCGCAGGTGTATGTCACCAACAACGCCGATGGCACCGTTTCCGTGATTGACGTTTTGACCAACACGGTGATCCAGACCATCACCGTCGGCGCCGCCGCGTTCGGGGTGGCGTGGGCGCCCAATGGGACGCGAGTCTATGTCACAGCCGATGGAAATCTCTATGTTATCGATCCTTCGAGCTACCAGATCGTGGCCACCATAGCGGTGGGCTCGTATCCGGTCAGCGTGACGGTCGATCCGACCGGGACGGAGGCGTTCGTGTGCAACCGGC
>Ga0326727_10014926_pt1 | contig 16788 bp, 14 predicted proteins | sample MB2enrmetagenome_FD_207643 | JGI IMG/M metagenome (GOLD analysis project Ga0326727, IMG submission 207643) | Lab enriched peat soil microbial communities from McLean, Ithaca, NY, United States - MB29MY | ecosystem: Environmental > Terrestrial > Soil > Wetlands > Peat | place: USA: New York...
CCGCCCCGTACTCGACCCGCCCCCCGCCGCCGATAGGCCCGACCACGGCAGGACCGGACTCGACTCCTAAACGGACCGTAAGCCCCTCAGCCGAGCTCCCGACAGCCGAGACGATGCGGTACCCGGCCCGAATGGCTCGTTCCGGGTCGTCCTCGTGAGCCTCGGGCGCGCCGAAGATTGCCGCCAAGCCGCTGCCCGATACAGATGTCACCGTCCCACCGAGCAACTCGACCTGGGAGATCGTCTCCACGAGAGCATTGCTGATCACCTCCCGGAGGTCCTCGGGGTCGAGCCTCGCGAGTCCGGGAGGGCTCGCAAGCTCGGCGAAGAGCACGCTGACGAGCTTGCGCTCCTCACGCGCCGGAGAGCCCCGAGGCGCCTCGGTCACAGAAGCACGCGTGGGAGGCGGCGAACTTGCCCGCAGGGCACCGAGGTGGATCTCCTCGAGCGCAGGCGACATCGCCAGTCCCAACTCCTCCAGAGCGCGCCGGCAGCGTTCGTAGGTATCGGTGACGAGTGACCAACGCTGTTGGGCCGAATAAAGCTGCATCAGCGCCGCCGCGGCCTCCTCGCAGGTCGGGTCGCCTGACAGGCATGACTCCCAGGACGAGACAACCACTTCAAGCTTCGAGCGCCCCAGGCCCTTCGCCCGGTCGCGCGCGAGGGCGAGGCGGGCCTCCTGGCGTGCCCACTCCAAACGCTCTCGAGGCCGTATCGCCCAGTCCTCGTACGGCTCGTCCTCAAGAAGGATGCCCGAGAATCCGAGTGCCCGGCCCAACAGATCGTCGCGCAAGGTGCCGGGTTCGGTGTCGAGGCCCGTGCGCAAGAGATCCTCTACGAGGTCCAGGTCAACTTCAAGGCCGCATTTCGGGTCAATCCAGAGATGTCCTCGATCAGCCTGTATCAGCTCGCGCGCGGGCTCGCCAAGAGCACTGAGGGCCGACCTCGCCATCGAGAGAGCCTTGGACAAGGCGTTCGCGGCCCGTTCCGGAGCGAGATTCGGGAACAGGACCTCGTACGCCGCCTCCCTGCCGATACGCCGCCCGGGACTCACGAGCAGCAGTTCGCAGAGGCGCTTGGCGCTCGGCCGCGGCCATGGGCCCGCGCTCAGGTCCCCGAGGGTGATCGAGAACGGGCCCAGCAGGTTGGCCCGCAGCACGGCGGCCACGCCAAGATGATACGGACCGGAGGCTCGCGAGGCTTCGGGCACGCTGACTCATTCGCGACGAGTACTTTGTGGCCGCGGGCACGAAATCGCGGCCCCGGGCCCGCCGCGATTCTCCGAAACTGAAGGGGCGTCAGAGGCAGTGAACGGCCAAGGCGCAGCCCATGACTGCTCAAGTCGCTCGGTCACCGCTAAAAGGGCCCGCGCAAGGCATCGGGTGGGCACCTCGGATCGAGAGGAGCCGGTACGTCGGTGCCCTAAGTCATCGCGATACGCGATGCACTGCGACTTCCGCTTCATGAGGGTGCAGGTGTCAGTTGACAACCGGCCGGTTCGGGAGAGGGAGGAACCATGTTGCTCAGGACCAAGCGGTTCGCCGTCGTGGGAGCGGCGCTGGCAGCCGCCGGAGCGGTCGGCGTCTTCGGGCTCGGTACCGCCACGGCGACCCCTATAGGCGCTTCGTTCGTGCTGCACTTCGTCGCGGTGAAGACCTCGATGTCCACCCCGACCGCGACAGGTGCCTACTACGAGTCCGACGTCGAGGTTGCCTCGGGGTCTGCGGTCGGCCAGGAGGTTGCCTCCTGCATCTCAGACACGACCGGGACCACCTGTTACGCAGCTTTCGCCGACGCCAACGGGATAATCGACGCTCGCTTCACAATTGACGTCATCACGCGAACCTGGACCGGAACCGTCACCGGCGGCACAGGAACCTACACGGACGTGTCGGGCACACTGACAGGTACGCGGGTGTACGCGGGCGAGGCAGTCACAATCGTCTACTCGAGGGTCCTTCCCACCCCGCCACCGATCACTGTGTCGCCGATCACCGTACCTACCCTCCCGACGGTGACAGTGGCTTCGTGAGGCTCGCGAGGGCGAACTTTTTCACGACCTCTTCTTCACTGACAAGACGAGATTGGTCCCGTCCTTCGCGTACAGCGGCATGAGACAGGCCTGCAGGGAGTGATAGAGGTCGGGCTTGCCCTTCCACACGCTCGTGTGAGGCGTGCCCGCAGCGTCGAGTGCGTGATGCCAACCCCCGCGCGTGCCGTCGATAAGGCGCAGCTGGATGAAGTCCCAAACCCGGCGGTACTTCTCCTCGTACCGCTCCGGCCCGAAGTGACGGCCGAGCAGGGTGAGCGCACCGATCGCTTCGGCGTGGCACCACCAGTAGCGGTCACGATTCCTCGGCACACCGTCGGCGTCAACGCTGAAGATCATGCCTGGCTCGCCGTCACGATCGAAGGCATCGGCAAGAGCTCGATCGACCAGCTCCGCCGCGGCGTCGGGCATCCAGTCCGTCCCCTCGGGCTTCAGAAAGTGAAGCTGGAGGAGCAGGCGCGCCCACTCGCAGGAATGGCCTGGAACGGTCCCATACGGGCGGTACATGTGGTCCGGATCGTTCAGGTTGTATTCGCTGTCGACCTGCCAGCGCTCGTCGAAGTGTTCGTGGATCCTCCACGATCGGCTTCTCGCCACCTTGTTCACTATGAAATCGGCGATTCTCGCCGCCTTGTCGGCATAGGAGAGGTCACCCGTCACTGCAGCAGCTGTCGAGAGGGCCTCGACCAGGTGCATGTTGCTGTTCTGTCCCCGATAGGGGTCGAGCACCGACCAGTCGGCGTTGTACTCGTCGACGTGGAGACCGTGGGCCTCAGACCAGAAATGCTCGTGCAACACGGTGGCGGCGTCGGCCATGAGCTCGTTTGCGCCCGGACGGCCCGCGGCCGTGGCGGTGGCGCCGGCCAAAAGGACGAAGGCGTGTCCGTAGGCCATCTTGTGATCGTCACGTGCCTCGCCGTCCTGCCACGTCCATACGTAGCCACCGTGAACATCGTCGTGCAGCCGGTCTGTGAGAAACCGAATGCCGTGGTCGGCGATCACAGCGGCACCCGGACGGCCGAGCAGAGATCCGAGAGAGAAGCAGAAGACCATGCGACCGGTCCCGACCAAGTCCCGAACTCTGTCAGCTTGTGGCCGCCCGTCACCGTCCATGGCGAAGTAGCCGCCTTTGGGATCGACGCAGGCCTGCTCGTAGAAGCGGAACAGCCTGTCGGCTTGGTCCTCGAGCCAGCGAAGGTGTGATCCTCTCTGTGACCACAACGGGGTCAGCGAGCTCGCTCCGGGATCGCCCAAAGGCGCGGGCTGCATCTCGGTCGTCATGTCGACATCAGCTCCTTTGGGGTTCGAACATTCTCCGACCGTCGGAGCCTTTCGGCCAAGACACGCTCCTGAAGCCTTCGCACGGGGGGACTGGTCCCGTGACCCTCGCTTCGACGATCGACCTGGCCCGGAGCGCCGGCGGCGATCGCTCAGGGACGGCACCCAATTTAGGCTGACCCAGGTGAGGCCTTCGGGAGGTCTGAGATATGAGTCCGCTGCCGGGCGGTGGGTCATCGCGGCAACGGTGCTCGGCTCAGGCATGGCCGCCATTGATGCCACCGTCGTCGGTATCGCCCTTCCGACCATCGGGCGGCATTTCAGCGCGCCACTCGGCACCCTCCAGTGGGTCGTGACCGGCTACACGCTGACGTTGGCGGCCTTGCTGCTGCTAGGAGGTTCCCTCGGCGACCTGTACGGGCGCAGGCGAGTGTTCTGCGTCGGCGTTGTCTGGTTTGTACTCTCCTCCGTCGTCTGCGGGCTCGCGCCCGATCCAACCGCGCTCATCGTGGCTCGGGTGGTGCAGGGTGTCGGAGGAGCGTTGCTCACCCCGGGAAGCCTCGCGATCCTGCAGGCGTCGTTTTCGCCGGCCGACCGCGGCAGCGCGATCGGCGCCTGGTCGGGCCTCAGCGGCCTGGCTTCGGCCGCAGGGCCGCTACTAGGGGGCTATCTCATCGCGGTGGCCTCGTGGCGCTGGATCTTCTACATAAACATCCCCCTCGGAGTGATGGTTCTCCTGATCTCGGTGCGCCGCGTTCCCGAATCGCGTGATCCAACGACTGGCAGGAAGGTGGACGTACGAGGCGCGGCGGCGGGCATGGTTTTTTTGGCCGGAGTGACCTACGCACTCATCGAGGGGCCCGAGCATGGCTTCGGGTCTGTCTCGGTGCTGACCGCCCTGGCAGCAGGCGTTTTCGCGGGAGTTGTATTCGTCCTGCTCGAGCGGGCTTGTGCTGCGCCGATGCTCCCCCTGGAACTTTTCGCCAGCCGCCAGTTCTCGGTGACCAACGCTGTGACCTTGGTCGTCTATGCGGCATTAGGCGGAGCGCTCTTCCTCCTTCCCGTCGAGTTGCAGGTGGTCAACCGCTACACGGCCCTCGAGGCGGGCGCGTCCTTGCTGCCTCTCACAGCAGTGATGCTGCTCCTATCGGCCAGGTCCGGCCGGCTGGCCGCGAAGATCGGTCCTCGCCTGCAGATGGGCGCAGGACCGGTCGTGGTCGGTGCCGGACTTGCGCTCCTTACTCGCAGCACCGGCTCGCGCTCCTACGCGGCCGACGTGCTGCCGGCTGTGCTCGTGTTCGCCTTCGGCCTGGCGATCACGGTCGCGCCCTTGACTACCACGGCTCTAGGAGCGGCCCCGGCTGAGCGTGCCGGAATCGCCTCGGCAGTGAACAACTACGTGGCGAGAGTGGGCAGCCTCCTCGCTGTGGCCGTCCTGCCGGCGTTGGCTGGTGTCACCGGGCGCAGTTACATGCATCCCGCGACCTTCTCCGTCGGTTTCCGCAAGGCAATGATCATCTGCGCGTCGATGTGCGCGCTCGGCGGCGTCATCGCCGGCATCGGCATCCGCAACCCGGCGGGGCCGCGAGGACACGACGCCGACGATGACGGCTCCGAGCGTGTCCATTGCGCGCTTGACGCACCGCCGCTTGGCTGCGAATTGTCGTCACAGCGACCCGACTGAGAGTCCACTGCCACTGGCTCAACGGTGAGAGCCGCTGTCAAGGGCTGACTCGGGCGTCCTGGTGAGGAGATCCTGATCCGGCGAACCGACCGCTCTGCGCCGGGACGGGCGGCGTCACCGCGGGCGCTGGTGAGCTCGCGCAGGGCCGAACCTTGGACGGGCAAAGGAACTGAACCCGCCATCATCCCGTCAAGAGTCGCTCGCCCCGGCGTTCACGGGCGTCAGTCCGAAGGTGATCTGGTAGTTGCAGTCCCCGTAACACGTGAACACACTCGTAGCGTCGTCGTAAGCGTAGGAATAGGCGAAGGGCTCGGCCCTTTTGAACACTGCTGCGTAGTCGACGGGCCAGAGTTTGGGGTTGCAAGTGGAAGCGCTTGACCACTTGCCCCGGCAGCAGTACTGGTCCGTACCGAATCGCGCGCAGGCCGACAGGCAGCCGACGACGATCCCACCGGCCCGGACCTGCAGGACGGGAGGACAGATCACCGCTTTGGTGCAGCCGGAAGCCGCACAGCCGTCCGCACTGATCGCGTCCTTGCCCCGCCCCCCAAACCGATTGATGTACATGGGCAGGTTCGACCCGTCGACCATGCTCACGTCGTAGAAGTCGAGGTTGTCCCAGGAATCTAGGTTGTACTCGGCCAAAGTGGCCGGGATAGCGCCGAAACCCTCGCACTGGAACCGTCTATTGCAGTCGCCTGTCTGGCAGGCGCCCTTGCCTGCAGTATCGAAGTGACAACCAGTGCGGCCCCAGAATCGGCCGTTCCAGTGGTTCGGGACGACGACGGTGACTTGCTGGCCCGCCGGGAGCTTCCATCCCGTCACAGCCATTCGCGCGGGCGCGTTCCCAGGTGACGCTGCAACCCAGATGGTCTGGTCCAGGTGGTTGACGAACGTGATACGGCGTGGGCCCTCGCGCACAATTCCGGTGCTGGCGGTGCCGGCCGAGGAGGCGGCGCCAAGAGCTACGAAGACCGCGGGCACCACCAGCAGTAGCGAGAGAACGAGCAGCACCGTCGAGCGACGAGATTGCGAACGTGGCCAGAAGCACCGTCCCTGCATCACTGAAAGGTAGCTCGCGCGTCTTCGAGGGCTGGCGATCTCGACAAGGGGCGGTCTCACACCTGGGCGTGTCTCGGACGGTCCACCGCAAGAGCATGAATTCGAGTCTCCCGGTCGCATCTCCTTCAGGCCTTTCCGCCCGCAGTCCAGTCGGGTCTGCGCACAGGTCGCCGCGGCCGAGCCTGCGGCCTTTTGGCTCGTCCTTGGGACCGGTCGATCAGGCTCGCGCGAAGGCAAGTCCAGGGGCTGTCGCGTGGGGGCCCGGGGTATAGAGTCCCGTGCTCGGGCCTGAGGCGGTTGCCGGGAGCGCAAACCAGGCGTAGCGCTGCACGAAGTTCAGGCTGTCGAGCATCTCCACCGAGGAGGTGACGAAGGCCGCCTGCTCGGCCCCGCTTGGGTAGACGGGACTCGGGGCAGAGAAGTCGATGAGGGAGTACTCGGTGAGCCAGATCGGCAGGTCGTAACGGTGGTACACGCTCTCCAGATACGACTTCAACTGAGCAACGGCGGCGGCGGTCTGGAAGTCAGCACCGTACCAATGGATGGCGATGAAGTTGACCCGGAAATGGCGCTGCGCGGCGCCTCTCATGAACCGGTCCAACCAGCCCCCGGCAGTGGCGGCCCCGGTGGCCACTGCTGGGCTGGCGAGGGCCAGGTTCGTCGCCATGAGTCTCGGCCAGATCGACAACGCATCAGCAACGGACATGTTCGCTTGCGTCTTGAGGTCGGGCTCGTTGAAAGTGAGCAGCACCGCGCCAGACCGTTCTGCCTGCGCCAAGGCCGCCGTTGTCACATCGGAGCCGGTTCGCACCATCGGCACGAACTGGACACCTCGTGGGGTGCCGACCCCGTCGTGGGTCGTCGACCACGTGAGGTACCAGGTGGCTCCCGATTCCTTGAGGGCGGTGCTCACACCCCGGAAGGCCCACACGCACACGCCCTTTTTCGACTCATCGGAAGGAATCCGAGACGCGGTGCGGACGGCCGCACCTGGACCTACGGCGCGCCTCGCGCTGACGGCCGGCCCGTTCGCGTGGGGCAGGCCTCCGAGGTCGGCCGGCAACGGTAGGAAGCCGGCGAGCGCCACCGACAGGCATGCAAGACGGGCGTGGCGTGCGTTCAGTTGCTCGCGCCTGGAGATCGGGGGGACTCGTCGAAAGCACGGGGGTCCGCTCTGGCCATAACAAGTCCGAGACTAACAGTGGCCCCGCGACGCTTGGCTCGACATAGTCCGCGCGCAGAGGCCCTCCTGAACAACAATGAAGGAACTGTGACCACGAAGGCATTGGTGAGACAGCCGAGTCCCAGGCTCGCGGACGGCCTGCTCACGTTTCTCGAACGGAAGCAGATCATCGTCGATCTCGCCCTTCGCCAATGGGAGGCCTACGTGGAGGCGCTCCGGGCCGCCGGGTGGGAAACCGTCGAGGTCGTTCCCATCGATCGCTGCCCCGATGGGGTGTTCGTCGAGGACACGGTCGTCGTCTACGGCAACCTGGCTGTGGCCTCGCGTCCCGCACACCCGTCTCGGCGCCCCGAGGTCGAAGCCGTCGAGGCAGTGCTTGGCAGCCTTGGGTTCTCCGTAAACCGGATCGATGCGCCCGGGACTTTGGAAGGTGGGGACATCCTCAAGGTCGGCAGCACGGTCTATGTCGGCCGCGGGAGCCGTACCAACGAGGAAGCTTTGCGGCAGTTGCGCTCCTATGTCGAGCCGCTCGGCGCCCGCGTCGTCGCGGTGCCGATCACCAAGGTCCTCCACTTGAAGTCCGCCGTGACAGCCCTGCCCGATGGCACGATTGTCGGCTACACGCCTTTGGTCGATGATCCCGGCTTGTTCCCGAACTACATGGGCATGCCCGAGGAGTCGGGCGCCCACGTCGTCGACCTCGGTGAAGGACGGGTTCTCACCGCGGCCGACTGTCCGAAGAGCATCGAGATCATCGAAGCTCTCGGCTACCAGGTAGTGCCCGTCGACGTGAGCGAGTTCCAAAAGCTCGAGGGATGCGTCACGTGCTTGTCGGTACGCCTGCGCGGCTCGGCGAACTGACCGCGCGGCATCTTGTGGAAACCCGAAGCTCGAGGTGAAGCTCAATGAGAAGCCGTTCGGGACCGGTGGACGACCACCCGCATCTCCACGTCACGGCCGCGTCCGATCAGGATGCTGTGAACCAAGTCGCAAGGAAATATCCCGTGTTCGATGATCCCGGGAGTCGCCCCGAACAGCTCTGACAGCATGGCGGGGTCTCCGACCTCGCCTCGAAAATCCGCGATCACTCCCCCGTCGGGACTCTTCGGGACCTCACGCAGCGTGGTGGGCGCCACACGTCGCAAAGTGGAGTCGAGCCCGAAAGACAACAATTCAAGCGGGATCGGTGAATGGAGCTGCTCGACCAATTTGGTCGAGTCCGCAATGACGACAAAACGGTCCGCCGTCACCGCCACGAGCTTCTCGTGGGTGTGGGCACCTCCGCCACCTTTCACCAACCACCCGTCGGGCGCGATCTGATCAGCACCGTCGATAGCAATGTCCAGGTGGGCGATTCCGGCGAAGGCTTCGACGTCAAGGCCAACAGCATTGGCGCCTGCCTCGGTGGGCTGTGAGGTGGTCACGTACCGCGCCGACAAGCTCCTTCTGGCAAGTGCCGGCAGGAGATAGGCGACGGTTGATCCTGTGCCAAGCCCAACTGTCATGCCATTCTCGACAAGTTCTGCGGCAGCTTCGGCCGCCAGCCTCTTTTCTCTCTCGACATCCGGCGTCATACGACGTTCCTTTGTTCCGTCAGTGGAGCTGTACCCTCACCCGCGGCTGACCCGATCGTAACCACCCTTCGCCGACGAGATGCCTGGCGCAACACCTTTTCCTGGTTGTCCAACCGGCCACGTGGATTGTGCAAGTCGCACATCTAAGCCGACCAGACCTCCATCACGGCGGGGGCGCCATAACACCAGATAGGCGGACCGTTGTTCAGCCCGATCTCGATTATTCCGGTTTCGCTGCCATGTGTTCCCTGTACTGCATATCCCCAATCAAAATGATAGGAGGCACTGGGAATCAATCCGGTGATGAGAACCGCGAAGGATACATAAGTGCTCCCCGTCGCGCTCCCGCCATTCACGAGTCCCGGATCACCGTGGAGCTGTCCTGTCGCGTGATCAAGCACTCCGAATATCAAGGGATAGTTTGACGGAACCGCCGTCCATGCGTTCAGCCGAACCAGAACTCGGCCCGAAGTCGGAGCCGTGAACAAGACGGTCAGATTGGTGGCGTCCACAGGTACCAAGCTTTCCGAGGAACACCGGTACACGGAGTAAGTGCCACCGACTTGTGCGACGCCCAGCAAGCCGGTGACGCCACCACGACCAGCACTCATGACTGCTTGTGGTTCTGAGGCCCCCGAATCCTCCGAGACGGCTGGGCGAGGCGGTGCGACCGATCCGGCAGGGTCATTCACGACCTCACAGGGTGATCCGCCAGCAAAGGTTGCCGATGGAGCAGTCGCTCCCCGAGAGCCCTCCGTGCCGGCGGTAACCGGCGGCCCGGCCGCCACGGAGCTCCCGACGTGCCGTGGTCCAGGTGTTCCTGCTAAGTCCGCGTCACTACCAACTCCGCTCTCGCTTGAACTCGCTGGCCCGGCGACGGCGCGGCTTGGCTTTGCAGCCGGGACACCACCGGTTGCACTGGTCGTGGTCACGCTGAGGGAGGACTCGACGTCCTTCTGGCCGCTGACCGCGATGTGGGAAGCCTCAGGACGAAGTCCTCCCGAAAGGCGGGGCAGTGACAGCAGGGGAACTTCAGGAGCGTAGGCTTTCGGCACGATCACCCGGAACGTATCGCTCGGAGAGTTGGGTGCTCTGATAGCGACTGTGTAGAACGTCCCCACGGGAGCGGTGGTCGCGTCATCGTTCGCTGGCACGGTGACAGAGAAACAGCCATCAGCATCGCCACACCGCACCAGGATCATGGAAGGCTCGACGATCGTGGCTCCGTCCGAGATCGCATGGGACAGCAGGAGCGAGACAGTAGAACCCTTTATCGGCCTGCCGGTAGTTGGGTCGACAACGACTCCGGTCAGGGCGACTGGTGTGAAAGGCATGACAACCCCTTCAGCGATGCCGGCGACCGAACGACGGTACCACCGGAACTCCAGCAAAGAGTAGGGCCACCGCCAGCAAAGGCGCCTGGCGCTTTCTCGAACGTCTGTTGGAGGCCGTAGGGGCGGCGCTCGTGGAGTCCTTTACGGGCACCCTGGCGAGAGGCCCGCGCCGGGACGGCGAGCCGTTGCGGTCAGGCAGCGCGACGCAGCCGCCACCAGGTGAATCGAGGACGAGCCTCGGTCGTCAAGGTCAGTCGTGTCGAACACGGCGCCAACCTCCACCCTCGCCGCAGGGCTGAGCCCCGTAAGAGGGTCCGGAGCCGACGACTGGATCCCGGTGACCGGCAGCCGGCTCCACCTGCGCTTGGCACCCGGAATGGGACAGCCACGTGGCCGTCAGTGAAAGCCAGAGGACGCGAACAGATAGAGGTCGAATGTCGCGACGGCGCTGGTGGCGACCATGAGCGTGAGCACGACCGTCCGGTAAGGCCGCCTCGACACCGCGCGGCGACGCTCCCGATAGTTAGAGACGGGCGGGCCGTAACTCACAAAGCTCTCGCACAGCGAACCATGCGTCGATTGGCTACACGCACCTAGTGCATATCGACGACGGCGACCTTCGTGGTGAGCAGATCGGGACTTTCGGCCCTCAACTTAATGCCAAAAGTCCCTCTTTTGTGGCTGGCCGGTACCGAATCGGCAAGCAGGACCCGACAAACGCACTGTCTGCTGACAAGTACACCGTTCCTAGGAATTAGTCCTAATCACGAACGGCAAATGTGCCGATGAAACGGCAGTGCCTAAGGCGACCAACTCGGGAAACCTGCGCGAGCTCGATCTGTCGCCCTCTCGCGCCACCGGAGTGCCCGGGACACAAGCCGGACGAGCTCGACCGCCTGCCGGGACTCCGGCCGGAGAAACCGGCCCTTTGACCGCCGCCGCGTCCCGCAGGGCTGCGCAGGCCGGCTCGACTGAGCCGCTGGACATGAACGAGCGGTGGCTTGGCGCGTTGCTGGCCCATTCCAGCGATCTGATCGCGGTGGTCGACGATCAGGCGCGGGTGATCTACGCGAACGAAACCGCGGAGCGCCTGCTCGGCTTCGTTCCCGATCAGCAGCGCGGGCGAAGCATGTTCGAACTGATCCACCCTGACGACCTAGAAGCGGTCACGGAGAGGTTCTTGGCGGCAACCCGCCGAGCCGGGACGGCCCTGCCGGCGGTGTTCCGATTCAGGACGGCCTCCGGCGCGTGGAGGGTACTTGAGGCGACCGCGACCAACCGCTTGGAGGATCCGGCCATCAGGGGAATCGTGGTGAACGCCCACGATGTCACCGAACGGGCAAGTCTGTCTCGCGCGCTTCGGACCTTGGGCCTCGGCAACCAGGTCCTTGTGCACGCCACGGCTGAGACGTCGCTGCTAGCAGACATGTGTCAGACCATCGTCGCCTCGGGTGGGTACCTCATGGCATGGGTCGGCTACGCCGAACACGATGAGGCGCGTACGGTGCGGCCGGTGGCGTCGGCAGGACGCACCGACTACCTGAACGGTGCCAGTTTCAGTTGGAGAATTGGCGACTCGGGAAGTGGCCCGACAGGCACAGCTGTCCGAACCCGCAACGTTCAGGTTCTGAAGGACATGCACCGCTCGAAAAGGTTCGCGCCCTGGCGGGCCGCAGCCGACGCGTGCGGCTTCCGCTCGTCGTGCGCGTTGCCGCTGGTCGTCGACGACGTGGCGATCGGGGCGCTCATGATCTACGCCGGAGAGCCGGGCAGTTTCGGCCCAGAGGAAGTCGCCGTGCTGCTCGACCTGGCGGCCGACCTGGCGTACGGCATCGGTCGACTGCGCGACGGCGCCCGGCTGGCGCACAACGAGGCCCTCTTTCGAGAGACGGAACGTCTTGCTCACGTCGGCCACTGGGAATGGGACCTAGACAGCGGGCGTTTCGAGTTCATGGCCGACGAGGTGTTCGCCATTCACGGCACCACCCCCGCACAGTGGAAGGGCACCGTCGAAGCGTTCTTCGACCTGGTCCATCCTGAGGATCGGCCTTTGGTCGAGCAAGCGATCAACGAAGCCCTCGTCTCGGGAATCGCTCAGGTAGAGCATCGCATTGTTCGCCCAGACGGCCAGGTCAGATTCGTGCGCAAGCGCACGGAGGCCTTCCACGACAGTGACGGCCGGGCCCGGCGCGTCGTCGGCACCTGCCAGGACATCACAGACCAGAAAGCGGCCGAGACGACTGCCGAAGAGCGCTCGCACTTCCTCGAGCAACTCCTTGAGTCGATCCCTGTTCCTGTCCACTACAAGGACGCCTCCCTGCGCTACGTGGGCTGTAACGAGGCGTTCGCGATCTCTCTCGGTCGCTCCAAGGATGAGATCATCGGCAGGACTGTTTTCGACCTCCACCCGGCTCGACTGGCCAAACGCTTCGACGCCGACAATCGCGAGCTGCTCGCGCATCCCATGCGTCCCATCGAAGACCTCGTTGGGTCTGTCGGGCCGGCAGGCACTCGCCGCGAGGTGCAGACTCACAAAGCGGTCTTCTCCGACGTGTCCGGACAGCCGGCGGGGATTGTCGCCATCGACTTCGACGTTACCGAGATGCGACGCGCGGAACGTGAGCTGGCCGCTAGTGCCGAGAAGCTCGCGCTCACACTTGAAGGAGCTGTCGCCGCACTCGGTGCAACCACCGAGCTACGCGACCCGTACACCGCCGGACATCAGCGACGGGTCGCCGAACTCGCCTGCGCGATCGGTCTCGAACTCGGTTGGACTGAGGCGCGCCTTGAGTCCCTGCGCATCGCCGCCGTGTTGCACGACATCGGCAAGATCGTCCTACCGGCCGAGATTCTCGCCAAACCTGGACGCCTCAGCGCTACCGAGATGGAACTCATCCATCACCATGCCGCTGCCGGCGCCGAAATCGTTGGCTCCATCGGCTTTGAGCGAGACGTGGCAGAGATCATCCATCAACACCACGAGCGCCTCGACGGCTCGGGTTACCCGGCAGGCCTGTGTGATGGGGACATCCTGCCCGAGGCGCGCGTCCTAGCCGTTGCCGACGTTGTCGAGGCAATGATCAGCCACCGGCCCTATCGGGCTGCGCTGCCGATTGAAGCTGCCATAACCGAACTTCAAGACGGCCGCGGTATCCGCTACGACACGGACGCTTGCGAAACCGCCATCTTCCTTATCCGCGACAAGGGGTTCACCTTCGGTGCCTGACGCTCGGCGACAACGGCGCTGCTTGTTCGGGTTGCTCACTTGAGACAAGGTCGAACCTGCGACCCTTAACTTGCGCGCACGACACACCCCTGGGCTAGTTATCCCACATTGCAGTCTCAAGGAAGCGGGGCTCGAGTGAAGCCGCCCCGATGTTGTTACTGCCGTCGGTCGGGAGAGAACCAGTTCAGTCATCAGGTCGTGTCGAGACCTCGGTCACTCCGGCCCCTGTCGGGACCTGTTCGGCCATTCCAGGCTCACTCGCTGACTCCCCCAGCGGCAACTGGACTCGTGCGACGACGACGTCAGGGCGCGTCCGCAGCGCCGAGGAGAGCACGAGGTCGATCTGATTGTGGAGCAAGCGATAGCGCACGCGGTCCGGGATGACCACCGGGATGAGCACGACGACCTGCCTGTCGTCGCGAGCCCGCTGTTCGTCGATGAACGCGACGATCGGCGCCACTATGGATGCATAGTCGGTATGCAGTACCCGCAACGGGACTCCCGAGTTCCACCTGGCCCAGTCCTGCTCGAGCACCCGGGCGCGCGCTTCAGCCTCGCTTCCGTCGTCAAGCACGACAGTCACGGCCATCACCTCGGTGCTGAGCGAGAGAGCCTCTGAGATCGCGTGCACAGTCAGGCGCGACAAAGCGGTCACCGGCACTATCACGAGGGAAGGCCGCGCCTCCGGCTTCTCCTGTGGAAAGCCGATACCGAGATCGCGGGCGGCACGCCGATAGTAGGCGTGAATCCGCACGAAAACTAGGACGAAGGTCGGAACGGCCATGACTACCACCCATGCACCCTCGAGGAACTTCGAGAACAGGAACACGACTGTCGCGATCGCTGTCATCGTCGCGCCCAGCCCGTTGATAGCGGCACGCCGGCGCCAGTTTGCAGGCTTGTTCTTCCACCAGTGAACGACAAGCCCACTCTGGGCGAGAGTGAATCCGGTGAACACGCCAATCGCGAACAGTGGGATCAGGCTGTTTGTGTCGCCGCCAACGGCTATCAAAAGAGCGCCGGAAAGAACGGCGAGCGCCCAGATTCCATTAGCGAGGACTTGCCGGTCGTCGCGAAGCGCAAAGAGGTGCGGGAGATAGTTGTCCCGTGACAACAGGCTCGCAAGAACAGGCAGTCCGCCAAAAGAGGTGTTTGCCGCCAGCGATAGCACGAGGGTGATCGTGAGTGAAACCAAGTAGTACGCCCAGTGCCGCCCGACCGCGTCGGCCATGATCTGGCTCAGCGCTGTTTGACCCGAACGCGGTCCGATGTGCCAGCGGCTCGCGAGCACCGCGAGGCCGAGCAGCATTGTGCCGAGGATCAGCCCCAACAGCAGTTCAGTCCGCTTGGCGCGGACCACCCGCGGTTCTTTGAACAGTGGCACGCCGTTCGCGATCGCCTCAACACCGGTCAAGGCACTGCAGCCGGCAGAAAAGGCCCTCAGCACAAGGAGCACGCTCACCGCCTCGAGCCCGTGTGTGGTGAGCAGTGACCGCCCGGGTTGGCGGGCGTGAAGCGCAAGCGGATGGACCAAACCGATGGCAATGATCGCTAGCAGGCCGACGATGAAGATCATCGTCGGAAGGAGAAACGCCCTGGCAGCCTCCCCTAAGCCACGTAGGTTCAGCAGCGTGACGACGGCGAGGATTCCCAGGCAGATGGGTACTGTGGCAGCTGACAGGGATGGGAAGGCGGAGGTCAGCGCGCCGACACCGGCCGCGATCGACACGGCTACCGTGAGCGTGTAGTCGACGATCAGCGACGCTCCGGCAATGAGGCTCGCAGGTACCCCGAGGTTCGCGCGTGAGACGGCGTAGGCCCCGCCTCCCCCGGGATAGGCGTCGATCACTTGCCTGTAGGAGAAGACGAGGACCGCAAGCAAAACGATGATCACGATGGTGATCGGCAGCACGATGTGCAGCGCGCCAGCTCCAGCGACAGCCAGCACGACGATGATTGCTTCCGGACCATAAGCGACCGAAGTGAGCGCGTCCAGGGAAAGCGCTGAAAGGCCTTCGACCTGTGTGATCTGCTCCTTTGCTACTTCGTTGCTGCGGAGCGGTCTTCCGACGAGCAGATGCCACGTGGAGTCCACCGCGCTTCGCATGCTCCCTGAACGAACCGCCACCGTTGCACTTTACGGTTGACCGGATCGAGTCCGGGTGAGCGCCGGTGACAACAACTGCCCGCGTGGAGGATCACACGCTCCACAAAGACCGCGGCAACGCCCACGTGCGCCGACCCTCCAGGTCAGCGGTGAGCTCTGCGACGGTCGCGCTACTCGCCGCGGGTGTGTGAGGCGGTCGAAACTCGCGTTTCCCCTCCACGGTGCGCCCTGTCTCTGCGCGCTTGACGCGTCGTTGTTCGGGAAGCCTTGTCCCAAAACACCTCACAGCACCCTCAATTGGAGGGACAAGCCCTCGGGTCGTAGGAAGGAAGAGGCTGCACCGCTGGGCTCGGTGGTCCAAGGGTGCTCGCCGACGTCAGTTCCAACATGGCTGCCATGAGCTCCACGGTGGTTGCAGACGTCACCGGCATCGCGGTTGTTGGCGGCTGCGCCACCGTTGCCGTCGTGTCCTGGGCAGGAGCGTGGTTCGAGAGCACGGAGTAGTTCGAGCCCGTGACCACCGTGACGTCAGCGCCTGCATCGGTCGGCCCGTCGGCCATCGCCACGATGCCGTTGAGTTCCTCGACGACCCGCTGGGCGTCGAGCAAGTGTCCCGGCGCGTAGTACACGACCGTTTCCGAGATCGGCCCGACCGAGGTTGCGCTGCCGGTGCCCACGACGTGGAACCCGAGCGACGAGAGCTGATCGGCGGTCGTCGTGGCCTGACCGGCTATTCCCGTGGCGTTCATCACAGAGATCGTGAACGAGCCGGGCGCGACCGTCGAACCCGGTGGAGTCTTGAGCCCGAGGAAGCTGTCGATTGCCTGCTGGTCCTGCGGGTAGGTGGGCAGCACGACCGAACCGTAGTCGTAGCCCTCGTACATGTAGTCGGCGAAATTCTCTATGTTCGGCATGGTCAGCTCAGGAACCTTGGCGATGTCGGTCGAACGGAACGCCCGCAACAGATCGACCATGTCGCTCAGCGACAGTTTCGAGTCGACCTCGAGGTCTGGGGCGACAGCTCCGAGAAGCGCGTTGTCGGTGAGCGGGTTCGCAATGCCGCGCTTTGCGATGGCGGTGGCGAGCACGCGGAGGAACTCGTGCACTCGGATGATACGCCCGAGGTCCCCGCTGCCATCGTCCACCCACTGACCATCCTTGAAATACCAGTAGTTGCGCGCCCTGACCAAGGCGAGAGCATTGAACCCGTTCAGGTACACACAACCGGTCGTTCGGATGTGGAGCCCGCTGCTGTCGTCGCGGACCCGGTAGGGGAAGTACATCTTGAGT
>Ga0326727_10014927_pt1 | contig 16787 bp, 12 predicted proteins | sample MB2enrmetagenome_FD_207643 | JGI IMG/M metagenome (GOLD analysis project Ga0326727, IMG submission 207643) | Lab enriched peat soil microbial communities from McLean, Ithaca, NY, United States - MB29MY | ecosystem: Environmental > Terrestrial > Soil > Wetlands > Peat | place: USA: New York...
CGCTCCCTCTTTTTGAACGCGATCGAGGACGGCTTGCAGGTTGTCCACTTCCATGTAGAGAGTCAAGCTTCCGCCGATGGTGGCGGCTAGCTTGGGGAATTCGGCGGCTACGGTCTTTTGATCGTTGAAGAAGATTTCTGCCGATCCGTTCGAGACCGACGCGAAAACGTATGGCGACTGGTCGGGAACGGTGATGGCTTTTTCCAGGCCGAGTATTTCGCGATAGAACTTCAGGCTGGCTTCTACGTTGCGGACGACTAGATTGGGCGTGAGTTTCTTGATCTGCATGGAGTCTCCTCTTTTCGTTTGCGAATTCTGATTCGCAAATTAGGTTCGTGAATTGATTCCGGACGAGTGCGTGCCGTGAAGGACGATGGCGCACACTTCCGGTGTGCTCGCATCTCCTCCATCCACGACCCTGGCGAGGAAGGACGCAGGTAGGGACCCTCATTGTCGGTGGCGCCGAACCAGTCTATCGAGGTTGGCGCGCGGGACCCGCGAGGTACGCGGAAAAGAATAACACGGGATGTCAAGGAGCGGGAACAATTGAGCGGCGATACAATAACGGTTCTTGGCGGGGCTGCGGGGAGGGCTGATGGCGAGTGGAAAGATCTTTTCGGGAGTGAATCTCGTTTCCGTTCTGGACTCGGTACGAACTACTCTTGCGGCTCTGGCTGCCCTGCTGCTCGCGCGTCTCCTGAAGATGCCGGAATATTATTGGGCTCCGATCTCGACTATCGTGGTCGTGCAATCCACAATTCCTCCGCTGACGCTGGGATGGCAGCGATTTGTGGGGACAGCGCTGGGGGCGGTGCTGGGCGCGGCACTGGCTACTTTCTTTCGTTCGAGTGCGGTGGTCTATGCCGTGGGGATTCTTTTGTGCGGTTTGCTGGCGCGGTTATTGCGCGTTGGAGGCGCTTACCGGTTTGCCGCAATTACGCTGAGTATTGTTTTGCTGATTCCGCGGACGCGGGCCGCCTGGCTCATTGGGTGGCATCGGTTTCTGGAAGTGTCGCTGGGAATTGCGGTGGCGCTGGTGGTGACGACGGCGTGGCCGCGCGCGAAGAAAGCGGCGTGAGCGAAGGCGAGCTGCTCCGCGGGTTCTTTACGGAAACTCTGATCAAGTGTCAGCAGAAACCATAAACCACAGGGTACACAGGGGTGCACGGAGGAAGCCAGGGACTTAATCAGAACTTCCCTAGACTAATCCGCGATAGGTGTTCAGCCATTGCTCGCGGACGGCTTGCCATGTGTACTTTTGCGATTCGCTTCGGGCATTTTGTGCCAGGCTGGCGGCGAGCGTGGGGTCGCGCAGCAAGCGGATGACATTTGCGGCTAGAGATTTTGCGTCGCCTACTTGGGAGAGCAATCCGGTGCGTTCGTGCTCGACGAGATAGGGCATGCACTCCGGCGCGGTGGTGACCACGGGAGTGCCGGAGGCAAAGGCTTCGATGATCGAGAGTGGCATGTTGTCGAGCCACGAGGCGTTGATAAAGATGTCGGCCTGATCGTAGTACTTGCCGATCTCCTGACGCGACGCTACACCGGTGAAATTGACGCCGGAGAGATTCAAGTCCGCGACCAGTTTGCGGATATCGCCTTCGAGCGGGCCGCCGCCGACCAGATCGAGCTGCGCTTCGGGATAATCTTTTTTTACTTCGGCGAATGCTCGGACGACAACATCGACGCTGTAATACGGGGAGAAGCCGCGGGTGCAGACCAGGTGTGGACGCAGCGGAATGCGCGCTCGATAGTTGAATTGCGACAGGTCGACGATGTTCGGCACGGCGGATGCTGGCAATCCGAATTCGCGGAAGACGTTGACCAGGTAGCCGGAGGGAACCACGATTTTGTCGACGCGAGAGAGAACGAACTTGGCGGACCGGAAGCGTTGCAGGTGGTCGCGGGCTTCTCCACTGTGGTAGTTGATCAGCGTCTTGGCGCGCCGCGTCTTCATCCTCATCCTTTTTGCGAAGAACACGGCGGGAGCGGGAGCCAGTAGGAAGGACCAGTACGACGCGGAAAAGATGTGCGCAATATCTACGTCTTTGAGGCCGCGCCACAGGTGCCAGAAGTAGATCGGCTCGCGCAGAATCGTGCGCAGGCCGGGAATGCGCTCGGCCCAGGAGAGGACGGGGGGCAAGGGCGGATCGACGGCCAGGAAACTGATGTCGATGTCGGGATCGTTCTGCCAGTGGCGCAGGAGCAGGTCGGCTTGGACGGATTGTCCGCCGACGTAACGCAGGCTGGGCGCGACGATGCAGACGCGTGGGCGCCGCTTGGTCGAGGTGGAATCGGCGCGCTCGCTCATGCGGCGGAATTCCTTCCGCGCTTCTTCTGGAGAAGCTTGACATAGAGTTCCGCGTAGCGCTGGCGCACTTGATCGAGGCTAAAGTTTTCTTTCGCGAACTGCTGCGCGTTGCGGCCAAGCTGCTCGCATCGGGCCGAGTCGGCTAGAAGGTTCTGGACGGCATCGGCAAAACTAGTTTCGTTGCCGGCAGGAATCAGGGCTCCGCGTTCCTGGCTTAGCAACTCGGAGTTTCCGCCGACGTTGTAGGCGACGGCGGGCAAACCCGCGGCCATGGCTTCGAGAATTACGTTGGACAAGCTTTCGGAGTCGGAAGTGTTGACCGCTACGTCGAGTGAAGCGAGGACGGCTTGCATATCCTGGCGATCGCCGAGAAAGATAGCGGAGGCTCCGAGGCCCAGGCTTGACGCTTCGCTTTCGAATTGCTGGCGCAGCGGACCATCGCCGACGAGAACGAACTCGACATTGTTCATGCGCCTATGGAGCTGGGCGGCGATGCGGAGGAATCCGGAGTGATTTTTGTAACGATGATTCATGCGCGCCACCATACCGACACGGACGACGCCAGGACATTTTGGCAGAGCGGCGGCGGTTGCGGTGAAAGCCGCGGCGGGCAGGGCGTTTCCGATGATAGCGATTTTGCTGGACGAGAGGCCGGTGGCGAGGAGGCGATCGGCGGCAGCTTGCGAGTTGCAGACCACGGCGTCACACCAGCGAAAAGCGGCGGCCTGAGCGCGGAACTGCGCCGGGGTCATCAGGTCTCCGAGTTGACGATGGCTGCCGATGACTACGGGGACGCGGGCAAGCTTGGCAGCGGGAATCAGGATTAGATTGGCATAGAAATCGAAGGCGTGGGCGACTTGGATTCGATTCTGGCGCAGATGCCGGCTGAGATTGAGGCGAGTGCGCAGCGAGGGCCATCCGTAGAGGCTGCCGCCCAGGGGAAACTGCGGGGCGTCGGGAAAATTGTGGGCGAGCGGGCCACGGCGGCTGACGCAGCCTAAATGAGTTTGGAATTGTGGAGGGGTAAGATTCTGGGCGAGGACGGTGAACTGGCGCTCGGAGCCTCCGGTTTCAAAAGTGTTGACCATGAGAAAGAGGCGAATCGGCGGGCGGACCTCAGCGGCTAAAGCCGACGTTGATTCTGTCGGACATGATTCTGTCAGACTTGCGGCGCGACTGAACAGCTTGCGGAAAAAGTCCTTCCCGATCAAGAACTGTGACCTCAGCGGCTGAAGCCGCATTCAAAACAATTCAGTTATCGCAGCGGTAAACCGCTGCGCCACCCAAAACCAAGATCAAAATCGGGTTTCTCAGCACTCTGTCTAGCCGCCAACCAATTGCTAGCCGCTCGACGGCGTTACAGTTTGCTGAAAAACTCGGTTGCACGCCGGGTCGCTCCCTCAGCGGCTGAAGCCGCATTCAAAACCAATGCAGTTATCGCAGCGGTAAACCGCTGCGCCACCCAAAACCAAGGGCAAAACCGGGCGCCACCCAAAACCAAGGGCAAAACCGGGTGCCACCCAAAACCAAGGGCAGGGCCGAGTGTTTCCGCGGGCTGTGAAGTCGTGCGCTTCCCTGGAACTCGCTTCGGTCGGAGTTGTTCCACAACCTGTGGTGGTGTGCACCCGATCATCCTCCGAGATCATCCTCCCACCGGCGTGGCTAGCGCGGTGGCGGAATTGGGCGCGTGGCGGCGGGAGTCGGCGACCACGGGCAGAGAGAACAGGCCGGCGGGCTTGATGAATTTTTCGAGGAAATTGCGGTGCCAGAGCTCGAACATCAGCATACGCCAGATGCGCGCAGTATTGCCGCGGCGGCGGACGAGATGGTCGTCCATTAATTTGCGGACCCCGCTGGCGACAAAGTAGCCGCGATCGAGAGTGCGGGGCTCGAGCAGAATCATGAGCATGTCTTTGAGTTCGTGGTGCATCCAGTGCACGAGCGGGAGCGAGAATCCCTGCTTTTGGCGATAGATCGCTTCGCGCGGCACGCCCACGCGCTCCGCCAGTTTTCGGAGAATATATTTTTGCCGGTCGCCGCGCAGTTTCCATTGGGAAGGCAGACCGGTGACCCACTCGACAAACACGTGATCGAGGATGGGGACGCGGACCTCGAGCGAATTCAACATGCTCATGCGGTCAACCTTGGTGAGGATGTCGCCGACCATATTGGTTTTGGTGTCGACATAGAGGAGCTGATCGACGGGATCCTTGGCGGGGGCCTGCGCAAAGGAGCGGCGCAGAACATTGCGGGGATCGTCGCTGCGCATCAGGATCTGGCGAAAATCGTGCGAGAGCAGCGGAGTATCGCGCTCGAAAGAAGGCAGGAAAGAAAGGTTATCGACGTAGCGCTCCTGCCAGGGAAGTGAAACGTTGTAGCTGAAACTGCGGCCCCGCATGTTTTTGGGCAGACGCGGGAAGACACGGTCGCGGTAAAACTGGCGGGCCCACGCGGGGATGGATTCGAAGATGCGACGGCCGGCGTGAATGCGGTAACGATCGTATCCGCCAAAAATCTCGTCGCCGCCATCGCCGGAAAGAGCCACGGTAACGTGCTGGCGAGCCATCTGCGAGACGTAGTACGTGGGCAGCATGGAGGAATCGCCGAAGGGCTCTTCGAGCGAACTGGTGAGATGTTCGACGGTCTGGACTACGTCGGGCTCCAGGATCATCTCGTGATGATCGGTGCCGAATTTGCTGGCGACGATGCGCGCCCATTGGGCTTCGTTGAAATCGTCTTTCTTGAAACCGATGGAGAAAGTCTTGACCGGTCCGGAACTGGCGCGCGCCATCAAGGCAACGACGGTGGAGGAATCGATGCCACCGCTGAGGAAAGCGCCTAGAGGCACGTCGGAGATCAAGCGGAACTTGGTCGCCTCCAACAGCCGCTGCTCTAATTCTTCCAGACATTCTTCTTCGCTCTTGGGCGCGTGCGTGTTGTATTCGGGGAGATCCCAGTACTGACGGATGTGGATCTCGCCGTCCTGAAACTCGAGCAGGTTTCCGGGTGCGAGCTTTTGAATTCCGGTGAAGGCAGTGATGGGATCGGGGACGTATCCGTAGTAAAGATATTCGAGCAGGCCTTGCGAGTTGACTTCGGCTAGTTCGGGAGCGGCGGCGAGGATCGCTTTGATCTCGGACGCGAAGTAGAGATTTCCCTGGTGGAGGGCATAGTGCAGCGGCTTCTTGCCGAGGCGGTCGCGGGCCAGGGTTAATTTGCGTTTGGTCTTGTCGTAGATGGCGAGGGCAAACATGCCGCGTAGTTTGTTGACGCAATCGGCGCCCATTTCTTCGTAGAGATGAATAATGACTTCGGTGTCGGTGTGGGTGCGGAAGCGATGGCCGCGGCTTTCGAGCTCGGGGCGGAGTTCGGGAAAGTTGTAAATTTCTCCGTTGAAGACGATCCACGAGCTGCGGTCTTCGTTGAAGACGGGCTGATGGCCACCGGAGAGATCGATGATACTGAGGCGGCGCATGCCAAGGCCGGCGCCGTCGGCGACGTAGAGTCCCTCGTCGTCAGGGCCGCGGTACACGATCTGGTTGCACATGTGGTGGACGAGAGCTTCGGTGATGTTGCTCTCGCGAGTTGCGCTCACCACTCCGGCGATTCCACACATGGTGTTTGTCCAGCCCCTAAAGGGGCCTTTGATTTCGAAGATCTTACGGCATCGCTAAAAGAGGCTGCTGCGGAAAAAGTGTTTCCCGCGCCGCAGTCTCACCTCAGCGGCTAAAGCCGAATTATAAAAACAAGACAGTTATCGCAGCGGTAAACCGCTGCGCCACCCAAAATCAAATGCAACATCGCCTTTTTCCGCAGCCTGTAGCACGATACCCTGACACGAATCTGGCTTCGTTATGCGAACCTGGACGGGCGAGACGCCCGTCCCTCCACCGTACAAATTATGGCTAGCGTGGGCTTGCCGGCTTGCGGCCGCGAACGGCGATGGACATCTCGCCTACGCGCATGTCTTCCATGCCCATCGCTTCATACCATTTAAACACCTGCTCGTAGGTGTGCTTGGACTGATACTTGGGAGAATACCAGTCAAAGGTGTCGAGCATGCGGGCTTCCGGATCTTTCTGGCGGTTCACGGGAAATACATGATGAACGAGGCCGGCGGTTGGACGGCCCACCAGAGGCACGTGCTTCAAAACCTGTTGCAAGTTGTAGAAGAACGGGACCGCAACTTTCAGAATACGGTGGAGGGTCTCGGGCTTCATCTTGTGGGTGTAGCGGCGCCAGAAATCGCTGAAGCGGTACCACTTGTTGTATCCGCTGTAGAGCCAGACGACGAGGAGTCCACCGGGCTTCAGATATTTGTCGAGCGTCTTGACGGCGGCTTCGCAATCGGGAGTGTGGTGGAGGACGCCGATGCTATAGATGACGTCGAAGCTCTCGGGAGCGAAGGGCAGGGCGAAAACATCGGCCTGGAAAGCTACGAAATCGCGGTCAGCCAGATTCTTGGCGGCAACTTCGGCGGCGGCGCTCAGGTCGACGCCGACGACGCGCGCGCCCCAGCGGGTGGCAACTTCGGCGAAGCGTCCCATGCCGCAGCCGACGTCTAGGACCAGTTTGCCTCTGAGATCTTCGGGGCGGAGAGCGGTCTTGGCCAGGAAATGGCGCTCCGATTCGCGGAGCTCGTCGTTATCGAGCTGCGTCTTCTGATAACGGTGCCACTGAAAACCGAAACTGGCGGCGTAGTGCTGGGCATCAACAAAGCGCGCGATACCCTGCACGTTGGGATAGGCGCGCTTACAGGCGGGGCAGAAGAAGCCCGCGGCGGGGTCGCCTTCGAGTTTCGAGCCGCAACTGAGGCAACACAGAATTGCCTGCAAATCAGCGGACAGGTGAGACTGCACCGGCGGTTCCACGATCGGCATAAACCTCCAGGAAATGATGACGCTTCTTGGTTGGCGGGGGCGGTGGGCCGCCTGCCTCTTTCTGCTGCTCTCTCATCGTCTGTAATAGAGTGGCGGTAAATGCCGCGGCAAAATATGGGAAGAACTGGTAGGCTTCGGGCGCAAACAACGCCCCCACGACGAAGCCGACCTGCGAACCGATCAAAGCGCCTGCAAACAGCCGGACGTCGGGATTGAGACCCTTCATGTGATGGAGGGCAAACATATTCTGGAAGTCTCGCCAGAAGAACATCAGGTAGAGAATCAGAACGGGGATGCCGCCTTCGGCGCAGATCTGGAGATAGGTCATGTGCACGTCGTGCCAGATGCCCGAGAAGGTGGGGAAATTCTTCACGCCAATACCCAGGACGGGATAGTGCTCGATGGCATCGACAGCGCGCAACATGAGGTACTTGCGATCCTCATAGGATCCGTAGGCGGACTGATCGGTTGTGCTGTTGCCGGACAAGGCGGTAAAACGATGATAGAGTTTTCCGCCAACCGTGGACATAAGCAGAACCCCAAGGAGCACGCTCGCCACGATCAGCCAAGGGCGCTTCCCCTTGACGGCGAGAAAGTAGAGCGTGGCGCTGTAGGAACAGACCAAATCGATGAAACCGGCTCGGGATGCGGTCAGGAAAATGGTGGTGAACATCAACAGCATTCCGATACACCAAAAGACTTTGATGATGGGGTTCCTGGCTGAGACCATTAAGGCCAGCGCATAAGGCAGCGACAGCACGACGGCAAACGCGAGATCGTTCGGATTGCCATAGAAGCCACCGAGCACGCCATTCAGGCGGGGAACATCGTGGCCCTTGATAATGACCGCAGCACAAACCATCACCACGGAACCCGCCTGAATGAACATGATGCGTTTCAGACGGTCAAACGTGGTGATGATCAGGAAAATGAGTATCCAACAGACATAAATCTTGGAGAAGTCGATGGTGCGCATCAGCGCGCCGCCCCTCCATATTGGAGACAAGAAAGCTCCCACGTATAAAAGGAGGATCATGTAGAGCAGCAGATTCGACATCTGAGGCAGGTCTTTGAAAGTCCGCTTGGTCTTGCCGAGCGCGTTGAACAGGCCCCATATAGCCAGGATGGCGGGGATTTTGGCAACCGGAACATATTGCATGCCGGGAATGAAATCCTGGAAGCGGGTGCAATAGACGACGAAGAAGATGGTCAGCCAAAAGAAGGCGGGCTTGGTGGGATCGGCGTAGCTGATGATTCTCCGCCTGCCCAACGCGTCTACTGTTGCCGGTTTAGTGTTATCGCCGATGGCCACAAATTCCTCTTTTTCCTATTATGCTTTCTTTTCCGCCAAGCGGGCACAGCCCCTAAAGGGGCGCCCAAACTCGAATAACTTACGGTATCGTTAAAGCGATACCCTGATACGAATCCACTAAAGCAATGCCCGATACGAACTCTTCATCTTTAAAGCGATGCCTTGATACGAATTTCACTTCCCCCACGCACGGCTAGAGATTTTTTTTCCGCCACCGACTGCAAGACTTCGCTGAAACGCTCACCGATCGCTGGCCAGTCGTAGCGGGCAGCGGTCTCGGCGGCGGCCTTTTCGTAACGGCGGCGGAGTTCCGAATCGCGCAAGAGCATGATCACGGCCTGCGCGAAGGCATGAGGATCGTCGGCCAGAATAATGTCGCGGCCGTGGTGGACGTCTAGTCCCTCGGCGCCAACGGTAGTGGAGACGACGGCTTTGGCGGTGGCCATGGCCTCATAGATCTTCAGACGCGTGCCGCCGCCGATACGCAAGGGCACGATGACTATGGAGGACTGGCGGAGATGCTCGACGACGGAGGGTACGCGGCCGGTCACCTCGATTGATTTGTCGCTCGAATCCGATGCCCACTTCTGAACGCGGCGGTCGGGATTGCGTCCGACGATGCGGAATCGCGCCTGCGGCATTTCCGCCTTGATGGCGGGCCAGACTTCACTGCAAAAGTACTCGACGGCGTCGACGTTAGGCTCCCAGTCCATGGCACCGACGAAGGTGACAAGGGGCGCGATACGAGCGAGCGGATTGGGATCGGAATTCTTATCGAACTCCGCGGGATCGGGGCGATACTCGGCGAGATCGACGCCGGTGGGGACGACGGTCACGCGATCACCATCCACCCATTGCGTCATGAGGGAACGATCGTTCTCAGAGACGGCAATCACATGCTGGAACTTGCAGACGGCAGCGCGTTCGTAGCGCAGCATCTTGCGGAATTCCATACGGTACATCATTCCGATTGCCGGATTACCCGCGGTGGCGGCGTGGCGGCGCCAGATTTCGCTTTCCACATTGTGCTGGAAGAGCACGCTGGGGAGGTTGAGATTTCCGGGAAAGTTGACTGCCGCGTCGAGGAAGTCGCAGACGGCAACGTCGAAGCGGCGCTCGCGAAACCAGGTCTGGATTTGCTTCCGGACTTTAGCGTCGGCGAAACGGCTGACCGCATACGGCGCGGGGGCACCGATATGAGCGAGATAGTCGAGGGCGCGCGCGGCTCCCGAAAGCTCGCGCTTGCCGGTGCAGACGGCCACGGCACCGGGCAACTGGCGCTGCAACTCGCGCTCGTAATCGGGGTCGGGCGTTCCTCCATAGTAGGAGTAAAAGGTAAGCTCATGCCGCGCCGACAGATATCGCAGGACGTGGTACGTGCGGATATTGCCGCCGTTTTGCACGGGGAGGAGCTTGTCGGCTTTGACCCAGAGAATTCTCATAAGAGATCAGCGAACATTTGCCGGCGAGACGCCGGCGCTACACTCGATTCCGCGAACATTATTCCGCGAACATTATTCAGCGAACCCAGACTGCCTTTCTGCCGGTGACGAAGTTGATGAAGGCGACCACGGCGGCGGAATTGAGGACGACGAAAGTGCGGGCGGGATCGGCGATGCGAGAGAGCGGTCCGATCTTGATCCCGGCAAGCGCGGCCAGGCTGAGCGCGTAGAACACAAGCTGCGCCACGAGCGCCACACGATAGAACGGCTGGGGCAGGAATGCAGAGGCGATCAGCAGGGCCAGCAAAGCAAAGGGCACGGCCAAACGCGAGAGCTTGTGGCTAACGTATTCAAATCGAATCGCGTTTTCGGAGCTCAACAGCCAGGGTGCAATTTGCGGGAGCTGATAGTTTCCGCTCAGGGTGCGAACCTTGCGGGAAAATTCGCGGCCATCGCCCAGGTCGGGCAGGTCCCAGGCGCGGGCGCGGGAGTCGAAGATGACACGAAATCCTTGACGCACGATCTGCATGGGCAAGAGGACGTCGTCGAGGATGGTGACGTCGGGCAAGGGCGACGCTTCAAGCAATCTGCGTCGGGCACAGTAGATGGCGCCGGTGGCGCCGGCCACGGAACCGGCGGCGGATTCCAGCTCGCGAATTTTTTTTTCGATTCGCCAGTACAACCCCATTCCCTTCCCGGTCTCTCCGCTGGCGGGATCGCCGAGCATCAACTCGCCGCTGGCGGCGCCGACGTCGGGGTCAGCGAAATTCTCGATCAGGAAACGCAGCGCACCGGATTCGATCCGCTGGCGGGCGTCGGTGAAGAGGAGCACCTCTCCGGTCGCGAGCTTGATGGCATCATTGAGGCCCGCGGCTTTGCCTTGAGATGCCGGCTTCAGCAAGGCTCGCACCCGGGAATCGCCGGCATAATCGGCGAGCAGAGCGGGCGTGCGATCGCTGGAACCATCGGAGACGACGACGACGTTCAGCTTGGCCTGGGGGTAGTCGAGGGTCAGCAGATTTTCAAGCTTGCGAACGATCACAGCTTCCTCATTACGCACGACCATCACGGCGGATACTGCCGGCGCATTAAGGCCCTCGACATAACCGCGGCGCACCGGACGCGGCGACCATCGACTGCGCAGCCACAACCACGCCGGATAACCCAGATAGGAGTAGCCGACGAACATGGCCGCGAGCCAGAAAACGAATTTCATCTTCATCGCTATTGCGGTCATTATTGTGCACCACGGCGCAAGAGAACGGTCTTGACGGTCTGGAACATGATCAGCAGATCGAGTCCAATGGAAGCGTTCTTGATATAGAACAGATCGTACTGAAGTTTCTCGCGTGAATCGGCTACGGTGCTGCCGTATTTGTACTTGACCTGGGCCCAACCGGTGAGGCCGGGCCGCACCATGTGGCGCACTCCGTAATAAGGGATTTCCTTGGAGAGGCGCTCGATGAATTCGGGGCGCTCGGGGCGCGGGCCGACGAATGCCATATCGCCTTTGAGCACGCACCACAACTGGGGAATCTCATCGAGGCGCGAGGCGCGGAGGAACTTGCCGACGCGGGTAACGCGGGGGTCTTTATCGCCGGCCCACTGCGGGCCGTTCTCGGCTTCGGCGTCCTGGCGCATAGTGCGGAATTTCACGACCTTGAAGATGCGTCCGGCCTTGCCGACTCGCGCCTGGGTATAGAAGATAGGGCCGTTGGAATCGAGTCGGATGGCGAGCATGATCAACGGAAGCAAAGGCAGGGCGAGGATAAGACCGATCAGCGAGATGACGATGGAGACGATGCGGCGAACCAAGATGAAGGCGGCGCTGCGGCGAAAACCCTCGCCATACACCAGCCAACTGGGATACAGATTCTCGACCTCGATTTTGCCGGAGATTTTTTCCAGCCAGGTGGTGGCTTCCTCGATCTTGACGCCCTGCATGCGGAGGATAAGTAGTTCGCGCATGGGGATGGTGCCGCGGCGATCGGGCATGGCGACGATGACGCGATGGACTTTTTGTTTGTGGACAATGTCCATCAAGTGCGCCGCCACCGAGTCTCGGGTCACCGCACCTTCCATCTTGCCGGTCCAACTGGCGATCTCGACGCCGATTTCAGGATTCTGGCGCAAGCCCTGCACCACGCGCTGGGCGCGGTCGCCGGTGCCGAGAACATAGACGCGCTCGACCAGAATTGGCAACTGGACGAGCCAGGTGAAACCGATCCGCCATCCGAACAGGGCGACGGTGAGGATGATCAGACCTACCGCCGACGAACCGCTTCCCAACAGGTAATTAGGCCGTACGTAGGCGACACCGGCCAGAACGAAGGCGAGCACGCCGGGAACCATGAGCAAGCGGAAATAAAGCTCACCCTTGGTATTGAGGCGCGCGGTGTCGTAGAGGTCGAGCCAGTGCGAACACAGCAACACCAGCACCGTAACGGCGAGGATCTTGAGGTAGCCGCCCTCGTAGTTGAGCACCAGGTAACTGTCTTCGCGCAGTTCGTACACGGCCCCGAGCAGGAAGGAGGTCCAGACAATGAGGGCCTCTCCGATCAGCAGGACCAGAGTACGGACTGGATAATAAACATTGAAGAGCCGGATCAACTTGGCCTCGGTTCCAATTCATCTCGATAGTAGAGCGGCTTCACAAATGCCTTGCCGCTCGGGGGCGTCGCTCAGGGCTATAGCCCGAATTTCTCCAAGCCTGAACGGCACGACTAAACAGCTTGCGGAAAACGTCCTTTCCGATCAAGAGCTGTGACCTCAGCGGCTGAAGCCGCATTCAAAACGATGCGGTTATCGCAGCGGTAAACCGCTGCGCCACCCAAAATCAAGTGCAACACCGAGTCTTTCCGCAGCCTGTAGAGCCGTGCCCTACCCAAAACCGGCAAATGAAACCAGCTCTAGGCGGGGCTGCTCACGGCCTCGCCATAGTAATACTTCGACTGTCCGAGCGTTCCGGAGGGGGCTCCGTTGAGCACAACTCCGAGCAGCAGCTTGTCCGGGAATTCTTCGCGGGCGCGGCGAGCCAAATCGGAGGGGGTTACGTTGGAGCGCACCACCATGAGAATGCCATCGCAGGAACCGGCCACCAGTGTGGCATCCGATACGGGGATGACGGGCGACGAGTCGAGAATAATCCAGTCAAACAAGGGCTCGACGCGCTGCAGTAAGAGCTTCAGACGACCGTTGGCGAGCAGTTCGGGAGCGCTCGGAACCTCCCGGCCGGCGGGCAGGAAGAACAGGTTTTCCATGGGGCCGCGTTGCATGGCAGTGAACTCATCGCATTCGCCCAACAGGTATTCGGACAATCCGGGCGACTGGGCGGCTCCGAGGTGGCGGTGCATGCCGGGGTTGCGCAGGTCGGCGTCGATGAGAAGAGCGCGGCGTCCGTGCTGGCGGACCAGGACCTGGGCGAGATTGGCGGCCACGAAAGACTTTCCTTCTTTGGGAAGCGCGCTGGTTACGAGCAGGCGTTTGAGCGGCATCTTCTCGCGAATCTGGTAAAGGCGGGAGCGCAGAGTGCGGAACTCTTCGGCCCCGACGCGACTGTCGTCTTCCTGGAAGAAGAGCATGGTGCGCGGATCCGGATGCCATTCGGCCTGGGAGCAGCGGGCAAGCAGCGACTCGTAAGTCATGCCGGAGGCGTTTGGCATGACGGTGGCTACGGAGGGTTGCAGCGAGGGCATATTCTCGCGCTGTCCGTCCGGTTGCAATTGAGGCTGGTCGAAGGAGGACTCGACGTGCGTCCCCATGGAGGTTGCTCGTTCCTGCTCGGCGCGTTTTAAGGCGTCATGGATGCGGCTCATAATTTCCTTTCCTTGGGGAGATCCTGTTGTTCCGATTGGCGCAAACGGTCGGCCAGGGTTGCCAAGGTGCGCAAGGCTTCGACCAGATCAAATTTTTCGGATGGTGGAACCGGCGCCGTCATGGCTGCGGAGGCGTTGCCATCGGTGAGATCAAAATCGCGGGCGACGGAATCGACGACTTCGGCGGCGACCGTCTTTTTCTGATCGACGAAGGCGCTGACCAGGCAATGCTCACAGAGCAGATTGATGATGCGAGGAATGCCCAGCGAGTAACGGAAAATGGCGACGGTGGCATCGGAATCGAAAATCGGTTCGCCGTTCGACCCCGCGATGCGGAGGCGCTGGGTAATATAGGACTTGGTTTCCTCAAGATTGAACGGATGAGTCTTGGCGCGCAGTGTAAGGCGCTGGCGCAACTGGCGCAACTGGGGCTGCTTGAGACGCTGTTCGAGTTCCGGCTGCCCGACCAGAACGATTTGCAGAAGCTTCTCGGTGAAGGTCTCGAGATTGGTGAGCATGCGGATCTCTTCGAGCACTTCGTCGGAGAGATTCTGGGCCTCGTCAATGACCAGGACCGCGGTCTCACCGGCGCGATAGCGATCGAGCAGCCAGTTGTAGAGGCGCTGCAGGATCTGACTTTTCGACTTGGTATCGCAGGGGATACCGAAGTCGGCCATCATGAAATCGAGGAACTGAGGCACATCCATGCGCGAGTTGAAGATGAAGGCGGTAGCGACCTGTTGCAGGCGCAACCACTCCATCAACTTATTAATCAACGTGGTTTTGCCGGTACCGACCTCGCCAGTCAGGAGCACGAAGCCCTTGCGGCTCTGGATGCCATAGGTCAGGCAGGCCAATGCCTCTTCGGTGTGCCGCGTGAGAAACAGGTAACGCGGATCCGGATTGACGTTAAACGGGTTGGCACGAAGTCCAAAAAATTCTTTATACATAGTCTTGCGTTAGACCTCGACGTTCTCGTGCTCTTGCGGCGACCCGGGATCACTGCGGCCCCAGAAACGGCGGCGGGCGTGGCCATTGCCGTTGGCGGCCGTGTCGTCCTCGTCCTCACCCAGCCAGGGCACAGAAATCAGGAGGGGCAGATCCATCACGGCGGCAGCATCTTTTTCGGTGCGGATGGACTTGTCACTGAACTCCAGAAAGATGGCCAGGAGCAGACCGATCCCCAGGCCACCAGCCAGGCCGCCAGCGGCCAAAAGCGGGCGGTTCGGGAAACTGGGAGATTCCGGCAAGCCAGCCGAGGCAATAATGTTCATCTGCTCGCCTTCCTGCTGGTTCTCCATGCTGCTGCCCACCTCGGCGGAGCTTTTCTTGGCCAGCAGATCTTTGTAGAAGGCCTGGGCGTTATCGTTGTCGCGGGTGAGGAGCTTGTATTGCTCCTCGATGCCGGGGCTCATGGCGGTGCGGCTCTGGTAAACGTTAATCTGGCTTTGCAGCCGCTTCTGGTCGGCGGTGGCCTGCTCGATCACGCTCTGGTATTGGTGAATCTGCAAACGGAGCTGGCGAATTTCAGGCGGCTCGGAGGCGCTGGCCTTTTCGCTGGTGTCGGTGGAACTGGCGGCGGCGTTCACTTCTTTCAGCTTCTTCTCGACCTCGGCGATGTCCGCCTTGGTCTTGATCACGTCGGGGTAATCGTCGGTATAGCGCGCCTGCAGTTGCAACAATTGCGCCTGTAGCTGCGTCAACTCCTGTTCCAGGGTCTGGGGATTGGTGCTGGACAGTGAACTCTTCCAGGCGGCAATTTGCTGCGCCAGCATGCTTTCGGTGTAGGCCCTATCCTGCTGGGCGCGGCTCAGGGTCTGGGTGGTGGCATCGAGTTGGGAGTTCAGCGACATCAGCATACGCATGTTGTTGTCGACGTCGCCGGGCAACTGGCCGAAGTATTGCTTTTTGAAGGCGGCGAGCTTGGCATCCTGGTCGTCCAGGGCGCGCTTGGCGTCTTCGAGCTGGCGGCCGAGAAAGTCGGTGGTGCTCTTGGCGACCTCGGAACGGGAACGCAGGTTTTCGTTCACAATGAGATCGGTCATGGCGTTGCAGATTTTTTGGGCGCGGTCGGCCTTGCTGTCGGTGTAGTTGACGGTGAAACCGGGCACGGGCTCGTCGGTGACAGAGACCTTTCTTTTCTTAGCACCAGAAAGTCCGGCTCCGGTGGCGGCAGCGCTCATCGAGGTGATCACGGGCTCGACCGTCATATTCTGCTGGATTTCGGCGATGAGCTTATCCTCGTCCTCGGGCTTGACGAGCGCGAGGCTCTGAATCACGGGGCGCAGGCGGCTGGGGCTGACGACCTCCTGGCTGAGGGTCTGAACGCGCTGGGTGAAATCGGAAGTGATGACCGGCGCGACGTAGTTGTCGGGCACCTTCTGGCCTTCCACCAGAACCGTGGACTGGGAGGTATATTTCGGCGAAAAGGCATACGAGACCATGAAGCCCGCGATCGGGGCAAGCAGAGCCGGGATCAAAATGACTTTAAGGCGGCGCCGCAGCATCGCCAGATAATCTTCCATCGTCAGTTCGCGATTTTCACTCATACTGTTCACCAATCCGGCCACCCGAGGCGGCCAAAAAATTATTCGATGCGAGTCGGCCTGGGATGCCATTCCACCCCAATGGCGCCGCTTTGCCGCTGTGTCGTCCTGCCGGAGATGCCGCCTATCGAAACTGGAGAACTAAAGGCCAGTTCGCCGAAGCGATACACGGAAAAGAAATCGTAGGAACGTCCCAGGTGTTTGCGTAAGACGGCTCCGGCAGAAACTTCGTTGTAGCTGGACGCACTTACGCCAAAATCCGCCACGCTCTGAAGTTCGTGGTTATGGGAGTAGCCGACATCGCTATAGAAATCCCAGGTGCGCCCGAGCGGGCGTGTATACCCCGCCCTCACTGCCTGAGTACTGGCACCGGCGTAGAAGCCCGATCCTGGGGAAGTGAATTTCTCGTAGGCCGCAACCAACGCGCCGTGGCCTAGCTTGTAGCGCAACTGAACTCGCGCGCTCACCGACCAATGCCGGT
>Ga0326727_10014929_pt1 | contig 16785 bp, 19 predicted proteins | sample MB2enrmetagenome_FD_207643 | JGI IMG/M metagenome (GOLD analysis project Ga0326727, IMG submission 207643) | Lab enriched peat soil microbial communities from McLean, Ithaca, NY, United States - MB29MY | ecosystem: Environmental > Terrestrial > Soil > Wetlands > Peat | place: USA: New York...
TGATCGAGCTGCTATGCAAACCCTTTCAACGCAGGCTGCGCCGTAAACCGACTGGACTGCGTGCTCCTCGGTGCAACCGAGATCGATACGGACTTCAATGTAAACGTGGTCACCGGTTCGGATGGCGCTATAAGAGGCGGATCGGGGGGTCATAGCGACACGGCGGCAGGCGCCCGACTGACCATAATCGTCGCTGAGCTTGTTCGGGGTAAGTTCCCGATCATCCTGGATCGGGTACATACCGTGACAACACCGGGAGAGACCGTAGATGTGCTTGTCACTGACCGTGGGGTCGCCGTCAACTCACGCCGCAGCGACCTGCTCGACCGACTGAGGAAAGCAGGACTGCCGGTTAAGGATATTCACGATCTTAAGCGTAGAGCGGAGCAGATGGCGGGTGTTCCGCCCACCTTTTCAATAGGCGAGAAGATCGTGGCGATCGTGGAATACCGAGATGGAACGGTCATCGATGTTGTCCGGCAGACAGCGGGATGAAGTTCATCCGGGTGCGCGCGCCTCTTGAAAAACATGTGCTATTTGTCTATAATTCGGAGCACACTGTGTGATATTTCGCGCATACGCGCGCGGGGCAAGGCCGGCGGAATACGGCGCAAAAGACGCGGGGGATACGGGGTGCGCGCAAAGCGTACGCTCATACCATGGAAAGAGATAAGCAGATAGAGAAGGCCTTGCGAGAGGCGGAAGAGAAATACCGGCACATCTTCGAAAACGCCATGGAAGGCATATACCAGGCGGGCACGGACGGCCGGTTCACGAGCGCCAATCCCGCGCTTGCCCGTCTTCACGGCTACAGCTCCCCTGCGGAGCTGATGGAAGCGGTCGGGTCGATCCGCAACGATCTCTTCAGCGACCCGGAGCGCCACAAGGAGATGATCCGGCTCCTGTTGGCACACAACGCGGTGTCCGACTTCGAAGCCCGGATGCGGCGCAAGGACGGAAGCGAGCACTGGCTGTCCATGAACGTCCGGGTGTTCAGGGATGGTAATGGCAGGATCCTGTTTTATGAAGGCACCATGGTGGATATCACCGAGCGCAAGGAGGCGGAGCATGCGCTCGCCGAGAGCGAAGAGCGGTACCGGACGGTAATCGAGCATTCCAATGACGGGATCGCCATCGTTCTCGGGGGCAGACACACGTACGTCAACTCCAGGTTCGTGAAGATGTTCGGCTATGACAGCCCGGATCAGATCGTCAATAAAGCGATCACCCTGATCGTGCATCCCGATGACCGGGAAAGGGTAATGGAGATCAACGCCCGGCGGGCGAAGGGGCAGCCCGTCCCGCCGAGGTACGAGTTTAAAGGGCTCACCCGCTCGGGGGGCACGATCTATATCGAGGTTTCCGCAGCGGAAGTTACCTACCGGGACCGTCCCGTGGTGCTTGTTTTTTTCAGGGATGTGACTGAGCGAAAGCGGGCCGAGGAGGTCTTCCTTCAGTCACACCGGCAATTGGAGCAGCTCAACCGGGCAAAGACAAAAGCCGTGGACCATATATCGCACGAGCTCAAGACGCCGCTCGCGGTGATTCAGGGAAATGTGCGGGTGCTCCGCCGCAGGCTGGAGCAGGTGGTCGGTGAGGATACCTACAAAGAGACGCTTAAGGCCATCGAGCGGAACCTGGAGCGGCTTTTTCATATGGAGAGGGATACGGACGAAATCCTGACGACGTCGCGTGAGTTGGAAGCAGTGAGTCTGCCGGACGAGCTCGACCGCCTTAAGGAACGGTTGGCGGACCTTGGGGAGGTTTCGCCTGAAATTGGCGCGTGCGTGCAGGGCCTGAAGGAATGGGTGGGCAGCCACACGTCCCGCGGCACGGGCGCCTTTCAGCCCGTTGAGCTCTACGTTTTTCTGGTGCAGGCGGGAGAAAGGGCCAGACACCTCGCGGCCCACCGGCACATCGACGTGCGGGTCGAAGGTCTGTACGGCATCTACATATTGATGGACCCCGCAGTCCTCAGGGATGTCATCGACGGTCTCTTGCGAAACGGCATCGAAAACACCCCGGACGGCGGCTGCGTGACCATATCGCTGGAAGAGAGGGGCGAGCAGGTCCTTGTGCACGTGACCGATTCCGGGGTCGGTATCTCAGAGGAGAATCAGCAGTACATTTTTGACGGCCTCTTCCACGCCAAAGACACCGAGCTCTACGCGTCACGGCTGCCTTATGAATTTGGCGCCGGCGGCAAAGGGCTCGATCTCCTCAGGATGAAGGTCTACGGGGAACGCTTCGGCTTTTCCCTTTCGATGAAAAGCACGCGCTGCCGCCACCTGCCGGGCGACCGGGACATCTGCCCCGGCGACATTTCCGACTGCCTCTACTGCAAGACGGCCGCCGATTGCGATGAATCGGGCGGCAGCACCTTCACTGTCGCCTTTATGAAGGGCCATGATAAGGACATCTCCTCGCCCTCGCCCCTTTGATCCTGCGCCTTTCAAAAATTATCGGGCCGCAAATTTAATCACGGGTGGGCTTCCTCCGATAATATCGCTATCAGGGACGGAAGGGGAGGGCGGATATCATGGCGAAAGAAGCGCGGGCGACGGCAAAGGATGAGGTGGGGCAGCTTCTGGCTGCGATGAAGAACATGAGAGAGAACCTCCAGCGCATTGTCGATGAGGTCAAGGCCGCATCGGGCAGTATGGCCGCGGCGAGCCGACAGCTCAATGCAAGCTCCGCGCTGATGTCGAAAAATGCGGGAGATCAGGCAGGCAGCGCATCATAGGTTGTCGGCGGATTCAGCATATAAAGGAGAACGAATTGGGGGTCCGGTCTTTTCGCTATTGCTTTTTGCCGGACTCCTGCAAGCCTATCTCGGAGAGCTTTTTTACCACGTCATTTGCAGGCTTTTTGTTTATCTCTGCATAGAGACTCCATGCCTGCGCTTTCATGCCTTTTATGGCCGCGATCCTGGCAAGGTAGAGTCTTGCGATATCCCTCAAGCCCCCCGAGCTTTCACCGGCCACCTTTTTGAAGCTCCCTTCCGCCTTCGAGAGGTCGTCGCCTTTAGGATTGGCCGCGTAGTCGCGGAAACTGTTCAAACCCTGGACGAGTGCGTACTGCGCCTGCTCATTCTCTCCTGTCCTATAGGCAGCATAGCCCCAGGCGGCGAGCAGGACGAGGAGCGCGGCGGCGGCGCCGCCGATGCAGGCGGCCCTGTGTCCCTTCGTCCATTCCAGGGCGCGCCGGAATGTAGTCTGGAATATGTCGGGTTTTTTTATCTCTTGTTTCATCTTTTTTCTGGGCATGGGTTATTCCATCATATAGGGTACGAAATGTCAACAAGCCGATCGGCCGGACGAGGAATTCAACATTGCCACTCATAACGTTCGAGGCGGAGGTCGTCAATACCAGGTGGAAATCTCGTATCCCGGCTATTCATCTCTCTCTGCACCGGTTCGATCTTTATACGGACTAAGTCACAGGCCAATGGTGCCTTTGTTTGGTTCTCGACAAAAACTAGCGTGATTATATACTTGGCACGGAAGGTCAAGGTGCGAACCCTGTTGACACGGTTCTTGCAGGCCTGTGCGGACGCCCGGGCCATTGGACAAGGGATTACGTTCACGGGGAGCAGATAGATGCGAAGGGGTTTACCATCAGGGCCGAAGCCGAGCTGACGCGAGACAGAAAAAGGCTCTCGATCTGAAAGTGGGGTGCACCATTGCCATAACATTGCCCGATTAGCCGATGGTGCTCTCGCGCGGCAGGCGAGTCGAGTTATCAGGTTCTCACACTGCCATCTCCCTATCCTCCATTATCGGAGAAATACCGCAAAATTACAACGGCTATATTCAGGCTTTCTGTGAGAAAGACGGTATTCATGGGCACGCGGTGAGAAGCTGCTAGAACATGTACCGTCTCATATTCACGTTGAGCAGCAGCCCCACCCCTATGAGGGTCGATATCAGAGAGGACCCTCCATAGCTGATGAAGGGCAATGGGATACCGACGACGGGGGCAAGGTTGATGGCCATAAGGATATTGACCGTAAACTGAATGAAGATAATCGACGCGATGCCGAAAGAGATAGTGGAGCCGAGGGGTTCCGAGGTATTTTTGGATATCTTCAGGCACCGGTAAATAAAGGAGACGAAGAGCAGAAAGAGGATGACCGATCCGACAAACCCCCATTCCTCCCCGAAAACCGTAAATATGAAGTCCGTGTGGTGCTCGGGAATAAAATGAAGCTTGTGCTGGGTGCCGTTCAAATAGCCTTTGCCGAAAAGCCCGCCTGAACCGACGGCGATTTTTGCCTGTATCGAATGGTAACCGTATCCCGAAGGGTCGAGGTCCGGGTTGACAAGGCTGAGGATGCGCATTTTCTGGTAAGGCTTCATCAGAAATGTCCAGAGCACGGGGACCGAGGAAAGCCCGACAAACCCGAGGAAAAAGTATGTCGGTCTCGTAAGACCCACGAACCAGAGGATACAAAAGCAGGAGAGGAGAATTACCACAGCCGTCCCGAGGTCAGGCTGCTTCAGGATAAGGATGCAGGGGACGAAAATGTAGAGCAGGGGCACGAGAATGTCTTTCATGTTCAATGGTTCGTTCTCTTTCTTTCTCTGGTAGAGCATGTGTGCGAGCATGAGCACCATGACGGGCTTCATCAGCTCTGAAGGCTGGAAGGCAATTCCGGCGATAGTGAGCCATCTCTTCGCGCCGCCCGCTATTGTGCCGATGATCAGGACAAAGACGATGAAGAAAAGGGTGGCCCCATAGAAGTGCTTGGCGTAGCTGGCAATGAGGCGGTAATCATAGGAGAGGACGAGAAAGAGTACCGCAACCCCTAGGCAAAGCGCCACCATCTGTTTCAAGAGGAGGTTGTAAGGGCCGCTCTCTATCGACCTTGTCGCGCTTACCAGGTTCATCAAGCCGATGGCCAAGAGGGTCAGGCCGTTGAGGATCAGGTACCAGTCGAGGTGATAGAGCCGTCTTTTGTCAATATGCATCCAGAGCCGCCGATTTTATTTCTTTTTGTTGCTTGAACATGGTTTGCGCTACCGCCTTCGCGATGGGCGCCGCTGCGGAAGCCCCGTGGAGCCCGTGCTCCACGAGTATACCCATTGCGACCGATGGCGCGTCACTGGGCGCAAAGGCGATAAACAATGCGTGGTCGGCCCCTCCCGTACCTGATTGCGCGGATCCCGTCTTTCCGCTCATGCTCACGTTCTCGAGGCGGGCATTGCTGTATGCGGTGCCCCCGGGCTCGTTCACCACGCCCTTCATCGCTTCCTTGACCAGAGTGATGTTACGCTTGTTGAGCTTCACGTTGGCGCTCATCGCCGGCTCGAACCTTATGACGACTTTCCCCTCCGGAGAGACTATTCTGTTGACTATCCGGGGCTTGAAAGTGACGCCCTCATTGCCCACGAAGGAGGCGAGCTGCATGAGCCCGATCGGAGTGAGCCAGACGGCGCCCTGGCCGATCGCGACCGAGACTGTCTCGCCCTCGTACCATTTTTCACCGAACGTCCGTTTTTTCCATTCAGTCGACGGGACAAGACCGCTCTTCTCGCCGGGCAGGTCCACGCCGGTGGGCTTGGTAATGCCGATAAGCCTGGCCATTTCATGGATGCTGTCCACCCCCGCCTTCAGGCCCGTATTATAGAAAAAGACGTCGCATGACTGGACGATACCCTTATGAAGCGAAACCGAGCCGTGCCCGTTCTTCTGCCAGCACTTGAACACATGTCCGCCGAAGGAGAAGTGTCCCGGGCAGCCGAAGGTCGTATTCTCGTTGATGGCACCCTTCTCCAGCGCGGCGAGCGCCACGAGAGGCTTGAAGGTCGATCCGGGTGGAAACCTCCCCTGGGTGACCCTGTTCTCAAGTGGGTGGGACGGATCGGTGGCAATGGTCTTCCAGTACTCCCGGGACCCCGAGGTGAGTTGGTTGGGATCGAAAGCAGGGTGACTGACGAAGGCGAGGACACCGCCGGTCCTCGGGTCGGCTACCACGATGCCCCCCTTCTTCCCTTCCAGAGCTTGCTCGACCGTTGTCTGCACCTCCATGTCGATGTTCAGATAGAGGCTGTTGCCCGACACGGGTTCTTTCGTGTCGAGGACCCTCACCTCCTTACCGGACGCGTCTACCTCCACCCTTTTTTCCCCGTCAACGCCCCTGAGATACTTTTCGTACATCCGTTCAATGCCGAACTTGCCTATGGTATCGCCCATGGAATAGTTCTTGTAATCGGGTGTCTTCAACTCCTCGCTGCCGACCTCCGAGACGTAGCCGAGCACATGGGAAAGCATCGTGTTGTAGGGGTAGTTGCGCTTAGGCTCGATCTGTATGGCGACCCCGGGCAGATAAAACTTGTTGGCTTCCGCCTTGGCGACCTGGTCCATGGACATATCCGACTCTATCTTCACGGGGAAGGATGACGGGAAATCTCTCGCATCCTTCAGCTTTTCGATAATCTCTTCCCGGTCGATGTCGAGGAGCTCCACGAGGCCGTCGACGGTCTGGCTGAAGTCCTTGATGTCTTCCGAGATAAGGTAAAGGTTGAAGGAGGGTCGTGTGTTCGCCAGTATCTTTCCCGTCTTGTCGAAGATAGTACCCCGCGGTGCCAGGATTTTCTTGATGCGTACCCGGTTTTGCTCGGAAAGTCTTTTCATCTCTTCACCCCTCAATATCTGAAGGTCAAAAAGGCGCATGAAAAGGACGATCATGGTGAGAGCAAGTATCCATTCGCACCATTTGTACTTTTTCTCGTGGGTTGTGGACTCCGACTGACGCAGCTTCACTATACCCTGCTCATATAGCGGATTTTGAGTTGTTCGAAGAAGTAGAACATAAAAAGCGATACGAAGGCCGTCATAATTGCGTCGGGGATTGAAAAAACCAGGACATTAGAAATGTTCTTTGTCTCTCCCTTGGAGAGGAGGGAAAGGGCCAGAAAAATGAGAGACTCTGCGAGGGCCGAAGCGGCGCACACAAGGGAAAAGGTATATCTCGATTCGATATACAGCCTGTTCTTGAGAAAGACGCAGGAGAGAAGGAGGGCGACGTTGGTAAAAATCAGGGAGCCCGCGGGGCTGTTGGAAAGGACTTCCTGAGTGAAGCCGAAGAGGACCGCCGCCAGCAGGCCCTCGGCAGGCGAAAGGAAAAAGGTGCCGTAGATGATGAAAGGCACCCCAAGGTCGGGCTTCGCAAGCTCCAAAGGCAAAAGGGAAGAGAGGGAGGATTCGAAGATCATCAGGAAGACGCCGAAGGCGAGGCATGCAGCTTTTCGTATCATTTTTTGACAACCAGGACTTCGTCGAGCTTCTTGAAGTTGTTGAAAGGCATGACCTCAATGTCCGAGAAGAGTCCGGCCTTGTTTTTGTTTACATTGATGACAATGCCCACGGCGAGGCCTCTCGGGAATATCGCGTCCTTGCCCGAAGTGATCAGCTTATCTCCTACCTCTACCTCATCGTTTTTCGTCACATACTTGAGCTTGAGCGTCGTCGAGCCCGTGCCCTCCGCGATCCCCCTGGCATTCTTGCCCGACACGTAGACATCAACCGCCGAATTCGTATCGTTGACGACCATCACCTTAGTATGCCAGTTATGTACTTCCACTGCCTGTCCCACGATGCCCGAGGGCGTGATTACGGGCATTTTCTCCTTTATGCCGGCGTAGCGCCCCTTATCTATGATCACGCACTTGAACCAGTTCATCACGTCTTCGCCGACGATACGGGCCGCGATCAGCTCATTCGGCTGTTCCTCGACCAGATGCAGCAGACCTTTTAGCCTTTCGTTCTCCTTTTCCAGCTCCGGGATCCTCTGGGTCTCCAGCTCCAGCGTCTCGACCTTCTTCTTCAACTCGTCGTTCTTTCTCTTCACATCAATCAGGTCGACGTAGTTCTCCAACGCGTAGCTGATGGAATGTGCGGGGGTTTTCAAGATTTGCAGCACGGGTCCGACGCCGTCGGCGAGATAGAACTTTGCCTTGCCGTATCCTTTTTGAAAGACAGCTATGTTGGTGAAGAGCAGGAAAGAGAGCACGAGTAGCAGGATAGCCGCTATGATGACGAAAGTACTTTTCAACGCTGCTCTCTATTATAGGGGCTCAGCGCCCCCTCCGTCGGCAGAGCCACGACCCGCTCTGCGGGTGCCCCGGTCTCCCCCCTCAGCTCGCTGCGCTCCGTTATAGGGACGCCGGGAGGCGCACTGCCCGGCCGCTTCCTCGCGCCACCCACGAATCCATGCCTTCTTCTCAATGCCGTTGGTCGGTCGCGCACTACCCGCTAAAACAGTGCCGGGCACATGATCCCCGGCCCGTGGAGCCTCAACCCCAAAAAGAGGAAGATACGCTCCGACGCCTAAAACTTCACCGCTATTTCTTTAAGAAGTTTCATGTCATCCAGGACTTTGCCGGCGCCTTCCACCACTGCGGTAAGAGGGTTATCAGCCACGATGACGGGGAGCCTTGTCACTTCCTTGATGAGGAGGTCGAGGTTTTTCAGCAAGGCGCCGCCGCCCGAGAGGACAATGCCCCTGTCCACGATGTCCGCTGCCAGCTCCGGTGGTGTCCTTTCGAGGGCGAGCCTGACCGAGTCGACTATTGCGTTCACCGGCTCGGCAATAGCTTCCCGGATGTCCTTGGAGGAGATTTCGAGCGTTTTCGGGATGCCCCCCACGAGATCCCGGCCCTTTATCTCCAGGTCGATCTCCTGCTCGTTCTCCACGGGATAGGCCGAGCCTATGCTGATCTTGACAAACTCCGCCGTGCGCTCCCCTATGAGCAGGTTATACTTCCTCTTGATGTACTGGATGATCGCTTCGTCAATCCTGTCCCCGGCGATCCTGACGGAGTTGCAGTAGACGATGCCCGAAAGGCTGATAACGGCCACCTCTGTCGTACCCCCGCCTATGTCGACGATCATGTTGCCGCTCGGCTCCATAATGGGGAGCCCCACCCCGATGGCCGCCGCCATCGGTTCTTCTATGAGGTATACCTCCCGCGCTCCGGCCGACTCCGCCGATTCTTTGACCGCCCTCTTTTCAACAGGGGTGATGCCTGAGGGAATCGATATCACGATCTTCGGACGCGCGTATGATTTTTTATTGTGTATCTTCTGAATGAAATACTTGAGCATGGCTTCGGTTACCTCGAAGTCCGCGATGACCCCGTCTTTCAAAGGCCTTATGGCGACGATGCTTCCCGGTGTCTTACCGAGCATCCTTTTTGCCTCTTCGCCGACGGCTATCACCCTCTTCGCGCCCCGCTGGTCCTGATGGACGGCGACGACCGAAGCCTCATTGGTGACGATTCCCTTGCCCTTCAGGTAGACAAGTGTATTTGCCGTCCCGAGGTCGATAGCGAGGTCCTTCGAAATGAAACCGAATAGAGCATCAAACATTTTATGTGGCTCCCCTCCTGATAATTAATCCTATTGAAAAGCAAGAGCTAATATACTATTTTAAAGTATTAAAATCAAGCAGCAGAAAAGTATGGAAGAGCCTAAAATCAAGGCAGGAATGGAGAAGCGATGTTAAGATTTATGCGAAAACACGCAAGCAGGTGGTTGCTGGGAGTTATCTGCGCCGTTATTATTGTCGTCTTCGTGTTTACCTTCGGGTTCAAACAAGGCGGGCTTGAAAAGACCGTTGCCCAGGTAGGCCCCTACAAGATATCGGCCGCCGAGTACTATCAAACCCATAGCAAGATGGAGAAGTTTTACAGGAACCTGTACGGGGACAAGTTCGACGAGGAGGCGGGAAGCCAGCAGAAGCTGAAAGAGATGGTGATGAGCCAGCTTCTGGACAAGTACCTGTTCCTGAAAAAGGCGGAAGATATGGGGGTGAAGGTCTCCAGTAAGGAATTTGGCGAATTCCTGTCAGGGATCGAGGTTTTCAAGAGGAACGGCGCATTCGACCGGCAGGCGTACGAGGAGTTCCTGAAGAGGAACAATATGGACCCGAAGGCATTTGAAGACGAGCAAAAGCAGGCCATACTCGTCGAAAAGACGCTAAGGATCATCCTCGATAACGGCGTCCAGGTGGACGAGAAAGCCGCCTACGTGGCTTATCTCAAGGAAAGAGGTCAGGTCGAGTTGTCTGTGGCGGTTTTTGACCCTGCCAATTATAGGGACAAGGTGAGCATAGACGAGAAAGAGCTGGAGAGTCTCTACGAAAAGGAGAAAGGCAGCCTGCGGTCGGAGAACATGTACCATCTGAAGTATATGCTGATTGACGAAAAGAGCGGCGTGAGGGACGACCAGGCGTACATGGAGCTTTTGAAGTCGAGGGACATGGCGGTCTACGGTAAGTCAAAGGGCGTTGAGGTGGTAGACCTGGGCATGGCAAAGGAGAGTGATCTCATTGGCCGGTTCGCGAGGCTCCGGTTGAAGGAATGGCTGAGGGGCCTGGGCAAGGGAGAGATTTCCCTTCCCACGAGGGACGGGGGCAAGTCCTACATTTTTCAGATGGTCGATAGGGAGGAGGGGAAGCCGCTTGACAAGAGCGAGGCGCTCAAAGCCATCAAAGCCCGTGTGACCGGTGAAAAGGCCAGGGTCATGGCCCGGCTCACGGCAGAAGATGCAATAAAGGGAGGCGCGAAATTCGTCAAAAACACGGGTTTTCTTCCGAAAAACAGCCCGGTCATTCCGGGGATAGGTCAGATACCGAGAGACAGCGCCGGCATATTTACCTTGCCCAAGGGAAAAACCTATGACAAGCCCGTAGAGATTGGCGGCAAGTACTATATCTTTGCCTGTCTCGACGAGAAGCAGCCGGATAAGGACCAGTGGGAGAAGGAGAAGGAGACCTACAAACGCGTCTTCGAGGCGACGGCGCGGGATGCCTACCTGGTCTCCTTTAAAGAGGGCCTGAAGAAGTCAGTAAAGGTTAGGATATACTGGAACGAAATCTAGTGTGAGGGGGCGGCCGCGTCTGAGGCGCATCTTTGGCGTTGCGCGGCGGTCCGCGACGCTCCGACGTACGAAAGAGTACGCCTCCGCGTCTCGAACCTTGCGCGCCACCAAATCTGCATCCTCATACTTGCCGCCTGACCCATGAATGTGGATTCAGTCTTAATAGCAATGAATCAAGAAAGTATCTTGTCTCGGTGACAAAAAGTCCCAAGGTCTTCTATGATTATTCTCGGTATCGATACCTCTTGTGATGATACGTCGGCGGCGGTGTTGCATGGCACGCGGGTGCTGTCGAACATCGTGTCGAGCCAGGTGGACCTTCATGCCCTCTTCGGTGGGGTGGTGCCCGAGATTGCGTCCAGGAAGCATGTGGAGCTGATCGACGGGATATACCGGCAGGCCCTCACGGAAGCGGGTGTATCCCTCGCGGATGTGGATGTGCTTGCGGTGACGCAGGGACCCGGCCTCATCGGGTCGCTGCTCGCGGGGCTCTGCTTTGCGAAGGGGCTCGCACTCTCCACGGGAAAACCGCTGGTCGGCGTCAACCACGTGGAGGCCCATGCCATGAGCATCTTTCTCGAACAGCAGGCAGAGTTTCCCTTTGTCTCCCTGATCGTGTCGGGGGGGCACAGTGTGCTCCTCCTCTTTTCCGAGCCCTGTCGGTTCCGGATGCTCGGCAGTACGAGGGACGACGCAGCGGGTGAGGCTTTCGACAAGGTCGCCAAGTACCTGGACCTGGGTTATCCCGGAGGCCGGGTCGTAGAGGAGCTTAGCCGGGCGGGTAGGGCGGATGCCGTCCCCTTACCACGGCCGATGATGGACGAGAATAACTATGATTTCTCGTTTAGCGGGTTGAAAACATCGTTCATAAATTACGTGAAGAAATATGGGATAAATAAGGATAATTGCTGTGATATACTCGCATCGTTCCAGGAAGCAGCGTGTGACGTTCTCACGGCAAAGACAGTGAGGGCGGCCCGAGGCCAGGGGGTAAAGCGGGTGGTTGTGGGCGGAGGGGTTGCGAGCAATAACAGGTTGAGAGACATGCTTGTCCGACGTTGTGCGGCCGAAGACATTTCCGTTTTCTTCCCGTCGCCGGGATTCTGTACCGACAACGGTGCCATGGTTGCAGCGACTGCGTACTTTTACGCCGACAGGGGTCTTTTTTCGGCCCTGGACATGAGGGCCTTCTCCCGTATGAGATGGAGCCGCGACCAGTGCTGAAAAAGAGCCTGGGCCAGCATCTGCTCAAAGACAAAAACCTTTTGGAAAAGATGGTAAGGTTGGCGGGCGTCGGCAAGAAGGACGTGGTTGTGGAGATAGGGCCGGGTCAGGGCGACCTCACTAGGTGCATCGCGACGAAAGCCTGTTTTCTTCACGCCATTGAGATCGATAAGCGGTTCGGAGACGTCCTGGGGCGGCTCCCGCAGGAGTTCCCGAACATATCGGTCGTTTTTTCCGATGTGCTGCGTATAAAGTTTGCCGATTTCGGCTCAAGCCGGGGAATCACCGTAATGGGCAATATACCGTATTATCTCACGGGCGAGATATTGTTCAAGCTCCTTTTTGAAAAGACCGGAATAAAGGGGGCCTACCTGACTATGCAAAAGGAGGTCGCGGAGAGGATAGTAAGTCCCTCCCATTGCCGTAGTTACGGTGCCCTTTCCGTGATCTTCCAGCTCTATGCCGCAGTGAAGGTGCTCCTTTCGCTCAAGCCCTCGCTTTTTATCCCCCCTCCAAAGGTCGACAGCGCATTCATCTCCATTGTTTTCCATGACGCGATGATGCCGGATCAAGGGTTGATCACATTCGTCAAGCAGTGTTTCCACTATAAGAGGAAGTACCTCCGCCATTCTCTTGCCGGCCATTATGGACAAGACGAGATAGACGGCCTTTACCGGCATCTCGGGTTTCCGGCTTCGATAAGGGCGGAGGAGATAGAGCCGGAAGGGTTCGTGGAGATGTATCGTTATTTGAGCGGGGGGCGGGAGATATGAGTCGTGTCGCAGGCTTCACCACCACCATCCCCGTCGAGGTCCTCTTCGCTGCGGGTCTCAGGCCTTGCGATCTCAATAACGTGTTCGTCACCCATCCGGACCCGATCCATTATGTAGCGGCTGCGGAGAGGGACGGGTTTCCGAAGAACATGTGCAACTGGATAAAGGGCCTTTATGGCGTGGTACGAGAGTCGGCGATAGACACCGTGATCACCGTCATGGAAGGTGACTGCAGCAACACCAGGGCCCTGGCGGAGATATTAAGCTACAGAGGGGTGCGGATCATCCCCTTCTCTTTCCCCTTTGACAGGGAGAGAGAAGGTCTGGCAAGGGAGATCGACAAGCTCATGCATACCTTCGGCGTAGACCGGGAGAGGCTGGCGGCAGTCGACGGGGGCTTGCGGACAGTACGGGAAAGTCTTGCGCTGATTGATCGCATGACGTGGGAGGACAGGCTGGTCACGGGTCAGGAGAACCACCTCTGGCAGCTCTGCGCCTCCGACATGGAAGGAGATTACGAGCAGTATGGAAAGGCTGCGAAGGCGTTTATCGAGGAAGCGAGGCAGAGAGAGCCCACCTGCGGGATATCCCTGGGATACGTCGGCGTGCCGCCGATAAACCCGGACCTCTACGCGTTTGTTGAGGGGCTCGGGTGTCACATTATCTACAACGAGGTCCAGCGCCAGTTTTCCCTGCCGTATTCCACCGGTGATATGGTGGAGCGCTACCTTCTCTATACGTACCCCTACGGCATATTCGCCCGCATCGCGGACATAAAGCAGGAGATAGGCCGGAGGGGCATCCGTGGGGTGATTCACTACGTGCAGGCGTTCTGCTATCGGGTGGTAGAAGATATCATACTCAAAGAGACTCTCGGCGTGCCGGTTATCACCATAGAGGGCGACCTGCCGAAACCCCTCGATACGAGAACGAAATTGCGGTTGGAGGCGTTTATCGAGATGCTTGAGGGACAGGGCGAATGGAGACGGTGAGAAGGCTTATAATGAACAGAGAAGGCATTGGTTTTTTCAAGGCGATTCTCGAGTCTTACGAAGATGTGGGGCTATTGACGGTGCGTGACGGAAGGGCCGGCGAGGTAGAGATCATCTATCCAACCGACGCGCAAGAAGTGGTAGCATCCATAATGGCAGATATGCAGAGGTTCGGCATCGTATTCAGGGAGGCAGGAAATGTTTGATGAGACGAAGGTGCTCGCAGCCCTTACGGGCGGGGACGTGCTTTACGCGGAAACGTACGAGGAGGAGACCGCGTCCACACAGATCCAGCTTGAATCGGAGAAGATAGAGAAGCTGGAAAAGGGTGTGGACAGCGGTGTGGGGCTGAGGGTGATAAGGCCCTGGCAAACCTTCTTCGCCTCCACCAATTCCCGGGAAGAGAGTCATTTGGTGGATCTCGCGAAAGAGCTCGTCCGCACCGTGCCGGGCGCAGGCGCGGCTGGACGGGTGCGGGAGGGGCGTCTCCAACCGGCGCGCTACCCGTTTCTCATCATGGTCCCGCCGGGTGACGTGGAGACGCATGAGAAGCTCGACCTGGTCCGCTCCATTTCCCGGGCTGCCCGGAAGATGGAGCGGAGGATCACGCAGGTGAAGGTGCTCTACCGGGATATGAGTCAGCATGTCATGGTTGTTGCGAGCGACGGGACCAGGGTGAAAGACGAGAGGACGCAGCTCGTGCTGACCCTCCTGGTCGTGGGTGAAGAGGCGGGAGCTCTGCAAACCGCTTACGAGGCGATAGGCGGGTTTTGCGGCTTCGAATTTCTCACCGAGGAGCGGATAGAACCGTTTGTCAGAGCGACCGTGGCGAGGTTGTCCGGGCTGCTCGGCGCGATGGAAGCGCCTATGGGCACGAAAACGGTAGTGCTCGCGTCAGAGGCAGGGGGCACCATGATACACGAGGCCATCGGCCATGGCCTGGAGGCGGACCTTGCCATGGAAGGGCTATCCTGCTACAAGGGGATGCTCGGCCGGTCGATAGCGAGTCCCTTCATCAGCATCGTTGACGACAAGACACTCCCTTTCAGGAGAGGCACCTATGCCTACGATGACGAAGGAACGGTCTCCGAAAGGACTATGCTGGTCGAGAAGGGCGTGTTGAAAAACTATCTTTTCGACCGCTTCCATGCGATGAAATATGGTATGCCGTCGACGGCGAACGGGAGGCGTGAATCCTTTCGTTACAAGCCCATCCCGCGCATGAGCAATACCCTGATCCTCCCCGGCTCCGCCGACCCGGACGCGATCATCGCTTCGGTCGACAGCGGCCTTCTGGTCAAGAAGATGGGAGGAGGCCAGGTGGATACGGTGCGCGGTGATTTCGTCTTCGAGATACAGGAGGGGTACCTGATCGAGAAGGGGCAGGTCGGGCCAATGGTGAGGAATGCCACCATGATGGGGAACGGCCCCAAAGTATTGAAGGATATCGATATGGTGGGCAATGACCTGGGCTTCGGCATCGGCACGTGCGGCAAGGACGGGCAGGGCGTGCCCGTGGCCGACGCGCAGCCGACGCTGAGAATACCTGAGATTATTGTAGGAGGGAAGGGCGCGTAGTCTTTTTTACACCTTGCGGCCGAGGGCTTCTTTAAACTTCTCCTGCCAGTCGCCATCATCCTTCTTGAGCACTCTGCCGGTAGGGGTCTCCTCGCCCTCTTTCGCGACGATATAGCCATGGCGTCCCCTGTAGAGGGGGCACTCCCTGCACTCTATCTTGGAAAAGGGACACTTCGTCACAGTTACGGGCATCTTGTTCTTCCTCGCAGTGGTGATGTTGCGTTATAGTAATATAACCTGCGAATAAAATCAAGGCGCCGGGGGCGGCCGGGTTAATTTCGCGCCTTTCGCCTGTCTCTTCGGGGGCCGCGCATCCTCACATACGAATAGTATGCTCCGGTGCGCAACCCCCTCGGGACGTCCCCTTAGCTGTCCTTATTTCAAGAGAGCGTCGATCCGTTGTCTTAATTCCGATTTGGTCAATTCCCCTACACGCCGCTCCACCAGTTTACCCGCCTTGTCGACGAGAATGATCGTAGGCACAGATTGGACGGCGTAGAGTGAAATAATCTCGCCCGAGGTGTCATGTCCGACCGGAAACGTGAGCTTGTACTTTTTCACAAAGGCGCGGGCAGTCGGTTCTTGGTCCTGGGTAACATTCACCCCGACAATCGCCAGGCCTTGCTTGTAGTATTGCTTGTATACTGCCTCCAATACGGGAGCCTCCCGTAGACAGTGAGTTCACCCCGCGCTCCAGAAAATTATTACGACCAACTTCCCCAGAAAATCCTTCAGCGCAACCTTTTGCCCGCTGAACAGAGTCAGGTCGAATTCGGGCGCCGGCCGGCCGGCCGTTGGCACCGCCGGGTGCCCCTCAATTTGCATGGTGCTCTCGACCGGCAGAATGAGGTAGCAAAGGCTGAATACCCCAGCCATTGCCGCAAAACCCGTAATGATTTCTCTTTCTCCCTGGAGAAGCCTGAGCAGACCCAGCGTAACAATGAATCCGAAAACAGTGAGGCAGAAAATGCAGGGCCTGTGTATCCTGAACGCCTGAAAGCCCGCGAAATAACCTTCGCACGCGAGAGACGCGATAAGGATGAGATTGATATACTCCCCGAATGCAGTCTTGTTGCAATACGAGCTCATGATGGTAAATGCGATCAGCAGTGAGAAAATCAAAAAGCCGATAAGCAGGATGGAAATGTCTCCAAACCTCGCGTAGGTCGCCACCAGCTTGCATCCAACGGTAGAGCATATGCTTTTCCTGAAATATCGGAGGACCATCTCTGTCAAAACAAAAAGCGTTCCAACTATGCTGACGATTAAGAATAGTTTGTCGACTAATGTTTGCAGGTCTTGCATTGCCGAATTCCTGCCCCTCCTTGATCTAC
>Ga0326727_10014930_pt1 | contig 16785 bp, 11 predicted proteins | sample MB2enrmetagenome_FD_207643 | JGI IMG/M metagenome (GOLD analysis project Ga0326727, IMG submission 207643) | Lab enriched peat soil microbial communities from McLean, Ithaca, NY, United States - MB29MY | ecosystem: Environmental > Terrestrial > Soil > Wetlands > Peat | place: USA: New York...
GTGGCGCAGCGAGCGCCGCGCCTGGGCCGCCGTGGCTTCCATCTCCTGCGCGGCTGCGGCTACGATGCGGGCGCTCTCTTCCTTGATGGTGGACTTGATGCGCGCCTCGTCCTCGCGGCTTTCCACTTCCACCTGGGCGCGAATTTGCTCAATCTCCCCGCCCAGCCCGGCGAGCTTGGCTTCAATGGCGCTCAGCCGCGCGTAAGCGTCTTCGGTCACCTTGCGGGCCGACTCGATGCCCGTGCGCACCTTCTCCGAGCGGCTGCGCAGCGTCTTGGGCAGCCAGCGGAACAGTGGAATGCCCACCGCCAGCACGATGATGGCGAAGTTGATGCCCTCGAAGATGCGCGCCGTGGTCTCCACATCCAGATGCAGTATCCGGGCGAGCGTCTTCACCATGGGGGAGTGCAGGTAAACGTCATTCGTGTTTTGCTCGGGCTTGGCCGCCTCGGGAGTGGCCGTGCTATTTGCTGTCGGCGCCGGCCGGGCCGCGGGAGCGGTGGTCTGGGCCGTAACGCGCAAGGGCATGACCGTGGCGACGGCAAGAAACACTGCCAACACAGCAAACCGGACAGCCAGGAAAGTAAAGGGTTGAATGGAAGAACGCGCCAGCACGGTCGAATCTCTCAACGGGAACCCCCGGCGGCCACGGGCAGCACGGCGCGCACCACTTGACGGGCCAAATCTCCGGCGGAGGCCTGAATCGCCAGCCTGGCCTGCGCGGCCTCGGCTTCCAGCGCCGCCTTGGCCTGGTTGACCTTGAGCCCGGCTGCCTTGCGGGCGGCATCCAGAGCCGCGTCGCGCTCCGCCGTCCATTGCTTCACCCGCGCCTCGCGCGCCTTGAAGACTTCGCCGCGGGCCTGGCGCAGCTTCTCCGCGTACTCGGCTGCCATATCCTCGGCCTGGGCGATGGCCTGGTGCGCCTTCTCCTGCGTGCCTTCGGTGCGGGCGTGGCGCTCTTTCAGCATGGCCGTCAGCGGCGCCTGCACCAGAAACTGGTAGGCCAGAACCAGCACAATGAACAGCAGAATCGTAGGCACGGCGCTAAGAAAAAGCGTCTCGAGTTGTTGAATGATCTCTTGCATTGCTTGTTCTGTTTGTCCAGCTTATTCAGCTTGTCCTGGCGGTCTGCGTGTGGGCTCTCGCGCGCGGGTGAACACTTTTTTGTATCAGGAGCGAACCGTCAAGTCAACGCAACTGGCCCTGATTATGAGATTACAAAGGTGTATTTTGAGACTCGCGTGATGGCGGTCACTTTTCGGGAATGAATATTCAAAAAAGAACTTGATTTTGTCCGAAACAAGCCTAGACTGAATCTATCACCTAGACCCGGTCCAGGGTCCAGCGGGCGGCCGGCTACGGGAAGTCCTTCCACTCCCGGAGTCGGACGCCCGCTTCTAAGTTTTTCAGGCTGTTTTTCTTCCCCGCAAACCGCCTCTCCTCGGGCCATTCCCTATGGCTTAGCGGCAGTTTTTTCCGCCGTCAGCAGCCCCTGAGCGCGCAGCCAGTTCTCCAGCAAGCTGGGCCACTGGTCCAGAACGGCGTCGCCCTTGCCCAGGCCGGTGCCGTGGGGTCCGTTGGCGAAGATGTGCGCCTCGGCTGGCACCCCGGCCTTGGCCAGCGCCTCATAAAACCTCAGCCCCTGCTCCACCGGAACTGTCTGGTCGTTGAAGGTGTGATACCAGAAGGTCGGCGGGGTCTCCTTGGTGACGAATAGGTCGGGAGAATACGCCGCACGCAGCGCCTCGCACCGGTCCATCACCTTGAAGAGCTTGCAGTAGCTCAGGTGCGACGTATCGGTTGAAATGGCTCCGATCCACGGGTAGCCCAGCACCAGGTAATCCGGGCGGCTGGAGACACGCTCCACGGGGTCCTCGGCCTCCGGTTTTCCGGCCACAAACTGCGTCCCGGCCAGCGCCGCCAGGTGCCCGCCGGCCGAGAAGCCAATCACCACAATCCTGCCGGGGTCGATCTGGTAGTCCCTGGCCCGCGCCCGCACCGTCTGCACGGCGCGCCGCGCGTCCAGCAGCGGAACCGGCAGCAGGTAGCCGTGCGAGGACAGCCGGTAGCTCAGAACAAACGCCCGAAAGCCGCGCGCAGTGAACCAGTCGGCCACCTGCCGGCCCTCCAGGTTGCCTGCCAGGCGCAAATAAGCGCCGCCTGGAAAGATCACTACCGCCGAGCCATTGGCAGTGCCGCGGTGCGGCTCGAAGATGGTCAGGGTGGGCGTATCCTCGCAAGCCTTGCCTTTGGCCTCTGGTGCGTCGCCCGGCCACAGGCGGATGGTCTGGATGCCCAGAAAATCATTGTTATTGCCGGCCATCGCACAGGGCTCGATCTGCGCCTGCGTCCGCCCGCACGCCAGTAATGCCACAACCAATACTGTAAAAAATCGTCTCATCTCCAACCTCACACCGGTTCGCGGCGATTATATAAGCTGCGGGCGGCAGATTGATGGGGCTGATTTCCACCCCGGATATCAATAATCTCTCGCCGGATGCCCGTGAAAACACAGTTGAAAATGGGTATACTGTGTGCCGTATTGATTCGCGTGGGGTGTGGCTTGCCTCTGAAGGAGTTCCGTATGCGCCTTACCATCCGCTGTTTTCTTCTTTCCTCCTTTCTCCTCCTGCCATTTGCTGTCTCCTGCCGCTCGGCTACTTCCGTAATGTCGGCTCCTGCATGGACAACGCACAACGACCCGGCAGGTTTCTCGGTTGCCACGCCTGCCGACTGGAGCGTAGCCGCCGACTCCCGGCAAGGGCGCATCAAGCTGCAAGGAATGCGCGGCGAGCAGATCGTCATCTGGCCCATCTTCATCGAGCAGAAGCAACTGAACTCGACCGGCGCGTCCCGGCTGGTGATGCAACTGGCGCGCCGCCTGGATAACAGCCTCTCCTGGGCTCCCGCCAATGCTCCGGGCAATGCGGCGCGGGTCATCGCCAAGGGAGCGTCGCGCAGCGGCGCCACGCTGCTGACCTGGTCCAACACCCCCTCTGGCGCGGCCGTCACCCTCTATGAGCTGGAAGCTCCGCCCGATGTCTATGGTGCTTCGGCAAATACCTTTGCCCGCGTACTACAGAGCTTTCGCGGATCGCCGGACAATGCGTCCCGCCAAACCGGGGGACATGCCGGCGCAGGGCCGGTCACCTATGTCAATTGGAGCGACCCGCTGGAAGGCGCATTCACGCTTCAGGTTCCGCGCGGATGGCAAATCGCGGGCGGCGAATACCGCCTTAGCGCCACCGACATTCGCAGTAGTGTCACCATGCTTTCGCCCGACGGACAGATGCGCGTCTTCTATGGGGACGCGAATATCGGCGCCTTCATTGGACCCACGCAAACGCTCGCTTACGCGGGACTGCGCGAAGGCGGCCTCTACGGCCTGGGCGACGGCAGCAAGCTGGAGATTCGCCGCTATATGACCGGCTCGCAATTCGCGCGCTCCTATGCGCAAAACCGGTTTGCCGCGCAGTGTTCCGGCGTGCAGGTGGAATCCGGCGGCGACCGCCGGGATCTGCTCTCCACCTTCTCGGGTGCGATAAACGCGGACGGACTAACCGGCGGGCAGACCACCGCCGGCGACGCGGTCTTCAGTTGCACCGGCAAGGGCGGGCAGCTGCATGGCCATGTCTATGCCGTCACCATGGTTCCTTTGCCCGGCCGCTCTACCATCTGGTATCTCTACCGGCTCTACGGTTATATTGCCACTGCTCAGAGCCAGCAGGCCGCGGAAAGCATCGCGCAGCAGGTGATGCAATCCTTCCGTGTCGACCAGCAATGGCGGCAGCGCGAACATCAGATCGCCAACAACGCCGTCGCTGCGGACAATGCGCGCTCTGCGCAGATTCAAGCCCGCGCTCGGGCGGCTATTCAGGAGAACCAGCGGCAAACCAGCGAGATGATCGTCAAGGGCTATCAGCAGCGCTCCCAGGTCTACGACGAGATCTCCCGCAAGAGAGAAAACGCCATCCTGGGAACTACAGATGTAGTGGATCCGGTCAGCGGATCGCAATACAAGATCGACAGCTACTCCAACTACCACTGGATGAACAACCAGGGCGCTATCGTGGGCAACGATACCGGCTCCAGCCCCGGTTACGGCTGGCACGATCTGGTTACCCTGCCCTGATACACGAGTTCGTTTCAGGTCACGGTAAAAGCATTAGGAACCGCTCGAAGTGTCAGGGCACGACTTAAATGGCCATTGAAAACACGTAAGTTACTGATTTTGCAATGTCCTAAATGCCCAAGATGTCCAAGATGCCCCTATCGCTGGCACAAATTAGCACAAATTTCTGGTTCAGGTTGGCTACATGAGTAGGCCGAGATTTCCGAATTGCCGACAACACACCCATTACTTCAAGCACGAGATGCCCAGGGCATTATCATGTACGATAGATTTCCGGAATGGGATAGTTGAATTAATGCTCCGTTTGCGTCAGGATACGTCCGCCAAATGATGGAGGTGAGTTTTATGCGAATACTGAACGAATTTCGCACTATTCTCGTGTTCTTGTTCCTTGCTGTTTGGTTCTTATCGGGCAATGCTCTTGCAGCCCAAATGACCGCTGATCCGGTGTATATCGCGATCTCAAACGGTTGGATGGGACTGTATGGGCACGGCGACGAATACGCGAAATTTCCAATGACAGGCAAGGAAGTTAAACTTCAGGATGCACACCACATCATATTGAAACCGGGCTTGGGAATGATGGTAAGCTTCGCCGATAAAGCGGAGTTTGGAGGCGGAGCGAATTTCTTGGAGAATCACGCAAAATGGGAACTAGATTATTGGAAATCGAAAGCAGATCGAGCTGAGGCAGTCACGCGAAAAGACTTGAGCGGCACGAGAGAGGATATTCGAGTAACTGAGATAAAACTTTATCGAAATGACGGCGCACAATTGCATATCTTCATGATTGCGCTGGCATCGAAAGACGGCGTGTTTGTTCTGGCTGTGTCGCCCGGCAGTTCGGAAACGGATGCCACGGTCCGCGAGATTGCCAACTCATTCACCCTCGTGCATCGGACACTTTCCGCTGAAGAGATAACGAGGGTGTCGAAAGCTATAAAGGGCGGGATCGAGGAGTAATCTAGGTTCTGTCTGGCGGGTGGCGACGGTCTGCCCACAAATGAATGGGTACCCCAGGTCCGGGGTCCCCACGGACAGGTCTTAGTCCGTGGGGTGGAGGTCCCTCGCATTTGGGGACCTGGGAGATATAGATTCATGCGGTAATGGAAATTAGTTCCCAGACGTGGCGATAAACTTCGCCAGATCGCCCTTCAACTGCCGCAACGCATCAACGTTAAGGTAGATCATGTGCCCCGACGGGTAGTAGCCGAACTGCACGTTGCCGCGCAGCGCCGGCTCCAGGTTCATGTGCGCCAGGTCGAATTCGGTGGCAAAGAACGGCGTGGCCAGGTCGAAGTAGCCGTTGGCCGAGAAGACCTTCAGGTGGGGATTCTTGCGGATGGCGCTGGCCAGGTCCGCGGCCACCCAGGGCTGGGACTGCGTCTGGCCGCCCATGCCCGGTCCGCCGCCGCTGCTGGTGGGCTTGTGCTTCCAGTCCCACTGGCCGAAGGTGTCAACGCTGGGCCGGTAGGTGTCGGTCGTTTCGTACTTCAGTTCCCGTTGAAGATAATCGTGCAGGGCGGCGACAAATGCGCCCACAATGCCTGTGTCGGAGGGGTCGTAGCTGGGCGCTTCCCCGGCCGCGTCCACGTCCACGCCCTCAAAGCGCATATCGTAGCGGCCCAGGGTTTTGCGGTCTTCGCGCAGCACTTCCTTCCTGAATCGCGTCGGCGAGATTCTCAGGTTGGCCTCTTTCACGTACTCCACGCTCAATCCCGTCAACCGGCTCACCTCCTTAGCCACGGTGTCCAGTTGCGCCGCCGGCAGGTTGTGCCCGGCAAAGAGCGCCTGCGCGTAGGGCCCGGAGGCAAACTCGCGCGCCTGCTGCACCCATGCCGCCAGATCCGCGGGCTTGTTGGGAATCTTGTTGAAGTACCAGGCCGCCGCCGCGTAGCTGGGCAGGTTGGCGATGTAGATTGTGTCGTAGCCGCCGGCGCGGACGCCGAAATTCAGAATCGAGCTGATCAGCACCACGCCGTTCAACTGCACCCCATCGTTGCCCAGCATGTCTGCCAGGGCCGCCGAGCGCGTGGTCCCGTAGGACTCGCCGATGAGAAACTTGGGCGAGTTCCAGCGTTGGTTCACGTTGAGGTAGCGCTGGATGAAGCGGTCGAAGGCGCGCAGGTCCTGATCGACGCCCGTGAAGTCCTTGGCCGTGCCTTTGCCCACGGCGCGCGAGTAGCCAGTCAGCGGCGCGTCGATAAAAACTAAATCGCTCTTATCCAGCAGCGAATATTCGTTCGGTACCAGCTTGAAGGGCGGTCCCGCTGTCGGGTTGGGGCTGTCGGTCGCAATCCTCACCGGCCCGAAGGAACCCATGTGCAGCCACAGCGAAGCCGAACCGGGCCCGCCGTTATAAAGAAAGCTCACCGGCCGCGCCTGCGCGTCCACGCCGTCCAGCGTGTAGGCCACGTAGAAGATGCTGCCGTTGGGCTTGTCCTCGTCGTCGCGGATGAGCAGCGTGCCCGCCGTCGCCGTGTACTTCAGCGTCTTGCCGCCCAGAGCCAGCTCGTGGTGCGTGGCAATGGCCTTCTCCGGCGGAATGGGCGTCGCTTCCTTCTCCTTGTCGGCGTCCTTATGCGTCTCCGCGCCCGCCGCGGACGGCGGCGTGGCAGTGCGTGTCTCCTGCGCCCACAGAGTAGGCGAAAGGAAGAACGAGGCCAGGGCAACCATCAGAACTACGCCAAAACGATGAGCTGTTTTCATTTGTAAAAACCTCCAGAACGGTGCAATCAGTCTAGCATTCCATTGGACTTGCCTTCGAGCGCCCAACGGGCAACCAGTATGGCAATCGGAGGAAATAAAATTTGCAGATTATTTCCTGCATCCTGCTACGCTGAAGTTGGATCGGCCCACTCGGATGGGCCGGTTCGGAATGAGGCGGCGGAGGGGTACCCCCCCTCCCCCTAAAAAAATAAATAAAGTTGTGGATACCTTGCAGATAATTATGAACCTCCCCGGAATCAACAAGTTCCCAGACTAACTCTTATAAAAATCCTGTAATTGCCTTTGCAGATAATTATGATCCTTTTTAGAATCAATGCTTTCTGTAGAAAATTCCCTCAAAATCGCAAAAAATGCCTTTGCAGATTATTTCACTCTCTGATCTTTTAATAGAAGGAGTAACAATGCAGGATGAACAGATTCTGCCTCGGCTTAGGCTCAGTTTAATGATCTCTGATCCCTGATCCCTGTTCTTTTACATCCACATTGCCATGTGCCCAGTGCAACACTGCGCGGCCTGCGCGGTCAGTTCCTCCGCCAGCCCAAAACCGTAGCGCGCAAAGTAATAAGCCGCGCCGTGCACCCGCTCCTGCAATGCGCCGCCGGGTGATAGCGCCTGGCTGACAGCCTCGGCCTGGCGTGTGAGCGCGTTCTCCTGCTGCAACTGGAAATCAGCCGCCATGCGCCGCAGCCGGCTCATCTGGTAGCGTATCTTGCTGGCCGCGGATTCCGCCGACTGGCCCAGTCCAGCATCCAGCGAATGCATCCACTCCAGCAGCGCCGCCAGCTCGGCCTCCAGCGCAGTCCCCGCCGCCGCCAGCCTCCGTTTTTCCTCGTCGGGCATGGCCTGCGCAGCCAGCAGTTGCGCCAGCGACTCCGCGCTCTCGGCGAAGACCCGCTCCAGCGTCAGCCCGTGCTTCTTGATCACGTCGCCGATCTTCGGCTCAATCAGCGTGGCCGAAAAACGCGGCAGCGCCGGCGTCACCCGGCCCAGAATGCGCTCGTAGAGCACGACGGATTGGGCAAAGTAGGCAATCTCCGCCGGTCCGCCGACAATCACCGAACTCGAGAGCAGAAAATCCTGGAAGACCGGCCGCAACAGCGCCGAGGGCGAGATGCGCTCTGGCTCGGCGTCCAGAATCCCCAGCAAATCCGCCGTCGAAAAACTCTGCCGCTCCGCCTGCCAAAGCCCACCCGGCTCCTGGGCGCTTGGGGTCAGCCGCTTGAGCGCCAGCCGCGCGCCCGTCTGCTCATCGATGAGAAACAGCAGGCTGGACTGCGGCGCCACAGTCACCTGCGCATGATAGCCTGCCGCCTCCAGCTCCCGGTTGCGCTCAACCAGCGCCGCGTGCAACTCGTCAGCGCGTTCGATAGCTGCGCGCAACACCGGCGCGCCCATGCGGTGGAACTCGCGGCCGCTGGCGTCCAGCACCAGCAGCCCCTGCGCGGCAAAAACCCGGGAATAAAACTCCGCAAAGGCCTGGGCTAGCGTGCGCCCCGGCTGGTAAGCCGCCTCCAGCGCCTCGGTGGCCTCGGAGGCGCCGAGCAGTTCCGACGCCTGCTCAACCAGCGGTGTAATCGAGTCGTCCAGCACCAAGCCGCCCACCGGCTGCGCTGCCTCGGGCGCTGCTGCATAGGTCAGCATGCGCAACTCCCGCCGCGACGGAAAGACGGTGTGGTTGATCTCCGCAAAGTCGTGGTCTTCCGTGGCCAGCCAGAAGATCGCGACGTGAGGCCGTCCCGCCGCCGTTGCCTCTCGCGCGCGTGCCAGCGCCGTAGCCGCCTTGAAGGGCGTAAACAGCGGCCCGCCCAACAGCCCCACCTGCTGCCCGGTGATCACCACTCCCGCGCCGCCGCGGAGAGCATCAAGGGCCGCCGCGGCAGCCCCTGTCTTTGCAATAGAGAATGGATTCTGCCCGGCCAACAGCCCGGCCAGTTCCGGCCAGTGCGCGGGAATCTCCGGCCGATGCTGCCAACTCTTGTCCCAGGAGCCAGTGGCATAAAACACCCGCGCCGCCGCCGCGCCGGAGCAGTACTCCAGAAACAGCCGGCTCAGCCCCGGCACAACGTTGATGGGATGGCACTCTGCGGTCTGCAACTCGTTCTCTTGGTAGTAGGGAATCCCACGGCGAACCCAATCTGCACGCGAGAAGATAGGATTCGGCTTCTGTTAAGGATGCCACGCCAGACCCCACTGATGCACGAGTACGTTTTCGTTGCGGCATTCGGGCTCAGCTATGCGTATACTCTGTATCTGGTTGCGTATGTTGTCGGAGTGCGCAGCAATTGTGCCTGGAGGAGAGACAAGAGATGCCCAAGAAGAAGAAGAAAGCCAAGAAAGCCGCCAAACCCAAGGCGAAGAAATCCGCCAAGCCCAAGGCCAAGAAAGCCGCAAAACCCAGGAAAGCTGCCAAACCAAAGGGAAAGAAAGCCGCAAAACCCAAGGGAAAGAAGGCTGCCAAGCCAAAGGCTAAGAAAGCTGCCAAGCCCAAGGCCAAGAAGGTCCTCAAGGCGCTTTTGCCAGCGGTAGAGGAGACGGCAGAACTGCTCAGTTCCGAGGCGGTCTTCGAGGGGCCACTCTTCCGCGTGCTGCGCGACCACCTGGTCGAGCCGGGCGGCAAGGATGCGACCCGCGACATCGTCCGCCACAATGGCAGCGTGGTTATCCTGGCCATCGACAACGCCAAAAACAAGCGCGACCCCTGGGTTGTGGTCGAGCGGCAGTATCGCCATGCCGCCGGGCGGTTTCTCTGGGAGCTGCCGGCCGGCAAGCTGGAGCCCGGCGAAGACGCACTTCTGGGCGCCCAGCGGGAGCTTGCGGAGGAGACCGGCTATCGCGCCAAAAAATGGAAGCCGCTGGTCGAGTACTACGCCAGTCCCGGCTTTGTTAGCGAGTCGATGAAGGTCTTTGTGGCCGAGGGCCTGGTGGCGGGCGACGCTCATCCGGAGGATGACGAGCAGATTGCCTTTCGCCTGGTCAAACTCTCCGAGCTGGTCAAACTGATCGAAAAAGGCGCGATCCTCGACGGAAAAACCCTCTCCGCCGTGCTCTTGTACACGCGCAAGATCGCCGGCAAGCGCGGCAAATAACGGCCGCAGATCGGCTCCATTCAAGCCGTCATTACCAGCCAGGGCCGGAGACCACCATCCGGCCCCGGCCCCTTTTTGTGCGCTTTTAAACAGATTTCTGAACCTTTTCCGATATTTTCGCGTCATAATGCATAGCGGTGGGCATTCCCCAGTTCGTTGCCCGCCGAACTTCACAGGTCGTAAGGAAGGCAGGACCCTGTGGCTCAGTACAAAGGGAAGGTCAAGTGGTTCAACAACGCCAAAGGCTACGGATTCATCGGAAGGGATGATGGGCCGGATGTATTTGTCCACTATTCATCGATTCAGTTGGACGGATACAAGACGCTGAAAGAGGGCGATGACGTTGAGTTCGATATCGTCCAGGGACAGAAAGGCGCCCAGGCGGATGCAGTAATCCGGCTGCGGGCGGCCGCTCCCAGCGCCGCAGCCTAGGGCGCGCAATACCGGGCGTCAATGCAAGACCGTCGCCGGGCGGATTCCTGGGAGTGTGCCCATTTTCTTCTCTTCGTCACAGTGCGATTAATGCGCCATAAGTCTTTTCTTACTTATGCTTTCCATACAGGACGGAGCGAATCTGTCGCGGCTTTCGCCCGAGTCCACTTCCCCCACGCCCCAACTCAGTTTTCTATCTCCTCTACACTATTCCTGTTTTGCCGATGAAACCAGTGGGGTTTACTGCGTCTTGGCCCTCTCTCACCGGGGTAGACTTGCGACGATTCGGTTCAGTTCGGGTTCTGGTCTGTGTATTGGCGTTTACGGCCAGTTTGCAGGCGCAACAATACGTCTTTCGTACCTTCCGCCAAGCCGAAGGGCTCAAGAATCTTGCCGTAAACGCGCTGGTTACCGATCACGCCGGATTTCTATGGCTGGCCACGGAGAACGGTGTTTTCCGATTTATCGGTTCTGGCTTTGAACGCTACGGTCCTGAGCAGGGACTTACCGAACCCTATGTGCTGGATTTAATTTCCGATCCGGACGGCACCCTTTGGGCCGCCACTGAGGAAAATCTCTATCGTTGGGATGGTCAACGGTTTCTTCCTGCCGGATCCGATCCGATCCCTATCAGGAGCGTCCGGCATATAACTGTCGAGGATGCTCGTCATTTACTGGTTGTCACGAAAGGGCATCTCTACCGCTTAGAGCATGATGCAGAAAACCGGATGCTCTCTTTCTTGCCAGTGTTTTCAGGCCCTATGCTGGCCGCTATACCGGACCTGGCTCATGTGACCAGCGTGAGCGTAGTGCATGATGCGCACGGCGGTATGCGCATCTGGGCCGGCTGCGGCAAGGGCCTCTGTACCTGGCCGGGGTGGCAGGCAGGCGATTCTGCTCATTCACGCGACGGCGGGGTAACCGAATGGAGCAAGGATCAAGGTCTTGTCGAGGATCAGTGGGAGGGTGTTTTATTAGATCGTGCCGGTACGATTTGGGCCGGGGGCTTTGCTCACGTGGCCGTTCTGTCGCCTGGCGCCACCCACTTTATCGATCATTCCATCCCCGGGCCTGGTCTGGCAGGTTTTTTCAGCCATGCCCCCCTGATTGAGGACTCCGAGGGCAGGATTCTGGTGCCCACCGAAGAGGGTATCGCGCGTTGGGATGGAGCCGGATGGCGGACCATCGGCCGTGCCAACGGGATGGAGCGCGCCGCCCACATCATCGGCATGACTTTCGATAACGCCGGCGACCTGTGGTTCGCCAGCCGTGGGGACGGCCTCTGCGAATGGACCGGCTATGCGAATTGGGAAAGTTGGGGCGAGCGGCAGGGTTTGCCCGCCGCATCCATCTGGGCCGTCTCCCCCTCCCACGCGAATCGTATCATCCTCGGCACGGAACATGGGCCTGCTTGGATCGACCCCGTCCATGGTTCGGCCGGTCCGCTCTCAAACCTGCGACCATGGCCTTTTGATCAGGTACAAGGATTAGTCGTCGAGCGTGATGGCGTCCTCCTCGGTGTTACGTTGCCTGGATTCATCTTTCGCCTTGATCCAGCAACCGGCCGGACGATAGAGATGGCGAAGTTGCCGATGAGTATCATCAGTGCCTTTCAGGACTCCTCCGGACGTTTGTTTATGATGACGGCACAAGGAATCTATCTCAGCCAGTCCGTGGCCGCCGGCAATCGCTCTGCATCGCCGGGGCAAGAAGACAATGCAATCTTCCGCACTCCGCATAGGATCCCTGCCGCAGATGCTTTGGCAGGAAAATCCACCGCGGCTTTCACGGCCTGCGAGTCGCCCGATGGCACGGATTGGTTTGCTGTCGGAAGCCATTTGCTGCGCTTCAAGGACGGGCAGTGGTCCCTTCCTTCTATCGATGGGATGTCCAGACAGAGCGGACGAATCTTTGCCATGTACTGCACAAGGGAGAACGCGGTATGGTTGGCCACCTCGCCGGGAAGTACATGGCGATTGACGAATAATGGCGACCGGCTGATGGCTTGGCAACTCGTGCCTCCCTCCGAACTGCGCGCCCTTGAACCTCTGGCCATTCTGATCGACAGCCGCGGATGGGTCTGGCTGGGAACTGATCAGGGCCTGCTGGTGTGGAACGGCCAGAACTGGCGCCATCTCGCACAGGAAAGCGGGCTGATCTGGAACGATGTCAATGAGGGAATGATAAGCGAAGCATCTGACGGATCGCTGTGGATTGGAACCAGCGGCGGAGTCAGTCACCTGCTGCATCCCGAGCGCGTCTTCGACCCCATTCCGCTCACCGTTTCCATGACCGCGTTTCAACGCGGCGAAACCAGCTATCTCGGATTACGGCAGGTCACTCTCCCCTGGGCTGGGTTACCGCTACGCTTCCGCATCTCCTCACCAGCCATGCGCAACCGCAGCGAACTCACCTACAAGTTCCAGATGGTGGGGCTGCTGAAAGGATGGGTGACATCCGATAACGGGGTGGTGAATTTTTCATCGCTGGCTCCAGGGTCGTATACCTTTATGGCCATGGTCTGCAATCCAGGCTTCAATGCCTGCTCTGACCCGGTGAAGGTTGATGTTAAGATTCTGCCTCCCTGGTGGCGTTCCAGCTGGTTTTACGGGTTATGTGGCTTGGCCTTTATCGGTATTCTGGTCGGTGGAGTTCATCTTTACGCGCGGCAATTGCGCGCCAGGAGCCGGGAACTGGAACGGCTGGTCTCGGTGCGCACTGTGGAACTGGAGGCAAGTCACGAATTGTTGCGGGAACAGGCCAGCCAGTTACTCACCCAAGCCAGCCAGCTACGCATCCAGGCCAGTCACGATGGGTTAACCGGAATCCTCAATCGTGTGGGAATCCTGGCCCAGTTGGAGATGGAGATGGAACGCGTTCAGCGCGAGCGAAGGCCGCTGGTGCTGGTCATCGCCGATCTGGATCATTTCAAAATCATCAATGACACCTACGGGCATCTGGTCGGCGATGAGGCACTGCGCGGCTTTACCACCGCCCTCCGGTCCGCCGCTCGCTTGTACGATCATGTCGGCCGCTACGGGGGTGAGGAGTTCCTGCTGATTCTGGCCAACGTTTCACGCGAGGTGATGGAAAAAAGATTACTCAGCCTCCATGCCTCGGTCACCAATCTGCGGGTCACCGTAGGCGAGAAGAAGTTCACCCTCAACTGCAGCATGGGCGCGGCCCTATACGATGTATCTCCTGGTCCCGGTAGTGCCGAAGTTCTGCTGAAGATGGCCGACGAGGCCTTATACGCGGCAAAAGATGCGGGCCGTAACCGGATCGTCTTCCATCGCGCCGGCACGATGCCATTCCGCAAGGATGGATCGCTCCCTGCCAGTTGAGGACAATGGACAGCCAAATTCATTGCCTGCGGTGCAACTCCGCCGCGCTTCCAGAAAGATATATGGGAATTTGTGCACCATTTTGCGCCCGGAGAGATTAAGATAAGGGGCCATGAGCTTACTCCATCAGGATTCCCCGGAAGAGATTGACGACGCAGCCCGCGGTGAAGAGTTCAAGGGTACCAGCCACGTGGTCTTGGCCAGCGCAGCCGCCACGGTAGTGGTCGCCGTCGCCGTCGCCTTTTACGTACTGGCCGGGCAAAAGCCGCCCGTGGCCAGCGGAGAGATTGTGCAGGTGTGGGCTCACCCCAACCACGTCGTGACCTCGGGGATCGACGCCAATGGCGAGCCCATGGCCAAACAGAGCTTCGATCAGGTGCTGCTCTTCGCCCGCGTAAAGCTGCATAACGAAAGCAAGAACCCGCTCGTTCTGGAGGATGTGCTAGCCAATGCCCATTTGGCAGACGGCATCCTCTCCGTCTCCGCCGGTAGCACGGGCCAATTTGATGAGGTCTTTCTCGCCTATCCGGAGCTGGCCGCGCTGCACTCCCACGCGTTTCCGCCACGCGCCACGCTCGCGCCGGGGCAGAGCGTGGACGGAACCGCCTTCTGGATTTTTCGCAGATCCAAACAGGAGTGGGACGCGCGCCAGGATTTGAACTTCACCTTCAAGTTTCAATATCAGGCCAGCCTGGTGCTTGCGCCCCACACTGCCGTTATGGAACAGTAGGCGGAGCCGGCGCGCTCTTGGGAGTCGACAGGTAACCAGTCACCTGATTCTTTGAATTGACCGTGTTCACCACCACCTCAAAGAGCAGCGGATCCTTGCCGCTGTAGAACTGCAGCGGCTCGTTCACTCCCTTGTTGTTCTTGGAGACGGGCTTGTCATCCGACACCACCGTCAAATTGAAGATGTTCTTCTTGGGATCGGCCTTGGTCAGTTCCAGGCTCACCGTGCCCACCGGCTTCTTCTGGCCCCTGTTCAGGGTGAACTCGTAGTAGGTGCGGTCGCCCTTGTGCTTGAGCAGTTCCAACTCATCGTGATTGCGGGCGATCAGGGTGCTGTGGCCGTCCAAATCCCCCTTCATCGACTGCAACTGGTCGATGGTGGTGGCCAGTTGGCTCTGTGTCTTGCTCAGATCGGTCTTGACACCGCCCACGTCGGTCTTCACACCGGAAACATCGGATGAAAGTCCCGATACCGCTTGCGCGGTCTGCTTCTGGGCGCTCTCCAGGCGCTGGTTGTCGGCCTGCTCCCGGCGCAGGATCTCTTGGGCGCGGGCATCCATTTGCTTCTGCGTCAGCCCCATCGACTGCCCCAATTCCTCGGTAGCCACCTTCAGGCGGGCGTCAGTTTCGCGCAGCTCGGATGCCAGCTTGTTGTTCTGATCCTTGGCCGTGTCGATTTCTTTCTGCTGGTTGGCCAGAGTGCCGCTCTGCACGTAATTCCAGATCAGGCCGCCCACGCCAGCCAGCAGGGCCACGGCAATCGCCGCCAACAATGCGCCCGAGTAGCTCCGGGAGTTATCGTCAAGTACACTCATATCTTTGCCTTTCTTTCGCTGTCCGCCAAACGGACCGTTGGTCGTGGAAGGACGCCACCTGTATGGTTAGACGCCGCTGAAAAGGGATTTTCTCCCGAAATTCCCGTACAACAGCCGGGATTCCACCCGCATTGCCGAATTGCGAAGCTCTCGCTTTGGCCGCCCACCGGGGGGAATCTACAGAATATAGAAATAATCCCGTTTGTGCAGGGAAGCTGCCCGGATTTGTACAGCGCACGCCCGAAAATGGGATTCGGGGCCGGTTTTGCATCCCTCCCGTCCCACCTTTCGTGACAACCATGGAAGCGCTACGATATAAACATCTTTGTAGCACTTTTCAGGCGGGGTTCTTTTTAAATCTCGGGTACAATTGCCGCAGCCACCTAAGTATTCACCATAAGGGAGAAATCCGAAAGCTATGTCGACTGCTGTCGCTGGGAAGGGTTTGGAGGGAGTTGTCGCGGCGAACTCCGGGATCTGCTGGATCGACGGAGAAGCCGGCGTACTCTCCTATCGGGGCATCGACATTCACGAGTTGGCCCTGCACTCCACCTTCGAGGAGACCACCAGCCTGCTGTGGAATGGCATCCTGCCCAACGAGCTTGAGCTGCGCGAGTTCGAGTCGCAACTGACCCTGGCCAGAAACCTCGACGTTCGCGTCATCGACATGCTGCGCGGCATTCCCGTCTCCGCCACGCCTATGGAGGTGTTGCGCACAGCGGTTTCGGCGCTCAGCTTCTACGACGCCGACGAGAAGGACAACTCCCACGACGCCAACGTGCGTAAATGCTTCAACCTGACCGCGCAGATGGCCATGATCGTGGCCATCTATGACCGGCTGCGCAAGGGAAAGGAAGTTGTGCCGCCCGACCGCTCGCTGAACCACGCCGCCAACTTCCTGTGGATGCTCAATGGCGTGAGACCCTCCGAGACGGCCACCCGCACGCTGGACTTGGCCCTGGTGCTGCACGCCGAGCACGAACTGAACGCCTCCACCTTTGCCGCCCGCGTCATCGCCGCCACCCTCGCCGACGTCCATTCGGCCGTCACCGGTGCCATTGGCGCGCTCAAGGGACCTCTGCACGGCGGCGCCAACGAAGGCGTCATGCGCATGCTCTACGAAATCGACAAGACCGGCGCCGACCCTGTCGAATACGTCAAGGGAATGCTGGCCGCCAGGCAGAAGATCTCCGGCTTCGGCCATCGCGTCTATAAGACCGAAGACCCCCGCGCCACCCACCTGCGCAAGATGAGCGAGCAGCTCGGCAAGGATGCCGGCGTGCCCAAATGGTTCGATTATTCCCGCGCCATCGAGCTCTACATCAACACCGACAAGAAGCTCAACGCCAACGTGGACTTCTACTCCGCCTCCACCTACGCCACCTTGGGAATCGACATCGACCTCTACACGCCCATCTTCGCCATCAGCCGCATCGCCGGATGGGCCGCCCACATCATCGAGCAGTTGGACGACAACCGCCTCATCCGCCCCCGCGCCGAATATATAGGTCCGCCC
>Ga0326727_10014931_pt1 | contig 16785 bp, 13 predicted proteins | sample MB2enrmetagenome_FD_207643 | JGI IMG/M metagenome (GOLD analysis project Ga0326727, IMG submission 207643) | Lab enriched peat soil microbial communities from McLean, Ithaca, NY, United States - MB29MY | ecosystem: Environmental > Terrestrial > Soil > Wetlands > Peat | place: USA: New York...
GGTTGTTGGGCCGTCTTTATCAAGGCGAATGATCACGGACTTTTGCGTCCACGACAGTTCATGAAGTTCCGAAGGGGCCGCCGCCCGAACGCGCCTGATAAGCGACCCAAAGGCAAGCGTTAATTCGGCGGTGGCGGATTCAATGTGTTTGAACGAAGACATACCTGAACTATACTATATTGACAGTTAAACTGTCAAGTTTAACTGTTGGTATACGGCATAAAGGTCCGGCCGCGTGGATCTGTCCTCGATGTAGTCCATACGGTTCCAAAGTTCCGCACGGTTCATTGCCAATGGCGGCGCATTTTTCGGGAGTGCTATTTCATCATGGAGCACCCTTTGTTTGCCGTGTAGTCGTGTCTTTCCCCGGTGCGTTCCTCGATCAATTTTACCCCGGCCCGGTAGGACGCCGCCGCGACAACACGCAATTGGAATTATCTTGTCCCGTGTTGAAAAACCACTCTGAGCGCTGGCGCGGGTTCGAGGGGCGCGCGAAACCACAAACCTTAGACAAAACGATAAATGGGTGTAAAATGAGAATATGAAGACAGAACCTGCAACCCATCCCGGGGATTTTGCGAGCCTCTACCGCCACGCATTTAAGGAGTTCGGAGGCCGGGCGCTATGGAACGTGCGCGAACTGGATGATCCCAGCCCCAAGGACGCCCTGGTGGTCGCTCGCTGTCTGCGCGTTGAGGGCAACCTGGCCGCGAGGCGTTTGGCAGAAAGGATAGAAAGGGTTTGTCTTGCCGCTTACTAAGCTCCAATCGCGAATCCTGCGTCTGCTCGCCGCACATCGTAACCCGGAAAGCTATGTAGAAGAGAGCACACCCCTTAACCGAGATCGGCCGCGCCTCTCGGAAGACATCGACATTTTCCATGATCGCGAAGAACGTGTTGCCCAAGCCGCCGAGGAAGACGTAGCGACTTTGCAAGGAGAGGGGTTCGATACTGTATGGCTGCGCCGCGAGCCCGCAATTTATGCAGCCGAAATCCGTAGCGGGCAAGAATACACCCACCTTGAATGGGTGGCGGATAGCGATTTTCGTTTTTTCCCAACGATCAAAGACGATCTTTTTGGCTATATGCTGCATCCTATCGACATCGCCACCAACAAGGCCATGGCGGCAGCCGGACGGCAAAAACCGGCGGATGCCGTCGATCTTCTTACCATTCACGATCTTGTCTTGCCTTTGGGCGCGGTCATCTGGGCCGCTGTCGAAAAGGCCCCCGGCTATACTCCCGAAGGCCTGATTGCGGAAATTCGGCGCATCGCCGTGCGGTACGGGGAAGAGGATTTACGGGCCGTGCCCTCGAACGAAGTGCTTGACCCAAAGATATTTCACACCAGTCTTCGCACCGTGCTGCCCGAAGCGGAAGACTTTGTCCTGCGTATGCCGACCGAGAAGATAGGGCTACTGTTTCTGAAAGACGGCAAGGTAGTGCAGCCCGACCCTGACCGGCTGGACGACTATGCTACCCATGCCGGGCAACGGCGCGGGCACTGGCCGACCAGCACGGAAATCTCGTCGGCCATGCTGGAGCGCTATAAGAAACCGCCCACCCCTGACTGAAGAACAATCCCCGGTAGAGAAGCGAGCAGACATTTTTCTTTTTTCTTTTGGCTTTTTTCCATTGACAACACACCGGTGGTCACGTCGTTTCTGCTCACTGCTCACTGCTCACTGCTCACTGCTCACTGCTCACTGCTCACTGCTCACTGCTCACTGCTCACTGCTCACTGCTCACTGCTCACTGCTCACTGCTCACTGCTCCCTGCTCCCTACGCACCGTTTTCCTGCTCCCACCACCTGAGGAGCACGCTACCCCAGGTGTAGCCGGCGCCGAAGGCGGCCATGACCACGTAGTCGCCCTTGTTCAGTTGATATTTCTTTTCCACCGCGGCTTCATAGAGAGCCAGCGGCAGGGTGGCCGAGGTCGTGTTGCCATATTTATCGATATTTTTGATGACCTTACCGTTTTCGATTCCCATTCGCCTCGCGGCGGCGTCGATGATCCGCAGGTTCGCCTGGTGCGGGACGAAAAGCGATATATCGTTGCCGGTGAGCCCGTTTCTGGTCAAAATTTCAGCGGACACATCGGCCATTTCCTTAACGGCGGTTTTGAATACATTGCGGCCGTCCTGGTAAATGAAATGCTCCCTTTTTTCCACCGTTTCATGGCTGGGCGGTTTTCTGCTTCCCCCGGCTTTCATGTGGAGGTAGGGTTCTCCGGCGCCGTCGATATGCAGGATGAAGTCAAGCACACCATGTCCGGCTTCGCTGCAGGAATCGAGGAGTATGGCCCCGGCGGCGTCTCCGAAAAGCACGCAGGTATTTCTGTCGGAGTAGTCGGCGATGGTGCTCATGACATCGCTGCCTACGACCAGGGCTTTTTTCATCCTGCCGGACTCAAGCATCTGGACGGCCACCGACATGGAATACAGGAACCCGCAGCACCCGGCGTTGAGGTCGAAGCCCCAGGCGTTTTTTGCCCCGATATCGCGCGCAACGAGGCAGGCGGTGGCAGGGAAAAGCATATCGGGGGTGACCGTGGCCACAATGACCACGTCTATTTCGGCTGGATCGACGCCGGCCCGCTCGATGCAATCTTTGGCGGCCGGAACCGCCATGGATGAGTTGCCAAGGCCCGGCGTCAAAATGCGGCGCTCGTGGATCCCTGTGCGGGAGACGATCCATTCGTCCGTGGTGTCCACCATCTTTTCGAAATCTTTATTGGTAAGCTTCCGTTCGGGAAGGAAGCGGCCGACAGAACGAACATATGCTGTGCGTTTGGTCATCATTTGAACCTCTATGTGACTCCCTTATACCATCCGCCGTCTATCTGGATGGAATCACCCGTTATGAAGCCCGCGCGCTCCGAGGCCAGAAAAGCAGCCAGAGCCCCGATTTCCTCCGGTCTTCCAAGGCGGCCCATTGGGATCTGGGATTCCCATCCCCGGATGATCTCGGTTGATGAGACGCCTTTTTTCCCGGCGATTTCGGCTGAAAGCTTCCTTACCCGTTCGGTCATAGTGTATGCCGGACAGATATTGTTTACGGTGATGTTATACGAGGCGAGTTCGTTTGAGAGTGTTTTTGCGAGTCCAACAATGCCGATTCGGATGGTGTTGGACAGGATCAGTCCCTCGATCGGCTGCTTCACGGCAATGGAGGCAAGGTTAATGATTCGCCCCCATCGCTTTTCGATCATTATCGGTACGGCTTCTCGAATCATGGTTATCGCGCTGAGCAAGTTCAGACGAAAGGCAAAATTCCACAAGTCTTCCCCTATGTCCAGGAATTTCCTGTCCGGAGGGCCTCCAGCGTTATTCACAAGGACATCGACCGTCCCGAAGTGTTCAAGGCCCTTGCGGATGAAGTTTTTGGCCTGGTCCGAAATGCTCAGGTCGGCGGCGATTCCGATTACCTCACCGCCGGTTATAGAGCGGATCTCTTCGACCGCCGCGGGAAGTTCCGGACGCTCCCTGGCGCATACGGCCACCCTGGCGCCCTCCTTGCTCAGCTCAATGGCGACGGCTTTGCCCAGTCCTTTGCTGCCGCCCGCCACAAAAGCTACTTTATCCCTAAGACCTAGGTCCACCTGAATGGACTCCGTTTAAGCGAACGGTGGCAGATGGTTCTTTTCCGCTCACTGCTCACTGGTTATTCCTGCTTACCGTTTTCATGTTCATTCATTATAAAGCTTCTGCATGGCATCCGAGTAGGACCCATTTGTTTCGTAAATATAAAAAGGCTTCTCGATTTTGAGTTCTTCGCCCCCGCCTTTGCGGCACTCGAGGTGAACGAGCCTTCCCGGGCCGCCCGGATATGAATAGACGATGGTCAGCCGCTTGGGGCTGAAGCCGTTGTCGAGAGCGGAGCGCAGGAGGTTTCCCATCCGGGTCGAAGGGTAGACGAAAGCGGCGCGTCCTCCCTCCCCGAGCAGGTATCCCATGGCCCCGAGGACGTCGTCTATATTCGCGGTCAGTTCATGGCGCGCGATGGCCTTTTGCCTGTTCGGGCTGATCAGGCCTGCGCCGGGCTTTCTGTACGGGGGATTGCTCAGCGCCAGGTCAAAACTCCCAGGCTCAAATGTCTTAGAAACCTCGCGAAAGTCCATTTGATAAATATCTATTAGACCAACGAAATTATTTTTCTCAACGTTTTTTTTCGAAAGCTCGGCAAGCTCCGGCTGAATCTCTATTCCGGCAATCTTGCGCCCTGTTTTTGCCCGGTAAGCGAGAACGAGCGGTATTATGCCGGAGCCGGTCCCGAGATCGACAACGCGGTCATCTTTCCTCACGCGGGTAAGTCCCGCAAGCAGGACGGCATCCAGCGAAAACCGGTATCCCTTCTCCTCCTGGCAAACCATGAGCCTTCCGCCGAAAAGAGAGTCGCTGGTTTCGGGCCGTTTCTCTTTGGAGGTTTCCGAGGTCAAAAAATCTCCTCGCCGGGGTAAAGGGGATTTATGACAAGCCCGGAAGTTACCTTAGGATAAAAATATGTGGACTTATGGGGCATTATGAGACCGGCGGAAGCAATTTCGCGAACCTGCTCGATCCGGGTATGATTTATGAAAAAACCGGCGTCGTATCTTCCCGATTTTATTTCCTCGAAAGCTTCGGAAAAATCGTGCCTGAAGGCGATATTGTGTTCGTTCGCAAGAAACTGCTCCGAGACTTCCAGAATGTCCCTCAACAATACCTGATCCAGGATGACGACGTCCAAAGTCTTTAGAAGATCAGGCGTCTTTTTGCTCGCAAGAAGAGATGAAACCGCCTCTCGTTTTGCGGTGAGCACATAAATAAAGCGCGCCCCCCTGCAACAAAAACCGATGGTAGTCTCCTTCCTCCGGCCTCCCGCCCCGATCACATCCTTCCATCCAAGCCCCTCGCCGTTTTCCGGATCGAACCGCTGCACATCGAAGCAGCTCTTTGCCTTTTCAATAAATTGCCCGGGGTCCCAGGCGCCGAGGTTTCTCAGCAGCCGGTGAGTGGGCAAAATGGTGAGCCCGGGTTCATCCATGTCGGTGAGGTAGACCATCACGTATTCGTAAGAGGCGTTTGGATTGACGGCCCCTTCGCGCTCCCGGAAAACATTTCTGTAGCTCAGGGCGGTTTCGTAGCGATGGTGGCCGTCGGCAATGAAGATGGGCTTATCCACCATGAGATTGTGGACCTGTTCGAGGATTGGCCCGTGCGTCACCGGCCATACCCTGTGGGTCAGACCGAAAAAATCGGTGAAGTGGATAGCCGGGTCCGCGGACCTTCCGGAGGCAAGCACGTGGAGGATCTTTTCATCCGAATCCGGGTAGAGCGCAAATATGGGGCTCAGGTTTGCGTTGCAGGCCAGCATGAGGGCCAGGCGCTCATCTTTTATGGCCCGGAAGGTCTTCTCGTGAGGCAGGACCCTGCCCGAGGCAAAGTCCTCAAGACGCAAGGCGCATATGAAACCTTTGCGTGTCCTGGAGGCTCCCGAGCCGTCCTTGAAGTCCAGTTCGGTGTAATATATGGACGGGTGGGGGTTGCGGATAAAAATCCCCTGGTCCACCCACTGCCTGATGAATGCAGCCGCGCGGGTATGGGGATTGTCCTGCGCCGAGTCTTCCGACGCCGGCAATCCGAGTTCCAGCCGGATGAAATTGTACGGGTTTCTTTCGTGAAAGACCTTCTGCTCTTCGGGGGATATCACGTCGTAAGGAGGAATGACCACTTGAGCAAGATCGGGGATTTTCTTCTGGTTGTAGCGCTGCCCCCTGAACGGAGCGATTTCTGCCATCGATTTTAAGGGTCCTTTCTGCCCGCGCGCTTTAGGATGAACGGGACACGACGTCCGGAAATGAGGATAAACGCGCCCGGTACCGAGGATATTTCTGCTAGCACAGGTTGGTTAGTTTTACAAACGGAAATCGGGATACGCAGATCGGCAGAAGGCATCCCGCCGACCGCCCAACGAGGAATAAGGACCGGCCGAGCGGGACGTCTTCCGCGCCACGCGTGGCACGCTCCCGCAAAAGCTTGACCAAATGATTGCTTAATGTAGTCAGTACGTTTGTCATACGAGGGCAGGGTGAGTAAACGGGCAAAACGACTTCTCAACCCGGGATGGTTTTTTCAATAACGGCCTGATGCTGAATATGCTATACAGCCTTCAGAGTTTGACTCCCAATCCGCTTTTATAAAAAGCAAAGTAATTGGTGACCTTAATCCGAACTGCCTGCAGCGGTATGATCCATGCGCATGAACATCGACTCTTTTCAAAAAACTAGATACCGTGTCGGAGCCCTCTGGATATTCAGTCTGCTCCTGGTTTTTCCCCTTGCTTTCTTTTCGCTCGTGAGCGAACTCGAAAACCAGGTCCTCGACGGATTTTTCGCTATGAGAGGCCCCCGGGAACCTCCTCCGGAGCTTCTACTCGTAGGAATCGACGAACCTTCCTTCCAGGATCTGCGCCTTACGTGGCCGTGGCCCAGAAGCCTGCATGCCCGGCTGGTCGACCGGTTATCAGCCGCCGGGGCTCGCCTTGTTATTTTCGATATCATTTTTGCGGAGCCCTCAGATCCGGACAACGACGCGGCATTTGCCTCCTCCATTAAGCGCGCCGGCAATGTAGTGCTGGCCGAGACGATTGATTACACAAACGACAGGTTTTTTTCACGGGTCATCAGCATACGTTCGCTTTTTGCGGATTCCGCCAAGGCAACCGGGCTTGCCATGATAGAGCCGGACCCGGATGGGGTGGTCAGACATTTCCACATGGAGTTGGAGGGTGCAACAACCCTGCCTGCTTCCGCAATCCACGCTGTCGGCAAACTTGATTTGCCGCGTGAAAGCACCGGCCTGATAAAGTTCGTGGGGCCTGCCAGGAGCATCGACACCTTTTCGTACTCACAGATACTCGATGATGAGCACCCGGTGCCGGATGAGCGTATCAGGGGCCGTATCGTGCTGGTGGGCCGCCAGTTGCAGGCATCGCCCGTACCGTTGGATCAGGCCGATCTTTTCCCTACGCCTTTTTTCAAAAGCACCGGCATGTTCACGAGCGGCGTGGAGATACACGCAAACATCCTGCACAACCTTCTAAGCGGTCAATGGGTGGGTGAAATCTCCTCGAGGGTGAAGCTCATTTTGTGCCTCGGATACTTCCTGCTGTTTTCTCTTCTGTTCACCGCCATAACTCCATTACGAGGGCTGGTCTTCCTGGTCGTTTCCAGCCTCGGGTTCACGGCCCTTTGCTACTGGTTTTTCTATGCCCTGGATTTTTGGGTCCCTCCCGTAACGTTTGTTTTCGGGGCCGCGTCCCTATACACCTGCAACGTAGTGCTTCAACATCTGGCGGAAGCGAGGCAGAAGAAATGGCTGCGCAATGCATTCAACAGGTATGTGTCTCCAGCGGTCGTCGAGTCGATCTTAAACAACCCCGGGTCTCTGGAGCTTGGCGGAAAGGAAATCCTGGCAACCATTTTCTTTTCAGACCTCGCCAATTTCACCAGTTTTTCCGAGAAACTTCGTCCGGAAGACCTTGTAGCGTTATTGATCGAATATTTTACCCCTATGACGAACATCATTCTCGATCATCGGGGAGGGCTGGATAAGTTCATCGGAGACGCCGTCATGGCGTTTTGGGGTGTACCTCTTCCACTGGAAAACCATGCTCAGTATGCTTGCGAGGCGGCACTGAAGATGCAGGAAAAGATTGCGGAGCTGCGGGAAGGGTGGCTACAGCGGCGGTTGCCGCTTCTCGATGCCCGCATGGGCATTCACTCCGGCCCTGTTGTCGCCGGCAACGTGGGCTCCATGGATCGCTTCAACTATACCGTGCTTGGCGACACCGTGAATCTGGCCTCGCGGCTGGAAGGCGCAAACAAATTTTACGGCACGAAGATATTGATAAGTGAGGATACGGCGGAATTCGCCGGTCCAACGTTTTTGACGCGCGAACTGGATTTGATAAGAGTAAAAGGGCGGCAGGCCCCTGTAAAGATTTACGAGCTGGTGGGCAAACGCGGAGAAAAGGAGCTTCCGTATCTCGATGATTTTGCGCAAGGCCTCGATGCCTACAGGAAAAGGCTCTGGGACCTCGCGGAACGGCACTTTGCCCCACTTGCCCCGGGGGACCCGCCTTCGAGAACGTATCTCGAACGTTGCCGCCTGTACAGGACCGACCCGCCCCCTGAAAATTGGGATGGAGTGTTTACTCAGAAAACCAAATAGAAGCAAATCCCGAGATTGGCCGGTCATGAGATCCGAATCTACCAGAACGGCCCGCCGTCTTCGAACAGGCTTTTTGCGATCGAATCGGCTTCGATAATTCCTGAAAAATCGGCGGTTATTTGCGGCGTTGCGTGGTATTCGATAACGCGGCAGGCGAGGTCCATCCACCTGGTGGAAGAATCCAGGACAGCCCTGTCGCTGCTTGCCGCGACACATCGGCCATAGGGGAATTCGCGTTCCGGGACCGGGGTGGCGCGAGCCGTCCCTGAAATCCCCGCCCTGGCGAGCCTGTCCCGGTAGACGGCGGCAAGTTCGCCGCTGCGGCTCATCGGTTGGTCGAATAGAAAGAGCACCTCGTGGGGAACAAATCTTTCAAAAAACCTGATGAGCATATCCAGCGCCACATTGCTCGACTCGGTCAGGCGAAACCTGTAGGATTGGGCCGCAAGGTCCCGCAACGCTCCGTCATTCGCTTTCAGAAGAGGCCTGCCTTCTATGTAGCTCTCAATCGTGATCTGGACGTTGTGCCCATCCACTACCAGGAGTCGACCTTGCCATCCTTGCCCCATTTCCCGTTTTCCGCGCCTTGCGAGGGCTTCCTGCCGGCTGAAAAGGCCTCGGCTGAGCAGCATGCGTTCCAGCGCGTTCAGACCGTAGCGATTTCCCGTAAGATCGAGAGCGGTCGTCCTCGGGTATGCTTTGTTCAACAGGAAAAAGAAATCGGAGGCCGCCTGGAACAGGAGCCACTTTCGATTCGGGGGAAGGATTGATAATGAGTTATCCATGTATGGAAACAATAAGCCGGTTCTTGGCAAAGACGAAAAATGCCGATTAACGGACCTTTTCCGAGTTTCGCAACTCCCGCCTAAGCACCTTGCCCACTATAGTCTTGGGCAGCGAATCCCTGAACTCGACTTCCCTCGGGACTTTGTAAGGAGCAAGCTTTTGAGTGCACCAGTCGAGGATTTCCTGCCGGCTGAGGGTTTCGCCCGATTTGGTAACGATGAAAATCTTGACCACCTCTCCTTTGTTGGGATGAGGCACCCCAATGGCGGCGGCGTCATGAACCTTCGGGTGCTCGTAGAGCACCTCCTCGATTTCGCGAGGATAAATATTGTACCCGCTGGATATAACCAGGTCTTTCTTGCGGTCCACAATAAAGACATAGCCGGATTGGTCCATGGTCGCGAGGTCGCTGGTGTAGAGCCATCCGTTGCGGAGAACGTCCCTGGTTTCTTTTTCGTTTTTCCAGTAACCCTTCATGATTTGCGGGCCTCGAACGATGAGTTCGCCGACCTCTCCGGGCGGCATCTCCGAAGTGCCCGTTTCAGCATCCACTATGCGGCAGTCGGTGTCGGGCAGGGCGATGCCGATCGAGCCGGGTTTACGCACGCCATGTATGGGGTTTGCGTGAGTAACGGGGCTGGCCTCCGACAGGCCGTATCCTTCGACTATTATGCTGCTGGTTTTGTTCTCGAAGCGGCGGATAATCTCCACGGGCATCGGCGCGGCCCCGGTGACGCAAAAACGGATGGAGGTAAGGTCGAAAGAATCGACGTTCGGATGAGCCATCAGCGCGGTATATATGGCGGGGACCCCCGGGAAAATCGTCGGCCTCTTTTTCTTGATGATCCTGATTATGTAGTCGGCATCGAAGCGAGGTATCGCGATGATGGAGCAGCCCGTATAGATGGCGAGATTGAGGGCCACGGTGAGGCCGAACGCATGGAAAAAGGGCAGGACGGACAAAAAGCGCTCTTTACCGCAGTTTAGATCCGGAAACCACGTTACGAGTTGCACGACATTGGACAAAATATTTCTATGGGTGAGCATTGCCCCTTTGGGTATTCCGGTTGTTCCCCCGGTGTACTGGAGCAGGGCCAGGCGGTCGGGCTCCGCCGCGCAGGCAATCGGTTCGGGATGGTTTCGGCCTATCATCTTTTTGAAGCTTACGACACGAGTCCCATCGAAGGGGACGGAGGTAAAGAGTTTTTGCAAGCGGGCCCTGATTGGATACAGATATCGCTGAGGCGCCGGCAGGTAGTCTTGAATGCCGGTCACTATAATGGTCTTTATCCCGGTTTCGGGCAGGATGTTTTCGGCTTTAGGGTAGAAGTGGTCGAGAATAAATAGAAATTCGGCTTCCGAGTCCTTCCACTGGTGAGCGAGCTCGCGCTCAACATATAGCGGGTTCGTCATGACCACGACAGCTCCCAGCCAGAGCGCGGCATAGTAAGCTATAACGCACTGTGGAATGTTTGGAAGCATTATTGCTATCGTCGTCCCTTGCCCCACTCCCATCGGTTTGAGGCCGTTTGCAAGGCGCAGTACGTGGTCAAACAGTTGGCGATAGGTAAGTCTTGCGCCGAAAAAATCGGTCGCAATGCTGTCCGGGACCAACCGGGCGTTTTGCTCCAGGACGCAAGGCAAGCACGTTTCAGGGTAAGTGGGCGACGCCGATACTCCGGGATCGTAGCTTCCATGCCAGATTCGGTCCATCTGTTTTCCCCGCGGTAAATTGAATTACGGGCCGAAATGGAAAAGGGGGTCACTCCCCCCTTTTTTCCGGGCTTCGCCCGGCGAAAACCGCGATTAAATAAAGCGATTTCCAACGGCTTGAGAACGCTATTTCTTGTGGTCGAGCACCTCTGTTATGGTCGACATTGCCGAAGAACATTCTACCAGGACACGCATCATCAGTACAATCGCTATGGCGTTGAGTGCCCCGCAGGCGATCCAGGCCTGAGCGGTGGCTGACGCGGCCCCCAGGGCGGCGAAAAAGAGAGTCAGGAATATCCCCGCCGGGGTGCAGCGCGGCCAACTTTTCACCCGAATGTACTGGTTGCCGCCTCCGTGCTCTTCGACCGCCATCAGCACACGAACCGAACCTAGCAGGCCTCCCCGCAATTCGAGGTCCCAGGGGTCAAAATCGCCGCCTCGCAACACGACTGCCTTCAGGGCCTTTATCCCTTCTTCGACCGATTCGAGCCAGGAAATCTGGGAGCGCCACTGCTCGCTCCAGATAGTGAATGTTTTCGGCCAGGGCAGAGGATGCGCTATGCCGGAGGCAACGCCGCATTTCCGCCAGGGAGTCAAACCAAGTTTGATCCTTCCGATCAGACGCGCCATGGGCTGCATCAGGTGCATAAAAGCCGTGAGCGCCCTAAGCTTGCGCCGCTGTCCCAGCGGATGGTCGAGGAAAGTCAGCCTGGATGCGCACGTTAGCGCATGCGCCACCGGCAGAGCGGCGGCGAAAAGGAAGAGAGGAAGCACGAACAGCAACGGAGTCCATTCCAAACCAAGTAACGAAAAGAAACCGAGCGCCGCCACTATCACATACCATTCGGGCATGAGGGGCAGGGACCATAAGAGACTCGGCGCCGGCTGATAGATCGACTGAAACAGGGCGCTGCCCCACGTGCCCTGGTATACCCTGCCTCGGAAACAGCCGAGGAGCTGTTCAAAACCTTTGAAATAAAGCCTTCCTTCCCATGGAATGTGACCGGCCGCATTGTATTTTTCAGGCCATTTGCGCTCCAGGTACCCTTCCGCCTTCCCGTAATTCAACTGCTGTTTCCAATAGCTCTTGACGGAATTGCGGCGATGGTGCCAAACCATTGCGGCCGGATTGAAGCCCAGCGTCCACCCTCGTTTTTGGATCCGCCAGCATAGATCGACGTCATCTCCGGCGATCCGGAACTGCACATCGAAGCCCCCGACCGCCTCCAGGGCGGCTTTGCGGAACGCCATGTTGCAGCCGGGAATGTGTTCGGCCTCCTGGTCGGTAAGCAGGACGTGAATCGGTCCTCCAGGTGAATTCGCAACGCATTCGGCTATGGGGCCGTCCTCGGCGGGCGGGATATTGGGGCCGCCTACCCCGACGTGATCGGTGGACAGAAAAGTTGCAGCGAGGTATGTAAGCCACTGCGGGTCGGGGACGGCATCGTCATCGATATAGGCGACGATCTCGCCTTTCGCGGCCCGCATTCCCACATTTCGGGCGTTACTCAGGCCGCCGTTTGGAATCGAAATCACCCTGAAGTTGTATTCTTTGGCTATTAGATCGGTGCCGTCAGTGGAACCGTCGTTTACGACGAGCACCTCGAAGTTGGGGTAATCGATTTTTCGAAGACCCTCCAGGCAGTTGCGGATGGTCCGTTTCCCGTTATAAGTGCAGACAACCACGGAGATGCTCGGCCAGTTCAGATCGGGAGGCAGTGGAACTTCCGCGAAAGCCCTGCCGACAGAGGAGAGCGAAGGCTTGGGATTGCGGTTCCGATCCGTGAGGCCGAACCCCCAATCTTCGATATCGAAGCCGCCCCTATGCCATTCATCGGTCCAGGAAAAAACGAAAATTCCGGCGCAGCCCGCGGCAAAAGTGGATCTGATTTGCCACTCCAGAGTGGAGGCCTGGACGTCCGGTCCGTTTCGCATGCTGTCCAAGCCGATTTCAGCCATAACCAGGGGCTTTTCGCCGGCAAGGTTCTGAAGACGCGCCAAATATCCTTCAAGCTTTTCCCTGGTTTCCAGGTATACGTTGAAGGAGACAAAATCGACGAAGCGGAGCTCCAGATATTCGGTCGTGGGGAAGTTTACGTAGGTGACCAGGGCCTGCGGGTCAACGCCTTTCACTACTTTATAGAGTCGCTCGAGAAAGGCTTCGATGCGCCGTCTGCCGTGCCAGCGGACAATCGAAGAGGGGATTTCGTTGCCGATCGTGAAGCAGAGCACGGCGGCATGGTCGGCGCAGGCCTCCACGCCTTCCTTTACGCGGCGTTCGATATCCCGGGTCAGTTTCTTGTCGTCCAGAAACGTGATGTGTTCTTCCCACGGCAGGCCTATCATGACGCGCAGGTTGTGCTTCAGGGCGATATCGAGAAGCCACCTTGGAGGTACGGTATAGGTTCGTACCGCATTTATGCCGCTTGAAGCCATTTGCGCGAAATCCCGGTCCACCGTCTCGGGATCGTGATATTCGCAGCCCTGTTCATCCGGCCTGAAAGGGCCGTAGGTTACGCCGCGGATATAGAATTTTTCGTCGCCGACAAAGATAAACTTGCCTTTTACGACCGCTCGGACGCCTTCCCGGACCGCGATGTGCTTCGGAGGACTGAGGTAGAACTCGGCAACCCCGCTCGGCTTCGGTTTATCGAAAAGAGTCCTTAAAACCGGATCTTCCGCCGGCAATCTGAGAAAATCCCTTGCCGGTCGGGCTTTCCTGAAATTGGAGTTTTCCCGTTTTGAAATGGGCCGCAAAAATCTGCCGCCCTGAGCCGGCTCTGAGGCAGTTGAATCCGCATCCTGCCCCAAGCCCGGTTCGATATCTCCCTCGATGATATCGGGTACCGCATTGCTTCGTCTGTTAATCATATGCTCATCTCCCCACAAAAGGCTCTCTGCCCTTAAATGCCACTGCGGATATGGCAATTACCGTACCATTATTTAATAGGTTAATATCATTACGGAAATACTCCAGATCGCAAAAAGCCGAACCTCGAAGGTTACGATTTTTGCACACGTTGGTTACGATTTGTGCACTGTCCGGTCTCCTGTGCATTCTTTTGCCGTTTTGCTCTTTAATCGACGAGGTGTTCTCATGCGTCTTCCCTATTGAGCGCGAACCGGTATCTTTTTTGTTCCAATCCGGATACTTGTTAAAAAGGCAGGTGATAAGTATACTTGTCACTGCTCCCGGGCCGCTCGGGCCTGGTTTGAGCCGAAAGGCTCCTTTAATGGATCCGCCGAGCAGTTTTTCGATACTGCTCCAGTCAAATTCTGAAGCGATGGAGACTGATGAATTCAGCCCTGCTGGAAGTAAAGGACCTGAAGACATTTTTCGTAACCGATGCGGGGACTGTGCGCGCGGTGGATTCGGTCAGCTTTTCGGTTTCCGAAAAACAGGTGCTCGGTATCGTCGGCGAGTCCGGGTGCGGAAAGAGCGTGACCGCGCTTTCAATTCTGCGCCTCGTGCCCGATCCGGGGGTAATAGCCGGAGGTGAGATCCGGTTCCGGGGCAAAGAACTCCTTTCGGCCGCTGAAAGTGAACTGGAATCGATCCGCGGCAATGAAATTTCAATGATTTTCCAGGAGCCCATGACCTCCCTCAATCCTGTTTTCCGGGTCATGGACCAGATCGCAGAAGTCCTGTTGAGGCACAAGCAGATTTCGAAAAAAGAAGCTTATGCCCGGGTAGTCGAGCTCTTGCGACGGGTGGGCGTTCCATCGCCCGAGATAAGGATGAGGGACTATCCACACAAGCTGAGCGGCGGGATGCGCCAACGAGTCATGATAGCAATGGCCATAGCCTGCAATCCGCGCCTTATTATTGCGGACGAGCCCACGACCGCCCTGGACGTAACCATCCAGGCTCAGATACTTTCGCTTCTGAATAACCTGCGCGAAACTCACGGCATGTCAATATTACTTATAAGCCACGACCTCGGAGTCATCGCCGAGATGGCCGGCCAGGTCCTCGTGATGTACACCGGCAGGGTAGTGGAACAGGCAGACGTAAAGGAGCTTTTTGAAAGTCCGCTTCATCCGTACACACAGGGGCTCATGAGGTCGGTCCCGGGCCGGGTGACGGGCAGGGACGGGGACAGGCTCGAACCGATCCCCGGAGTGGTTCCCAGTCTGCTCGCGCTTCCGCGCGGATGCAAATTCAACTCGAGGTGCCCCTGGTCTTTCGACCGCTGTTTTCGGGAAGAACCGGAGCTTCTGGCGCCGGCCGGAGCTCACCCGGTGCGCTGCTGGCTCTATTGAAGGCGAAGATCCGAAGTCGGTTGGAGGATGACGCGGAAAAACTTTTTTACGCCAGGAGGTTGTGCTTGCTTCAAGGTTCGGAGCTGCTGAAAGTTATCGCCTTAAAGAAATATTATCCCATAACCGGCGGGCTTTTCCGCCGCGAAATCGGGACGGTCAGGGCCGTGGACAGAGTCGATCTGGAGATCGCCAGGGGTGAAACGCTTGGGCTTGTTGGCGAAAGCGGATGTGGAAAATCCACCCTTGGCAGGGTTATTCTGGGCCTTGAGCCTCCAACCGAAGGCAGGATCCTGTTTGACGGAGAGGACATCCTGTCGATGAACGGCGAAAAACTGCACCAGCTCAGGAGGCGAATGCAGATCATATTTCAGGACCCCTATTCTTCTCTTAATCCGAGGCAGTCTATAGGACGCATTATCGGAGAAGGTCTGGTCATCCATGAAATAGGGACTACGGCCGAGCGAAAGGAACGGGTGCGCCGGATCATGGAGGTGGTGGGCCTTCGCCCGGAAAACGTCAACCGCTACCCGCATGAGTTTAGCGGAGGACAGCGCCAGAGGATCGGAATTGCGCGGGCACTGGCCATCAACCCCGAACTGGTAATCTGTGATGAACCGCTGTCCGGCCTTGATGTATCCATACAGGCCCAGGTTGTTAACCTTCTGAAGGATTTGCAGCAGCAGTTCAACCTTACCTATCTTTTCATTTCGCACGATTTATCGGTAGTGCGCTATATCAGTAAAAGGGTTGCGGTCATGTACCTCGGGCAGCTTGTCGAACTCGCCGAAGTCGGCGAATTGTTCGGCAACCCCAGCCATCCTTATACTCAGGCCCTGCTTGAAGCAATCCCTACAATGGACCCGAGTCGACCGAAAAAACAGCCTAAAGCGGCCGATGAAATCTCCGGGCCGGTCCTTCCGGAATCCTGTATTTTCCAGCCGCGCTGTCCCCGGGCGCAACCCGGATGCGAAGAGGCCCTGCCCGAACTTCGGGAGATATCGCCCGGCCACTGGGTCAAATGCCTCGCCTATGATAGGGCGACCCAGCATCCGTAGGCCCTCAAAGGGCAGATGCTAATGGATTGGGAAGAGTGTTCTTGAGAATATTAAAGGAAGTCCCGGAAAATCTATCTGCGCCTCTGGAGAGTGTAAACTCCAAGGTTATACGGGCTGCTGAGTGAAGGTTCGAGAGGTAATTACTATTCTGCTTCGTGACGGATGGTTTATCATCAAACAGGAGGGAAGTCATCGCCAATTCAAACATCCGGCATCCGGCGAAAAGTGGCCGAGTGACTGCCGCCGGTCATCTCGGCGATGACCTGGCTCCCGGAACCTTAAACAGTATCTTGAAGCAAGCTGGACTAAAGAGGTGATAGCTATGCAGTACCTCGTTGTAATTGAACGAGTTGAAAACAATTATTCCGCATATCTTCTCGACCTTCCGGGCTGTGTGGCGACCGGCAGGACCCCGGAAGAAACTATTGAACGAATCGCAAAGGCTGTTGATATGCACATCAAGGGGCTGGAGGAAGATGGTCTGCCGATTCCAGCACCGACTGCCAAGGCTGAGTACTTGAATTTGAAGCAGGCGTCCTGAACCGGCCTCAACTATCACCACATGCAGCTTCCAGAGTCCGATTTCGAATGCATAAGGTGATTGCATTGCGTGCCTATCGAACTTGGCCAAGATGACCTGCCTGTGTTCACTCCCGCATTGCGGTAGAGCGGCGAGGGATCTGTATAATAATAAATTCTTACTGCTCTTTTGAGCTTTTCAAAATTCGCGAAATTTTCGGCGCACTGCCGCGA
>Ga0326727_10014934_pt1 | contig 16781 bp, 10 predicted proteins | sample MB2enrmetagenome_FD_207643 | JGI IMG/M metagenome (GOLD analysis project Ga0326727, IMG submission 207643) | Lab enriched peat soil microbial communities from McLean, Ithaca, NY, United States - MB29MY | ecosystem: Environmental > Terrestrial > Soil > Wetlands > Peat | place: USA: New York...
ATGAAGGTGCCGGTCGATCTGGGCAACGGCTGGCGCGTCGTTCCGGAACGCTACGTGCTCTACAGCGGTTTTCAATACCGCTACGATCCGGGCATCCCGCTGGTCGGCATCGGCGCGCTCGTTCTCTTGACGGGCCTCATCATCTCGTTTTATTTTCTGCCGGCTCGCCTCTATGTGCGCGTTGACGAAGACGAGCGCGGAACGGCGACCGTGGGCATAGCCGCGACCACCGTCAAGGGCTATGATATCTTCGAAACGCAGTTCCAAGAGCTCTTGGCCGATCTCGAACGGACGCTCGAACCGCCGGGACCGTCGCCGAGACTGACCACCGCGGAGGCATTTTAGAACGCCGTGACCGGACACTTGCAGGCCGACGAACTCCTGATGATCATTGCGATCGCCAGCTACTCGCTGGGCGCGCTCGCACTGATTTGGTACTTCTTCTCGCGAGAAGCGTGGCTGCGCAATCTCGGCGCGCCCCTCGCCATCGCAGGCTGCCTCGCGCAGTTCGCGCAGCTCGGCGTCCGCTTCGCGATCACCGGCGTGTGGCCGCTGCTCAACCTGTACGGCTCGCTCTCGCTCTTTGCGGCGATGTCGGTTGCGATCTTCATCGGCTTTGCGCTGCGCTACAAGATTTGGTTTGCGGGCGGGTTCGTGCTTGGGCTCGCGGCGATCTTCCTCGCCTACGGCGTCACTTGGAACGAAGGCACGATGCCGCCGGTTCCCTCGCTCCAATCCTATTGGGCAAAGGTACACGTGCCGATCGTCGTGTCGTCCTATGCCGCGTTCCTCGTGGCCTTCGTCTTCTCGGCGATCTATCTCGTGAAATACTACGCCGAGCAGCGCATCGCCACCGCGTACGGAAGCGCGGAGCTGGCCGGCACCGGGATGACGATGCGCGTGAGCGGCGATGCTCCGGCCCTGCAAGCCGCCGCCGCGAACGGCAGCGCCGTCGCCGGATGGCTGCAGACGCTACCCAGCCTCGGCCAACTCGACGTTCTCGTGTACCGCGCGGTCGCGATCGGCTTGCCGCTCATCTCGCTCGGCATCATCACGGGCGCGGCGTGGGCGAAGGAAGCCTGGGGCGCGTATTGGCAGTGGGACCCGAAAGAGACGGCTGCGCTGGCCACGTGGATCCTCTACCTTGCCTACATGCATCTACACACGCGCAATGCGTGGCGCGGGCTGCGCACGAACTGGATCAGCGTGATCGGGTTCTTGCTCGTCATTTTCACCTATCTCGGCGTGAACATTTGGATTAGCGGGCTTCACAGCTACAAAGTGTAGCGTGCAACGCCTCAAGATCGACCTGCTCGGCGAGGCGCGCTTTACCTTCGACGGAAAGCCGTGGCGATTCTCGGCGCCGCCGAAGTGCCTTCCGCTGCTCGCACTCCTCGCGCTACGCGGCGAACGCGTTGCGCGCGCCACGCTCGCGTCGCAACTCTGGCCCGACGACACGGCGGCCGACGCGCGCACGAAATTGCGGCGGCACTTGCACGCGCTGGTGCGCTCGCTGCCGAAGCTCGACGGCGTCGAGTGGCTCGAGGTCGATACGGCGACCGCCGGGCTGGCGGCCGATGCACCGCTCGAGGTCGACGCGGTCACGTTCCTGCGCTGCGCCGACGATCCGTCGGCATTCGAAGCCGCCGTCAAGAGTTACAAGGGCGAACTCCTCGCAACGATCTTCGAGGAGGCGATCATCGCCGATCGCGAGCGGCTTCGGGCGCTCTACCTGCAGATGCTCGCAGAGCTTACGCATGGTGCGCTGCAAACGCGCGCCTATGCGCGCGCGCTCGAGTACGCAGAGTCGATGCTGGCACAGGACGAATGGCGGGAAGACGCGCTCCGCACGACGATGATCGCTCGCTATCGCCTCGGCGACCGCTCGGGAGCATTGGCCGCGTTCGAGCGCTTCGCACGCCGGCTGCAGCACGAGTTGCGGGCGGAGCCGATGTTCGAATCGACGGCGGTGCGCGACGCGATCGTCGCCGACTCCCTCCCGGATACCTACGAGGCCCCCGCCGTGCGCACCGCGAGCCCGCGGCCGCTGATCGGGCGCGCGAACGAGCTGGCAACGCTCACCCACGCGTGGTTGCAAGCTGCGCGCGGGAAAGGAACGTGCGTCTTTATCAGCGGTGAGGCAGGCGCGGGCAAGACCCGCCTCGCCCACGAGCTGCTCTCGAGCGTCGAAGAGCAAGGCGGCCGCGCCATCATCGGACGCACTTCGCAACCCGAATCCGTTCCCTACCAGCCGCTGGTCGAGGCGGTCCGGCATTTGGTGCCGTTCATCGCCCGAACGCCGAGCGACGACGTCTGGCTGGCGACACTGGCATCACTCGTGCCGGATATCGCGCGGCTGCACGCCGATCTTCCGGAGATGGCCCCGCTCGAGCAGCAACGCGGCCAACTGCGTTTACAAGATGCCGTGCTGCGCGCGCTCGCGGCCAGCGCCAGACAGCGGCCGCTGGCGATTCTTCTCGACGATCTGCATTGGGCACAATCCGCGACGATCGACATCATCGGCGCCGTCGCCGAGCGGGTCGCGTCGATGCCCGTGCTGATCGTCATCGCCCACCGCACCGGAGAAGCCGGCGCCGAGCCGCCGGTCCGCGCGCTCCGCCGCAAACTCGCGCGATCGTCGAACGCCGCTCATATCGCGCTCGGCCGTCTGGCGGCGCGCGACGTGGAGTCGCTGCTCGAACAACAGGGGGTAGCCGAAGGCGCGACCCGCGCGCGCATCGCGGAGATCAGCGAGGGCAACCCGCTCTTCGTGTGGCAGCTCTACGATCACTACCTCGAAGCCGGCGCGATCGACGAGCGGGTCGCGATGCAGACGGTCGGTGAAGCGATCGCGCGGCGGCTGGAGAGCCTCGAGGCGGACTCACGCACCGTCGCCGAGATCGCGGCAACGATCGGCGACACGTTCTCGGTCGAGGAGATTGCCGAGGTCGCCGGCTGGGATGAGGCGCGCGTCTTCGCGGCGCTCGCGCCGCTCTTCGATCGCCGTTTGATTGCCGAGCGGGCCGGAGAGGCGTTTGAATACGGCTTTACGCACGCGATGATCGCTGCGGCAATCTACGAAGCGAGCCCGCCGCAAAGCCGCCAAGCCCGTCACCGGCGCGCCGCGAGCGTGCTCGCTCGGACGCGCGGCGAACGCGGCGTCGCTCATCCGCTGATTGCCGGACACTGGTTGCGAGTCGGCGAGCACGCGCTCGCGCGGGCGTCGTTCCTCGAGGCGGCGCGCAGCGCGCTACGCAACTACGCGCACTCCGAAGCGTTCGCCTTCGCCGGCCAAGTCATCGGCCTCGAGCCGCCGCAACGTGAACGCTTCGATGCGCTCAAGATTCGCGTCGAAGCAACCCTTCCGACCGAACCCGACGCGCTGGAGCGGGCGATCGACGATTTGGAGACTGCGGCGGCAACGCTCGATCACGAAGCGCTCTACGAGGCGCTCGTCGCGCGCATCGGCTTTTGCGAACGGGTGGCCAAGCGGGCGCAGCAAGAGGCCGGGATCGAGCGGCTCGCGGCCCTCGCGGAAGAACACGGCCGGGCGGAATGGCACATCGAAGCACGATTGCGCCGCGCGACGTTGCTGATCTTTCGAGGAGACATGATCGAGTGCGAAGCGCAGCTACGGCTCATTCCGATCGATACGTCCGCGATCGCTCCGGGCCAGCTCACGCGGTTATGGTCGATGCTGGCGCGTTCGCTCGCCCGGCAGGGCCGCTACGACGAGGCACGCGCCGTCATGGGCGAATTCCGCACGTGGCTGGACGGCCATCCGAGCCTCGAAGGCGAGATCTTCTATTGGTTCGCCGAGCTGCGGATGGCGTGGGTGGTGGAAGACGCAAACACGGTGCTGCGGGCCGCAACGCGGATGGTCGGCATCGCGCAGCAGCGCGGCGATCTTCTTCAGGAGGCGACCGCGCGCATGGACATGGCCTGGGCAAAACATCAAATGCACGACACCGCCGGAGCGCGCATCGAGTTCGAAACCGCGCTCGAATATCTCGCGCGCGGCCATCAGTGGCAAGGCTGGCTGCACGCCCGCATCAACTACGGCTGCGTCGAGAATGAGATCGGACATACGGATCGAGCGGAGCGCTACTGGCAAGAGGCCGTCGAGCGCACGAGCGGCTCCGAAACCCGCGACGCGCTTTCAGTCGTCGACGTCTGCCGCTGGGAAAACGCGTTCGTACGGGGCGAACTCGAGCGCGCCGCCGAACTCGCGCGCTCGGCGTACGAACGCATTGCCGCGAGCGGCGGGCGCGAGCTCGCAGAGGCCAGCATGAGCCTGGGCACGACGGAGATCGCGCTCGGCGCCGTCGCGCACGGCCTCGCGCTGTTCGAAGCCGGCGCAAACATCGCGCGAGCCATGAAAACGAATCGCATGCTCGGCAATCATCTCGCGCACTGCCTCGACGCCCTGCTTCGCACCGGATCGACGGAGCATATCGACGCGCTGGCCGGCGAACTCACCGGCATCTTCGAAGCGGACCCGCACGACCAGCAGTACCCTGGACGCGTGTGCTGGGTCCTCGCTTCGATCGCGCGCATGAAAGGCGACGCTGCCGCCGAGCACGCGTGGGTCACGCGCGGGCGCGAGCTCGCGTGGGAGCGGCTGGAGGCGTTTACCGACGAAGCCGACCGTCGCGCGTTCTCGTCGATCCCGCACAACGCGCGGCTTTTTGCCTGGGAACCGGCGCCTGCGTAATCGGCGCGTAAAAGAGGTCTTAAGACTCCAGGTCACGATCGCCGGCCCGGCGCACTTTTTTTAGCCTGTGAGTCTGTTGGACGTCAGCCTCCTCGGTGAGCCCCGCTTTACCTACGGCGGCGAGCCATGGCGCTTCTCGGCACCGCCGCGTTGCTTGCCGCTCCTTGCGCTGCTCGTGCTCCGCAGCGAGCCGATTTCCCGTGCCGCACTTGCCGGCGCACTCTGGCCCGACAGCAGCGAGAGCGAGGGACGCGCCAACCTGCGGCGCCACCTGCACGCCCTTGCCAAGACGTTGCCGCCGCTCGGCAAGAGCGAGTGGATCCTCTCGACGCCGCAAGGCATTTCGTGGAACGGGAGCGCGCCCGCAAGCGTCGACGTCATCGAATTTCAACGCGCGGTCGAGACCGATCCGGCCCGCGCCGTCGCGCTCTACCGCGGCGAGCTGCTCAGCACCATCTTCGACGAATCGATCGTCGGCGAACGCGAGCGACTAGCGGAACTGCACCAAAACGCCCTCTACGAGCTGGCGTACGCGGCCGTCGCGATGCGTGACTTCGCCGCGGCCGCCGAGCATGCGGGCGCGCTCCTCGCGCTCGACGAGTGGCGCGAAGACGCCGTGCGAGTGTTGATGACGGCGCGTTACAGTCTCGGCGACCGCTCCGGCGCGCTCTCGATCTTCGACCGCTTCGCGCGCCGCCTCAAGACCGAGTTGCACGCGGAGCCGATGTTCGAAACGGCCGCACTACGGAACGCGATTCTCGCCAACACGCTGACGACGGGCAGCGAGCATGCGCCCGAGCCGGCCGCAGCGCACCGCCCGATCGCCGGGCGTAAGGAAGAACTGGCCGCACTGCAAGCCGCCTGGCTGCGCGCGGCGCGCGGTCGCGGTGCATGCATGTTCATCAGCGGCGAAGCCGGTATCGGCAAGAGCCGCCTCGCGCACGAGGTCGCGACGCTCGTCGAAGGGCAAGGCGGCCGCGCGGTATTCGGCCGTACGTCGGAACCCGAGGCCGTCGCCTTTCAACCCGTCATCGAGATGCTGCGCGCGATCGTGCCGTTTCTCACGCGCGCGCCGCAGCGCGAGAGCTGGTTATCGGCTCTCTTGCCGCTGGTTCCCGAGATCGCGCGACTGTACGACGATCTTCCGGAACTCGCTGCCGTCGACGCGCCGCTCGGGCGCCTGCGTTTGAACGAAGCCGTCTGCCGCGCGGTCGACGCCTGCGCGCGCACGCGCCCGCTCGCCGTCATACTCGAGGACGTCCACCTCGCGCAACTCGGCACGCTCGACATCCTCGGCGCGCTCGCGGAGCGCCTCTCCGCGATGCCCGTGTTGCTGATCGTAACGTACCGCAGCAGCGCGGCGCCCCCGGAATCGCCGGTGCGTGCGCTCCGCCGCCGCCTTCAGCGCGCGTTCGGCGCCGGGCATATCGCGCTCGAGCCGCTCTCCGACTGCGACGTGGCGCGCATCGTCGAGCGCGAGCCGTGCGCCCCCGATCCGGAAACGCGCGATCGGATCATCCGGCTGAGCGAGGGCAACCCGCTCTTTGCGCTGCAGCTCGCGCAGCACTTCGCCGCCCGGCCGGCAGGAGCGCCGGATCTCGAAACCGCGGCATTTGCGCTCGGCGACATCATCGTCGAGCGGCTCGAGCATCTCTCGCCGCCGGCACGCTCGGTGGCAGAGATCGCCGCGGTGATCGGCGATTCATTCACGGCCGAGGAGATTGCCGAAGTCTCGCGCTCCAACGAAAGCAGCGTTTCCGGCTCGCTCACCGAGCTCGCCGACTACCAAATCGTCGCGCCGCGCGCAGGTGCTTTCGATTACACGTTCACGCACGCGCTCATCAAAGCCGCGATCTACGGAACGATCGGCGCCGATGCCGCACGCGCGTTGCATCGCCATGCTGCGCGCACGCTCACGCGCACGCGCGCCGAGAGCGGTGCGCCGCACCGCCTCGTCGCGCTGCATTGGGAGCGCGCAGGCGAGGTCGCCGCCGCGCGCGCCGCCTACCTGCAAGCGGCCGAACAGGCGCTCGCACGGTTTGCAAAGCGCGAAGCGATCGAACTCGCGGGCAAAGTGCTCGACGCCGAGCCGGCGCTCGAAGAACGCTTCCGGGCGCATCTGATCGCGTTCAACGCGCTCGACAAGAATCTAGAAGGCGACGCTGCGAGCGAGGCGCTCGAAGCGATGGAAGGCATTTGCGAAGCAGCCGGCATCGACGCGTGCTGCGAGACCCACTACGCCCGCTACGAATTTCATAACTACCGCTCCGAACGCGAGGCGCAGACCCGCGCGCTCGACGCGCTCGAACGCCTCGCACGCGAGCGAGCGCCGGGCAAGCGGCCGCGCGCGGCGCTGGCGCGGGCAACGCTGCAGATGCAGCTTGGAAAGACGGCCGACGCGGAGGCGACGCTGCGCGGCATCGAGGCATTGCTACCCGAGATGACGCCGCCCGAGATCTTCGATTTTCACAGCAGGCTCGCGCAGGTGCTGTTCCGGCAGGTGCAGTTCGACGCAGCCCGCGCCGAACTCCGCCGCCTGCGGCTCTATCTCGATCGGCACCCGAGCCTCGAAGGCGAATTCGAATATGCCTCGGCCGAGCTGACCGGCGCGTGGGTTTCGGACGACCCGCTCGAATTGCAGGGCGCGGGCGAACGGTACGTGCGTCTGGCCGAACTGCGTGGCGACATTCTCGCCGAAGCGCGCGGACGCGCGAATCTCGCGTACCTCAAGCATCAGCTTCACGACACCAACGGCGCGCGAGAAGACTACCGCGCGGTGCTCGACCTATACGAGAAGGCCGGCCACCAAACCAACGTGTTCATCACGCGCCTCAACTACGGCATGGTGGAGTTCGAAGCCGGACACGTGGAACGCGCGGCCGCGATCTGGCGCGAGGTCGGCGATCGCTCGCACGAACGCGACTGCGGCACGGTGACGATCGCCGTCGACGTGAATCTCGCCGAGGTCGAACTGATTTACAACCGGCCGCTGGCGGCGCTGCCGCTGGCGCGGCGCGCCTACGACGCGGCGCGCGAGACGGGCGAGGAGTGGCTCGTCGCCAACACCCTGGCGACGCTGGGCGCCGCCGAGTGCGCGAGCGGGCTCTACGATCGCGGCCTGCCCAAGATCCGGCGAGCCGTCGAGTCGTCGCGGGAGCAGGTGCGCGGCCTGGCCGGCTATCTGACGCACTATATCGAAGCGCTGGCGCGGCGCGGGCCGTCGGAGGAACTCGACGCGGCGGCCGCCGAGCTCGAAGCGCTGCTGCGCGAGGAACCGCTCGACCAGCAGTACCCCGGGCGCTCGGTGTGGGTGCTCGAACAAGCCGCAATCGTTCGGGGTGACGAAAACGCGGCACAAGCGTTGCATGCGTGGGGCCGCGAGCTCGTCGAGGCGCGCGCGCAAGCGTTCACCGACCCGGCCGACCGGGCCGCGTATCTCCGCATGCCGCCCAACGACCGGTTCTTGAAAGACGGGCCCGAGCACGCCGCGGCGGGCCCGATTTTAGCGACCCTACTTTCACCGTAGGCGCAACCGGACAGGCGGCCGTAGAATCCATGTGAAATGGACTAGCAAACCCGTCCCGTTGGCACCCCCTTCCGCGGAGAGTTGAAGCCTTGTCGAAGCATGCAGCAGCGGACGCCTCTGATGGCGCCCAGCGTAAGATCCTTAGCGCCTATGACGATCCGGGCACGGCCGAAGAGATCAGCCGTCGCACGTTCATGGCGAACGCCACCCTCGCGATCGGCGGAATCGTCGGACTCGTGCTGGCGGTTCCGATCGTCGGTTCGTTGATTCCGGAAGGCGGAAAGACGCAAGGAACGTGGTCGCCGCTCACGGCCGATGAATTCAAGTCGTTGCAGACAGCGACGGACACGCCGGTGAAGCTCACGTTCTCGTTCAAAGCCAAAGACTCGTATCTGCCTGAGCAGACGCTCCAGCAATACGTGTGGGGCATCAAGGTCGACGACAGCAAGTTCGAGGCCGCGCGGCCCGACCTGTTCAAAGACGGCAAGTCGGATCTTCCGTACGACGTCATCAACATGAACTTCGTCATCTTCAGTCCGATCTGCCCGCACCTCGGCTGCCAGTTCTTGTGGAGCCCCGACAGCAAGCGCTTCGCCTGCCCGTGCCACGGCTCGCAGTTCTCGCTCGACGGCGAACACCTCGCGGGCCCGGCTCCTCGCGGTCTCGATCCGCTCCCCCTGCGCGAACAGAGCGGCACCGCCGAAGTGCAGTGGATTCGCTATAAAGCCTCCGTCGAAAACCGCATCGTCGTCTCGTACACGTAGGAAGGACCGCATTACCGATGCTCAACTGGATTGAGTCGCGCACCGGCTTCATCTCCATGACGAAGGACTTCCTGACGGAAGATATTCCCGGCGGCGCTAGCTACTGGTACGTCTTCGGCAGCGCCACCATCTTCGCGATGATCCTCCAGATCGTCACCGGCATTTTCCTCACGTTCTTCTACGCGCCGTCGGCTTCGACCGCGTGGGAGTCGACCGAGGCGATCTACAAGAACCCGTTCACGCATACGCTGCTCTCGATTCACTATTGGGGCGCGTCGGCGATGATCGCGCTCGTCTTCCTGCACTTGTTGCAGGTGCTGATCTGGGGCGCTTACAAGTCGCCGCGCGAACTGCAATGGATCGTCGGCGTGATTCTGTTCGTCGTCACGCTCGTGCTCGGCCTTACCGGCTATCTGTTGCCGTGGGACATGGACGCCTACTTCGCGTCGCAGGTCTCGCTCAACATCGCCGGTCTTCCGCCGGGCGGCGCCATCCTGCAGAGCATCGCGCAGGGCGGTCCGACGATGGGCACCGACACGATCAACCGCTTCTTCGGCCTGCACGTATGGCTGATGCCGGCGGCGCTCGTGGCCCTCACCGGCGCGCACCTTGCGATCTTCCGCTGGAACGGCCCCGCCGGACCGGTCACCGACAATCCGCGCGAAGGCAAGCCGGGACGCTTCTGGCCGGACCAGATGTTCATGGACGGCGTCGCCTCGCTGGTCGTGTTCCTGATCATCGTCGCGCTCGCGTTCTTCGCTCCCCCGTTCCTCGACGCAAAGGCCGACCCGAACAACGCCAGCTTCATCCCGTACCCGGCGTGGTATTTCTTGTTCCTCTTCGGCCTGCTCAACATCGTGCCGATCTTCTTGGGCAACGGGCCGTTCCCCGAACTGCTCGCTGCGATCATCGTGCCGACCATCGGCCTATTGATCGTGCTCGGGCTGCCGTGGATCGACCGGTCGACGACACGCTCGTTCGCGGCGCGCAAGGGCATTCTGTGGACGACCGTCGTGGTGCTCATCGCCATCGTCGGCCTCTCGATCTACGCGCAGATCGGCATCCAGCAGAAGATCGTCGCGTCGGGCGCTCCGCAAAAGACGCAACAGCAAATCTTCGACGAGTTCGACTCGGTTGAAGCTGCCGCGTCGGCTCCCGCGGCAGCCGCCAATCCCGCCCTCGACGCGGGCAAGGCCGTGTATACGAACAACTGCACGGGCTGCCACGGCGCGAACGGCATGGGACAAGCCGGCGTCGCTCCGCCGCTCGCGGGCAATTCGTTCGTGACGGGCGATCCTTCGAAGGTCGTCGGCGTGCTGCTCAACGGGCTGCACGGCCAAACGATCATGGGCCAGAGCTACAGCGCGCCGATGCCCGCCTGGAAGGGCACGCTCTCGAACAAAGACATCGCGAACGTCATCACCTACATTCGCGGCGGACTCGGTTCGAACAAAGCGTCGGAAGTCAAAGAGTCCGACATCAAGTAACGCCCCTCGAAAGCATGAGGAACGGAAGGGAGCGCGCAAGCGCTCCCTTCCGTTTTGTCCTGTCATGCATACGCCCGGCGCTCAGCGTGACGGAGGTGAGCAGGGTGGGCCGGTGATGAGATACAGCGCGCCGCTGCCGGAGGTCATCAGCTTGGTGCGGGTACGCCCGTAGAGCGGATCGAGCGCGGGCCGCGCATCGGGCGCCACCAGCCACACGCGCTCGTGCGCGCAGAACACGCTGCGCGGGTCGACGCCTTCGTCGCTCGTGGACGCGCCCGGCGGCGCGAGCGCGTACACGTGCGGGAGCGTGTAGAAGACCAGCGCATTGGCGCCGCGGAAACTCTGAATGGCGACGACGTCGCCGGGTTCGCGCCGCGCTTGAATCGCAGCGGCAAACGCGGGAATCGGCTTGAACACCTCCGCTTTCGGCAGCGCGACGACCGCGAGGATATCGACCGCGACGATCGTCGCGATACCAAGCGCGTACGGCGCTGCAGAGATCAGCGAACGGCGGGCGAGCATGACGGCCGTCACGACGGCGCCCGCGAAGATCGCAAGCCCCATTGCCAGCAGGTCGGGAGCGAGCGCAAGCGCCGAACTGCTGAGTTTGTTGTCGCGCACGAAGAGCGCGATCGCCACGCCGAGCGCACAGATGAAGATCGGCACCGAGAGCGCCGACACGATGACCGACCGGCTCGCGCCCTTGCGCGCGACCGCGTCGAAGTAGAGCGCGATGACCAGGGCTAGCGCGGGCAGCTCGAGCGCGATGTAGTTCGGGAGCTTCGTCTGCGCGAAGCTGAAGAAGACGAACGGCAGCACGATCCACGCGAACGCAAGGCGCCACAGCCGCGCGATGTTCGGGTCGGTTTCCGAGACGCGCAGCGCGCGAACGCCGTAGATCAGGGCCATCGGCAGAAACGCGATCCACGGGAAGAAGCCGAGGATCACGACCGGCAGGTAGTACCAGAACGGGCCGGCCTGGTTTTCGATGACGCCAGTGTACCGCCCGATCGTATAGTGGCCGATGAGCTGCACGAGCGCATCCCAGCCTTGCGTGACGCCGATCGCGGCGAGCCACGGCGTCACGATGGCGACGCCGAGCAGCGCGGCGACGAGAAAGGCGCGCCACGAGGGCAGGCGCAGCGGCTCGTGGCGCGCGTTCCACCACGCGAACGGCACGATGACCAGCAGGGCGACGACCGGCGCAACCGGGCCTTTGGTCAGGAAGCCGAGCGCCGCCGCAACCGCGCCGTAGTAGAAGTACCGGTCGCGCCCCGACTCGAGCGCGCGGAACCACCAGAAGATCGCGCAGGCGACCGCGAGATCGAGCATCGCGTCCATGATCGCAAGGCGCCCGATCACCGCCTGCATGAGCGAGGTCGAAAGCACGACGCTCGCGTACACGCCGACCCGCGTGCCGACCTGGCGCGCGACCGCATACCCCGTCAGCGCGCCCATCAGGATCGTCGCGAAGGCCGATGGCAGCCGAAAGGTCAGCGTGGTGACACCGAGCAGCTTGCCCACCAGCGCCGCAATCCAGAAATAGAGCGGAGGCTGCACGAACCACGGATCGCCGTTGAGATGCATGACGATCCAGTCGTGCATGAGGAGGATCTCACGCGCGACTTCGCCATACGCGGTCTCGCTGTTGTCCCAGAGGGTGCCCACGCCCAGGCCGGGGAGCGTGATGAGCGCGGCGATACATGCGCCGACTAAAGCCGCACGCGCGGGTCTCTCCATCGTGCAAACGGTGTTTGGCGCCCGGGTGCGGAAGTCATCCGGCCGCTATGCTTCGCAGCCACCCCAATGAAGACGCGCAGCGCGCACTGATCGTCGGCGACGGAGCGGTCGCCGGAACGCTGGCCCAGAGCTTCGGCGCGGCCGGCTTCGTCCTGCGGGAAGTCGCCCCGGCATCCTACGGTCCGCCCGACCTGCACGATACCGACGTCGTCGTCGCCGCCGCCGCCGATCCCGGCATCAACGCCGCAGTGCTCGACGCCGCGCGCGCCGCCGGCATCGTCGCCCTCGACGCGCCCGCCGCACCGATGTACGCCAAGATGCACGGTTACGTCCGCACCGCCATCCCGCCGGACGATCGCGCCGCCGTGCTGCGCGAGGTTGCTTCGCTCCCGCTCGAAGCGCTCGCGTCGCTCGATGCGGCGCGCGCCGAACACGAAGTCGAGGCGGCACACGCGAGGCTCCGCAAACGCGACGACGTCCCCGCGATCGCGCATGCCGTCTGCGCCACGCGCGCGAGCGCGCTGGCGATGACGCAAACCAAAACCGTCGCCGCGCGTTTGGCCGAGCGCGGCCTCGCTTCGACGATCGTCACGGTCACCACGACGGGCGATCGCGTGCAAGACCGGCCCATCGCCGCGATCGGCTCCGAGAACGTGTGGGTGAAGGAGCTCGAACTCGCGCTGCGCGACGGCCGCGCCGATTACGCCGTCCACTCGTGCAAGGATCTGCCCTCGCAGCTCGAGCCCGACATGCTGCTGGCCGCGATCTCCGAGCGCGAAGACCCGCGCGACGCATTCTGCAGCGAAAAGTACGCGAACTTCGATGCGCTGCCGCCGGGCGCGCTCGTCGGAACGTCGAGCCTGCGCCGCCGCACGCAACTCGCGGCGCTGCGCCCCGACTTGCGTTACGAAGACGTGCGCGGCAACGTCGACACGCGGCTGCGCAAGATGCGCGAAGGGCAGTACGACGCGATCGTGCTCGCGATGGCCGGCTTGCGCCGCTTGGGCATCGGCGCCACGCACACCGTGCCGTTCGATCCCGGCCAGGTCGTGCCGGCGGTCGCGCAAGGCGCGCTCGCCATCGAAACGCGCGTCTCGGAGGCCGAACTGGCGGCGCGCTTGCGAGCCGCGATCAACGACGATGCCACCGAGCGCTGCGTGACGGCCGAACGCGCTGCGCTGCGCGCGCTGCGCGCCGGATGCAACGCGCCGATCGGCATCCACGCGCGGCTGACGGGCGATGCGATGACGATCGACGGAGCCTACGCGCTCGAGAGCGGCGAGATGCTGCGCGAGCGCCTCACCGGCACCGTCGCAACGCTCGATGCCGCTGAGCGGCTCGGCGAACGCATCGCCGCCATCCTCGAGGAGCGCAAACGCACCGCATGACCAGCATCCGTCCGCGCCGCCTGCGCCGCACGCCCGTGATACGCGCGATGGTGCGCGAGCACCACGTGCGCCTCGAATCGCTCGTGCAGCCGCTCTTCATCGTTGAAAACGAGGCGGACGCCGGCGCGATCTCGTCGATGCCCGGTATCTCCCGCTTCACCGTCGAGGGGGCCGTTGCCGAGTGCTGCGTGCTGCACGCGCTCGGCATCCGCAGCGTACTGCTCTTCGGTATCCCCGAGAACAAAGACGCGCTCGCATCGAGCAACTACGATCCGAACGGCGTGATCCAGCAGGCGATCCGCGCCATCAAGGCCGCGCTCCCCGACCTCTACGTGATCGCCGATCTCTGCAACTGCGAATACACCGATCACGGCCACTGCGGCATCGTCGACGAACACGGCGACGTCGACAACGACAAGAGCGTGGCGCTGCTCGTGCGCGCCGCGATCACCTACGCGCACGCCGGAGTCGATATGATCGCGCCGTCCGACATGATGGACGGGCGCGTCGAAGCCATTCGCAGCGCGCTCGACGCGCACGGCTTTTCGAACACGCCGATCATGGCCTACAGCGCGAAGTACGCATCGGCGTTCTACGGGCCGTTTCGCGAGGCCGCGGATTCGACGCCGCAGTTCGGCGACCGGCGCACCTACCAGATGGATGCGCCCAACGCGCGCGAAGCGCTGCGCGAGATGGCGCTCGACATCGAAGAAGGCGCCGACGTCATCATGGTCAAGCCGGGCCTACCCTACCTCGACGTCGTGCGCGCCGCGCGCGAGAACTTCGACGTCCCGATTGCGGTCTACAACGTGAGCGGCGAGTACTCGATGCTCAAGGCCGCCGTTGCGAACGGCTGGCTCGACGGCGACCGCGCGATCGACGAGACGCTCGTGTCGTTCGTGCGGGCCGGCGCCGACATCATCATCACCTATTTCGCCAAGGAATACGCGCAGCGCCATGGCGCATGACGGCGAGCTCACCGTCGTCATCCTCGCCGGCGGCCAAGCCGCGCGGTTTCCCGGCAAACTCGAAGCGCGCTTGAACGGGCGGCCGCTGCTGGCGCGCGTGCATGCGAATCTGCGCGACGCCGCGCCGGTCGTGATCGCGGGGCGCGATACGTTCTCGCCCGATCTCGACTCCCTGCTCGACTGCCCGATCGTCGTCGATCGCTGGCCCGGACGCGGACCGCTCGCAGGCCTGCTCTCGGCCTGCACGCAGATTCGCACACCGCTGGTCTTTGCCGTGGCGGGCGACGCCCCGCGTGTGGATCGCCGCGTGCTCGACGCGCTGCTCGCCGCGCGGCACGACGGCGATGAAGCCGTCGTGCCCGAACACGACGGCTCGCTCGAACCGCTCGCCGCGCTCTACGACCGCGCCGCGCTGGAACGCGAGGCCTGGAGCGCGCTCGACGGGCGCGCATCGATGTTCGCGTTGCTCGAACGGCTGCGCGTGCGTACCGTCGCGCTCGACGCGCATTTTTTCGCCAACATCAACACCGCGGCGGATCTCGCCATGGAAGGATCATCGTGAAGCTCGAACGCTCCGTCTCCGCATTTGCCCGCGCCAAGAACGTGATTCCCGGCGGCGTGAACTCGTCGGTACGCGCCTTCAAATCCGTCGGCGGCAATCCGGTCTTCATGACGAGCGGCAGCGGCGCGCGCATGACCGACGTCGACGGCAACGAGTATATCGACTACGTGCTCTCGTGGGGGCCGCTCATTCTCGGGCACGCGCATCCGCAGGTCGTCAAGGCCGTGGCCGCAGCAGCCGAGCGCGGCAGTTCGTTCGGTACACCGACCGAAGCCGAGAGCGAGCTGGCCGAGCTCGTGGTCGCGATGGTGCCGAGCATCGAGAAAGTGCGCTTCACCTCGAGCGGAACCGAAGCCACGATGAACGCCGTGCGCCTCGCGCGCGGTTTCACCAAACGCGACAAGATCGTCAAGTTCGCCGGCTGCTATCACGGCGCCGCCGACGCGTTTCTCATCGCGGCCGGTTCGAGCGCGCTCACGCTGGGCGTGCCCAACTCGCCCGGCGTTCCCAAGAGCGTCGCAAACGATACGATCGTCGCGCGTTACAACGACGCCGAGGGGCTCGCGTCGATCTTCGCGCAGTACGGCGGCGAGATCGCTGCCGTCATCATCGAGCCGTACGTCGGCAACATGGGGCTCGTGCTGCCGCGCGACGGCTATCTGGAACGCGTTCGCGAGCTGTGTACGCAGCACGGCGCGCTGCTGATTTTCGACGAAGTGATGACGGGCTTTCGCGTGGCGCGCGGCGGCGTGCAAGAACGCACGGGCATTCTGCCCGACCTCACCACGCTCGGCAAAGTCATCGGCGGCGGCCTCCCGGTCGGGGCCTTCGGCGGCCGCGCCGACATCATGGACTGTCTCACGCCGGAGGGCCCCGTCTTCCACGCGGGCACGCTCTCAGGCAACCCGCTGGCGATGGCTGCGGGCATCGCGACGCTCAAGCTGATCCGCGACGATGCCACCCTCTACGAGCGCCTCGAGGTCCTCACCCGGCTGCTCACCGAGGGGCTCCACGAGATCTTCTCCAAGCACGGGGTGCCGCACACCACCGCCTACGCCGGGTCGATGTTCGGCATGTTCTTCACGGCCGGGCCGGTGGTCGACCTCGAGAGCGCGATGACCTCCGACACCGCCCGCTATGCCGCCTACTTCCACGCGATGCTCGACCAGGGGGTCTACCTGGCGCCTGCCCAATTCGAGGCCGGATTCGTGAGCGCGGCCCACACCACGCGGGACATCGAGGCCACCCTCGAGGCCGCCGACCGGAGCCTCGCGCACGCCGTGCGATGAAGGTCGCATTCTCGCAACCTTCAGAAGTTCGCAAGAATCCCAGGGTACGATTCTGGATGTCATGAAGCAACGTACTCGCCCATGCCGTTAGTCTGTCTCGGACTCTCCCACCACACCGCTCCCGTCGAGGTGCGCGAACATCACGCGTTCCCGGCGTCGCGCGTGGTCGAGTCGCTCGTTGCGCTGGGCGATTACGCATCGGTTCGCGAGGCCGCGTTGCTGCAGACCTGCGGCCGCCTTGAGCTCTACGCGGACGTCGAAGACTTCGAAAACGGCGTCGCGCAACTGCGCGAGTTTCTCGGCAACTTTGGGCACCCGCAGGCGCGCGAACGGTACGATCTCG
>Ga0326727_10014935_pt1 | contig 16781 bp, 14 predicted proteins | sample MB2enrmetagenome_FD_207643 | JGI IMG/M metagenome (GOLD analysis project Ga0326727, IMG submission 207643) | Lab enriched peat soil microbial communities from McLean, Ithaca, NY, United States - MB29MY | ecosystem: Environmental > Terrestrial > Soil > Wetlands > Peat | place: USA: New York...
GCTGTACAACCCGTCGGTACACTGGATCAGGTAATCTCCGCGATTGACTTTCACGTTGAAGTAATCCACCTGGATCGTCAGATCCTGGCCGATGCTGCGGGTCAACAGAGACTTGAGCTGGCTGACCCTCGCCTCCTGTTCGGAGATCAGGCCGAGCTTCTGTTGCATCGCCACATAGGAATGATCACTGGTTATTCGGCGAATCCGGCCTTGCTGAACCAGATAGACGCGACAGTCTCCGGCATGTCCTATATTGACCTCATCGTTGCAGAACACGGAAACCGTGAGAGTGGTCGCCATCCGGTCCTTCTCACCGGACTGCATGCCTGCGTCATAGACAGCCTGGTTGGCGAAATTGAACATCTGCCAGATCATCTGATTTGCCGTTGTTTCCGGTTTTGCTTCACGAAGTTTTTGCAATGCGGTTTCGACCGCAATCCGGCTGGCGACTTCCCCGCGGCCGTGTCCGCCCACGCCGTCCGCGAGGATCGCTACGGAATGCCCGGGCCGGCTTTCTTCCGAGTCACTGGCCTCCTCGGATCTAAAAAAAGCCAGATAGTCCTCATTGTTATCGCGTAGCAGGCCCATTGAGGACTCTTGCGCATAGTTAATTTTCATCATCACTGCCCGTTTTGTCTTTCACGAAACCTTCTCAGGTCAATCAATCGCCGGTTTTCAATCGGGCCTGTTGCCCAGGAACAACAAAGGGATGCCAGGATTCTCCGTGGAAAAGGAAGAACGCCACAGCACGCGTTTCTGAGGTCTCGCCAAACTGCCGCTCAAGAATGGCAGGAAACGCCGTCTCGCTGAAAAGCGAAAAGCCCAGACGCTACCGACATCCCCAATCGTCCTCAGTGCCATAAGGGCACCCAAGCACACGCTCCTCTCAGGAGCGATAGGGCACAAATGATATCATCCGGGTCAAGACTCTGCTGCCAAGTGCACGCCACGATGGTTCGGGCCTCAGGTGCAACGCGCGTTCCGCCGGTCGGGCGCCATTTCCGTGAGCGAGGGTTTCCAGCACAGGCTGCCTTCAGGCATGCGATGAAGGCCCGGTGGCCGTGGTTTATCTTCAAAATGCAGGGTGCAGGAAGGTCGATGAACAAGCGGCCGAAGCTATCCTCAACGCTCTCGAAGGCACAACTCCGTTGCGGAAAAATTCGTGATCGCTCGAAGTCGATTGGCCGGATCCATGATCGAGCCGGGAGGACAGGGTGGATGAAACCTTGGCTGATTGGCGCGACGTTGTGCGATGGCGAGCAGGCGGCCGGTGTCGTTTTCTCCCGCAGTGAAAAAAAGATCATTGCCCTAGAACTCGCCCTCGCCGGCGCGCCGGAACCCGAGAGCGGCATTCCCTCAAAGGGCCATTCAAAGATGGACGACATGAATTCCGTCGCGGATTTGGGACTGCCGCTCGTCTGCTTGCCTGGTGCCGGGCCACCTTTACGGATCTAGAGGCCGCACGACGTTGCCGCGTCCAGGGATCGCATTTTTCACTGCCGGTGTCCGATATCCGCCTCGAGGCATGGCGCAAGAACCCGGATTGGGCGCTGCGCACGACGGTCGGGGCGCAGGACGCTTCACGAGCGGACCTGACGTTTCCAAGGGAATTTGCCGCTGCCGCAGAGGCGTGGAATCCGAGTCGACTGCGGATGAATGACACCGTGGAGGTGCTGAATCCGATGAAGACGCACCTTCTGATTTCAGGAGTGCGAGCGGCGGCGCCCGATTTGCCGCTAAAATTTCACGGCCACAACGATTTGGCATGGCCGTTGGCAACAGCAGCGCGGCACCGGCTGCGGGGGCTCAGGCGGCCAGTGTCGCCGTCAATGGACTGGGTGAGCGTACCGGGAATGCAGCCTGGGAGGCAGTCGGCATGGCTGCGCACGTCGCAGTCCATCTGGACTGCGGAGTGGATAGGCTCAGGCTTTCCTTCGCGAGCCGCCTTGCGGCTCAGGCTTCGAACCGCCCGACCCCCGGAAACAAGCCGATTGTGGGCTCGGCTGCTTTTCGCCATGGATCGGGCATTCACTGCGCCGGCCTGGCGGCCGGCCAGCGCACCGATGAGCCCTCTCCTCCCGAAGAAGTGGGGCACCATCCCGGGGCGAAACAGTTGATCCGTGAAATGGGAAGGCACAACTTGCGGCTGTCACCGCACGTACTGCGGACCCAGGCGACGGTGTGCAAACACGCATGAACCGGGGGAGAGTTCCGCCGTGTTTGCGGCCCATTGAACTTGAGGAAGGCCTCGGGCGCGCGGGCCGGCAGGATAACAAAAAGGTATAGCCAAATACAGAAAAATACCAAAGTGTAACAATGAAGGTTTGTTGCCCGCCGGGACCTGGAATCCGGGCATAAGTTAAATCGGACTCGAGCCCGCTGAAAATGGCCTGATGCCTCCCCGAAAGGCCTGGGGACCAGCGTATTCCCTTCGCTTATGGCGAAGGAGGGAAATGCCGCAGCCTGCCGGGGGAGGACCTTGGATGGCTCACGGGAAAAGAAAAACCTGGTCCCGGTTCATCATCCCATCCGTCGGGCCGGTTTCCAGCAAGATACTACAAAAATGTAGAATAGATAAATATAGCATACAATAAGGAATGAAATGCTTTCCCGTGATCTTGAGCCGACACTTCCTCCCATAGCCGCTAAGGCTAGAAGCGGTAACGACATAAACTGTTTGAATCGCCGCTCTTTCTAATTTCTCGTTTTTGGAATGAAGTTTGCAAAGCGAAATGTCGGCCACTCATGGAAGCGGCCGTTCGCGTGATGCAGTGTGTGGTTTCATCAAGAATCGAATCGATCGTTCAGTCGGCATACTGGCTGTGCTGCTGACGTTTTGTCAAAGCCTAGAAAGGTGGAGCAAAGTGAAAAACTTCAGAATACCGGCGCTAATACTCTTTCTATTATTAATGACATTCACGGGACAGGTGCTGGCGCAGTCGACCATCTTCAATATTCCGACAACGGATACCGTGGCTAAAGGCAAGGTCTATGCTGAATTTGACTTTGAGCCGCAGGTCCCCGGAACCGATGTGTCCCGAACCTATTTTTACAATCCTCGTTTGGTTGTTGGCGTGCCGGGCCGCGTTGAAATTGGAGTGAACTTCCCAACCTACAATACCCGGGGTTCCGGCGCTTCTGAAACGAACGTCTACTTTCAGCCGAATGTCAAATGGAGGGTTTACGACAATGAAACGGCCGGAGTCGCGATAGCGGTGGGAGCTCTTTTAAACACACCCCTCAACAACCGGGATGTCCAGGGCAGTTGGGGCCTGCTGTACAGCTTGGTCAGCGAGAAAATCAAGGCCGGCGACTACAGTCCGCGTTTTCATGGGGGCTTCTACGGCGTCGTAGGTGCGAACCAGGATCCAAGCAATGGCCCGGTGAGCTTTTTAGGCCCGCGAGCGGGTTCGATTGTCGGATACGAGCAGCCCATTTCCAAAAAAGTCAGCATTGTCGCCGATTGGTTCAGCGGGAAGAACAACATCGGATACTTCACTCCCGGGATATCGGTCACTCTGCCGAAGAACGGTTTGCTGAATGCGGGCTACAGCATCGGCAATGACAGCTGGGCAAACGGCGATGCCACGAGGAACAGATATATATTCCTTTATTATGGGATTACTCTCTAGTCGGCCTTTCAATGCTGGGGCAACGTAATCCCTCCCTTGGGGTGGACGGCAATAGCGCAGAGGCGCTGAAAACAGAGGTGCTGTCATTTCAGCGCCTCTGCCATTGCCCTCCACTTGCCAATGCTCGTGCGCGAAACATGGATTGTAGTCGAATCTGATTTAGTGTTCGAAGGAAGGACATGCGATGAAGATGATTTGTGCGATTATTCGGCCTCACCGGCTCGAAGAGGTAAAAAAGTCCTTGGCGGATATCGGAGTGGTGGGTCTGACCATCACGGATGTGCGGGGAGCTGGACGCCAGAAAGGTCAGGTGGAGCGCTATCGGGGTTCGGAATACAGTCTGGATCTCATCTCGAAGATCAAGATCGAGGTTGGCGTCTCCGACAGCCAGTGCGATGAAGCTTTGAATGCCATTAAGGAATCGGCCCATACGGGCGAAATCGGGGACGGCAAGATCTTCATCTATTCGCTTTCTAACGCGGTTCGAATTCGCACGGGCGAGGCGGGGGAGGAATCGCTATAGCCTTTGAGCCTGTCCCTTGCCAAAATCCCGGACAGCGGCAATGGCCGCTGTTTCCGGTTGATGTCCCTGGAGATTCTTGCGCACGCAGCCAACAAAATAGGTTCGCTTTTCCCTCCCCCCGGGACCGAATCGATTTCCCCCGCAGATTGCCCGATCACCGGGTTTCAAGCATTGGTGTCATCCCTCGTTTCGACCTGTTCGGCAGGTTTCACCCCATCTTGGCATCCCAGTCCTCGCCAATGCGGCTCTTGAATAAGGCTGAGATCCGCTGGGATGAAATTTCCTGCAGCGACACATGCTCGAAGCCGTCAACCCTGAGCTCTTGGCATGTCTCGCCTGGAATTCAGGCTTAGAGTCCGCCTCTAATTGGTGGCCGTCAGTGTTATCGTGCCTGAACCCAGATAAGCGAATGGACTGATTTTCCAGATCTGCACCGTGCCGTTGATCGTGGACGCGCCAGTGGAATAGGAGGTCAAGCTCCAAAACTGGACTTCATTATTGGCTAAATTGTAGTCGACTGTCGTTAAGCTTCCCGTGCCGAATGTGCCGGCGATGTACCGGGGGCTCTCTTGCGTCGGGGTCATTTGCACCGTCACGATGTCCCCGAGCGATCCGAAGAGCCGACCGCTCAACAATCCGGTATAGACCTGGCCTCCAAAATTAACCGTCCAGCTGTAGGTCCTGACCGAGGGCTGAAGCGGGAGGGAGGAATATTGGCTGGCGCCCACCTGAGTCAGGGCTACCCCGCGGATGGAAGTGTCGCATTCGAGATCCAGCCTGCCGGCGGGGCTTCCTTGAACAGTCGGGAAGATCTCCGTCAGGTATTGCGCCACGTGCGCATTCTGCACGAGCGACAGCGTCGCATTTCCGAGCACCTGGTTTGAATCCGAATACAGCGTCAGGTTCACGGTAGCCGTTTCCGCATTGGTATTGGCCAGGGCGAGCGCTATGTTGGAGAAATTGTTAAACGGGATGGTCGTCAGGTAGGTCTCGATCGAAGGCTCGACTCCGACGCTGTCCGTTGCGGTTTGTCCGGTCAGGAAATAATAGGTTAGATTGCCCTCCACAAAACTGGTCAGATCCGTAGCGGAGGAGCCGGTCGGAGTGATGGTGCCAAAGCCTGTCGCGAGGCTTTGCGTCGTAATGGTCAGGGTTTGGGTATTGCCGGCAGGGAGTGAAATCGGCCACTGGCCACCGGAGACGGTGTTCCCGTTCACCGACGGATCCCATGGCACGGGGGTGTTGCCTGACATGGTAAAAAAGTTGAGGGAACCCGTGTAGGTGGTCGTCCCTCTGTTGGTAATGTTGAGCACAGAATTTAAAAGCTCAGTACCCGTAACGGGCCCAGCGGCGATTTGCGCGAATGCCAGCGCTTTGTCGATTTCGTCTTGTGCGAAAGCCGTTGCTGAAACAGCAAGGAGTAATGCCATAACCAAGGCTGTCTTCTTCATATTTCCTCTTTTCTGATCATCACACACAGGTTTTGTTCTACGGTAGAAGTGCTTAGCTCCTGGGTTCTCAAAATAAATTTCGGAACCGTTCGGTCTCACGTCGTTGCCTGCAGCGTCCAATTCGTTATCGTTGAAACGGTGCCGTCGGACCAAGTAATCGTCCCGCTTCCCGAGTGATCGATCATACCCGTAGCTAATGTGTTGCCCGTGCTTACCTGTTTGACCGTCACAGTCAAGTTGCGGCTCGTATTGTCCACGACGGTGGCCACAAATTGCTCGTCGTGGCCTGCGTCGGTGAGCGTCCATGAGGTCGGGGTAGGCGGAAAGAGAACAAACTCGGCGGCTCCTCCGCTCGCCGTGGTGGAGGCGAAGGCCGTGCCGCCCTGGATCACGAGCGAAGTTGGCGACGGGTTGGTCAGTTTCAGCGAGCCCATCGGCCCCGTCACGACCGTGCCGCCTCCCGAGAAGCTCACCGGCGAGGTAGCGGAACTGCCTAGGACAACATTGATGGGCGTCACAGCACCAATGGCGAGTCCCAGATCCGGAAAGTCCTGAGCGATTGCGCCCGCGCACGGCCCGCCGGTCTGACTGATCGTGCAATACAAGCCTAACTGCACGGGCGTCTGGGCCCCGGTTGCCGAAATAAATGTGCCCAGGCCATTCAGAACATCTGAACTGCTGTTGCTAAGGTTGGCCTGCTCATTGATCGTCATCGTTCCGAGTTTGGTCCCGTCGGGTCCGTAGTAGGTGGCGGTATCCGAAATGGATGCCGTGTTAGTATCATTATCAGTCGTCACGGTGGGGTTAGCCGTTACATAAGGGGTTTGGCAGTTGGAGTCGTAATAGATTGAGGTCAAGTTCGTACCCGCCTGTATGCTTCCGCCTCCGGTGAGTGCAGTACAGGAGGTATTGTTTTCAAGGGTCGCGATGAGAATTTGAAGTTGGCTCTGCAATACAGTGGTTGCCTGGCCGATCGCCAGCCCGGTTTGAGCCAAAGCCCGTTCTGCTATGATGGCATCCAGCGGGTTAAGCGGTCCCACCTCATTCAGCGTTACGGTGCCCTCACCCAGGTAGGTGTATGAGGGGCTTAGACTATAGATCTGCACTGTGCCTGTGACTGTCGCCAAGGAAAGAGAAAACGAGCTGAAGTTCCAATACTTAATCTGATTATTGGATGGATCGTAGTCGACAGTCGAAAAGGCTCCATTGAGGGACGTGCCGGCAAGGTAGCGGGGAGCCGTTACCGCCGGCGTGAGGGCCGCCTTCTCGTAATCCACCAGCGCTCCGCTGAGCCGGGCAGTCAACATTCCGGTGGTAACAGTGCCTGTGGGTGGAAAATTTTCGGTCCACGCATACGCTTTGGCTGCGGATTGGAACGGGAGCGAAGAATATTGGGTGCCCACTTGAGTCAGCGCCACCCCATAAATGCCCGTGTCGCAGGCTATTTCCAGTCTGCCCGCAGGGCTCCCTTGAATGCCCGGAAAGATCTCTGTCAGGTATTGCGCCGTATGGCCGTTCGACACTACGGTCAGGATCTTTGCGCCAAGCGCCTGAACCGGGGTTGAAGCGGAATAAACCGTCAGGTATACGGAAGCCGCCGTAGTGTTGGGATTGGCCAAGGCAAGCGCTATCTCAGAAAAATCATTGAACGGGATGGAAGTCAGTTGGATTTGACCTGACGGCTCGACGCCCACACTGCCGGTGATGGTTTGACCGGACATGAAATAGTAGGTCAGGGCGCCTTCTATGAAACTGGTCTCGTCCGTGTCGGAGGGAGCCGTCGGAGTGATGGTGCCAAAACCGGTCTGTAGGCTTGTCGCCGTGATAGTCAGGGTTTGGGTGTTGCCGGGGGGGATCGAGATTACGCTTATGCCGGCGCCGAGGGGGTTACCGTTGACGATCGGGTTCCATGGCTGGGAATTGTTGCCGTTCATGGTGAACAGGCTCAGTAGACCGGAGTAGGTGGTCGTCCCCCGGTTGGTAATATTGACCATGGATTCCAACCCGCCCCCAGCAGCAATTTGCGCGAACGTAAGGGACTTGTTAGTCGACTGCGCGTGAGCCGCTGCCGACAGAACCAAAAAAAGCGCGGCAACACAAGCTGTTTTCATCACGGTTCTTCCCCTCTGAACGAAGCTGGAGCCCGTTCCGTTTCCAAGTTCTGGAAAGCTCGCCTCAAGATGCCTTGAGAACCGGAACCTCCATTGTTTTTGAACCTCTTTTCATCACGCATCCCAGCTCAAGACTGGGCTCCGCCATTTCTTGGTCGAACACTATTTAGCGGCACTCTCGGGCACCGGCTTCGCGCTCTTCAAGCGCTCGGCGATCTTTAGGCCAAACGGCTGGCCAAGCGTTCCGACATTTTTTTCGTGTGTATTGCGCATGAACATTTGCCTGATCGTGTCCGTATGTTCAAAAATCCTTTTACCCTCTTTATCCGTCATCCAATAATGTATCTTAGCATGCTCACGTCCGGCCACGGAACCCAAGGCAATGGCCATCCGTTCTACCGTATTTCCTTTATGCCACTCCATGATCTCGCCATCGAGAAGGTAAGCCCGGTTCCGGTTTGGAATGGCTTCAGCAACTACGTCGAATTGTTCTCCGTCCCTCGATTTGAGTTCGGCGACCGCTTCGGTTTGCAATTGATTCATTTCATAAGGGAAATCAACGCCGGAAGCAACGGTGAAGGAATGGACCACAAGCGCCGGTTTGTCCTGTGCGTGCGCTGGGGCAAGCCCCAGGGTGACCACGAAAATGGCCAGGGCCAGCTGTTTGAACATGTCTTCGCCTCCTCTGTGGATTGTCTTTTCATTGCGGAATAGCTTAGACAAATAGAAACCTGGACCAGCTCGATGCGCCCCAGGCAGGATCGGCTGCTAGTGAGATTCTCCCTGTCCGCCGGTTGAAGGAGCGGTCTGCTTTGTGAAATCGAAAGTGCAAGGGCGACCAACAATTCCGAGGCCTGTATTCCTTTTACCCGTGCCTGTAGCCTCTGTAAAATGGGCTTTGATTTCATAGCTATATTCCTCGCCTTTGTGAGCAAGAACTCCACGGGCATATTGCCTGGAGGCAACGATGCCGCTAGCGGACAGCTTGGCGTCGCCATCCTCCTCGATCTTGCCCTCAATCAAGAGGTACCCGGGCTCTCCCGGCGTGCCACGATCAGCTCGGAAACCGCCGTTCTGAACGACGCCTGCAAACTGCCAGGTGTAACCCTCTGTATTTCCTTTTGCAGGACAGCTGAGATTCGTCAACCATTTGCCGTCGAAGCGCCCTCCTGTAGCCGATTGCGCCATCACATGGCTGCAGCCCAACAGGATAAGTGCGGCCAAAACAAAATCAGATTTTCGCATGCAACCTCCCGGTCTTCAGTGTTTCATGTGCGTTTCAACCAAGCCTGCGTGGAATGACCGAAAACTGGCTCAAGTTTCTTTGAGGAATCAGGCATCAATAAAGCAGTTGGACCGGCGCGGAAAGGGTGGGCTCTGAAATCCTGATTCAGATCGCACGGCTTAAGGAGCAGTCCGTTGAGCCAGCCACAGGGGAAGTCACCTTACGGTTCGCAAAATGGAGTGATGGCAACCCAGCTGCACAAAGTGGCCGCTGGCTATATCAATCGAAAGAGAAATCCCGGGGATCCCCAATCCGCCGCAACCAGAAAAAGGCGGAATGGGTCAGACCGGGCTCATTTTTTGCACTTTCGCTGCCAAGGTCATGCGAATGATTCTGACCGATCACGCCAAGGCTAATGAGCGCAAAAGCGAGGCGGTGATGTCCGGGACATGCCGCTCGATGGACAAATTCCCTGGGTCACAATGGGGGCGAGTCGCTGATCGACCTCAACCATGCATTGAACGAATTGAGCACCGTTGACGCATCCAGGGTCCGGCATTTTCTTGGCTGTGCTGCGGGCCACTTGTGGCCGGGATTTGGAGTTCTTCAAGAATTCGCTCCAGCGGCGGCCAAATCCGGACGGGATCCCTAGAAGAGCTGAGCCATTCCGGCAACGTTTTTCGCAGTCTTAATCAAACGGTTTAGCCGTATGCGTACGAGGTATTTTCCGCGATGAAGGATGCTATTGTATTCTTCCATCAAGTCGAAATCATCTTTCAGAAAGCCATGGAGGTCCCCGCATCACTGAGATCCGCCGTGCTGGAGGCGGCTTGCCAAGGGAATGCGGAACTGCTGCAGGAAGTCCGATCTTTGCTCAAGGCTTGCGAGCAGGAGGAAATTGAAACGGCATTGTCCCTGCCAATAATTCCGCCCAAGCGGTAAACATTGCACTCATCGAATCGAACTGAGCGATTCCGTTAATAACTGCCGTCCTCGCCGGCCTTTGAACACGCCGCGCGCTCCAAGCCAAGATCATCGTCTTGAGACGTTCCGCTTCCAATCGGCCCGAATGGCGAGCACGGGACCGATTCCTCTGGATGTCGCTCATGCCCCTCTGGCCCCCGGCGGCGCTCGGCTCTCATCATTGTCAAAGCGAAAACCGTCATCGCCTCGCATTGCCAGGGCTTTCTGCCTGTTTCGGACCCGGAAATGCGGGCACGGTAGGTCAGGGAGGCCGGGATTTCAAGAGAAGTTCGCGATCTCATCCACCCCATGAGCAGTTTTGACCAAACGAGTGAGCAATAGCGAACGGACACCGGACGGTCCGCCCATTACACTAACAAAATAACGATTGAGAAATCGTGCAGCAGGCGAGGTTCTACGCTGGCCGCCTGACTTATCGCGAGTTCCCTTTCAAGCTCGATGCAGGAGAAGCTTGTGAGGATTGACGCACGCACCATCGGAGATGCTCACATCCCGGATTGCAGCGACAAGATCACCTTGGGCCAAGCGGCCATGGCATTTCGAAATAACGTTGGCGATATCCTGAGGACAGGTGGGAAAAAGATCGCACTGAATTCGGCCGATAGGAACGCTATCGACATCCCGGGAGTTGGTGCGCACTTGCACTACAATTATCGATCAGGGGCGGCAGCTAAAACTCCTGCGCCTGACGATGAAGATCCGGGAAATTCCGGCAATCATCAGGCTCCTGACGGTGTTTAAGGCTTACGACAACGATGTGGCAATGATTGCCAGCTTGCCGTAGTGAGGGAAAACCTGCGGGAGAGGAATCCCTGTCAGGTTGAGCGGTTTTGACCGGAGGTGCGGGCAATTCTGAGCCTTAGCATGCTGGGTCCGGTTTGATACACTGTATTTAATAATGAAGTGGCGCACAAATGTTTCAAATGATGGTTTTATACAATGCGACAAGGGAAGTCCGCCAAGCCGAAACTCTGACAAGACCCGTTCCTTTCCGGTCCCACCTTCATCGCAAGGGGCACGTGCTATGAAAATCCTCCTCGTATCCCCCCGTGTTCCCGATACATTCTGGAGCTTCAAGCATGCATTGAGGTTTATTTCAAAGAAGGCCGGCGAGCCGCCACTGGGCCTTTTGACCGTGGCTGCGATGCTTCCCGCCGAATGGCAGAAAACGCTGGTTGATCTCAATGTCCGCGAGCTCGAAGACAGCGAGATAGCCCATGCAGACTATGTGTTTTTGAGTGCGATGTCCGTTCAGGAAGCGTCTGCAAGAGCCGTCATAGAGCGATGCAATAGACTCGGGACAAAGGTCGTTGCCGGCGGCCCTCTGTTTACCTCGCGATATGATGAATTCGAGGGTGTGGATCACTTTGTGCTCAATGAGGCGGAAATCACGCTCCCCCTCTTTCTCGACGATCTGGCCCATTCTCGTGCGCAGCATCTCTACACCACAATGCAATGGGCCGATGTCACAACCACGCCGGCTCCCCTTTGGGAACTCATCGACTTTCGCCCCTATGCAACCATGAACATTCAGTACTCCCGGGGCTGCCCTTACGACTGCGAGTTCTGCGACATCACCGTTCTTTACGGACGGGTGCCGCGCACAAAGACCATTGAGCAAATCATCGTGGAGATGGACCAGCTGCGCCTGCTCGGATGGCGCGGACATGTGTTCTTCGTCGATGACAACTTCATTGGGAACAAAGGCAAACTGAAGGAACAGATTCTTCCCGGCATGATCGAATGGATGGATCGCTACGACCATCCGTTTACCTTCTCCACCGAGGCCTCCCTCAACTTGTCTGATGACGAGGAACTGATGCACCTGATGGGGCGGGCAGGATTTGAGAGCGTCTTTGTGGGCATCGAGAGTCCCAACGAGAGCAGCCTGCTCGAATGCAGGAAGATACCTAATAAGAACCGTGATTTGCTCGGCTCCGTCCATGCTATCCAGCGTTCCGGGCTTCAGGTGCAGGCGGGATTCATCCTCGGCTTCGACAATGATCCACCGTCAATTTTCAATACACTCATCGCGTTCATCTATGAAAGCGGTATAGTCACTGCCATGGTTGGGATCCTGAACGCCCCTCGCGGAACCCGGCTGCACCAGCGGTTAGTAAAAGAAGGAAGGCTGCTGAAATCTTTCACCGGGGATAACACGGACTTCTCAATGAATTTCATCCCCAAGATGAACCCTGAGGCTCTCTTGGAAGGGTACAAGAAAGTCGTTGGGACAATCTACTCCCCAAAGGAGTACTACGCCCGTGTTCGTAAATTTCTGAGCGCCTACAAGCCGGTCTATAGGAAAAGGGCGCGGATCCGCACAGCCCACCTTATAGCGCTTTCTAAATCCGTTGTCTTTTTGGGAATCGCCAATAAGGAACGAATCTACTATTGGAAGCTTTTTTTCTGGTCACTGTTCCGCCGTCCCGGGCTTTTCCCGATGGCAATCACCTGTGCGATCTACGGTTTCCACTTCCGCAAGGTTTTTGAACGGTCGACGTAAAGGCGCGAGTTGACGCGTAATACTTCCCTCCGGCCATCCAAAAGTCGGGAACCAGTCCGAGAATCCGGTCTCCGTCACGTTGACCGGCGCAACTTCATTTAACTTCTCGCCGCTTCTGAGCCTGGTTGCCCAAGGCCGGCGATCACACCTGGGAGGAGCCGGGGGGAGACCACGCGAATGAGACGGCAAGCCGGTTGGTTTTATTGCCACCCCTTCTCGTCCCATCCAACTCGGCGTCACGGGACCGCCCCCTGTCCCTCAAAAATGCCCGCACGCCAGCCAAAGACAGGGTAGGCCCGGACAGATTACTTGCGGCCAATAGGTGTCGCGGGGAGATTGCATCGTCGAAAGGCATATCTGTGCGCTACCCTTCGTTTACCAAATCAATACCCGGGACACCTCCGCCGCCTCAGTCCCCAGAGTGAGCAATTTTGACCAATCACGCAGGGTTCGCAGGTATAGCATTCAAAGGACTAGAAAGGAATTGAGCGCCTGTTTGCTTTTGTTGCGTGAGGAGAAGATTGGTTCGAGGGAGGATCTTAGCCCGATGCCTGAGCCGCTCGCGAACGTCCTCCGGCGTGGAGACCCGCACGCGGTGAATCGTAGGGGGGACCGGAGAGGATGATATGAGTGCGAAAAAAATTTTCCTGGTGTGTCTTTGGGGAGCAGCCGCATTCTATTTACTCTGCTACGCCATTACACACAGATCTGCTAATGGTTTGCTGCTCTTTGCCTCGATCGCTCCCTTGCTGGCCGTTTTTGTCTGCTGGATGATCGATTCCGCCGCCCTGGAGCGACGAATCACGCGGCTCGAAGCCCGTTCTGAAATCGCGGATGAAAGGCGCCTGGCAGCACAAACAGATCTCGCGGGAGTCGGGCATAGATTGAAGGAGGTCGAGGCAATCATTGAGTGTGCCGAAAAACGTCAATTCGCGGGTGGGAATTCGGGGGTAAATCCCCTATACGAAGACTCGCTGTTGCGATAATTCAAAATCCGGTCAGCCCTGCATGATACTGTGAGGAGGCCTACCGGCAATTGATTGCGCAAGCACCGAACGTCCGCTCAAAATGACGAGATGGCGTCTATTTAAGGAAATGGATATCCGCATCGATCATGTCTTAGAACCTCAGCAGAGAGGTGATCTCAGGGCTCGGCCAGGTGAAACGCAGTAGGAATCCCCGGGTTCTGCCGTCGCGTGGGCGTAGCAGTCGTAGATACCGAATCCGTGCGGGAAAAGGAGCAATCGACGAATTCCACCGGGACGCACTATGGTTTTCACTCGTTTTGCCCGGGTGCTCCCGGCCAGAAAGAGCTCCATATCCATAATCCCGCTGCCCGTACGCCCCCAGGTTTCCGCACAGATGTATTAGGACAATAGACCTGGAAGAAAACCTGGAGTTATAAAACCAAGCGGCGTTTCACGCGCTGCGGAGTTCGTATGAATATTTTGCTCTATAATCCGGATAACGAAGTTACCAACAATTTCATGCCGCACCTTTGGATGTTTCTGCTCAAATCGCTCACACCGGAAGGCCACGAGGTTTTTCTCGTGGATGGCAACTCTCGTCGCTTGAACGAGACAGAACTGGTGCAGTACGTCCGGGAGAATAACATCGCCTTGGTCGGGATTGGCGCCATGACGCGCATGATAAGAAAAGCCTATCAGATGGCTGATGCGGTGCGTGCTGCCGGCGTTCCCGTTGTCATGGGAGGTCCGCACGTCACGGAATTGCCCGAAGAGGCCTTGGGACGCGATGGCGGATCTCGCCATGCCGATTCCGTGGCCTTAGGAGAGGCTGACCAGATTTGGCCGGCTATCGTCGCGGACGCCGAACGGGGCATGCTGCAAGAAACCTATGCCGCTCTGGATGCTGCCGGTGAAGTACTCAAGCCTACCCTGGCTGATTACCCGGTGATTCCGTGGGATCGGATGGATCTGGATCAATTCAACCTTATCCGGCGTTTTCCGAAATGGGCACGATGGATGCTTTCGTATGTCGGGATGAGCTGGCAGAGCTTCCACTTGGTTCCAATTGAAACCGGTCGGGGCTGCCCTTATGGATGCGAATTCTGCACCGTAACCGGATTTTTCGGTGACTCGATTCGCTTCCGGTCAAACGACAGTGTCGTCAACGAGCTCTTGGCGCTTAAGTCCCTGGAGAAACGGCAAAAAGGGAAGATCGCGGTCTTCTTTATCGATGACAATTTAGCCATCAATCCAAAACGCACCAAGTCCTTGCTGCGGGAAATCATCGCCCAAAATGCGCAGGTTCCCTGGGTGGGGCAGATAAGCATCAACCTGCTGCGGGACGAAGAACTGGTTTCTTTGATAGCCCGGAGCGGCTGCAAGTGGATTTTCCTGGGTCTTGAGTCTATTGACTCGGCAAACCTCAAAAGCATGCGGAAAGGATTTAACAAGCCGGAAGAATACAGGGAGATTCTGGAATGTCTCGCGCGGCACGGCGTGTATGCAATCATGTCCTTTATTTTTGGCATGGACGGCGAACACCCCGGCGTGGCCAGACGCACTCTGGATGCTATCCTTTCCTGGCCCCCCGGGCTGCCCGTGTTCGGATTGCTGACCCCTTACCCCGCAACCCCCCTGTACGAACGGCTGGCTTTAGCCGGTCGGCTCACCCGACCGAAACATTGGCTGGAGTTCAAGCCTTTCAGCATGGGTTTTTCACCTTCTGCCATCTCCTCGGCGGAGGCTGAAGCAGAAGTGCACGAGGCCTGGGAATCGTCCTACGCGCCGGAAGCCAACGCCTCCGCCATGCGGTGGTTGGAACCGCGGCCGCTTCCGGACCGCGTCATACACATGCTCTCCCGCCTGGCATTCCGCGGGATCTATTTCCCCCAGATAAGCCGGAAGGACTGGGTAAGGATTCTCTTCCAGAATCGAGGTCCCATCCTCAGGGTGATTGCGCAAGCGCTGATGATGAAACTCAGGTCGCGACCACCTCTCCCCCAAAGATCCGTTGAACTGACTCGTTGACATGCGCAGGGCCTCGTGAGCAGCCGGCAACATCGCTTAGAGCGTGGCCAATGATGCAGAATCTCATGGGGGGGCAGGCAGGCCTGCAGAGTGCGTTATAGATCTGCAGCCAGCAGCCGTCTAGGTCGATGAGAACCATTCCGATCGGGGGATTGCTGAAAGCATTCTTGATAAGCCCTCGCGCTCCCCCCGGGACTGCGCACGGGGCATCCCGCCCGTAGCTCACCCGCATGCGCCGAAGCGATCTGTCGGCAGCGAGGTTCCCTTTGGGGCCCTTTGGTCCCATTTTCGGACTCAAGCCCACGGTGAGCTACTTGATTTGTATAAAGGGGATCGAACCGGAACCGGTATACTGAGGCAATATACCATTCCATTTCTCGAGAGCGCGCAGTTGAAGCACGAGAGGATTGTTTGCGATCGCCGAAGCCTCGACCTGGATCGCCTTGGCCTTGCCATTGGCAGCTTCAACCATTTGCTGAGCTTCGAATTTAACCTGTTCGAGTTTGTTCTTGGCAGCTAGAGCATTTTGCTCAGCCGTGACCTTGGCCTCAATGGCATCGTTAAACACTTTCGAAAAATGGAAGTTCACAATGTTAAGACCGTCGATCACCATGCCTTGCGGCAAAAAACGGGCTTTCAGTAGTGCGTTGGTGTCTTCGCGGACCTGCTCTTGCTTGGTAATCACCTCTTCAGCCGTGTAGCGGGCGGTGACAGCTTTGAGGATCTCCTGCAATCCTGGATCCAGCACGTTCGGTTCGAAGTCATTGCCGAACTTCTGGAAAAATTGGGCGATGCCTGTTGGATTAATGTGATAATTCAGAGCGACCTTCGACGTCACCATTTGCAGGTCTTTTGTTGACGCATCTGCATCCACCTCGCTTTTCTTGGTTTTGATATCGAGAATTTCGACACGGTCGATCAGGGGAAGCTTGAAGTAGAGTCCTTCGTTTTTGACGTTGCCGGTCACTGCTCCGAATCGAAGCAACACGCCGCGCTCTCCGTAGTTCACAGTGCCGCAGGAACCAAGCGCGAGTACCAGCAATAGAATTCCGGCCAGTGCCCCAATGATGGCTCCGGCTGGCAGAGTCATCCGAGATTGCGCATCGATCATCTTGCCTCTCCGGGTGGAATTTGAATTTGCGTCACGAGTGCACTGCCCCTGCTCTTATTCTCTTGAGGCACGTTCTTCCCGGCCGAGTGATGTTTTCTAAACCTAAGTTCCAAAGTTAGCCTGAAGTTATCCTATTGATTTCACGGAACATAACAATAGTTTCATTTTCCAGCTACTGGCAACAATCCCAGAAGCTCGTGCGCCCTGGCCTGAATAGGATTGAGAGGTGGCAGCTTTTTAAT
>Ga0326727_10014936_pt1 | contig 16781 bp, 16 predicted proteins | sample MB2enrmetagenome_FD_207643 | JGI IMG/M metagenome (GOLD analysis project Ga0326727, IMG submission 207643) | Lab enriched peat soil microbial communities from McLean, Ithaca, NY, United States - MB29MY | ecosystem: Environmental > Terrestrial > Soil > Wetlands > Peat | place: USA: New York...
ATATTCTATTGGGATTCAGTCCCCACTCAAAACATTTTTTAAACTTTTTGTTTTTGCAGGCTCGGAGGGGGGCAGGATGCGAATTTTGCAAGTCCCTCTTTAGCCTGCCCCTTCACTCCCCCAGTTTGGGGAAGAGCGCGCGGTCCAGGATGCGGCGCGTCAACTCCTCCCCGGTGATGAACTCGTCCTGGTCCCGGTAGAACAGCTTGTCGCCCGGCAGCAGGCCCACTTCGATCATGAGCGGATCTCCGCCGCGTTCAATCCGGAAGCCCGGCAGCGAGGCAATGATGGAGATTTCCACTTTCGCACGCTGCTGCCACTTGCCCTCCTGCTCGTCCCGCACCGTGATGCGGATCTTGGAAGCCTGCAAGTGGATGTCCGCCGATTCCGGTCCGAAGGCGTCCGTATAGACCTCGATGCATCCGGCCAGATACCGGTACGTCTCTTCCACGGCCCGCGGCAACCGCGCCAGAATCTGCGCCTCCCGTTGGCGCCGCTCCTGTTCTTCCTGAACCCTCGATTGAAGCCACTGAAAACTCATGCGATTCCATGGTAACAGGGCGGCGCCGGGCGCGGCGCGCCGTTACTGATACAGGGCCGAGCCGCCGGTCAACCAGGTGTATGTGAAAGTACTGGGGATGTTCGAGCCGTCCTTCTTCAGGGTGGCATTGAAGTTGACGGGCGTGACGTTGGACGCCACGTCCAGTGCGCCGCTAGCCGTGCCGGCGCTAACCTGGGCGGCGGTGATAGTCGGCAACAGGGTGAGAACCGAAGAGGGCACGGTAAACGTCTTCTGGCCGGCTGTAGTGGTGCAGATGAATTCGGTCGCGCTGGTGATCTCGTTATCCCCTGTGCCGGTGACGGTGCCGGAAAGGCCGATGATGTCCACTGCATCCGATGCATTGCCGCCCGTCCAGTTGATCGTCAATCCCGCACTCTTCGTGACCGTGGCGGGCAATGTGGAGGGGTTGTTAAGAGCGAGCGGCGGGCCGATCGTGATCGATGCATTAAACGGTCCCACGTCGGTGCCGCCGGCTCCAGTCAAGTTGTACGTTCCCGCCAGGATCGAGCCGTTGGGCTGGCCCGGGATGGTGATGCCTTCCGTGCCGATTGTGTACACGTAGGCGTTGCCGGTTTCCGTGAGCTTCTGATTGTTCAGGTTCGTACCGGAGGGCCCGGTGAGCGTGACCGTGCCCGCGTCGAAGGTCGTTGAATGGGCTGTCGCGGTGGTCGGGGTGCTCGTGACACGAACCACCGTGCAACTTCCGATAGTGGTCACGCTGACGTTCTGCGTGCCTGACGAGGACAGTTGGAAGCCACTGATCTGGCTGAAGGATCCGGCGATGATGTCGGACTTGAAGGTGCCTAACGAAGGGTCGGAGGCCACGATCTGCGAGAGCCCAAAACCGCCGCTGGTGATGGTGCCGCCCTGATCGAGGGCCTGCAACTGCTGGGTGGTATAACCGGGCTGGACGCAGGCGGTGGCACTGGCACTGGGAGCGATGGAGATAGTCGTAACAGAGCTCAGAACGCCGTTCACGGAGAACTGCAAGCTCACGGCGCAGCCGGTCGGAACGCTGCTCGGCAGGGTGAAATTGATCTGATCTTCCCCGGCATACCCGGCGCGGCCGGCGAAGGCCACTGGGATGGAGACGCCGCCCACCACCGCCGCGATGGTTTCAGAGGTGCTGAAGTCGTGGACCACGCCGGCCGCGTTATCCGCCGCGGCGTAGGGTCCGAGGCCGGTTCCCCAGGCGATCAAGGTTTGTCCCGGTTTGGCGGGAGAACTCAGGGATCCGCCGTAGGTGCCGGTGGTCAGGCGATTCCAATCCGTCTCCGCCGCCGAAACGTAGTTCTGCACCACGGCCAGACCGGTGCCGCTCTGATCCTCGGTGAACAGGGCGACTTTGCTGGCCACCACTTTGGTTGCAGACGGGGCGCTGGTCGTACCGTTGGTGACCGTTACGTTATAATTGCCGACCGGGACGGTGGAAGGCAGAAGGCAGTTGATCTGGCCGGTGCCGACGTAGATCAGGTACACGTCTGTACCGGAGCCGCCCGTGGTGGGCGTCACGGTGACTTTGACGCCGTTCTGTGTCGTGGGACGCGGAAAGTTAGTCAGTCCGATGTTGGAGGGAGCGAGGTTCGTGCCCCAGACAGTGAAGAAGGCGCCTTCTGCAATGTTGGCCGTGTAGCTGGCCCCGTCCGTCACCGAGGCAATGGTCGGCACTGGAGTGGTGGTGCCGCCGCCACTCGTGTTCACCGTGCCTGAGCCGCTACAGTTCAGTGTGATAACCACGCTGGTTCCCGAAACCGAAGTCTGACCAGTCTCCGTCACGGAAGGAAAACTCCCCGTATACCCGGCATAGGTGCCGGTGCCACCTGTGATGGTCAAAGATCCGGTGCCGGTGCTGCCTATTGCGGAGGCCGCAAACGTGAAGTTTCCGTTCAGTGTGTTGCCGGTGCTGACCGTGATCGTAAATGGCACTGCCACCGACGCGCCGGTAATGGAAAACGTAGGTGTGGTGAACGCTCCGTTTCCCGAGTAAACGCCCGACATTGTGGCTTGGCCGGTAATCGCATAGCCGCTGCCGGACAGAGCGACGCTTCCGTTTGACAAGGTGAACGTGCTGCTCACGGTTGCCGCTTGCGCGCCCGCCGTAATCAGCAACGCCAGGGCAAAAGATGAAACTCTTACGTAACGCATCATGATGTCTCCTCCGAACCGGACTTTAGGCGACCCGGCATTCCTGCACTATACAACGAATACAGCGGAAACGTAAAGCTGCTCCATTACGGCTACGCCTTGGCGGGAACGGCCGGGCTCGCCACGCCCAGGTACATCAGCAGCACGGCCACCGTGGTGAACTGCCCGCCCACGGAAAGCACACTGTCGGCCAGCGCCATGATCACGCGCGAATAGGCGACCTCCTCGAAGGCGCCGAGAATCAGGAAGGTGCCCACCAGGCTGGCCGCCATCAGCGGCAACAGCACCAGGAAAATGCGCCAGCCATGGCCCTTGGCGAGCTGGCGGCTGCGCGCCAGAACTTCGGTTTCGCGGTCGGCCTCGATGGCCACAATCACATCGGCGAAGATCAGCCGGACCATCGCCACCACCCCGGGGATCAGCAGCAGCGCTCCCCAGAGCGCCACCGTGACTTCGACTTTGAACATGTTCCAAAGCGTCTTTCCCCATTGGCGCCGGCCCCAGCGCAGCGATTCGCGCACGGAAGCAGTCTGGCCGCCGCGGAACCTGGCCACCAGTCCGTAGACCACCGCCGGAATCACCAGCGCGCTGAGAACCAGGTCGCTCGAATCCAGCGCGAGGTAGGTGACGATTCCGCCGGTAGGGACATCCAGTACGTACAACACCAATTGCAGCGCCAGTTTTGCCGGCAGATACACCAGCAGCGTGACCGCCGCCAGAAACCGCAGGTTGGCGAAGAACAGGACGGCGGAGCGGACCAGCAGCCGAAACGCGGAGTGAAAGGGTTCGGTGGGGAAATCGATCTCCAGATGGCCCTGGCGAAAGTCGCGATCCATTTCTATACAGTGGCATAACTTGCGATCATGTGAAGTGATGACCAGACGAACCACCGTACTGTTGCTGGCGATCGCGCTAGCGGGCTGCGGCGCCAAGAACCAGACCAAACGCTACCCCATGGAAGGAGAGGTGAAGGCTCTCGACCCCGCCGCCAAGACCGCCACCATAGCCGCCGGCAAGATCGGCGACTGGATGGAAGCCATGACCATGGAGTATCCCGTGAAGCCGGATGCCGAATTTCAGAAGCTCCACGCCGGCGACCGCATACAAGCCACCGTGGTGGTGGATGGCGACCAGTACTACGTCACCGATGTCAGAATCGAAGCCCGCCCATAATAGACCGGAGAAATCATGCCAACTACGATTGACAATTTGAAAGAGTCGTTCGCCGGAGAAAGCCAGGCGAATCAGAAGTACCGCGCCTTTGCGAAAAAAGCGGAGCAGGATGGGTTCCCCAACATCGCCCGCTTGTTTCGAACCGCCGCCGAGGCGGAGCGCATTCATGCCGAGGGGCACTTGAGAGCGCTCGCCGGAATCGCCTCGACCCGCGAGAATCTGCAGGCCGCCATTGACGGAGAGTCCTACGAATGCACTACGATGTATCCTCCCATGCTCGAGCAGGCGCAAGCCGAGGGCCACCGCGCCCAAGTCATGTTCGGCTACGCATTGAAAGCCGAGGTCGTGCACGCCGAGCTATATAAACGGGCGTTGGAAGCGGCGGCGCAAGGTGCGGACCTGAAGGAAGCGAAATTCTATCTGTGTCCGTTCTGCGGGAACATCGAGTTCGGTAACCCGCCCGATGTCTGTCCGATTTGCGGCGCGCCGAAAGCCAAGTTCGTCGAGGTGGCGTAACCGGCCGGCCGGGCGGTTGCCCGCGTAGGGGCCGGGCATGCCCGGCCCCTACTTGACTTTCAGCAGTTTCTCCAACTCGGCGCGAATGTTGGTGGCCGGGTCCTTCATGAAATCGCTCTCGCCCGGGTAGTCCGCCTGTATGATTCCGCGGCGGTCCAGGAACACCAGGTGCGGCACGTAAAGCGGCCGCGTGTCCAGGATGCTGCGCTGTAAGTACGCCATCGCGGCGGCGCGATTGGTCCAGCCCACCGGGAACGGCGGCTGAAACTGCTGGAGAAATTCCGCCATGGTCTGTTTGGCGTCGTCGTTGAACGCGCATTCCAGCACCTGCACGCCGCGCAGCGCATATTCGCGCGACAGGGGAACCAGCAGCTTCGTGAGGTCCTGGCAATGCGAGCAGGTGGTGAAGATGAACGCCAGGGCCACCACTTTCCCTCGATACTGGCTGAGTTGGAGGTCCGGGGCGCCCAGGCGCTCGATGGTCAGCGGCGGCGAGGGCCGCGGGGGTGCGGCCGTGTCGGCGGCCAGCGCGGATGTGGCGCAGAGGAGAGTCAGAATTGCGGTACGCATATCCGAATATCCTCTATACTACAATTTTCCGCGGCCCCCATGGTCTCCTTCGATCCACTGTTCCGGAATCCGCACTGGCAAACCGTGGCCGGCCATCTTTGGAAACGCGATGGCGGCGAAGCCCGCTTTCCCATTGAGCGCCGGCTGTTTCAAACCGAGCCCGATGTCCGGGTGCTGATGGAATCGCAACGGCCCGCCGGCCAGGCGGCGGGCGAAATCGTGATGGTCCACGGCCTCGAAGGCTCCGGAGAGGCCGGGTACATGCGGAGCCTGGGCGCGGCGGCTCTGGGCGCCGGCTTTGCCGCCCACCGCTTTCACATGCGCACCTGCGGCGGCACCGAGCGCCTTTGCGGCACGCTCTACCACGCCGGGCTCACCAGCGACCTGTTGGCCGTGCTGCGCCAACTTCGAAGCGAAGGCCGCGCACCCGCCTTTCTGGTGGGGTTCTCGCTCGGCGGCAACGTAGTGCTCAAGCTGGCCGGCGAGATGGGCGAATCCGCGCGGCCGCTGGTCCGCGGCGTGTGCGCGGTTTCCACGCCGCTCGACCTGGCCGCCTGCGCATGGCGCATCGCCCAGCCCGCCAACCGCCTCTACGAGCGGCGCTTCGTGCGCCGGATGACGGCCCGCCTGTGCGCCACCGGGCGCTACCAAAAGCGGAACTTTCGCGGCTTGCGCTCCGTAAAGGATATCGATGACCGCATCACCGCGCCCTCGTTCGGCTTTGGCGACGCCGCCAACTACTACCGGACGCAATCCGCCATCCGCTACCTGGATGGCATCCGGGTGCCCGTGCTGCTCATTCAGGCCAAGGACGATAACTTTGTCCCTTTCGACATCTTCGCCGACGGCGCCGTCCGGGCGAATCCTTGGATCGAGCTGCTGGCCACCGAACATGGCGGCCACCTGGGTTTCATCGGCCGCCGCCCCCACCGTTTTTGGACGGATGACGCGATAATGGAGTGGATCGTGGGCGAGGGCGCTACGAAATCTCCGAGTGATTCGTCCAGGCTATGATGACTACGCATGCGTCGTTTTGGGAAGCCGTGATCGGCGCCGTCCAATCGCTCCGCGGGAGCAAACTGCGCAGCTTTCTCACGCTGCTGGGCATCATCCTGGCCACCACCACCCTCATTGCGGTGATGTCCGTGATTAACGGCATGAACGTTTACATCGCACAAAATGTCACCAGCATGGGCGCCGACGGCTACCGCGTGCAGCGCATCGCCATGTTGCAGTACGATCCCAAGAAATACCTCGAAATGCTGCGGCGCAACCCGCAGTTGACCAAGGAGGAGTTCGCGTTCCTGCGCTCGCGGCTCACGCTAACCCGCGAAATCGGCATGGCCGCCGGCCGCGGCGTCTCCGTGCATCTCGGCAAGGAGCTGGTGGAGAATGTGGGCCTGCAGGGCGTGTCTCCGAATATGGGGATCATCAGCAACTTCGAGGCGACAGAAGGGCGCTTTCTATCGGAAACCGAGAACGACCGGCGCATGAACGCGGTGTTCATCGGTAACGACATCAAGGACCAGCTTTTCCCCAACGCCAGTCCCATCGGCCGGAGCATCTCCGTCGAGGGACTTCCTTTCCAGGTGGTGGGCGTGGCCAAGGCCAAAGGCTCGGTGTTCGGGCAATCGCAGGATAAATTCGTCATCATTCCCGTCGAGACGTACTTCAAAATCTGGGGATCGCGCAACGGCATGACCTACGCCGCCCTGGCGATGGATCACGACCACCTCATGCAAGCCCAGGAAGAAGCCCGCGTGGCGTTGCGCGTCTACCGCCATCTGAAGCCCAAGGATGACGACACCTTCGCCACGCTGAGTTCCGATGCCCTGCTGGACTTCTGGAACCAGTTGACGGGCGCGATCGCCGCTACCGCGGTGGCCGTAGTTTCGGTGTTCATGGTGGTGGGCGGCGTGGTGGTCATGAACATCATGCTGGCGGTGGTCACCGAGCGCACCCATGAAATCGGCATTCGCAAGTCCGTGGGCGCGCGCCGCCGCGATATTCTCAATCAGTTCCTGGTGGAATCCTCCATGCTGTCGGCCATCGGCGGGGTTCTGGGAGTCATGCTGGCCTGGATTGTCGCGGTGCTGGTGCGGAGCCTGACTCCCGTGCCCATGTCCGTGCCCATAACGGCGGTGCTGGTGGGCGTGACGCTCTCCGCGGCGGTAGGGCTCTTCTTCGGCATCTACCCGGCGCAGCGGGCCGCTAAACTCGATCCCATCGAGGCCCTGAGGATGGAAAAATGACCCTGGTTTCGATCGGCAACGGCATCCGGCTGGCGCTGGCCACCACGCGCGAACACAAGATGCGGTCGTTTCTCACCATCCTGGGAGTGATCATCGGGACCGGCGCCGTGATCGGCGTGGGTTCCATCATCGCCGGCCTGGATGGCGCCATTACCAACCTGCTGCGCAGCTTCGGTCCGAACACCATCATCGTGCTGAAGGGTAAGGCGATGGGCGACTGGACGCGCGAGGAACGGCGCCGCAAGCCGCTCACGCTCGAAAACGCGCGCGCCATCGCCGAGCGCTGCCCCTCCGTGGAGCACGTCAGCCCGTACATCTTCCCCATGAACGATACCGACACCGCGCGCTACAAGGGGAACGACATATACGGCGTCGAGATGGGCGGAACCGAAGAGGGCTACGCCGCCGGCGGCACCACCATGAAGGCCGGCCGCTTCTTCACCGATTTTGAGAGTTCCCACCACATGCCGGTTGTAGCCGTCGGCGAGGACGTGCAAAAGCAGTTGCTGCCCAACGAGGACCCCATCGGCAAGTGGATCCAGGTGGACGGCCACTCGCTGCAGATTGTCGGCGTGATGAATCGCCCGGCGGCGTCGCTGCCCGGTCAGGACGATACGCGCGTGCTGGTCCCCTACTTCACCATGCGCAAAATGTATCCCAACCTTACGGAGCACATGCTGATCGTCATCGCCTACCCCGGCATGCTCGACAAGGCTCAGGACGAGGTCCGCTCGGTGTTGCGTCTGGAGCGCCGCGTGCCGTACCACGACCCGGACAATTTTTCCATGTCGACTGCCGAGCAGATGATCGAGCAGTTTCACGCCGTCACGGCCACGGTGGCGCTGGTGATGGTGATTCTCAGCTCCATCGGCCTGCTGGTAGGCGGCATCGGCGTCATGAACATCATGCTGGTGAGCGTCACCGAGCGCACGCGCGAAATCGGCGTCCGCAAAGCCGTGGGCGCGCGCCGGGCCGACATCATCGTGCAGTTCCTGACGGAGGCCGTGGTGCTGACCGCGCTAGGTGGAATCATCGGCCTGATACTCGGCTGGACCATCTCGCGCGCCGCCGGCCTGATTTTCCCCAACCTGCCCACGGCGGTTCCGCTTTGGGCCGCCGTTAGCGGCGTGATGGTATCGGTGGGAGTCGGTCTTTTCTTCGGCATCTGGCCCGCCGGCCGCGCCGCCCGCCTGGACCCGGTGGAGGCGCTCAGATACGAGTGATGGGTGGCGCCGACTTACCGGCCCGCCAGGGCCTCGATCACCGCCCGCGGGTGTTTCGTTCGATCACCGCCAGGTAGGCGCGCACCGCGCTGTCGGGGTTGGTCCTGCCTTGTTCCCACTCCTGGAGCGTTCTCAGGCTAATACCGTACTGCGATGCGAACTCAGACTGCGACAGCCCGAGCTTCGAACGGAGCGGTCGTACGTCCACCGGGCCCCTTTCCGGGCCGCCAGAGCCGGTCGGGACGAGAAGAAAGAGAGAAACGGCTCTCATTGAGGCGCTGGGGTGTACAATTGATCCGGGGCAAAACGCCGCTAGAGGAGACATTAGAAATGCTGTTTTCTACGTTGAAGCTGGCCGGGCGAGTCCACGGGGATCTCGCAGCGATGATCGCGCGAACCTGCGTTCTGTTAACACTGGCCTTCGCGCTGGCAGGTTCCGTCAACGCGCAGTTTGTCCAACAAGGCGGGAAACTGATCGGTACCGGCGAGGTTGGGAATGCGGCTCTGGGCAATTCGGTGGCGCTGTCGTCTGACGGCAACACGGCCATCGTGGGCGGGCCTGGCGACAACGGCGGGGCCGGAGCGGCGTGGGTGTACACGCGCTCGGGAGGGGTGTGGACCCAGCAGGGCAGTAAACTGGCCGCTGCCGATGCGGTTGGGAATGCAGGGCAGGGCACTTCGGTGGCGCTGTCGTCTGACGGCAACACGGCCATGGTGGGTGGGTTTTATGACAACGGCGGGGCCGGAGCGGTGTGGGTATACACGCGCTCGGGAGGCGTGTGGACCCAGCAGGGCAGCAAACTGGTCGGCACTGGCGCGGTTGGGGGCGCATACCAGGGCTGGTCGGTGGCGCTGTCGTCTGACGGCAACACGGCCATCGTGGGTGGACCGGTTGACAACGGCAGTATCGCCGCCGCCGCCGGAGCGGCGTGGGTGTACACGCGCTCGGGAGGCGTGTGGACCCAGCAGGGTAGCAAAATGGTCGGCACTGGTGCGGTTGGAGCTGCAATTCAGGGTCTTTCGGTGGCGCTGTCGGGTGACGGCAACACGGTCCTCGTGGGTGGACCGAATGACAACTATGCCGCAGGCGCTGGCGCTTTCGGAGCGGTGTGGGTGTACACGCGCTCGGGAGGCGGGTGGACCCAGCAGGGCGGCAAACTGGTCGGCACTGGTGCCGTGGGTTCGGACGTGTCGCAGGGTTTTTCGGCGGCGCTATCGGCCGACGGCAACACGGCCGTCGTGGGTGGACCAGATGACAACGGCGATACTCAGACGGGCTTCGCTGGAGCGGCGTGGGTATTTACGCGCTCGGGAGGCGTGTGGGCCCAGCAGGGCAGCAAACTGTTCGGCACTGGTGCGGTTGGCAATGCTTCGCAGGGTACTTCAGTGGCACTGTCGGGTGACGGCAAAACGGCCCTCGTGGGTGGACCGGTAGACAACGGCGCTTACCCCAGCGGTCTTGGTGCGGCGTGGGTGTTTGCGGTCAATACGGTTCCAACACCACCACAAATCAATGCTGGTGGTGTGGTCAACAATGCAAGCTATGGCCTGGCTTCTTCGGTCGCTCCTGGGTCGATTGCCGCGCTCTTCGGTACGAACTTGACCAATGGCACGTCCTGCCTGCCACCCGCTTGTAACCCGGCCTTTGGAAGCGATGGCAAGCTGGGCATCACCATGGCAGGGGCTCAGGTCACCGTCAACGGCACGCCCGTGCCCATTTTCTACGCTGTCTCCGGGCAGCTCGGCATCCAGATTCCCTTCGAAGTGACGGGAACGTCGGCCACGGTCTCCGTCTCCGTGGCGGGGCAAGCGAGCACCCCTGCAGCCGTTACGCTGGCCCCGGTTTCTCCCGGCATTTTTACCGCTACGGCGGATGGCAAAGGCGCTGGCGCGATCACGCACGTGGATGGCTCCGCGGTTACCACTCAGAATCCGGCGCATGCCGGAGAACTGGTGATTCTCTATGCCACGGGGCTTGGGCAAGTCGCACCTGCCGTTCAGACCGGCGCATTGCCGGCGGGCGCGTCCAACACGTTTGCACAGGTTACTCTGACCATCGGCGGGATCACCTTCATCCCGGACTTCGCCGGCCTGTCGGGCTGCTGTGTGGGACTCAACCAGATCAATGCACGCCTACCGGCTGGAGTCAGTTCAGGCAGCGCCGTCCCCGTGGTGTTGAACATCGGCGGCCAATCCTCCAACACGGCTACAATTGCCGTGCAATAGAGAAATCCTTCTGGAAGAACCGTGCGCCTGGACCCGGCGGAGGCGCTCAGATACGAGTGAGGGAGGGAAGTGCGCGACAGTCGTTCCCGTTCCCCAACTCCGCCAGACAAGCGGTGCCTGCGATCGCCTTCATTTGCGGGAGAAACCTTTGCGAGACGAGGCGCGTCCCGGTCCGGCAACCGTGCCGGCCAAGCGGAGGAACGGCGCTCGCACGTCCACAGGCTCGTGATCGTTGACCGTCCGAACCGGCAACGAGATTTCGCCCCGCGTGAACGCGGTCGCCTCCTTTAACCCCGAGATGATGTCATGCACCACACGCGACCGCTTCGCCCGTGCAGTTGGTGTGCCTGAGGCTTTCGATGGTCTTGCGGAATTCTTCTTTGCCGGCATCCATCTCCCCATTTTCACTCTGTCATACTTGAAGTTCTATTCCCATGCCCCCTCCGGAACCGTTTCTGTCGCGCGCCGCACGCTGGCTGACGTTCGGGTCGGCCGTCTCCATCCTGCTCTCGATCGCGATTTCTCAGATCCTGCTGGCGCTCGCGCTGGCCGCCCTGCTGGCTTCCGGCGAGAAATTGCGCTTGCCGCGCATCCGGCTGCCGCTCGGGCTGTTCATGCTCGGCACCGTGATCGCCCTGGCCTTTTCGGCGGACCCGGCGGCCGGCCTGCCGCAAATCCGCAAGTTCTACGTGTTCCTCGAATTGCTGGTAGTCTTCTCCACTCTGCGCGACCTCAAGGTGGTCCGCTGGCTGTTCCTGACCTGGGCGGGCATTGGCAGCCTGACCGCCATCCGCGGGTTCGTCCAGTTCGCCGGCAAGATGCAGGAGGCCCACCAGGCGGGCCGCGGCTACTACGATTTCTATGTGGGCGAGCGCATCACCGGCTTCACCAGCCATTGGAACACCTACTCCGCCGAGGAAATGTTCGCCCTCATCATGATCGGCGCTTTCCTGTTCTTCGCCGGCACGCGCAAGCGGTCCTGGGTCTGGCTGATGTGCGCCGGGCTGATCGCCATGGCCGTTTTGCTCGCGGACACGCGCGCCGTCTGGATCGGCGCGACGGTGGCGGGTTTTTACCTCGTCTGGTTTTGGCGGCGCTGGATGACGCTGCTGGTCCCAGCGGCGATCCTCCTCGTGTTTGTGGTCTCACCCCCGGTCATCCGCGAGCGCTTTACATCCATTGTCCGGCCGCAGCAGGTCGATTCCAATCAGTTCCGCATCATTACGTGGCGCACCGGCATCCGTATGATCGAAGCACACCCATGGCTCGGCCTCGGGCCGGAAGGGCCCAAGTACCACTTCCAGGAATGGGTGCCGCCCGATGTCCCGCGCCCGCTGCCGCCCGGATGGTACGGGCACCTGCACAACATCTATCTGCAGTACGCTGCCGAGCGCGGCATCCCCACCATGCTGATTATGATGTGGATGCTGCTTCAGATCCTGTTCGACTTTTGGAAAGGCCTTCGCGCGCTGCCGCCCGGCCGCAATGATCGGAGGTTCTTGCTGCACGGCGGCATCGCCGTCGTCCTGGCGACCATGGCGGAGGGCTTCTTCGAGTACAACCTGGGCGACAGCGAAGTGCTCACCATGTTCCTGGTGGTGGTGGCCTGCGGCTACCTCGCGCTGGAGAAAGATGTCGCGCAGGGCGCCGGCCCCCGTCAATATTAACCTTCACGGCAGATTTGCCTGCCTGAGCGTGCGACGCACGGCACGAAAGACTTCTTCAAACGGGGGCAAATGGCTCATCTGGGTGGGGGCAGAGAGCAACAATCGGCGCTCTCGCTCGCTGTGATCCCGATGGCTTAGCGGCCCGCAAACCCGTTTTGGGCTATATCCCGACTTGGGTTTACGCTTGGTCTGCGTGCCACGTTCCATCCACACGCGGGAGTACGACCGCTTCCGCGCCCTGCTGATCGAGGCGAGGAAGAATGCCGGTCTGAGTCAGGCTGAGTTGGCGAAGCGGCTCGCAAAACCCCAATCCTTCGTCTCGAAGTTCGAGCGCGGCGAGCGGCGGCTCGACGTGATCGAGTTCAAATCCGTGGCCGAGGCCCTCGGACTCGATCCCCTTCGGCTTCTGGGCCAACTCTATAGGGGGGCCCGGTGAAAATCGTCGCCGTGCACACTCTCATCAGCATTGGCTCGTACGCCAAGTCGCGACAGTGGCGGCAGACGAGAGATCGGATACACAGGGCCATCCGCTCCTGCGAGTGGCCCCCCGGCAGCGGATCGTTCACGATCTACCCTGAGAGCGGTAAGAGGAGAGGCGAAGGTAACGGTGTGAGGCCCATCCGCGATCGGTTCGTCGCGCATCTCAGGTCCCTTGGTTGGGAGATCGAGGGACACGCGAAGAACGCCCTCGGCGAAGGTCTGGGGGATTTCGACGCCGTGATAGCCGGCCCCGAAGGTCCGATCGTCGTGGAGTGGGAGACCGGCAACATTTCTTCCAGCCACCGTTCCATGAACAAGCTGACGATGCTACTCACCGACGGAGTAATCGCGGCAGGTACCCTCGTGGTGCCTTCACGTGCGCTCTACGTCTACCTCACCGACCGCATCGGGAACATCAGGGAACTCGAGCCATACTTCCGCCTCTGGCAGTCGGTCCCCTGCCGGAAGGGGGTCCTGGAGATCGTCGTGATCGAGCACGATGCGACGAGCGAGAACGTACGCAAAATCCCGAAGGGCACGGACGGACGCGCTCTAAACTAGGTTAGCCCTCGACGAAATCGCCGTTCTTGTGGCTGTGGATATCACCGCTCTCGATCCGCTCGACGATCTCCCTCGCGAAGTCGATCTCGACCCCAAGCCACCGCCGGTTCTTCTTCTCGCAGACCGCGAAGGTGGTCCCGCTGCCGCCGAACGGGTCCAGGACGATTTCCCCCGGAACGGTAGATATCTCGACCACCCTGTCGAGAATCTTGGTGGACAGGGCGTTGGCTCGCCGCTCCTTCGACTTGAACTTCCAGTGACGCACGGGCGGTATGTCCGTCCAGACGTCCTTGAGGTTCACGCCATCGGGGTTCATCGCGTCCCTGTGCCCGCCGTAGTCTTTCACCTCGCCCCCGCAGTGCCGGCATGTTAGGATCGGGGTCCTGACGCGCCGGAACGTCTTTGGCTTTCCCTTGGAGTAGTAGAGCAGACTGTAGTGACTCGGATGCAGCCGGCCTGGTATCGGCAGACAGGCGCTAATCTCGATGGCGATCCAGTGGCGGAACGTCATCCCAAGCTCGATCAGATAGGCACCGAGCAGAATGTTCCACTTCGGTAGGTTGTACAGGAAGAACGAGCCACCCGGCTTGAGAGCTCGGCAGCACTCTTTAGTCCATGCCTTACACCAGCGGAGGTACTCGTCGTCGGGAAGCTCGTCGTTGCTCCTGCTTCCGTATTCCTTGCCGAGGTTGAACGGCGGATCGGCGAACACCGTGTCGATGGTCCCGTCTTTGATGAATGGCAGCACTGCCATGCAGTCGTCGGCGTACAGCGCGCCGAGCGCCGAGACATAGAACGGCTCCGGTGCACCGTCCTTCACGAACGGCGCCGCGTCGAATTGGGTGTCGTCCCACTTCAGGGACGGTTGCCGGACGAGGGACATCGCGTCAAGCATCATTCTAAGCTATCGGCAGTGTTTCAGGAACGTTGAATACCCCAAGACCACCCGAAGGGATAGCAGGGTGGGGACCAGGGTCACATGAATTCGCTCCCGGCACCATGCCAATACCGATCTTCGCCTCCCCGCCGCTTGGCTGAGCCCCCAACCCCCCCATGAACAACGCCCGCCGCGTGCCATGATCCAGCGGCAGCCCGTACCCGATCAGGCAGAACTGATCCAGGGCAAATAGCACCACCGATTCGAGGCCTTCCCCCAGTGCCAGCCGACGTTCTTTGGCCCACGGCGTGGTGTAGTCGCCAATGCCCACCAGATGGCTGCTCTCGGAGGGCAGAAACCCGAGTTGCATCGGCAGCTCGATGGATTGCCGCGCCTTGTCTAGATCCCGGTCCCCGGTATAAGTGAAGTTCTCGGTCTTGAAACAGGCCAGCTTGGCGGGGGTCCAGTACGCCGCCGGAAGGTTGATGAGCTTGTTCAGCGGTGTATCGTTCGTGTCCGGCGGATAGAGCACCTCGAAGCACGCGTCCGCATGGGATTGCCGCACGAAAGCCATAATCGCCTGCGTGAATTGGCCGATGAGGGTTGGCAGGAACGCGCACTCGTCGGGGAATGCGGCGGGGTCTGCATTCTGGCTCGTGATGGTCCCCAGTGGCCGCCCGTACGCCGTTTGGAACGCGCTCTTGGTGTAATAGTCGTAAAAAGGCATGCCGGAGGTCGCGGCGAAGTACCACCACTGGAGCTCGCCGAATTGCAGATACGGAGTCACTCCCGCATTTGTCATTACTCCCGCCATGTCCAGGTAGACCTGTTGCCAAAACGCCGTGCTGGCCGGCGAGAAGTTGGTCTGCAACGCCGGAGTGTTCAGCCAGGCGGCGGTGCCATCCGGATATCTCTGGGCGATGCCCGCCGCCAGGCTGTCGTCCCCGTTGCCCAGTTCCATACTGAACGACGTTGTCACTCTGATTCCATACGATTTCAACGCCTGGAAGAAGTTCAGGCTCCAGTCGCGCGCGGCACGATTCAGCCGCGGAGTGGCAAGCAGATCGGTGAGCCAGACGCCGTCGGCGCCCCCAGCCAGCGCCGCCGGGTTGGCCTGCGCCGTGAAGTTTGTGTCGCCGGTGTTGGTGGTGACGGTCAGACCGTTGCCGCCAACCCCCATCGTGCGCGCGGTGATCGTGAGCGTCGTTCCGTCGGCGTGCGCCCAAACCGCCGACGAGCCGGCCGTGATCAGCAACTCGAAGGCTTTCGCAATGCTCTGGGCGGTATCGCCGATCAGGTTGACATGTTGGAGCGGTGTCCCCGCCAGCGTGACTGTCGTGGTATCGCCGAAGCGCGGCGCGCCCGTAAACACGATGGCGGCCGAAGCGTACTGATTGCCAGGGCAGGACAATTCGTAGAACCACATGGCGCCGGCATAATGATTGGCTCGGCCTTTGAAACCCAGCGTGTCGATGAGCCAGGCCGTCCTTTCCGGCGCGATGGCCTGCGAGTGCAGCGTGTCCCAGTCGGTTGCCAGCGCCGTGGTCGGGTAGGCGGCGAACACCGGCAGGTCCGCCGTGGGCATCGCGATTTCCAGGAAATCGAAGTACACGTCCGTCCCGGCACCGCCGGTGTGCGTGACCGTGACGGTGTGCTGGGCCTGCCCTGAGAATTGCCCCAGCGGAACCCTCAGCAGTACGTCCTCCAGCGATCGCTTCAAATTCACAATCAGCGCCGGATTGCTGTCCACCTGCACGGTCACCTGTCCGCCGTTGTCGGTGTACCGCGTCCCCAGGTACAGCGTGTGCGCGGCGGCGGAGTAGGTGCATTGCAGGTGGTTACCCTGGGTAGTCGTGTGGTGGATCGATCCCCCGGAATAGTTTCCGCGCTCTTCCACCCATGCGCCGGTGTAGGAAATCTCCGCCGCAATGTCTTCGATCCTCCGGCTGCCCGGCCCCGTAACCTGATACTGCAGGTTCGTCCCCGTAACCTGCCAGTTGGTTACTGCCACCGCGAACTCACTACGCGCGAAGTTGCTGAACTGTAAGTCGGCGGACCACGTCCAGCGTAGTTTCCGCACGTTGGTGGTGGTGACGGTGTTTCCGAATTCATCCTTCAGATTGCTGAAATCGAGAGTCACGCGCCAGCGGTCGGGCGATGTTCCCCCTTGGAACATGGCCCAGGATGGCGACCACGCCCCCGTGCCGTTATTGGGGCTGTACACCCACCCATATACGCCCACCCTGTTCCCGTTCGCCCCAGGCGCGCCATCATAGGTGAGCGTGATCTGGCTGCCGTTGGCGCTGGCCGAGACGTTGCTGGTGCTGGTCTGGGCGTTGATGTTGGCGGCCAGCCCGCCGGCCACGTCCGCGGCGCTGTTCCCCGCCACAACCCAGTAGTTGGGGTATTGGTCCAGCCACGCCAGTCCCACAATGTCTCCGGCTACGGGCGCACCTTGAAAGTCGAACACCACCGTCGGTGACGCGTAACTGCCGTCCGCCGCCACGGCATATTGACGGAGCGGAACGC
>Ga0326727_10014939_pt1 | contig 16780 bp, 18 predicted proteins | sample MB2enrmetagenome_FD_207643 | JGI IMG/M metagenome (GOLD analysis project Ga0326727, IMG submission 207643) | Lab enriched peat soil microbial communities from McLean, Ithaca, NY, United States - MB29MY | ecosystem: Environmental > Terrestrial > Soil > Wetlands > Peat | place: USA: New York...
ACACAGGGACCCGGTCACATCAATACCGGTATCGCGCACGTCAAGCTCGGACGCACGCTGCTGCGCCAGAAACGTTACCAGGAGGCCGAGGCCCAAACGCTCGCCGGGTATAAGATTCTGATTAAACAGTCGAATCCCACGGACTCGTTTCTTCGGGCGGCCCGCAAGGACCTGCGCGAAGTTTATGCCGCGATGAACGAACCCGAAAAAGCGAAAGAATATCCCGAGCCGGCGGCTCAACAGCAGTAACGATTGGAGCCATAAGGAGGCTTTTCCTACCGAACCTGTCACTCTTTCGTCTGATACGATGACCCCTCATGATCGAATTTCACCGCCTGCCTTGGGCACTCCTTTTCATTCCGTTTGCCCTCGCGCAAACAGCGACCCAGCCTCCGCAGCCGCAGACGGCAACGCAGAGTCCCGTGGTGCGCTCAATTCGGTTCAAGCTCTCGGCCGGCGATCTCGCCAGCGCGGAATCGCTGCTGGAGGAATACAAGGCCAGCTCAGGAACGGATGCCGCGTACATCGTTGCCGCTTCCTGGGTGGCGCGCGGAGCGGCGCTGATGCACGATTGGACTGCGGCCGAGCACTACAGCGCCATCGCGCGCGAGATGACCGCCCACGCCACTGACTCAGATCTCCTCTACGCGCTCGGATCGGCTCTGGAAGTACACGCCCAGGTGCTCGATGCGCAAGGCAAGAAGCAGGAAGCGAGCGATTTCATGGATGCTCAACTCAGGCTCCATGCCGATGCGCCGGTCTCATTTCGTTGTCGGCTTTACAAGCGGCGCAATCTCATCGCGCTCGCAGGACAACGAGCTCCTGCGATCACGGCCGACGATGGAACCGCGTGGAAGCCGGCGGAAGGACAGCCAGCCGTTCTTTTTCTCTGGGCGAACTATTGCGGCGACTGCCTTGGCCAAGAGCCCGCGCTCGCGCGCTTCTGGCAGAAATATCGCGGGCAGGGCATCCGGCTCGCCGCCATTACTCGGGTCTACGACGACGACAGTCCAGCCGCCGACCGCGCGAAAACCACCGAAGTCTGGCGCACATCATATAGGGCGCTCGCCGATGTGCCGGTGATCATCTCCACCGAAGCCATGCTTCGCTATGGCGGGTCAAGCACGCCCACGTTTGTCTTCATCGACGGCAACGGTTTGGTTCGCGCGTATCTGCCCTGGCGCCTCACGGAAGAACGCCTCGAACAGGAAACCGATAAACTGCTCGGCCATCCAGGACCGCCTGGCGTGCCCCACGCTTCGCTACAATCTCTGTCTATGTCTTCTTCTCCGGAATCGCCCGAAAGCGTCGCCCGCGCGTTCGCCGATGCCATTAGTCGCCAGAACACGGACGATCTCGCCGCGCTCATGACCGAGGATCACGTCTTCATCGATTCGCTGGGCAATCGCGTTCAAGGCCGCGAGGCGATGCGAAAGGCCTGGATCGGCTACTTCGGCATGGTGCCCGATTACACGATTACGATCCACGAAACATGTAGCGCCGATGGCACCATAGTAATGGTGGGCACAGCACAGGGTACGCTCGCCGTCGACGGTCAGATCCTTCCGGAGAACTTCTGGCAAACACCCGCGGCATGGCGGGCGGAAATCCGCGGCGCGCAGGTGTCCAGTTGGCAGGTGTACGCTGATAACGAGCCCATCCGGCGTTTGCTGGCCCACAAAACAAAGTGAAAACCAAGCGTATACTAGTAGATAAGACCGTGAAGGAGAACCGAGTTTGCCGACAGACCAAGTAGTCCCTGTCGCGTCAGCCCCTTCGTCCGCGCAGTTCGACCCCCTCCGCAGCGCAGTGAACGACTTCAGCATTCAGGTCGCCACCGTTAATGGATCGGGCAGTCAGACCGCCAATAGTGTGCTGATGCGCTCCATTTTTCAGATGGGCGTTCCCGTATCGGGAAAGAATCTGTTTCCATCCAACATTGCCGGCCTGCCCACGTGGTTTACGATTCGCGTGAGCGGTGACGGCTATGTAGGACGCCGCCGCGACAGCGAGTTCTTTGTCGCCATGAACCCCGAGAGCGCCCATGATGACGTGATGAATCTGCGCCCGGGCGCGGCCATTGTCTACGACGAGCCGCTCAAGCTGAACGCGCTCCGGGACGACCTGCACTTTTATCCGGTGCCGTTCGACAAGCTGGTTGGGCCGGTTTGTCCCGAGGCGAAGCTGCGCAAGCTGGTTCGCAACATGATTTATGACGGCGTGGTGGCGTGGCTGCTGCGGATCGATTTCGACGAGGTCCACAAGGCGCTGTTCAAGCAGTTTGGCGCGCGCAAAGCCAAAGCCGCGGAGATGAACTGGAACGCTGTGCTGGCGGGACGCGATTACGCCGAGAAGACGTTCACGAAATCCGATTCCTTCCGGGTTGAGCGGATGAACAAGACGGCAGGCAAGATTATCATCGATGGCAACGCGGCGTCGGCGCTGGGATGCTTATTCGCGGGCGTGACGGTGCTGACGTGGTACCCGATCACTCCTTCGTCATCGCTGGCCGAATCGCTGATTGCCTATCTGGCCAAACATCGCATCGACAAAGAGACGGGCAAGGCCACGTATGCGGTGGTGCAGGCCGAAGATGAACTGGCCGCGATCGGCATGGTGATCGGCGCAAGCTGGGCGGGCGCGAGAGCTATGACCTGCACGTCAGGTCCGGGCATTTCATTGATGGCCGAGTGGGTGGGCTACGCCTATTACACCGAGATTCCCGCAGTGATTTTCGACGTGCAGCGCGTGGGTCCGTCAACAGGCCTGCCGACGCGAACCATGCAGGGCGACATGCTAAAGAACGCTTTGTTGTCACACGGCGACGTGCGTCATCCCGTGCTGTTCCCTTCCTCGCCCGAGGAATGCTTCACCATGGCGCAGCAGGCCTTCGATCTGGCCGAGTTCTTCCAGACACCGGTGTTCGTGAATACCGACCTCGATCTCGGCATGAATAACTGGATGGCCGACCCATTTCCATATCCCGAGGAGCCGATCCGGCGCGGCAAGGTGCTCAGCGAGGAAGAGCTCGACAGGTTGGGCCGCTTCGCGCGGTACAAAGACGTGGATGGCGACGGCGTGGGCTATCGCACTCTGCCCGGCACGAAACATCACGCGGGTTCTTACTTCACGCGGGGCAGCGGACACAACGAGAACGCGCAGTACAGCGAAAAGCCGGAAGATTACATGCACAACATGGACCGGCTGGCCCACAAGTTCGACGTCATGCGGCGCGAAGTGCCTGCCTGCGAAGAGCAGGCGAGGCCGGGCGCGGAGGTGGGCATTCTATGCTGCGGCACCACGCGCTACGCCGCCGAAGAGTGCCGCGATCAACTCGAACGGGAGCATGGTCTGCGCGCCGGTTACCTTCGCGTGCGGGCGTTCCCGTTTGGCGCCGACGTGAACGATTTCATCGACCGGCACACGCGTGTATACGTCATCGATCAGAATCACGACGGCCAGTTGTTCTCGCTGCTGAAGCTCGACGTAACTAACGAGAGGGCGGCTAAGATGCGCAGCATCCGCTACTACAGCGGGCTTCCCGTGGACGCGCAGTCGCTAAGGGACGAGATCGTGAAGCAGGAGGAGTTATGAGCACCGCACCGCCGATCGCAAAAAAGCTCAATCACATCGAGCTGGAGATCCTGAGCTACCGCGGCGGAAAGAGCACGCTGTGCGCAGGCTGCGGACACAACGCCATCACCGAACGCATTACCGAAGCGTTCTGGGAGCTCGGCGTGGAGCCATGGAGCGTGATGAAGTTTTCCGGCATAGGCTGCTCGGCCAAAACGCCGGCCTATTTCATGAGTGCGTCTCACGGACTAAACGCGGTGCACGGACGCGCGCCTACGGTGGCCACCGGAGCGATTCTCGCTAACACCACGCTGCCAGCCATCGTGGTCACCGGCGATGGCGACACTGCGTCCATCGGCCTGGGCCATTACATGCACATGCTGCGGCGCAACGTGCCGCTGGTTTACGTGATCGAGAACAACGGCGTATACGGCCTCACCAAGGGCCAGTTCTCGGCGACTGCCGACGTCGGGTCGAAGCTGAAAACCGGCGTGATTAACGACACACAACCTATCGATTGCTGTCTCGCCGGCATCGAGATGGGCGCGACCTTCGTCGCACGTTCCTTCTCCGGCGACAAGCGGCAGCTTTCGTCCATTCTAAAAGCAGCCATTTCGCATCGCGGCCTGGCCGTGATCGATGTGATCTCACCCTGCGTGACCTTCAACGATCACGAAGGATCCACGCACAGCTATCAGTACATGAAAGACCACGACGAGCCGGTGCATGAAGTCGACTTCATTCCGTCATTCGTGGATATCGACGTCGAGTTCGACGAAGGCAGCACGCACGAAGTGGAGATGCACGACGGCTCGCGCATCCGGCTGAAGAAGCTCGATCGCGATTACGATCCGACAGACGCCCTGAAGGCGATTACGGCCATTCACGAATCGAAGGCATCGCAGGAGGTGCTCACGGGCATCCTCTATCTGGATCAGGATTCGCCCACGCTGGTGGACAAGCTGAACGTTGTGCCTGAGCCTCTGGCCACGTTGCCGCAGGATCGGGTGCGCCCCTCGCGCGAAACGCTGGCGCACATCATGGACGAGTTCCGGTAGTCCACACGCGCCGGTTAAGAAAAGTCGACAGGATCAGCGAGGTGGTGGTCTGCCCGAAAGCGCTCAGCTGGCGGAGCAGTTCCTCCAGGTCCTTTACGGATGCCACTTCGGCGCGTAATACCATCGCCTCTTCACCGCTGACGTGGTGGCATTCCGAGATTTCGTCTACGCCGGCGAGAAGGCGGCGGAATCGCGGATAGTCTTTGTTCAGAACGCTCAGGCGGATGAATACCTTCATAGGGCGTCCCAGTTTCGCCGGGTCCACTTCGGCGTGATATCCGGTAATCACTCCTTTGTCCTGCAGACGGCGTACGCGTTCGGCGGCCGAGGGAGGAGACAGGCCGGCGCGGCGCGCCAATTCGGCAAAAGGCAGGCGTGCGTCCTGTTGAAGGGCCTCCAACAGAACCCAATCCTTCTTGTCCATTATTCCTTGGATTATAACAATGAAACTGGTGTACAGCCTTCGCTTCCATCTGGCTGGTGAGGATTGATGCCTATATTCTGAAGGCATGAGCTTCCACCCGCTGGCCTTATGGAAAGGTGCAGCGGCCGGTTTTGCCATTGCGGCCCCGGTTGGACCCATCGGCCTGCTCTGCATCCGGCGAACTCTGAACCACGGCAGCCTTGCGGGATTCGTCTCGGGACTTGGCGCTGCTTCGGCGGACTTGATCTATGGCCTGCTTGCCATAGCCGGTCTTGGCGTTCTGAACGCCTGGCTTCTGCATCGCTCGTCGTGGCTCAGCGTGGCCGGAGGGCTCTTCCTCATCGCACTCGGCATTCGCATCTGGCGCGAGCCACCCGCCGGCGAAGCGGCTCCCGCGCGTGACCTCGGATTGGGCGCGAGCTTCGGTTCCACGTTTCTGCTGACGCTGACCAACCCCATGACCATCGTCTCGTTCGCCGGACTGATGGCAGGATTGGGCGCCGCAGCGTCGAAGGCCGCTCCGTTGTCGCTTGCAGCGGGTGTCTTTCTCGGCTCGGCAGGGTGGTGGCTTGTGCTCTCCTCCACAACAGCCCTGCTTCGTCATCGCCTTTCGCCGGCGTCTCTTCGCTGGGTGAACCGCGGCGCGGCCACGCTGTTAATAGCTTTCGGCCTGAATACGCTGCGGAGTCTCTTGCGCGGGTAATCGTCAGCCAACGCCCGCGTCATTGTGTATCATTATGCATTCGGGGTCACAATGCGATACACAATCACGGCAGCCTTCATAGTGTTCCTGACCGTCTGCGGGGCGCCGTCATTCGGCCAGACCGCCAGCGGCGGAGGCAAAACCTACTCACTGATACCGGGTCTGGACAAGGGCCTGATGGACACGTCGGCCGACCCGTGCACCGACTTTTATCAGTACGCCTGCGGCAACTGGAGCAAGCTGCATCCGATCCCCAGCGACGCGCCATACTCGGATCAGTTCTACATTCTCGACCAGTACAACAGGCAGGTGCTCCGCGACATTCTGGTGAGAGCGGCGAAGAACGATTCCGCGCGCGACGCCAACACCCAGAAGATTGGCGACTATTACGCCGGTTGCCTCGATGACTCCGCCATTCAGGCGAAGGGATTCTCTGTGTTGCGGCCGGAACTGGACCGCATCGACCGTCTGACCAGCAAGAGCCAGCTTCCCGAACTGCTGGCGCACTATCAGCTCATCAACGTCGATGCCTTCCTCGGGTTGGCGTCACAGCAGGATTTTCAGGATGCGACAAAGACCATCGCTGTCGCGTCGCAAAGCGGCATCGGGTTGCCGGAAAGGGACTACTATCTCCGCACTGGCGCGAAGGACGAAGAGATTCGCCAGCAATACGTCCAGCACGTGACCAATGTGCTTAAGCTGATTGGCGAGCCCGACGCTCAGGCGAAGAGCGATGCGCAGGCCATCATGAAGCTTGAGACGGCACTCGCAAAAGTATCGCTCGACGTTACGGCCCAGCGCGAACCTCACAATGTTTATCACTGGATGCCGAAAAAAGATCTGCAGGCGCTCACGCCGGTGTTGAACTGGGACCGGCTCTTCGCGTCCATTGGATCGCCCGCATTCGCCGAACTCAACGTGGCGGAGCCCGAATTCTTTAGAGGCCTGAACGACATCATCGCGCAGACGGATCTCGCGACGATTAAGGCTTACCTGCGCTGGCACCTGGCCGAATCTCTTCCCGGCACGGTGCTCCCGAAAGCGCTTGACGATGAGAAGTTCGATTTCTACGGGCGCAAGCTGGTGGGCACTCCCGAGCAGGAAGCCCGCTGGAAGCGTTGCGTCCGCGGCACCGATGGCGCGTTGCCGGAAGCCCTCGGGAAAGCGTATGTTGAGGAGCAGTTCCCGGCTTCGAGCAAGGAGCGAGCGGTCGAGATCATCCACGACATCGAAGCCGCAATGAACCGCGACCTCGGTTCGCTCGACTGGATGAGCCCCGAGACAAAAGCGCGCGCCCGCGAGAAATTGCACCTCATTGCCAACAAGGTTGGTTATCCGGACAAGTGGCGCGATTATTCGAAGCTGGAAATTGTCCGGGGAGATGCGTTCGGCAACGCTATGCGCGCAGCGGAGTTCGAATCGCGCCGGCAATTGGCGAAGATCGGCAAGCCGGTGGACCGAAACGAGTGGCTCACGTCCACTCCAACCGTGAACGCCTTCTACAACCCGTCGATGAACGACATCAACTTCCCTGCTGGTGTGTTGCAACCGGCGTTCTTCGATTCGAAGCAACCCGATTCCGTGAACTACGGCCACATTGGCCTGTTCATGGGCCACGAAATCACGCACGGATTCGACGACCAGGGGCGCCAGTTCGACGGCCACGGCAATCTGAAAGATTGGTGGACGAAGGAAGACGCGGATAAGTTCACCGATAAGTCGCAGTGCCTGGTGGATGAATACGCGAAGTTCGTGGTTGGCGACACGCATCTCAACGGCAAGCTCACGCTGGGCGAGAACACGGCCGACAACGGCGGACTGCAGCTCGCCTACGCGGCTTTCATCGCGCGCGCGGCACAGGAAGGAATCGATCAAAAGAGCAAATCGGCCGATGGCTACACGCCTGCCCAGCAATTCTTCATCGGCTTCGCGCAGAACTGGTGTTCGGATTGGCGTCCGGAGCTGGAGCGCCTGATTGCCACCACCGACCCGCATTCGCCGGACCGCTTCCGCACGAACGGAGTGCTGGTGAACATGCGGCAGTTCTCCGACGCGTTCTCATGTAAGATCGGCCAGGCGATGGCTCCTGCGCAAGCCTGCCGCGTCTGGTGAGTGGTCAGCGAAGGCTGAGCCCTCCATCCACGGCGATCAGTTGGCCGGTGACGAAATCGCTGGCGCGGAGGAAGTAGAGCACCGCATCGGCGATCTCGTCCGGTGTTCCGCCGCGCCCTGCAGGGGTGGCGTGAATCATCTTCCAACCGCGTTCGTCCAGATCGTCGAACGGGATCACGCCGGGCGCAACCGAGTTGACAGTGATCTGCGGCGCCCACGCTTTCGCCAGGGCCTTGGTCAGCATGATGACGCCGGCTTTGGACGCGCAATAGTGCGCGTGCTCGGCCCACGGGCGAATGCCGCCCAGCGAGCTGATGTTCACAATGCGCCCGCCGTTTCCCTTCTTCATCAAACGCGCGCCTTCCTGGCAACAGAAGAAGGTGGCTTTCAGGTTGACCGAGTGGATGAAATCCCAGTCGGCTTCGGTGATTTCCAGTGGGTCGAAGCGAGTGAAGCGCGCCGCGTTATTTACTAAACAATCCAGACCGCCAAACCTCTCGTCCACCTCGGCAAAGAGCCGCCGGATCTCAGGCACGCTTGTTAGGTCGGCCTGAAACACGTCTGTGCCGACGCACTCTTCAGCGGCGCGCTTGGCCTCCTTCTTCGACGTGTTGTAGTGAATACCCACACGATAGCCTTCGCGCGCGAGACGCAACGCGATTCCGCGGCCAATCCGCTTCGCTCCACCGGTTACCAAAACGCTTGGGCTCTCGCTGTCCATCAGGTGCCATTGTGACATTTGCGGCGCGGCTGCGCTTACACTAATCCCATGGGCGGAGATCGTTGACGAAGTATCTGGTGGTTCTGCTTGGCGGTGGCATCGGCAGTTTGGCGCGTTATGTGGCCAGCACGGCTATCATGCAGCGATTCGGTGGGGCTTTCCCGTTGGGCACCTTCGTCATCAACATCACCGGATCGTTTCTGATTGGTCTGCTGATGACCCTGTTCACGGAGCGGCTCGAGTGGAGCCCCAACTGGCGCCTTCTGCTGGTCACCGGCTTTCTCGGTGGGTACACGACTTTCTCAAGCTTCGAGTACGAGAGTCTGCAGGCGCTGCGACACGACACAAAGTGGATGGGGCTGGCGAATCTGGTGGGCAGCGTCGTGGCTGGCTACATCGCGGTGTGGTTGGGCGCTTTGTTGGCCGAACGCAGTTAGGGGGCGCTGAATCGTGTTGATCTCGATATTCTTGTTGCTGGCGTCTACGGGCGCGACTCCCGATGCGGACGCGCTTCGCGATCAGATTGTCGCGAGCGAGCGTGCCGGACTCGATTGCCTGAAACGCGGCGATCTGGCCGCATTCGGCGAAATGACGGCAGACGACGCGGTGTTTGTCGACTCCCAGGGTCCTGCCACCAAAGCCGAGGTGATGGAACACACAGCGGGCTTCCGTCTCATGGACTACTCGATCGAAGACGTTCGCTTCGTTCAGGTGTCGGCTGAATCCGGGATGATTTCTTACAGGATCACGGAGAGCGGCAACTCGCACGGCCACGATTTCACGGCTCGCGTGTATGTGTCGTCGCTGTGGGCGAAGCGGCAAGGCAAATGGGTTTGCCTGTTCAGCCAGGAAACGGCGGTAAAGTGAGGCGGCGCGATTTCAAAAGTTTGAGAGATAGTACAAACCCGAAGTCCCTCCGGCGCCGGATGGATTAGGCGCTTTGTTGGCCGAGCAAGGCCAGGAGAAGGTAAATCGCGGCGCGAACCCCACTTCGGTTGTAGGACAACGCTGAGACACAGCTTCGGCAACTTCCAGCCACCCGGGTACTTCTGTGCGCCGACAATCAGCCCAAGCCCCCCGCACGGACCCGGCTAAGCTCCGGCCGGATCAGTTTGATGCCAGATTGCCTTCAAAAACCGAGTTGCGATCGCTTAACGTAAGATTGTCGAAGGCGATCGGAGTGACGGTCTTGTCCTGCCATTCCAGATAAAGCGTACAGTCGAATCGCCATATGAAGCGGGCGTTGGTTTGAATTCCAATTCGTAGCTTTGCGATATCGCTTCTCGATCCCGTGAACCTATCAAGGGTGAAACTGTAGTCCTTTCCGTTCTCGAAGTTCCAGCTAATTGAGCGTTTCATTGCCGCGGCAAAGCCGTCTTTGCGAAGAATGTAAACGGACACCCCAGTCTCTGGGAGTTTGCCGCCATCGTTGGTCCGGAAGACCACAATCGCTTTAGCAAGCGGGACCGGTGACTTCTCCGGAGTTGCCGACTTCCCTTTGTCCGTCACTGCCGGGGCGGTCGCCACGGATTTGTTCTTTCCAGTGGCTCCTCGCAGGTCTGCCAAGGCGATCAATGCCAACGGGATTATCAGGAACGATTTTGCCGTCAGCACATCTACGATACCCAGACCCAGTGACAAACGGGGTCACAGACCCATTCCCAGTGCCCTATCGCGCTACGAGTACCGGAGACAAGCGCAAAACGTGAGACGTGAACATCGTTGAGACCGTGCTCGTTCAACACATCCTGAAACCTCGCTGCGATCGACTCGATGTGCTGCTTTTGGCGGCTGGGCGGCTTCGAACCGGCACCGGCTCCCGTTTTCACCACTCCTTTCGGTGTTGCTCCGGATTGTGCTGTAGTTTTCCGTTGTGCCATTCAGAACATCTCCCTTCGAGTTATTTGGCCGTCGCGCCGGTCTTTGGTGTAACGCGGACGGAAACCGGCGTGACGCTTCCGTCCGCGCTGGTCAGTAGCACCAGCACCGTTCCATCCGTTGAGGTCACCTGCCGCGACAGGAAAATCTGGATCGACTTTCCGTCGTCGGAGACTTTCGTCGGAAGCGTCTCCCGACCGAACTTTGCGCCGGTGAACCCGCTCAACCCGCTCCCCGTGAAGGTGACGGCCGGGGCCGACCCCACCGTGGCAGTGGCCACCTGTCCGCTGTCTATTATTGGTTTGGCCGGGGCAGTATCGGCTTTCGCCGCGGGGATGTCCAGCACCGCGGGTAGTGCTTTCGCCGCGGGAATAAGCACAATGCTCTTGTACTGCCCCAGCACCGCCGTATCGATATCAAGCAGGAGAAGATATCCTCCCTCCCGGGTCAGTTCTCCGGGGCGGACCGTATAAACCCGATCCAGTTGCACCCGGGAGTCGTCGCTGAATCCCTCGCCGGTAATCGCGAGCGTCGTGCGCGATCCTCCACCGATGCGAGTAATCCTGGAAACCTGGGCAAAGTTATAGTAGATCTGCGAATCGAACCAGTCGGGACCCAGCAACGGAAACCGGATGGCGATCATAGCTTCATTGTTCACCGAGGCAGCGGGAAGGAGCGCCTGAATCAAGACACAGTCCGACGTAACCAGCGTGCCGTCTTTCCCCGGAAGTTGGCAGCGCGTCCCCTGATATTGATACGGCCCTGGAATCGGGGCACCCGCAACGGAAAGGATGGGCTGGGTGATGCCGGGCGAGCGGACATCGTCGGGCGTAAGACGCTCGTTATCCCGGGATTGGATTGTCAACTTAAGGCGCCAGAGCTGCCGGGCCGGGTTTGGATCGATTTCCATACTGTTTATGACGATTCCCCTTGCGTATGGTGTGGTTGGCGTGTCCGGCGGGATATCCGGCTTGATCATGCGGCTGGGACCGTACCGTCCATTCAGGACGGCGTCCCCGTTGGCCAGCGCCGCGATGGTTGTATTCAACTGGAGGCTCTGATCCGACTTTTGGATCAGGCCGTCGATGGGGGCGCTATAGGTCTGAGTTCCTAGAACGACGCTCGTGCCGGCAAAGAAGTTAGCCCCGTCGATGGTGGCGACGGCGGTGGCCGGGCCCGTCGCCACCCATGAAACATGCTTGATTCTGGGAGCGAGGTCTCGCTGTGAGTCAGCGGTGAAAGGAATCGTGCCATCGGTGAAATCCGCCTCTCTTTCCGCCTTGTGTTCGACCTTTGTGGTGAGCGTGGAACCGGAATACTTTTTCCAGTACGTCCTGATGTGCACCGTGAATGGAAGGCCTGGTTTCGAGTTCGTGTACGGGAGATCAGGCTCGGGCAGCGCAATTACCGCGAACATCTGTCTGATTCCCGGCGACACCGCCGCCCGCCCCAGAACGGGCCGGAACTCCCAACCGAAGGTCACGTGTCCCCCGGACGAATCAGAGCCTGCCGAATCCATGTTCTCGAATGAGATCGTGTCCGCATCCCGATAGAGGTATAGTTTTTCGGTCCGGTGCCGGAAACTGTATCCTACGGTGACAACTTTCGCGACAGCGGAACCACCAAAGGCCTTCGAGGACTTGGCCAGCGCCGCGGAGTTGTATGTCTTCTCCTGAGGCATGAGCGAGACGAGGCTGACCGGGTATTTTTGTGAGGGGTATTGTCGATCGTCCACCCGAATCGTAACTTCCACAACCGCCGCTTTGCCCTTCGCAAATTCCGGAGGCGTCACGCTCACGTTAAATCCAATTACCGCCTGGAGACGAGGCCCCTCACATGCTTCAGGAGAGCGTCGTGAAGGGTTCTGTTCGTTCTCGCCGGGACAATCTTGCGGCGCCGTGGTTGAATCGCTCTCCCTGGTTGACCAGAGCCGGTCCGAGAGGGACTGCTCCAGCAACATGCGCAAATTGAAGATCCGATATGAGAGGTCCACCTGATCCGTCAGGAGGTCCTCGGGACTCGCACCAAACTGCGGGGAGAACCCGGAGGGATCGGGCATCAGGTCGGGCAGTGCCGGAGCGCTGCCGGAGCCTCCTGGAGTCGTATCCTTCTCGGTTCCCGTGGGATTGCCGCTCTTGTCGAAGGTCTGTTTGGTTGTGGCAAACGGCGTGGCGACGCTAAGGGACTGTGCCGTGTCCTGAGCCTGATAGCCCTGCAGCAGGCCGAAGCTTGCAGCAAGTTTTTTGGGATCGACAACCTGGATGGCGCGAAGCTGGTCGTTCAACTGCTGGAGCATGATCGTGAGGCTGCGAACGTCGAAGACTTTTGGCCGGCCAACGCCGATGCCATTGTCCTGAGCGCAGCCAATGCCACAAATTAATACCGCCAAAAGCGTAATTTGCGTTCGCACTATCAGCCCTCCCTGGAACTTTACATCAATTCGAACGCAAGTCAAGCGGGAAACGAGCTATTCGTTTCGTAACCCTCGTGCCCGGTGCCAGCCGATGTGACGGTTGAGAAAGTGTAACAAGGGGGCTTTGTTCCGCCCGGTTGCCGATTAGAATTGGCAGCAGAGGATTCTTCCCGACATGCATAAGATTACCTTGGCCGTCGTAGTCGCGACCCTTGTCTCGCCGGTCGCGCGCAGCGCCGACGGCGTCTCCTTTAGTCCAGCGGCTCTCGTGTTTTCGCCAAACGACCGGAGACCACGTGGGGCCTTTATCGAAGTGTTCCCACCAGCGGGAAAGGAGTTTGAAATTCCGCTGCCCCTGATACCCCGATGGTTCACTTACGGACCGCGTGGACGGTTAGTGTTCGCGACATTGCGCGATCAGAATTGGATTGCCTTATGTGCCCGCATCGCTACCGTCTCTTGTTAGACGATAAGGCTGTTGTTTGCGGAGCCAATATGGATCTGCTTGCCACTTAGACGTGTCACGCCCCAACCGTGGAGGCGCGCCGCCGGCGTTACCGATGGATCGTCGGTGCCTCGGAAACTGAGCGGCAGCCCGACGATTCCCTATGTGCTAGTCTATTAAAAGCTATCGCCACGTTCCCCCTTGCGGGGACATGCAGGATCAAGCAATTATGCCGAAGTTGAAGACCCATAAGGGTGCGTCCAAACGGTTCAAGAAGACGGGCACGGGCAAGGTGATTCGCCACCACTCGGGCGCCCGCCACATCCTGACCTCCAAGGTGCGCTCCCGCAAACGCAGACTCAAGCACTCCGCTGTCGCCGACGCCACCGATCAGGCCAAGCTTCACCGGATGCTGCCGTATTAATCGCCCTTAGGGCGTAACGGCGATTTGGAGTGGACAGCGCGCCGCACGTGCCTGATCCGCCCGCAGTTCAAATAAGGAGCAAACGTGCCGAGAGTAAAACGTGGTACCCACCGGCGCAACAGCCGCCGGAAGACGCTGGCCCTCGCCAAGGGCTTTTTCCTCACTAAGAGCAAGCTCTATCGTTCCGCCCAGGAAGCGGTGGAGAAGTCGCTGCGCTATGGATTCGCAGGCCGCCGCCGCAAGAAGCGCGATTTCCGGTCGTTGTGGATTGTGCGCATCAGCGCCGCCTGCCGCGCCGCGGGGATCTCTTACAGCCGGTTCATGGATGGGCTGAAGAAGTCCGGCGTGGAGCTGAATCGCAAGGTTCTTGCCGACATGGCGGCCAGCGACGAAGCCGCTTTCAACGCTCTGGTGGAGAAGGCGAAGACAGCCGCGGGAGTGCAGTAGCATGTCGCCGCGCGAGCAGGAGATCGACGCCCTCAGCAGTCTGGAGGAGCGGATCAATCGCGCCGTCGAAGCGGTCAGCTATCTGCGCAAAGAGAAGGACGTGATCGCGCAGCAACTGGAGACGGTGATGGCGGAGCGCGATGCGGCCCGCAAAGACGCGGCTCTGGCGCAGGCGCAGGCGCAGAAAGTGGCGCAGGAGCTGGAAGATCTTCGGTCCGAGCGAAAGCAGGTGCGCACTCGCATTGAGAAACTGCTCGGGCAGATGGATCTGCTGAACGTGACATAATCGCTGCATGGACGACGGCTCGGCACGCAAACCGGTTCGCGTCACCATCTTCAACCAGACCTATTCCCTCATCGCCAGCGACGAGCCCGGCCAGGTGGAAGAACTCGCCCATTCTGTCGATCAGCTCATGCATGAGGTAGCGGTGAAGGCCGGCAACGTGGACACCGCGCGCACGGCCGTACTGACGTGTCTTCATCTGGCCGATCAAAAGCGCAATCTCGAGAAGGAAATAGAGCAGCTCAAACAGCGCGTGGAGGCCAAGGCGCGGCAGTTCAGCATCCGTCTGGACGAGGCGCTGACGGGATCGCAGAACGACCGCGAATGAAGACTGCCGTTGCCGCGATGCGGTCCGTGCGGCGCGGAACGCAGTAGGTAGAAGTCTACAAGACAGCCTTCGGTGCGCGCGTTCTGTTCTTCTTTGGCGACGGGACCTCCAGCGTCGCTCACCTGGGAGGCGCTCACGGGCTCGGCGGTCGATTCGCGGTAAGGACGCGACTTGCTGATCGAACAAGTCCACGGCAGAAGAGATAGGCAAGGAACCCAATATTCAGCAGCACGTGCAGGATGATCATCGGGCGCAATAACCGTGCCAGCTGGATCCATGGCGGCCCCAGCGTCCGCAGTCGCACCACAGCAATTATCCCCATGAAACCAAAACCGAGCGTCAACACTAGCACCCAGGAGCCGAAGACAATGCGCCCAAACACGGATTCAGTTTTCGACATGCTCGTCTACCCCGAATAATACGACCGTTAGGCGATCGCGTCCATTCACCGGCTCACAAAGCCATTCCCTTTAATGCAGAATCGCAGCGGCAGGTCGGCACAGCGGGTGATCCCGATGCGTGGGCTGGTGGCGATCTCGAATGTAGGCTCGTCGTGAAGACGGCGGACGGTGAGCGGTCCCTGTACCAGATCGGCGGCGTTCAGCTTTCGAGTAATGCCCATGGCCAGCGCGAGACGGCCCGGTCCCGAGGCGAGGTCCTCTACGCGGTGTGATTTCGGCCGGCGGCGCTGCATCACGGCGAGACCGCTCAGCGGCTCCAGCGCGCGAATCAGGATTCCGCCGGGCGTGCCATCGGCCTCCGCTACGAAGTTCAGGCAATCGTACATACCGTAAATGAAGTACACGTAGGCGTGGCCGGGCGGGCCGTAGAGGACTTTCGTGCGCTCGGTGATGCCATGCGAGGAGTGGGCCGCAAGGTCATCAAGACCGAGATAGGCTTCCACCTCCACAATGCGCCCGGCGGTCGAGCCATGCACGATGAGCTTTCCAAGGCATTCGCGCGCCACTTCCACCGTGCCCCGCGCGTAGAACGAGCGCGGCAGGATGTCGCTGTTGGCCAAGATGTGGGCGAGCGGAACCGGGTCGCGTATGTCAGGATGTTATCAAACACCATGCGATTGTTTACCGGCCTCGATCTGCCTGTGCACGTTGCGGCCGCCATCGAGAAGCTGCTCGACAGGCTGCGGCCAATGGCGCGCCTGCGATGGACGCCCGTTGAGAACCTGCACGTGACCACCAAGTTTATCGGCGAATGGCCGGAGGCGCGGCTGCGTGAGATGAAGGCGGCATTGTTCGACTTATCAGGTCGAGCGCCGATTTCGGTGGCGATTCGAGGGCTCGAATTAAAGCCGAGGCTATTCTGGGCGAAGGTGCACGCGCCTGCGCTAGCGGATTTGGCTCGCGATATAGACAGCGCACTGGAGGAGTTGGGTGTCGCGCCCGAGCAACGAGCGTTCAACCCGCACCTGACGCTCGCACGCATCAACAAGCCGGTTCGGCTCGATATGGCCGAGTTTGCGTCAACCGATTTCGGTTCCTTCGAAGCGGACCGGTTCTTCCTGTATCTGAGCAAGCCGGGCCCCGGCGGTTCGGTTTACAGCAAACTGGCGGAGTTCCCATTCGCGAAATGATACCAACCATTGTGCTCGTGAGCGCGTATCTGATCGGCGGGATTCCGTTCGGCTATCTGCTGGTGAAGCTGGCCACCGGACGCGACGTGCGCGACTTCGGCAGCGGCAACATCGGCGCAACTAACGTTCTGCGCACAACCGGACGTGGAATCGGCGTGGCTACGCTTCTGCTCGACATCCTGAAAGGCGCGGCAGCGGTGTGGCTGGCTGACCGGCTAACCCATGGATCCGTGCTTTGGATGAGCGCCGCAGCGCTGGCGGTTATGTTTGGGCATGCCTTTCCCATATTCCTCAGATTCAAAGGGGGCAAGGCAGTAGCCAGCTTCATTGGAGCGTTCCTCTACCTGACGCCCGTGCCGCTTCTCGCGGTTGTCGTGATC
>Ga0326727_10014942_pt1 | contig 16777 bp, 8 predicted proteins | sample MB2enrmetagenome_FD_207643 | JGI IMG/M metagenome (GOLD analysis project Ga0326727, IMG submission 207643) | Lab enriched peat soil microbial communities from McLean, Ithaca, NY, United States - MB29MY | ecosystem: Environmental > Terrestrial > Soil > Wetlands > Peat | place: USA: New York...
CGATGAACACCCTCGCGCGCGTAGCGGCCGTTCTGCTGGTGGTCTTCTGGACCCGGACCGCCCAGGCCGCCGAGGAGTCGGTCCGCGTCGCCTTGACGACGGCCCCGCTTGCCGACCCCAACATGGTCCTGTCGGCTTCGAGCTTCGACCAGCGGAAGCCCGAACGCCCGATCGTCTACTATTCGGCCTACGGCAGCGAGGTCCTGTTGCCCAACCGCCGCATGGTCTTCACCCCGCAGAGCCCCCGGCAGGTGCTGACGATCGGCGGCATGGCTTGCACCATCCAGCAGGGGCCCGCAGGCTTCCGCCTGGCGATAAGCGGCAAGGATGCAGATCTGAGACTCTCCGGCCTGGGCTGCGCGCCGGCGCCGCTCGCCCTGGCCGCCGACCCTCACTATGTGCTGGCCTTCCCGCGGGCGTTCTTCTTTGGCGACACGGCCACGCTCTATTGCCGTGCCGGTGCGGTGAAGACGGGAACCGTCGGGAAGTGCCCGATCCTGCTGTACGATGAGAACCTCGACGGCTGCTACCGCAAGCGGACCGCCGGCCTGTGCGTGGGCGATCCGGGAAAGATCGGCATCTTCGCGCCGGTCGCGGATCTGTTGCCCACGCCGGAGGCCGTCTATCGGATCGAGCGGATCGCCGCGGACGGTTCCGCCCTGACGCTGGCGCCCTACGCGGGCCCGACCGGCCGGCTGAAAGTCGAATCGGCGGCGGAGGACGTGGAATGCCGTCTGGCATTGACATCCGACGACGGCCAATGCTCCTTCGGCATGCTCGCCGAGGAGCAGGCGATGCTGCTTCCCGCCGGCACGTATCGGGTGCCCTACGGGCTGCTCTATCGTTCGCTGGCCAAACATGCGGCCGCCGTGGTCCTGCCCGGCAAAGGCCTGCCGATTCATGTCCGCGCCAACGAGGAGGTCAAGCTGGTCCTCGGAGAATCGCTGCAGGAACCGTTGCAGGCGTCGGAACAGGTCCTGACTACGACCTTCGACGCGCTGCTGGAGATCAACCTCGCGGGGGTTGCCGAGGCCTGCGACCGCGGCGAATTCGACCAAGCGCATAAGCTGTTCGCCCAGATTACCGGCAAGTACAAGAGCGGACCGAATGTCGAGGCCAGCCGGCAGTGGCTGGAAAGCGTCGGTCAACGGGTGCAGTTCGAAGCGTCGCCGGAGGCCGTGGCCTTCCGCCAGGCGCAGGCCAGGGTGCTCTTGGCGGTCAAGCAAGGCGACTTGGCCGCGGCGCGGCAGGCACTGCCGGCGGCACACAGGACCTTCGTGGCCATCCCGGCCCGGTTTGCCGGTTACCCGGCCTATCACACCTGCAAAGCCCAGGCCGATGCCTTGGAGCGCTATTGCGCGGGCCGCGTGCCGGGGCTGCGGGCCACGTATTGGGAATGGCGTTTCAGCAAACAATGCGGGGCCGAGGTGGTCGGGCAGATCGACTGGCAGGGGGGCCGGGCCGGCAAGACGCAGTTCTTCGGCTGCCGCTACAAGGGGTTCCTGGTCGTGCCCGAGGACGGCGAGTACGAGCTTTCGCTGGCCAGCGCCCAAGCGGCGAAGCTTTCGCTCGATGCGGAGCAGCTCATCGACCATGAGAAAGCCCACAATCTGGCCGAACGAGCGGTCAAGGTGACGCTGCGGGCCGGTCCGCATCCGCTCGAAATCGAGATGTGGAATGCGCTGGGCCGCGGGGAGCTGCACTTCCGCTGGACCCCGCCGGGCGGACGCAAGGCGCTTGTGCCTGCCTGGGCCCTGGAATGCCGTCCGGGCGGCTCATAATACCCGTCAAGGGCTGCTTCCCCCTCAGGTCCAGGCAGACGACTTCGCTGTCCGTGCGGACGTACAGCGAGCCGCGAACCAGCGCAGGAAATGACCAGGCCACCTGAAGAGGGGGCCGTCGCCTGGTTAGCGACGATTCTCTCCCAGGCATATCACGTGTCCGTCTCGCGTCGAGAGAATGAGGCGCCCTGCGGCGGCGGCCATGCCGTCCCAGACGGGAGGAGGCACTTCCAATTGGCCCAGCCCGCGACCATCTTTGGTATCGAACCCCACCAGACCGCCCTGCGAACCGGCCACGTATAGCGCATCCCCGGCGAGAATCATCGCCGCGACGGAGTTCTTCGAGAGCGGCGAACCGGACAGCGCCGCGGTCCACGTCGCGGCCCGAGCAATCCGCTGACTGCGCCACAGGTCGCCGCCTTTGCCGGCACGGCTGTAGGTGGTCCATCCGCTGAACCATTCGGCGTCGAACTCCTCGCCGGCGTCGAGCCGGAAATCCCGCCGCAACAGCGTCCGCCGATCCTGCGAGCAGCCGTACAGGGTGTTGTCGCGGAAGACGGCCAACGGCCGGACAAAGGGCCTCTCCGGCCACTGCTCGGTTTCATTCCCGGGCGCATAGGACCACGAGCCCCGCGGGAACATCACGCCGGAGCCGCCGCTGCCCAAGCGGGCGAAACCCGCCTTCTCGCGGCACGCGATCTTGCCGGTCTCGCGGTCGAACAACCATCGCGACATCGCTACGGCGGTGCCTTCGCATTGGAGCAGGTCGAAGTTATCGAACTCCAGCCCGCTGGAACCATAAAACTGTCGTTGCGGCACGCTGTCCAGCCGCTGCACCCAGCGGACACGGCCGCAAACCGGCTCGACCGCAAAGACGAGGATTCCGCCGTCGGCCAGCGAGTGTCGCCCGGCGGCGAAATAGGCCACGTCATCGACCACCAGCACGCTCCCCGGCACGGGCCAGGGCGACTCGATCTGGCCGTAGGCCACAATCCGCTCGTCCAGCGGAGCTGCGCGTAACCGCCAGATCATGCTGCCGTTATCCGCCCGCAGGCAGTAGACCCACCCGCTCTTGCAGCCGAAGAGGCACAGCCCGCGATGGATCGTCGGTGCGGTATCCACTCGTCCGTTGGCCGTAAAGGTCCAACGGATGCTGCCGGCCTTTCCGTCGAGGGCGACCACCTGATGGGCGTCGGGCCGGGTCACGTAAACCAGGCCGCCCGCAACGACCGGCGGACCGATCGGGTCGCGAATGAAATAGTCGCACCGCCAGTCCTCGGCAATCACGCCCTCGGGCCGTCCGCCCAGCGGGGTGGCCCACAGGATCTTCAGCTCGCGCGGAACCTGGCCGGTGGTGCTGCCGCTGCGCAGGGCGTCATGGCGATAGCAGGGCCACTGCCGCGCGGGATCTTCCGCGGGGGCGCCTGTGGGCGCTTGGGCAGGACCAGGCTCCGGCGTAAAGCCGCTGGCGTCCCAAGGCGGCGCGCCGCCCGGCCGGGCCGGCGCCAAGGCGGCATAGTCCCGCAGCATGGGCCAACAAATGCAGTGCTTTGGAAACGTGTAGAGCAGACCGTTGGCAGGCACGACTCCCGCGTCACGGCTGCACGCCGTCTTGGTGATGCGATTGGCGTCCGCCTTGCCCGTCGCCAGATCGGTCAGGTCCATTTCGCCGGAGAACAGGTAGCGCGTCGAGGCCACCGGCGGAAAACAGTGGGTCGCGGCAGCCGGCCATGCCTTGCGCACGGCGCCGCTGTGCGGCTCCAGGCCCACGCAGCGTTTTTCCTCGAGCACCCAGAGCAGCTCGCCGGCGAACATTGCCCTGGCCTGCTTCTTGTGGCTTGCGCCCGGCACGTACTCCCGGCTCCAAAGCGGCGCCGCGTCGTGTGCCGACAGCACCTGAATCATGTTGCCGGGCTTGTCGTCCCTGAGCGTGGAAATCTCGCAGACCAAGAGCCCTTGGTGGTAGACCAGTTGGCGCAGCTTGGGCAGCCATGCAAGCCCTGTCCGCTCCCACCGCAGCCTGCCGCCGGCCAGCTCGCGGCAGATCAGCCGAAGCGATTCAGCGCGGGCAGGGTCGCCCTGGAGGAAATACACCTGCCCGTCGCCAGCCACGGCCGAGCGGGCCCGATCCGCACTCTGTTCCCAGCAGAGTCGGCCCGTTTCGAGATGCACGCCGCGGACCGCTTCCTTGTCGATCGCCAGGATCATGCCGCCTTCCACGAGGATCTCCAGCGGAAGACCGGCGGCGGGATACTCGCGGATCTGCCGGCCGGTCGCCGCATCGAGGGCGCGCAGCTTTCGGCCGGTCACCACCAGCAGGCAGTTCGCGGTGGCGACCGGCGGCACGCTGCCCGGCACGGCCCGATCGCCGAATCCCCCGCGCGCCGGCGAGGGATCCAGTCTGCTTTCCCACAGCCGCAGGCCGTTGAAGGCGTCGCGGGCGAGCACCCCCGCAAAGAAACTGCGGCCGCCGGCAGTCACCATGTTGCTGATTTCCTGCTGCGGCCCCGTCACCCAGCGGATGCGCCGCGGCGGCCCTACGAGCTGGTCGAGCGACACGGCGTTGCCATCGGCCGCGTGCCGGGAATGCGACCACTGGTCCATTCCTGCGGGCCAGGGTTTACGCGCCCGCCTCCACGGCGAGCCCCGCGCCGCGCTGCCCAGGTCCGACAGGCCGGCAGCAACCAGGTCCGCGTCGGCGATCCGCTGGTCGGCACTAAGCAAGATGCCGTCAGGGCGCAGCACGCGCACGATCTCACGGATCGGCATGCGGCCCAGCGCCTTATCGCCGAGGAAGACCACGTTGACGAGGCTCTCGGTGTAGGGGAGCTTGCCGTCGGTGCCGAGCAGCTCGGCCGATGCCAGCCCGTAGAATCCCGCCTGCTGCAGCTTTGCGCGGATCTCGTCGATGGCACTCTGGTCCCAGTCCAAAATGTGCACGAGGTAACGCCCGGTACGGGCGAGTTCGATAGCCGATTGGCTGTCGTTGCAGCCAAGCGTCACGCACAGCCCACCGGTAATGCCCGCGGCCTCGCAGAGACTCGCTGCCCGGAAGTTGTTCTGGGCCTGCACGCGGACTGATCCGGGACCGCCCATTAGCAAGAGGATGAACGCCGCGGACGCTACCCGTTGATGAAATGCGCTGTTGCAGTGCATGAAGACCTCGCTGGCAATCGCTACGGCGCCGGCAACCATTAGACCCCTTGGGCCGCGGGATTGCCAGAGGCCATTGCCGCACGGCTGCGGAGGCATGTTAGGGCGCCCTGCCGGGCCGCCGGGAGGCCGGGGAGATCGAAGCGGCCGGGAGGGTGGGCAGCGAGTGCCTTCAGGGGTGAATGGCCCCCGTCCCCGGCCGAACAAGACTTTGCAAGCAGGAGATTGCCGGTTCGATCCCGGTCGTCTCCACTACCGCATCACCGCATCGAGCTGGCGGGGCGTGGCGGCAGCCTGCAACACGGCTTCCAGCCGGTGCGGCTCCATGCCGTTGCCCTCGATGCGGACTTCGCCCCGGTGAACAGCCTGCCGGACGGTCAATTGCCGGCGGACGAGTTTTTGGAAGGTTGTCGAGTGCAGGTGGTACACGGCCGTGGCTCGCGAGCTGACGCCGTGCTCGGCGGCCACCACGCGGCCGTGGCGGACGAACAGCTCCCACTGGCCGCCGCCCGGCCCGTTCACCTGCAGCCCCAGGTGGGCGAAGTGCCGGTCCCCGTCGACGAGCCCTTGATCGGCTTCCAGCAGCTCGGCCAGGTGGTGGTGCACGTCGAACTCAGGCCGGTGCTTCGGCTCGTGGACCCGGCCGAAGTTCGACTGGATCGCGAACTTGGCAAGCCGCATCAACCTCTCCCGGTCCAACTCCGGACAAGCGAGATGCGGCGCCGCCCGGCGGGTATGGGTCAGGTCGAATTCCGGGTCGTCGCGCCAATAGGTCCGGTAGAGGGTCATCTGCTCGCGGAACGTCCGCTCGAACCACGTTCCGTCGCAGTTCCACTGCGAGGCGGGGTCGGCCAGTTGCGAATGCCTCTCGACGGCCTCTTGGATGACCTCGGAAACCAACAGCAGCGGCACCGGCGCCTGGGAGGTCAAGTGGTAGGTCCGGCCGTGAAGTTGCGGCTGGCCATGGATGTGCGTCATCACGGCGGAGACCCAATCGACCGGCACGAAGTTCTTCCGCTCCGAACCCTCCAGTCCCAAGGCCGCCACGAGCAGGCGGCCCGCCGTGGCGCCGCGGACGACCTTGCTGACCATCGTGTGCGCCAGCTTCAAGGGGGCGTAAAAGCCGTGGAAGGTGCTGGTATAACCGGTCTTGGAGTCCCCGACGATGATCGATGGGCGGTAGATGGTGGGCGAATCGAGGAAAGCGGCCGCGCGGACGAGGCGTTCCCCCTCGAGTTTGCTTCTCTCATAGACGTTACCCATCGTCTGGCCGAGGTCCAATTCGCTCTCCAGGACGCGGCCCTCGCGCAGCCCGCAGACATAGGCCGTCGAGACGTGGTGGAAGCGGCGGATACCGGCCGTCCGGCACAGTTCCAACACCCGCCGCGTGCCTTCCACGTTGGATCGCCAGGGCTCGCCGTCGGGGTCCTCGCCGCGGAACGTCAGGCTGGCCGCGTTGTGAATGACGCAGTCGCAGTTCCGCGCAACCCACCGCAGGGATGGCCCGTCCAGGTCCAAGTCGGTCCGCGAAAGGTCGCCCTGCAGGACGACCGGGCGAGGCAAGGGCCTGCCGCCGGCAAGCTCCCACCGCCTGAGCAGGCTTTCGACCCGCTGCCGGGCCGACTCGGATTTCGACGACCGCACCAATACCGCCATACGATGCCCCGCGAGGAGACTATCGCGCAGCAAGTACGACCCCAGAAGTCCGGTGGCACCGGTTAGGAGGTGGTAAGCCATGTGTGCTGGAATCGCCTCTTGGGTTAGGAATGACACATGCCGCGGGCAGGCCCTGCGCCGTCGAGCCGCAAGACCGCGTTTTCAGGCGGGTCCTCAAGTCGCTCCCACCACCGGCGGACCGACGCCCTATCCCTATCCTGCTCCACTCTTTGCGACCAGAGATGGGGGAGTCCACCAGCGAACTTGGCACTCATTCTCCCCGAAGACGCTTGAGTTTGCAACACCCTGCGGTTCAGAAAAACCCAGTCTGCCCGTCCCAGAGTGATGCGAAGCGTAAAGTCTGTGAGATAGGCAATTTGGGAGGACTTGCAGCTAACCCAAACTGCCCATGCGCGTCACTCCAGCGCGTCGGTCGTCTGGCTGGGACAATCCTCGAGAACCTGAACGCGTGGATTGCGTCCGAAGCGGTACAGGACGTTCCGCCAGCGGTGCGTCCGTGTGAACATCGTGACTAGCAACACGGCGCCATAGACGACTTGAGTGATAGGGATTGCCAGGGGCAATTTGAGCAAGCCGACGGCGCCGAGCCAGCGGGTCGGCTCGCCCCGTGCGGCGACGATTCTCCGCACGGCGATTTCCAGGGGGGCCAAGAGCAGCAGGGATACCAGAGGGTAGGCCACGGCCGACGCACCTGACCAGCCTGCGGCTTGCCGGTTGGCGGTCAGCAGGGCAGCCACGAACACCGCTAGCACCGCCACCAACCACAGCGAGGTGAACAACCCGTGCGCAACGACTGCCCACCACCACGGATTGTGCATGCGGACCGTTAGCAACTGCCGCTGGAGGAAGCGGCAGAGTCCGCCCATGCGGCAGGTATCACGATTCACGATCATCCCCGACGGCACGAAGGCCACCCGATATCCATGCCGCCGGATGGTTCGGGATAGCGTACTGTCTTCCCCGAAGGCGCCTGCCAAGCGCTCGAACAGGTTGGTGTGGCGGAGGAGGTCCGCCCTGAAGGCGGTGGAACCACCCCACGGGATCCCGTACCAATACATCTGCACCACGGCGGCGGCGTTCCACACCGAGCGAGTCAAATCCGCCCAGGATGTCCGGGCCGGCATGTACCAACGGTTTCCCGAGGCGGCGCCGCAACGGGGATCGGCCAGCGGGGCCACCAACTCGCTGAGCCAACTGCGGTGCGGAATGGTGTCGGAATCCAGCATCGCAACCACTTCGTACCCTTTGTCCAACCCGGCGAGGGCCTGCAACACCCCGGCAATCTTGCGGCTGCACGTGTCGCGCCGCCGGGTGAGCGGCTCGACCTGGACACGGATTGCTGCTCCCCCCCGGGCAACGGCCGCCTGGACCACCTCCCACGCCGGATCCGTGCGGCTGTCGACCACGACCCGCACGTCGTAACTCGGGTAATCCTGGTTCAGCAGCGCCGCCAAGCAAGCCTCCAGCACCGGATCGTTGCCGCGGACGCAAAGAATGGCCACCGCCTTGGGGGTGTCACGCGGACCGCTGCCGCGGCTCTTCCACCGCCACAGGGCCCAGAAGTAGCGGCCTACCATCAGCCCTTGCACCACGGTCGTGCCGACGAGCAGCCAGAACAGAAGTTGGGCAAGTTCCGACACGTTTCCGCCTCCGCCATCGGCTCAAAATATAGCGGATTTTCCCGGGAGAGTCGAGAACCCTCGGCCGCCTCGCTTGGTAGCCGGCCGCTTGTCCAGCCGATCCGCGCTGCGGATAATTTAGTGGCCGGACGGCTGCGTGTGTCGGGCCTGCGTCGGAGCTGTCTAGAATGCTGATGTGGCCAAGTCGCAAGCGCGCCGGCGGGGCGCGGGGCGTCTCCTCCCCGCCCGCCGTGCCTCCGGCCGCGGCAGACGTGCAACAGCGGGCGATGCAGATCGGGCGCGACCTGCTCCAACGGGCCCGCCGCCACCGCCGCGGACTGTTCTCCGCGCGGTTCTGGCACGATCAGCTCGTGGATCGGGCGATGCACGATCCGGCGCTGAAAGTCCAGTTGCTGCGGTTTATCGACGTCTTCCCCATGCTCCGCACCGCGGAGCAGGTATACGAGTATCTGGTCGAGTACCTGGGGCAACCGGGCCTTGCCTTGCCCACGGAGGTCGCGCTGGGGTTGAAGGCCGGCGGATTGGCCAAGGGAATCATGGCCAAGACGATCGCCGGCCGGATCACGGCGATGGCGGGCCGCTTCATCGCCGGGCCCGACCCCGCCGCCGCGCTGCCGGTACTCGAGCGCCTCTGGGAGCGGGGTGTCGCCGCAAGCGTTGACCTGTTGGGCGAGGCCTGCTTGAGCCGGGAGGAGGCCTGGGCCTATCAGCACCGCTATCTGAATCTGTTGGATACGCTCACGGCCGCCGCCGCGCGGTGGCCTCCCCGTCCCAGCCTGGAGAGCGACCACCTGGGCCGCGTGCCCCGCGCGAGTATCTCGATCAAGATCACCTCGCTGGCCGCCCGGGCGGATCCGATCGACCCGCAGGGCGCGCTGCGGGCCCTTGAGGAGGGACTGCGTCCGATTCTGCAGGCCGCGGCCCGCAACCACGCTACCGTCTACTTCGACATGGAACAGGCCGCGGTGAAGGAGTTGACCATCGGCCTGTTCGAGCGGTGCTGCGAAGCGTGCGACTTTCCCGCGGGACTGGCGCTGCAGGCCTATCTTCGCAGCGCCGCGGAGGACGCCGAGCGGCTGATCGCTTGGGCAGCCCGCACCGGCCGGCAAGTCACGGTCCGCCTGATCAAGGGTGCCTATTGGGACTACGAGGTCATTCATGCCGAGCGGATGGGCTGGCCGGTGCCTGTCTGGACCGAGAAGCGGGCAACCGACGGGAGTTTCGAGCGTCTGGCCGGGCGCTTCGTGGCAGCGATGCCGCGGCGGCCCGGCCAAGGCGGCTGCAAGCTCGCCCTGGGATCGCACAACGCCCGCTCCATGGCCTGGACGCTCGCCCTGCTGGAGAAACACGGCCTGCCGCCCTCGGCCGTCGAGTTCCAGAAACTCTACGGGATGGCCGATCCGCTCGCCGCGGCCCTCAGCGAGCAGGGGCTGCGGGTGCGGGAGTACGTCCCGGTCGGCGACATGATCCCCGGCATGGCCTACCTGGTTCGGCGGCTGCTGGAGAACACCTCGAATCAATCGTGGCTCCGCGCCGGCTTCGCGGAAGACGCCCCGGACGACCTGCTCTTGGCTCCGCCGGGAGTAGACGCCGCTGGCGGCTTCGCAGGGGAAAGCTCAGAGTCCCCTCTCCCTCAGGGAGAGGCATCCGCGACGACCATGCTTCGCATGGTGCCCGACCCGGGGGTGAGGGCCCGCCGCCATGCCCTTTCGCCCGCCGTCGAGGGCCTCGGCGACGGCCTGCCGATGCTCAACGAGCCGGCCCGCGATTTCTCCGATCGGGGCCAGCGCGAGCATTTCGCCCGGGCGGTCGCCGCAGCGGCCGGGCTACCGCTGGCCGTGGCGGCGTGCGGGCCGGCTGAATGTCGCCGGGCGGTGGCCGCGGCTGCTGCGGCGTTTCCCACCTGGCGCGACCGGCCCCCGCTGGAGCGATCCGCGATCCTCGTCCGCGCAGCCGCCTTGATGCGCCAGGACCGCGACGCGCTGGCTGCCTTGATGATCCGCGAGGCCGGCAAACCCTGGCGCGAGGCCGACGCCGACGTCTGCGAGGCCATCGACTTCTGCGAGTTCTACGCCCGTTGGGCCGTCGGCCTGTTCCGCCCCAATCGCCTCGGCCGCTTCGTGGGCGAGCTGAATCACCACTGGTACCAGCCCCGCGGCGTGGCGGCCGTCATCAGCCCGTGGAACTTCCCCTTGGCCATCGCGACCGGCATGACCGTCGCCGCCCTGGCCGCCGGCAACACGGCCGTGCTGAAGCCCTCCAGCCAGACCCGGGCCATCGCGGGGCGGCTGTGCGAAATCCTCTCTCAGGCCGGCGTTCCCCCGGGCGTCCTCTGTTTTCTTCCCGGCCCGGGCCGGGAGCTGGGCGACCTGTTGGTGCAGGATCCCCGCGTGGCCCTGATCGCCTTCACCGGATCGAAGGAGGTTGGCCTGGGCATCCTGCGGCTGGCCGCCCAGACGCCCGAAGGCCAGACGCACATCAAGAAAGTCGTCTGCGAAATGGGGGGCAAGAACGCCATCATCGTCGACGAGTCGGCCGATCTGGATGAGGCCGTGCTCGGCGTGCGGCAGTCGGCCTTTGGATACTGCGGGCAGAAGTGCTCCGCCTGCAGCCGCGCGATCGTCGTGGACGCCGTCCACGATACCTTCCTCAAACGGCTGGTTGAATCGACCCGCGCGCTCGTGATCGGCGATCCGGCCGATCCGGCCACGGACCTCGGGCCGGTGATCGACGAGGCGGCCGCCGCCAAAATCCGCGGCTATATCGAGATCGGCTCGCGGGAAGGCCACCTGGAACTGGCCTGCGAGGCGCCGCCGGGACTGGCCGAGCGGGTCGGCAAACCCTTCGTCGGACCCCACATCTTCTCCGCCATCCAGCCGCAACACCGCTTGGCCAACGAGGAGATTTTCGGGCCCGTGCTCTCGGTGATGCGGGCGGCCGACTTCGATGAGGCCCTCCGCTGGGCCAACGCCGCGGAGTACAAGCTCACCGGCGGCCTGTTCAGCCGGAAGCCCTTGCACCTGGAGGCCGCCCGCCGCGACTTCCGCGTCGGCAACCTCTATCTGAACCGCGGCATCACCGGGGCCCTGGTCGGCCGCCAGCCTTTCGGCGGCTTCGGTCTGTCCGGCACCGGCACGCAGGCCGGCGGCGGCGATTACCTGCTCTCGTTCGTCGAGCCCCGCTCCCTGGCCGAGAACACCATGCGCCACGGCTTTGCCCCCGGCCTGGACGGGTAGCCGGTTTGTGGCGCGGGCGTCCCGCCTGCACGTTGCCTCGCTACCGTGCTCCGTGTGGCACCGCACTGAGCGGACGCTTCCGCGTCCCCTCCGTTGGGGCGCGGTCTCCGACCACGCCCCTTGCCCCGACCGCAGGTCTCATCTCCTCCCGCGGAGACCTGGCGGTCAGCCCCCGGCGGGGTCGGAGACCCGCGCCGAACGGGAGGGCGGGAACAGCAGCCGCAACAGCGGCGGGGCTATGAAGGTGGTGACCATGACCATCAGGGTCACGGCGCTGAACAGGCCCGCACTGAACACACCCGCCGCCAGCCCCATTTGGGCGAAGATCAGCCCGACCTCGCCGCGAGGGATCATGCCGACCCCGATCACTTTCTTGTTACCGGAGAACCAGAACGGGGCATATCCGGCGGCGAACTTGCCCACCACGGCCGCCACGATCAGCAGGCCGCCGATCGCCAGCGTGCTGTGGTTGGCGGGGTTGAAGGGGTTCAAGCTGTGCACGTCCACCGCGGCGCCGACCGCCACGAAGAACAGCGGCACGAAGAAGTGGCCCAGCGGCGCGACCCCCCGCTCGATCTGGCGGGCCTGCGGTGTGCGGCGGAGCAGAAGGCCCGTAGCGAATGCCCCAAGGATCACGGCTGACCCGGCCACCGACGCCAACCATGCCAGCCCGAACGCCAGCAGGATCGCCAGCAAGGTCGGCGCGCCCGGCAGGGCGAAGCGGTCGATCCAGCGGGCCAGCGGCGGGACGACCAGCCAGCCCACCAGCAGCGTTGCCGCCAGAAAGCCGACGGCGACCGCGGTAATTTCGGCCACGCCCAGCACCGTGGGCGCCTTCCCCTCGGTCAGCCCCGCAACCACGGCCAGGATGACCAGTCCGATCACGTCGTCGATCACCGCGGCCCCGAGGATGATCTGGCTTTCCGGTTCCTGGAGCCGGTGGAGATCGGAGAGCACGCGGGCGGTGATGCCGACGCTGGTGGCGGTCAGGGCGGCGCCGGCGGTGATGGCGACGAGCGAGCCCTGCCCTAGCGCGAGACAGACGCCATACCCGAGCAGAAACGGCAGGGCCACGCCGACCGCGGCCACCAGCGAGGATTCGCCGCCCACGCGGAGGAGCTTGCCGAGGTCGGTCTCCAGCCCGATCTCCAAGAGCAGGATGACCACGCCGATCTCGGCGAACAAGTACAGGGTGTCGCTAGTGGGGTCGGCCAGGCCTAGGACCGACCCGCCCAGGAGCACGCCCGCGACCAGCTCGCCGAGGACGGCCGGCTGGCCGATGCGCTGGGCCGCTACGCCCAGCAACTTGGCGGCTGCGAGCATCACTGCCAGCGTGCCCAAGGTTTGCGGAACGTCGAGGTGGTGCATGTCGGTGAGCCTGCATCCTCAGGTGCCTGCTGGGCGCCCATCGGGCCTCGTGTTATCTTACCAACTCTCACCACAGAAACCACTTCCCCTTCTGCATCCCCCGCGTCGTTGACGGCCGGAACCGAAAGGCGTAGAATCCAATAGCCTTGGGTAAACAGCTTGCGAGGTTGAAGGGCAAGCCCTCGGAGCAGCGAATTCTCCGGGAGATCCTGTTTTAACGCGCAGAGGCGCAGGAGATTACACGATGAAAACGATCGCTGCCGGCACAGCCCTGATCCTGGCCCTCGCGCTGCGTGACTTGCCGACATGGGGCCAAGAACTCGTCCCTACCCCAGATCCGATCGCCAGCCCGAGCATCGGCGGCGCCCTGCCCGGTCCCGGCGGCCAAATCCATTCCGAAATCCCAGCCAACCCGGCCCCGGCCGCGGAGGATTGGCGCTACCGCTGGAGCGACGGCGTGTGGTGGTACTGGACGCCGCAGAACCGTTGGATGTGGTACAGCGGGGGGCGATGGCTCCCGTACGATGAGACGGTCGCCGCCGGTGCGAACTCCGCCCCGGTCGTCCGCGCCCAGGCCGTGTATGCTCCCCCCGTTGCCGTTGGCGTGAGGCCATACGGAGACGTCCACGTGGGAGTGGGGCGGCGCATAGAGGTCAACGCTTGGGGTGGGCACGGAGGCGTCCGCGTGGGGCCGATTGCGGTTGGCTGGTGAGCAGGCATCTCGCCAATTCTTGGTGGGGCTCGCTGCGCTCGATCCACCCCACGGTCTACGCCGTCACGGCTGGTCCAGCTTCAACTCCCGGACCCAGATGTTGCGGAAGCGAACTGCCGAGTTGTGATACTGGAGCGTGATTGGGCCAGTCGTCTCGTGCGAATCGTAGCGGGCCAAGTCCCGGTGTCGGGTCGGCCCCAGCGAGGCCTTGTGGTACTGTACCAGCACGCCGTTCCAGAACGCGGTGAAGCGGGCCGGCTCGAGAAGCTTGTCCCCGTCGAATTTCGGTGGCGTGAAGATCACGTCGTAGATCTGCCACTCGCCCGGCTTCCGCGAAGCGTTCACCAACGGGGGCGTCTGGCCGTAGATCGCGCCGGCGATGCCGTCGGCGTAGATCTTGCTGTCGTGCGACTCGATGATCTGCAATTCGTGCTTGCCCAAGAACAACACGCCGCTGTTGCCCCAGTTCATCGGTCCGCCGTCGTCCTTGGCGGGCGTGGCCCATTCGATGTGCAGTTGGCAATCGCCGAAGTGCCGCCGGGTGGAGATCTCCCCGGTCTTGAAGATATTGATCACGCCGTCTTCGATGCCTGCGGGCTTGCCGCCGGTCCATTGCGAGAGGTCCTTGCCGTCGAAGAGCACGATGGCATCGGCGGGCGGGGCCCCCGGCTCGCGGCCCGGCTCGACCATCGCCGGCTGCGGCCGCATCTTGTCGTGTACCCGCCATTTCGAGTGCGGCAGAAAAGGCGTGTCGGTGTAGCCGAAGCCTTCCGCCGCCAACGCCTGGGCAGCCGGCAGCAGGAGGAACACGAGACAAAGCCCCGCGACTGCGTCGCGGGGATGAGCGGTGTGAAGGGCCAAGCTAGTCATGGAAATCTCTCCTGGTGATTGTGTGGAATCGGCCTACTTGCCAGGCACGGTGAAGTCCCGCAGGCTGAAGACGGGGTCGCCGTCGGTACCGCGGATCTCGGCAACAAGTCGGTACTCGCCGCTTTTCGCCGGCACCTTTATCTCGAACGTAAAGGCCTTGCGGCCCAGTGCGGGCACCTTGGCCTGCAGGCTGTCACCGGGGGCCGTCCCGTGCAGAGGGCACAGCGCCAACAACAGTGGGCCCTGCCAGTCCTTGTCCGTGTCGTTGATCACCACCACCGGCACCTTCAGCGTTGTGCCGCCGGGGACCTCGTCCGCCCAGAAGTCGATCATCAGGCCGACGGGGGCGAAGGCGTCGCGGACGTGCTTGAAGAAGTGCGGCTCGAGGGTGGGCGGATCGAGACTGATGAAGTTGTCGCTGGTTTGCCCGCCCGGCCGCGAGTAACCCAGGCCGCAGAAATGCAGCACCCCGGCCACCTTCCGCCCGCACCGCCAGAACTCGGTCTTGGCGGCCAGCGTGCGGGCGTAGGCTTCGCGGTACTGGTCCGCCGTGGGGTGGGGCGTGTTGGGCGGAAGCAGGTGTTCGTAAGAATGGTCCCGGATGGGCAGCGTGCAAGGCGTACCGTCGCGGTTCAGCCACAGCCAGCCGTACTCGTTGATGATGATCGGGTTGTCGCCGCGGTTGGGCATGGGGTTGCCCGGCCAACTCCCCGGGTCGCCCGGCTTGGGCGACATGCGGGCGAACTCGGACATGCGGAACTTGGCATTTATGTGCCGGTAGGGATGGGCCTCGTAGACGTCGGTGGGCTCCCCCGGCGACGCCCAGCCGTTGTCCCACGGGCGATGGGAAAGGTCCAGCGACCGCACCGCATTGATCGCCTTGCCCGTGACCTCCTGGTTCGGCGTCTCGTTCTGCCCGTCCCAGATGACCACGCTGGGATGGTTCCAGCGTTCTTGCATCCACTCGCGGTACTGGCCAGTGAGCGTGGGCACGTCGCCGGTCTGGCCCCACACCGGGAACTCGTCCTGGATCATGAGGCCCTCTTCGTCGGCGATGCGATACCACAACTCGGGCGGGAAGCCGATGCAATAGCGGCAGGCATTCCAGTGCATGCTGCGGAAAGCGCGGATCACCTGCCGCACCCAGTCTTCCCGCCACGGCTTGTCGCCGCGGAGCGGGTCCTCGAAAAAGCGGTAGATACAGATGTTCGTGCCGCGGAGATAATACGGCCGGCCATTGAGTACTGCCCGCTTGCTCTGGGCGTCGAAGGTGAAGCTCCGCATTCCGAAGCGGGTGACGAAGGTGTCGCCAGCCGTGGACACTTCCAACTCGTAGAGGAACGGGTCCTCGGGCGACCAGAGGCGGCAGTTCTCGATCGAGGCGGAAAGCTCAACGGAGTGCTCCGGGCACAACTTCCAGAGAATCCTGCCGCTTGCGGCCGTTCCCACGGCCTTGCGGCTAGCCGCTTCGCGGACCGTGGCGCGGACCATGCTTTCAGCGGGCTGGCCCATGACGGCAATGGCCGCCACGACGCGGACCTTCTTGCCCGGCACGTCGGGCACCGCTTGCACGCGGACGACGTGCGGCGAGCCCGCCAGGATCAGCTCCACCGAGTCGTAGATGCCCGGGATGTAGCGGATCTTCTCGAAATCGTGGCCCCAGGGGACGGATTCCGGCAGTGCCGTGTGCGCTGCGCCGACGCGGACGACCAGCTCGTTCGGCTGGCCACTGCCCTTAAGCTGCTTGCGGACATCGAACAGACCGGGGGTGAAACAGGCCGCATGATCGCCCAGCAACTGGCCGTTCAGCCAGACGCGGGTGCCGTAGCACGCCTTGTGGATCTTGAGTTGAGCGACGGCGGGTACGGCCGCCGGGAGGGTAAACTCGCGGCGATACCAGAATGCCTCGCGGCGCGGGTCCTTGTCCTTCACCCCGACACCCTCGAAGGCCGGCGCGGCCATGTCGGCCAGGCCCGGCACCGGCGCCTGGTGCTCGAACAGCTTGGGCCTCTCGGCCAGCGAGCCCTCCGCGATCTGCCACGTGCCATCCAGCGAGACGACCTGCCGGCCTCCTTCCGCCCGGGCCTGCAGGATGGCGGCCGCCAGGACGATCACGGTGGAGCACATGAGAAGACGCGTCATGGCGCTTTCCTTTCGTTTGGGGCGATGTGCGCTGACCAACATACTATGTCGCCGCTTCGCGCGACGCAAGCCGGGGTGCATTCCCGTTTCTGCGCGCGGGTATTTCGGCCCTTTTGCCACAAACCGGCCGCGGCGGCCTGCTGGGACGACGTGGAGCCCGGGCCCGAGGCTCGTTTCGCCCGGTATTTTGCGGGCCGC